>ERZ761607.448-NODE-448-length-73763-cov-414.834794_pt1 | contig 73763 bp, 61 predicted proteins | sample MGYA00511164_ERZ761607 | MGnify/ENA primary metagenome ERZ761607 (study PRJEB28899, sample SAMN02445080) | bioreactor sludge metagenome | biome: EBPR sludge | place: Australia: Brisbane, Thorneside Wastewater Treatment Plant | collected 2011-06-22 ...
CGGTCTTCAGCTCATGCGCAATCAGGTGCGCGACCACTTCGGTATCGGTGTCGGAAGTGAAGACGTAGGCGAGAGCCCTGAGGCGAGCACGCAGCGACTCGTGGTTCTCGATGATCCCGTTATGGACCACGGCCAGCCCGCCGGAGATGTGCGGATGGGCGTTCCGCTCGCAAGGCACGCCGTGCGTCGCCCAGCGCGTATGAGCGATGCCGGTCCTGCCTGCGGCTTGCGTCTCCTCGACCTGCGCCGTCAGTTCGGCAACCCGGCCAACCGCCCGCAGACGGTGCAGACCGCTGTCGTCGATCAGGGCGAGCCCGGCCGAGTCGTAGCCGCGGTATTCGAGCTTGCGCAGACCTTCAAGCAGGACGGGGACGATATTGCGGTCAGCGACCGCGGCAACGATGCCACACATGGTCAGTTCACTTCTTGAGTTTCTGGGGCCGTTTCCAGCCCGCTATGGAGGTCTGCCGGGCGCGCGAGATCGTCAGCGTGTCTGGCGGTGCGTCCTTGGTCAGCGTCGTCCCGGCGCCAAGGGTCGCGCCGCGACCGACGGTCACCGGTGCCACGAGTTGGGTATCGGATCCGATGAAGGCGTCGTCCTCGATCACCGTCTGGAACTTGTTGGCACCGTCGTAGTTGCAGGTGATCGTCCCGGCGCCGATGTTCACGCGACTGCCGACGATGGCGTCGCCGACGTAGGCCAGATGATTGGCCTTCGACTGCGCGGCAAAGCGGCTGTTCTTCAGCTCGACGAAGTTGCCGACATGCACGCCGGCGGCAAGCTCCGTTCCCGGGCGCAGGCGGGCGAAAGGCCCGATCACGCCATCCGGCCCGACGACCGCGTCGTCGATGTGACTGAATGCGGCGAGGCGCGCACCGGAGCCGATGCGCGCATTCTTGAGGACGCACGAAGGGCCCACTTCGACCGCTTCGTCAAGCACCACCTTGCCCTCGAAAACGCAGTTGATGTCGATGAACACGTCGCGCCCGCAGACGAGTTCGCCGCGCACATCGATGCGCGCCGGATCAGCGAGGCGGACGCCCTGCTCGAGCAACTGGTCGGCGATTCGCCGTTGCGCGACGCGTTCGAGCTCCGCCAGCTGCACCTTGCTGTTCACCCCCAGCACCTCCGCTGGCGACTGCGGATGCGCGGTACGAACGGGCAGGCCAGCGGCAACAGCCATGCCGACGATATCGGTAAGATAGTACTCCTGCTGCGCATTGTCGTTCGACAGGAGGCCCAGCCACTCGGCGAGGCGCGCGGTGGGCAGTGCCATGATCCCGGTATTGATTTCGCGAATCGTGCGCTCCGCCGGCGAGGCATCCTTCTCCTCGACAATTCGCGCCACGTCACCCGCAGCGTTACGGACGATCCGACCGTAACCAGCCGCGTCGGCGAGTTCGACGGTCAGCACTGCCAGCGAGTCACGCGCCGCATGCAGCAGCCGTTGCAGCGTTTCCGGCCGGGTCAGCGGAACGTCGCCATAGAGCACCAGCGTCGTTCCGGCGGTCGCCAGGTGCGGCAGCGCCTGCATCAGCGCGTGGCCGGTCCCCAGTTGCGGCTCCTGCAGGACCCAGACCAGATCAGGGGCCGCGATCGCGGCACGAACGGCCTCGCCACCATGCCCATAAACGATGCAGATCCTCTGTGGCGCAAGACTGCGTGCGGTGTCTATGACGTGCGATACGAGCGCCTTGCCGGCCAACGGATGCAGGACCTTCGGGAGGTTGGAATGCATGCGTTTCCCCTGCCCGGCGGCGAGTATGACGATGTTCATTTGCTGAGACCTGGTCAGACGCTACGGTGGGTCTTCGTTGCAGTTGCCGGTAGTGCTCCCGGCGGCAACGGGTTGCTGTTGCGGCGACCCCGGCGGTGTGCGAAACGGGTTTCGACAGCAGCGATCACGTTGTTGCAGCGCATTATTCCGGGTTCTTCCGCGAAGTTCTCACAACAATGTCACGCTCGGGCGCTGATCCCGCTGAACGGCTCGTGCGCGCCAGCCGGACACGCTGTCGTCGCCATGCGTGCAACATGGCAACAGTATACGCGCCGGAAGCTGCCAGCGCGGGCAGTGCCGCGCCCGGCCGCAGCGGCGGCGCGCCGACCCTCGCAGACGGTGCGCCGCAAACCCTCAGCGCGGCAGGTCCGAACGACCCATCAGGAAGGCATCAACTTCGCGTGCGCACTGCCGCCCTTCGCGAATCGCCCAGACGACAAGCGACTGCCCGCGCCGCATGTCCCCCGCAGCGAATACCCGGGCAACGCTGGTCGCGTAGCAGCCCTCGCCGTCGGTGGTGGCGCGGACGTTGCCACGCGCATCGAGTTCGACCGCCAGTTGCTCGAGCAGCCCCTGCCGCACCGGCGAGACGAAACCCATGGCAAGCAGGACGAGGTCAGCGGCAATCTCGGTCTCGCTGCCCGGGATCTCGGCCATCCGTCCGCCGCGCCACTCGACACGAACCAGCCGCAGCGCCCTAAGCTTGCCGCCCTCGCCAAGGAACTGCGTGGTGGATACGGCGAAGTCGCGCGCGCAGCCTTCCTCATGCGACGACGATGTGCGCATCTTCATCGGCCAGTAAGGCCAGGTCAGGCTCTTGTCCTCCTGTTCCGGGGGCTGCGGCATCACTTCGAACTGGGTGACCGACAGGGCGCCCTGACGATTGCTGGTACCGACGCAGTCGGAGCCGGTATCGCCACCGCCGATGACGACGACCCGCTTGCCGGTGGCGGTGATCTGCGTCGGCACGCGATCGCCGGCGTTCACCCTGTTCTGCTGCGGCAGGAACTCCATCGCGAAGTGCACGCCATCGAGCTCACGACCCGGCACCGGCAGGTCACGCGGCGACTCGGCGCCGCCGGCGACGATGATGGCATCGAAGTCGGCGAGCAGCTGCGCCGCCGGCACGGCGCCCACTCCGCCACCGCCAACCTCCTGGCCAACGCGGAACTCGACGCCCTCGGCCTGCATCTGTTCGACACGGCGGTCGATGTGCGACTTCTCCAGCTTGAAATCCGGGATGCCATAACGCAACAGGCCGCCAACGCGATCGCTCCTTTCGAAGACGACGACGGCGTGCCCGACGCGTGTCAACTGCTGTGCCGCTGCCAGACCGGCTGGCCCCGAACCGACGATGGCGACCTTCCTGCCCGTCTTCTGCGCTGGCGGCTGCGGCACGATCCAGCCCTGCTCCCAGCCCTTGTCGGCGATTGCATGCTCGATCGACTTGATCCCCACCGGATCGGTGTTGATGTTGAGCGTACACGCAGCCTCACACGGTGCCGGACAGATGCGGCCGGTGAACTCGGGGAAGTTGTTGGTCGAATGCAGTATCGTCAGAGCCTGTTCCCAGTTGCCGCGGTACACCAGATCATTCCAGTCGGGAATGATGTTGTTGACCGGGCAGCCGGTGTTGCAGAACGGAATGCCGCAATCCATGCAACGCGCCCCCTGCAGGCTGGCTTGCTCGTCAGTCAGCGTGAGGACGAACTCGCGGTAATGCTTGAGGCGCGAAGCAACCGGCTCGGAGGCTTCGGCCAGACGCTGGTACTCGATGAATCCTGTCGGCTTGCCCATTTCTATACGGTCTCCAGTTCCTTCTTCGCCAGCTCGCCGAGCACGCGGCGGTACTCATGTGGCATCACCTTGACGAAGCGTCGGCGATGACGCTCCCAGTCATTGAGGATGCGCAGCGCTTGCCGGCTGGCAGTGCAGCGATAGTGACTCTCGATCAGTCCCCTGAGCAGCACCTCGTCGACCTCGCCGAGATGCCGCACATCGACCTTGCCGTGGCTCTCCAGTTCGTCGCCCGCCTCACTGCCCTGACGGGCGATCACTTCCTCCTCGATCGGCTCGAGCGCCACCTGCGCCATGTTGCAGCGGGTGGCGAAGCTCCCTTCCTCGTCGAAGACGTAGGCGACGCCACCCGACATTCCGGCGGCGAAGTTGCGCCCGGTCATGCCGAGAACGACGACCGTGCCGCCGGTCATGTACTCGCAGCCGTGGTCGCCAACGCCCTCGACGACGGCTGTCGCGCCGGAATTGCGGACGGCAAAGCGCTCGCCCGCGACACCGGCGAAGAAGACCTCGCCCTCGGTCGCGCCGTAGAGGACGGTGTTGCCGACGATGATGTTGCCGCGGCTCTCGCCACGGAAGCCGGCACTCGGACGGACGATGATGCGCCCGCCTGACAGGCCTTTGCCGACATAGTCGTTGGCCTCGCCCACGAGGTCGAGGGTGACGCCACGTGCCAGGAAGGCGCCGAAAGCCTGGCCGGCAGTTCCGCGGAAGTGAATGTCGATCGTTCCGTCAGGCAGACCGGCGCGACCGTAGCGCTCGGCAATCCGTCCCGAGAGCATGGCACCGACGGTGCGGTTGATGTTTCGCAGGGGCAGATCGAGCCTCACCTGCTCGCCCCTCTCGAGTGCCGGCCGCGCCAGCTCGATCAGCTCCCTGTCGAGCGCCTTCGCCAGCCCGTGATCCTGCGCCTCGCAATGGAAGACGGCGGCGCCACTGCGGTTTGCCGGCCGATGGAAGATGCGGCTGTAATCGAGCCCTTTCGCCTTCCAGTGGGTGATCCCCGGCTGCATGTCGAGCAGGTCGCAGCGGCCGATGAGATCGTTGAAACGGCGGATCCCGAGCTGCGCCATCAGCTCGCGGACTTCCTCGGCGATGAAGAAGAAGAAATTGACGACGTGTTCCGGCTGGCCCGAGAAGCGGCGACGCAAGACCGGATCCTGCGTCGCGACCCCTACCGGGCAGGTGTTGAGGTGGCACTTGCGCATCATGATGCAGCCCTCGACCACCAGCGGCGCGGTCGCAAAACCGAATTCGTCGGCCCCCAGCAGCGCACCGACGACGACGTCGCGCCCGGTCTTGATCTGCCCGTCGACCTGCACCCGCACACGACCGCGCAAGCCATTCAGCACCAGCGTCTGCTGCGTTTCGGCCAGACCGAGTTCCCACGGCGAACCCGCGTGCTTGATCGACGACTGCGGACTCGCGCCGGTGCCGCCGTCATGACCTGCAATGACGAGGTGGTCGGCCTTCGCCTTGGTCACGCCGGCAGCCACCGTGCCGACACCGACTTCCGAAACCAGCTTGACGCTGATCGACGCGTTCGGGTTGGCATTCTTGAGGTCGTGGATCAACTGCGCCAGATCCTCGATCGAGTAGATGTCGTGGTGCGGCGGCGGCGAGATCAGGCCGACTCCCGGCACCGAGTGGCGCAGGAAACCGATGTACTCGGAGACCTTGTGACCCGGCAGTTGTCCGCCCTCGCCGGGCTTGGCCCCCTGCGCCATCTTGATCTGCAACTGGTCGGCATTTACCAGGTACTCGGCAGTCACTCCGAAGCGCCCGGAGGCGACCTGCTTGATCGCCGAGCGCAGGCTGTCGCCAGGCTGCAGTTGGTAGTCGCGCTCGATGCGCGACTTGCCGAGGACCTCGGAAAGCATCTCGCCGCCCTGCAGGGTCCTGAAGCGCGCCGGATCCTCACCGCCTTCGCCGGTGTTCGACTTGCCGCCGATGCGGTTCATGGCGATCGCCAGCGTGCTGTGTGCTTCGGTCGAAATCGAACCGAGCGACATGGCACCGGTGGTGAAGCGCTTGACGATCTCGCCCGCCGCTTCCACCTCTTCGAGCGCTACCGGCTTCCCGCTCGACTTCAGGTCGAAGAGGCCACGCAGCGTCATGTGACGCTTCGTCTGCTCGTTGATCAGCTGCGCGTACTCCTTGTAGCTCTCGTATCTGCCGCTGCGCGTCGAATGCTGCAGCTTGGCGATCGCTTCCGGCGTCCACATGTGCTCCTCGCCGCGGACCCGGTAGGCATACTCGCCGCCGGCGTCGAGCATCGTCGCCAGCACAGGATCGTTGCTGAAGGCCTGCTTGTGCAGGCGGATCGCCTCCTCCATGACGTCGAAGACGTCGATGCCTTCGACCTGCGTCGACGTGCCGGTGAAGTACTTGTCCACCATCCTCTTCTGCAGTCCGACGGCTTCGAAAATCTGCGCGCCGGTGTAGGACATGTAGGTCGAGATGCCCATCTTGGACATGACCTTCAGCAGGCCCTTGCCAACACCCTTGATAAAGTGCCTGATCGCCTTGTCGCCCTTCTCGGGATCGTTGCCCACCATGCTCTGCAGCGTTTCGAGCGTCAGATAGGGGTGCACCGCCTCGGCGCCGTAGCCGGCGAGGACCGCGAAATGGTGCGTCTCGCGCGCCGCGCCGGTCTCGACGACGAGCCCGACCCGCGTCCGCAGCCCCTTGCTCACCAGATGCTGATGCACCGCGGATGTGGCGAGCAGGGCCGGAATGGCGACATGCTCGGCATCGAGCCGGCGATCGGAAACGATGAGGATGCTGGAACCCTTGTGCACATGGTCTTCGGCCTCGGCGCACAGCGACGCGAGGCGGGCTTCGACGCCCTGCCGACCCCAGGCCAGCGGATAGCAGATGTCGAGCTCGGCCGAGTGGAACTTGTTGTCGGTGTAGGTGGCAATCCGCCGCAATTTGGCCATGTGGTCGAAATCGAGCACCGGTTGCGACACCTCGAGCCGGTAGGGTGGATTGATCTCGTTGATGCCGAGCAGGTTCGGCTTCGGGCCGATGAAGGAAACCAGGGACATCACCAGTTGTTCGCGGATCGGATCGATCGGTGGATTGGTCACCTGTGCGAAGAGCTGCCGGAAGTAGTTGAACAGCGGTTTGCTGCGATTCGACAGGACGGCCAGCGGTGAATCGTTGCCCATCGAGCCGGTCGCTTCCTCACCCGAACCGGCCATTGGTTCGAGAATGAACTTGATGTCCTCCTGGGTGCAGCCGAAGGCCTGCTGACGATCGAGCAGCGACGCCGGATAGGCGCTTGCCGGGGGATTGTGCGGCGCTGGCAGTTCGTCGAGCTTGATGTTGATCCGGCCGAGCCAGTCCTGGTACGGTCGGGCACGAGCGAGGGTGTCCTTCAGCTCGGCATCATCGATGATCCGTCCCTCCTCGAGATCGATGAGGAACATCTTGCCCGGCTGCAGGCGCCATTTCTTGACGATCCGCTCCTCGGGAATCGGCAGCACGCCCGCTTCCGACGCCATCACCACGAGGTCGTCGTCGGTGACCAGGTAGCGGGCCGGACGCAGGCCGTTGCGGTCGAGCGTGGCGCCGATCTGGCGACCATCGGTGAAAGCGACCGCCGCCGGTCCGTCCCACGGCTCGATCATCGCCGCGTGGTACTTGTAGAACGCGCTGCGCTTCTCGTCCATCAACGTGTGCGATTCCCACGCCTCGGGAATCAGCATCATCATCGCATGCGCCAGCGAGTAGCCGCCCATCACCAGCAATTCCAGCGCGTTGTCGAACGATGCCGAGTCGGACTGTCCAGGGTAGATCAGTGGCCAGATCTTCTCGAGGTCGCCGGCCAGCAAGGGCGACGATGTCCCCTTCTCGCGCGCGCGCATCCAATTGTAATTGCCGCGCAGCGTGTTGATCTCGCCGTTGTGTGCAATCATCCGGAAGGGATGCGCCAGCTTCCACGTCGGGAAGGTATTGGTCGAGAAGCGCTGGTGGACCAGCGCCATCGCCGAAACGCAACGCGGGTCCCGGAGGTCGGCATAGTACTCGCCAACCTGATCAGCCAGCAGCAGGCCCTTGTAGACGATCGTCCGCGCCGACATCGACGGCTGGTAGAACTCCTTGCCATGCTTGAGTCCGAGCGCGCCGATCGCGTTCGCCGCCCGGCGGCGGATGACGTACAGCTTGCGCTCCAGGGCATCGGTGACCATCACATCCGCCCCACGGCCGACGAAGACCTGGCGGATCACCGGCTCGCGCGCACGCACTGTCGGCGACATCGCCATCGATCGATCGACCGGCACATCGCGCCAGCCGAGCACCACCTGATGCTCCGAGCGAATGGCGCGCTCGATTTCCTCTTGGCATGCCAGGCGCGACGCCGACTCCTGCGGCAGGAACACCATACCCACGCCATAGTCGCCGGCCGGTGGCAACTCGACGCCCTGGCGCGCCATCTCGGCACGAAAGAAATCATCGGGAAGCTGGATCAGGATCCCGGCGCCGTCACCCATCAGGGGATCGGCGCCGACCGCGCCGCGGTGATCGAGGTTCTTCAGGATCAACAGCCCCTGCTCGACGATCGAGTGACTCTTCTTGCCCCGGATCTGCGCGACGAAACCGACGCCACATGCGTCGTGCTCGTTGGCCGGGTCGTAGAGGCCCTGCCCTTCTGGTATGGCGGAATCCATCACTCTCGAATCCTCACAAAACTTAGACGGTACTTGAACGACCGTTCTCGGAAAGGCCGTCATCTCGGGTACGACGCGGCCGCGCGGGCCGCGCCGCGCGACCCGCGACTATACCCGGAATGCCCCGCCGAGACAAGATGCTGCACCGCACCAACAGGGTGCGCAAAGGCATCTGGTCTGCACCGGGACGGGGCGCCTGCAGCTACGGTTGCGACGATCAGCGAGATTCAGGCGGACAGACAAGAGGAAAAGCAAAATCCGTGCCGTACACTTCGTCGGCCGGCGCCGGCACACCCGTCCTTCGCCCGAGCAGGCTGACCGGTCCCTCGCTCCCCGGCGGGCGAACTTCGAACTCCGGACCTTCGGTGACGGGCTGCGCTGCTGCGCCCGAGCTGTCGTCGGCCAGATCGTTGGATCTGGACGCGGCACGCCGCAGAGCGATCCGGGCCCTGCTCCGTCTGGCGATGATCCCGCCCCACGGCTGAACGCGCCTGTCAGGCGTTACGCGCTTGGGACATGGTAAATTCCGGTTTACGCTTGTGGTAAGCTCGCATGGTTGGGCCAATGGCCGGTCGCTGCGCGTGCGACGGCCGGGGGCTGTCAGCCACCAGCAGGAACAGGATGAGGTGTCGAGCCACTGCACTTCTCGACGAGGAAGGTGTCGCTTTTCTGGGAAGGCCGTCCGGGCAACCTACGGAGTGGTCTTGTTGAACACGAGGACTCAAAAAACGAGTAATGGAGGACTGAATGCCAATGAAAATCGGGGTGCCGAAGGAAACGGCACCCGGGGAAAAGCGGGTCGCAACCGTACCCGAAGTCGTCGAGAAGCTGATCAAGCTGGGGTTTAGCGTTGCCGTCGAATCCGGCGCCGGCGATCTGGCGAACATTTCCGACGACGTCTACCGCGCTGCCGGTGCCGAAATCGTCACCGACGCGGCCAGTCTCTGGTCGTCTTCGGACATCGTCTTCAAGGTCCGCGGCCCCTCGAGCGAAGAGGTCGGCCTGCTGCGTGAGGGTGGCACGCTGGTCAGCTTCATCTGGCCGGCGCAGAATCCGGAACTGCTGCAGCAACTGGCGGCACGCAAGGCAACGGTGCTGGCGATGGACAGTGTGCCGCGCATTTCGCGGGCGCAGAAGCTCGATGCACTGAGTTCAATGGCAAACATCGCCGGTTACCGCGCGGTGATCGAGGCCGCCCATCATTTCGGCCGTTTCTTTACCGGCCAGATCACTGCCGCCGGCAAGGTGCCACCCGCCAAGGTCTTCGTCATCGGTGCCGGCGTCGCCGGACTGGCGGCGATCGGTGCCGCCTCCGGGCTGGGGGCGATCGTTCGCGCCAACGACACGCGTCCGGAAGTCGCGGATCAGGTCAAGTCGATGGGCGGCGAGTTCGTTGCCGTCGATTATCAGGAAGAAGGCTCCGGGGTCGGCGGCTACGCCAAGGTGATGAGCGAAGGCTTCCAGAAGGCGCAGCGTGAGACCTTCGCCAAACAGGCGAGGGAGGTGGACATCATCATCACGACGGCGCTGATCCCGGGCAAGCCGGCGCCGCGGCTGATCACCGCCGAAATGGTGCAGTCGATGAAGCCGGGCAGCATCATCGTCGACATGGCGGCCGAACAGGGCGGCAACTGCGAACTCACCGAGCCGGGCCAGGTCGTCGTCAGGCACGGTGTGACGATCATCGGTTACTCCGACCTGCCGAGTCGCCTGTCGAAGCAGTCGAGCACCCTCTACGCCACCAACCTCTTTCGCCTGAGCGAGGAACTGTGCAAGAGCAAGGACGGCGTGATCGACGTCAACATGGATGATGAAGTCATCCGCGGCACGACGGTCGTCAAGGAGGGCAAGATCACCTGGCCACCGCCGGCACCGACGCTGTCCATGGCTCCGGCAGCAGCACCTGCTGCCGCCGCCGTCAAGCCCGCCGCCAAGTCACATGGTCATGGCAAGGGCGGAGCGGCGGCCTCGAGCACCGCTGTCGGCCTGCTCTTCGCTGCCGGCGCACTGATCTTCTGGGGCATCGGTGCGGGCGCGCCCGCCGCCTTCCTCGGCCACTTCACGGTATTCGTCCTCGCCTGCTTCGTCGGCTACATGGTCGTCTGGAACGTCACGCCCGCCCTGCACACGCCGCTGATGAGCGTCACCAACGCGATCAGCAGCATCATCGCGATTGGTGCCCTGGTACAGATCGCACCGCCACTGGCAGAGGGGGTCGCGCGTCCCGAGGCCTGGATTCGCTGGCTCGCGGTCGCCGCCATCGTTCTGGCAACGATCAACATGTTCGGCGGCTTCGCCGTGACCCAGCGCATGCTGGCGATGTTCCGGAAATAGGAGACGATGATCATGTCCGAAAGTCTGGCAACCGTTTCCTATCTCGGTGCAACCATCCTCTTCATCCTTTGTCTCGGCGGCCTGAGTCACCCCGAGACGTCTCGCCGCGGCAATCTCTACGGCATCATCGGCATGACCATCGCCGTTCTGGCGACGGTCTTCGGTCCACGCGTCGGTGGTGCTGGCTACGCCTGGATCATCGCCGCCATGGTGGTCGGCGCCAGCATCGGCGTCTATGCGGCACGCACGGTGCAGATGACGCAGATGCCGGAACTGGTGGCGCTGATGCACAGCCTGGTCGGCCTGGCAGCGATGCTGGTCGGTTTCGCCAACTACATCGACCCGGCGGCTTCGGCGGAGATGAGTGGCGCCGAGAAGACCATCCACGAGATCGAGATCTACGTCGGCATCCTGATCGGCGCCGTCACCTTCTCCGGATCGGTTATCGCCTTCGGCAAGCTGTCCGGCAAGATTTCGGGCAACCCGATGCTGCTGCCGGCGCGTCACTGGATCAACCTGGCCGGACTGCTGGTGGTGATCTGGTTCGGACGCGAGTTCATCAACGCCCACTCGGTGAGCGATGGCATGCTGCCGCTGGTGGTGATGACCGTCATCGCTCTGCTCTTCGGCATCCACATGGTGATGGCGATCGGCGGCGCCGACATGCCGGTCGTCGTCTCGATGCTCAACAGCTACTCGGGATGGGCGGCGGCGGCCACCGGTTTCATGCTCTCCAACGACCTGCTGATCGTCACCGGAGCGCTGGTCGGTTCGAGCGGTGCGATCCTGTCCTACATCATGTGCGCGGCAATGAACCGTCACTTCATCAGCGTCATCGCCGGTGGCTTCGGCACGACCGGCGGTACGCCGGCGGCAGCCGGAGCGCAACCGGCCGGTGAAGTGGTTGCGATCAGCGCACCCGATACGGCCGAACTCCTGCGCGAGGCCAAGAACGTGATCATCGTTCCCGGCTACGGGATGGCGGTGGCGCAGGCACAGCACACCGTCTACGAAATCACGAAGCTGCTGCGCGAGAAGGGCATCAACGTCCGTTTCGGCATTCACCCCGTGGCGGGGCGTATGCCGGGGCACATGAACGTGTTGCTGGCGGAGGCCAAGGTGCCCTATGACATCGTTCAGGAAATGGACGAGCTCAACGACGATTTTCCGCAGACTGACGTGGCGATGATCATCGGCGCGAACGACATCGTCAACCCGGGGGCGCAGGACGACCCGAACAGCCCGATCGCCGGCATGCCGGTGCTCGAGGTCTGGAAGGCCAAGACGTCGATCGTCATGAAGCGCAGCATGGCCTCGGGCTATGCCGGCGTCGACAACCCGCTCTTCTACAAGGAGAACAACCGCATGCTGTTCGGCGATGCGAAGAAGATGCTCGATGAAGTGCTGGCGTCGCTGAAAAGCTGAGCCACCGTCGTCCGGATCAGTGGCTGACAGGAGCAACGCCCGCGGCAGCGGGCGTTTCTTCTGAAGTGGTTGCTCCCAGGCTCGGCCGAGCAGCCTGCCGGGCTGTCCTACACGCGTATCCGCAGGGCCGCCGCCGTTCAACCGACCCCGCTACGCGCATCGACTTGCAGCAAGCGGCCTCGCGCACGGCAGCGCTCGCCGCATTTCCGGATGTCGTTTGACATCTGCTAAAATCGAGGCGAATCATGAATTGGCGCCGCAACCAGCCATCCTTTATCGAGGGGGTATCATGGAGGTAAAAGAAGTTCTGCAGGTCAAGGATTCCGCTCTTTTTGCCGTGCATCCGGACTCGCCGCTGTCCGAAGCAGTCATCATGATGGCTGACAACGACATCGGCTCGGTGATCGTAATGGAAGGCGGCAAGCTGGCAGGGATGCTGACCTTCCGCGAAGTGCTCCTGATCCTGGCCAAGCGTCAGACCGAACGTCGTGTCGGCCCGACGCCGCCGATCGCCGAGATCCTCGTCGTCGAGGCGATGGACCAGAACCCACCAACGGCACATCCCGACATGGACGTCGACGAACTGCGGCGCATGATGGTGGATACGCACACACGCTATGTGCCGGTGATGGAGGAAGACACGATCGTTGGCATCGTTTCCTTTCACGACGTCGCCAAGGCGGTGCTCGAGGAGCGGAACATGGAGAACAAGCTACTGAAGGCCTACATCAAGGACTGGCCAGCACCCTGAGCGGCGTCACCGCAACCGGCTGCGTTTCGACGACGCCCGGCTGCGGTCAGCCCTCGCCGACGGTGAACAGCCGCCGGTGCTCGCGGATCGCGTAGCGATCGGTCATCCCGGCAATGTAGTCGGCGACCCTGCGCACCCGGTCAGCATCTGCCGGCGCTTGGTATTGCGGCGGCAGCAGGCGGATATCGGAGGTGAAGGCCGTGAAGAGATCGCTGACGATTCGCCGCGCCTTGCTGGCCATGCGGCGGACTTGATAGTGCTCGTACAGTTGTGTGCGCAGGAAGCGCTTCATGTTCCGCTGCGCTTCACCCAGGCTTGCAGAAAAAGCGACCAGCGCTGGCGCTCGCCGCACCGCCGCGATGTCCTCCGGCTGATGCCTGGCGATATTTCTGGTGGTGGTTGCGATCAGGTCGCAGACGAGGGCATTGATCATTCGCCGGATCGTCTCATGGATCAGGCGGCGCCCGACGAGCCCCGGAAAGTGCCGGCGTACATCGGCAGCATGCTCGGCAAAGAGCGGCACCGCCGCCAGTTGCTCAAGTGTGATCAGCCCGGCGCGCAGCCCGTCATCGACGTCGTGGTTGTTGTAGGCGATTTCGTCGGCCAGGTTGCAGATCTGCGCCTCTAGCGACGGCTGCGTGCGACTGAGGAAGCGCTCTCCGAGATCGCCGAGAAGGCGAGCGTTGTCCAGCGAACAGTGCTTGACGATCCCCTCACGCGTCTCGAAACAAAGGTTGAGGCCGTCGAAGGCGGCGTACCGCTCCTCGAGCACGTCGACGGTACGCAGGCTCTGCAGATTGTGTTCAAAGCCCCCGTGCTCCCGCATGCATTCGTTGAGGGCCTCCTGCCCGGCATGGCCAAACGGCGTGTGACCGAGGTCGTGTGCCAGGGATATCGCTTCCACCAGGTCTTCGTTGAGGCGCAGCGCGCGGGCGATACCGCGGGCGATCTGTGCCACCTCAAGACTGTGGGTCAGGCGGGTACGAAAAAGGTCGCCCTCGTGGTTGACGAACACCTGCGTCTTGTATTCGAGCCGCCGGAACGCGGTCGAATGTACGATGCGATCGCGGTCGCGCTGGAATTCGGTGCGTTGAACCGGCTCGGCGTCCGCATGCCGACGGCCACGCGAGTTGGCCGCGCTGACCGCGTAAGGCGCCAGTTCAGGCATGTGTCGTACGTTCGGCAATCGCCTTGCGCACCTGCGCCAGCGGCGCCTGATCCGTCAGCACGGCCCGCCCGATCTGCTGCAGAAGGACCAGCCGCAACCTGCCATCCTGCACCTTCTTGTCGTGCTGCATCAGTTCGAGGTAGCGCTCGACGTTCAGCATCGGCCCAGCCACCGGCAAACCAGCGCGCTGCAGGAGGCGCTCGACGCGAATCAGGTCCGGCCGCTCGATCCAGCCAATCTGATGTGACAGTTGCACTGCCATCATCGTCCCCGCGGCGACCGCTTCGCCGTGCAACCACTCACCGTAGCCGACGCCGGCCTCGATCGCATGCCCAAAGGTGTGACCGAGGTTGAGCAGGGCCCGCTCCCCCGCTTCGCGCTCATCGGCTGCCACCACCTCGGCCTTGTTGCGACAGGATCGACACACCGCCTCGGCAAGGGCTGCCGGCTCGCGCGCGAGCAGCCGCTCGAGGTTGCGCTCGAGCCATTCGAGAAACGGCAGATCCCTGATCAGTCCATACTTGATCACCTCCGCCAGACCGGCGCGCAACTGGCGGTCACACAGTGTCGTCAGCGCTTCGGTATCGGCCAGCACCAGTCTCGGCTGGTAAAAGGCGCCAATCATGTTCTTCCCGAGCGGGTGATTGATCGCCGTCTTGCCGCCAACGGATGAGTCGACCTGAGCCAGCAAGGTCGTCGGCACCTGGACGAAGGGCATGCCGCGCTGGAAGCAGGCAGCGGCAAAGCCGCCGATGTCGCCGACGACGCCGCCACCGAGAGCGATCAGTGTCGTCGAACGTTCGCAGCGACCGGCGATGAGCGCGTCGAAGATCGAGTTGAGGGTTCGCCAGTCCTTGAACTCCTCGCCATCAGGCAGGACGATCTCGAGCACCTCGACGCCGGCCTGCAGCAGCGGATCTGCCAGTTTTCGCAGATAAAGCGGCGCCACCGTGGTGTTGCTGACGATCGCCACCTTGTTCTGGCGCAGCGAGGGCAGCAGCAGTTCCGCTCGTTCGAGCAGCGAGCGACCGACGTGGATCGGGTAGGCACGATCTCCCAGCGCAAGCGTCAGCGTTTCCATGATTCACCCTGCTCCTTGATCAGCAGATTCAGTATCGCCTGCGCAGTGATGTGACTGCCGGAGACGGTCAGGTCCGCCACCTCGCGATAGAGCGGGTCACGCTCCGCAAGCAAGTCGCGCAGCTTTTGGCGCGGATCCTTGACCTGCAGCAACGGCCGCTTGCGGTCGTGTCGCGTGCGTTCGTAGAGCGTGTTCAGAGGCACGTCGAGATAGACGACGGTGCCGCTGGCGCGCAGCACCAGCCGGTTTTCGGGTCGCAGCACGGAGCCGCCGCCGGTGGCAACGACATGGCGCTTGAGGTCGGCAAGCTCGGCGATGACCTGCCCTTCGCGCTTGCGGAATCCATCCTCTCCTTCGATCTCGAAAATGGTTGCCAGACTGACTCCGGTGCGCACCTCGACCTCATGGTCCGAGTCGAGAAAGCGGTAGCCCAGATGCCTGGCCAGAGCCTTGCCGACAGTTGTCTTGCCGGCTCCCATCAGGCCGACGAGATAGACGTTGCGCGGTTCGTCCTGGATTCTCACCGGACTATTCTATCGCAGCTCGCAACGCTTGCCCGCTCAGGAAAAAGGCCGACTGACGCCGGCCTCTTCCTTTCCTGAACGGCGATCAGCGCAACGACAGGTGTTCGGTGATGATTTTCGGAGTGATGAAGACCAGCAGTTCGGTCTTGTCATCGATGATCTCGCGGTTCTTGAACAGGAAGCCGATGTAAGGCAGGTCGCCGAGGAAGGGTATGCGCTGCACGTTGTTGCGCGTCACCTGCTCAAAGATGCCGCCGATGACGACCGTTCCGCCATTCTCGACCAGCACCTCGGTCTTGACGTGCTTGGTGTCGATCGCCACGCCGGCACCTGTTGACAGGCGGGTGTTGGGAGTGTCCTTGTTGACGTCCAGTTCCATTGCAATCTTCCCGTCCGGCGTGATCAGCGGCTTGACCTTCAGCGACAGGACCGCCTTGCGGAAGGAAACGCTGGTAGCACCGGAACTCGTCGCCTGCTGATAGGGGATCTCCTGGCCCTGTTCGATGATCGCCTCGACGCCGTTGGCGGTCATCACTCGCGGGCTCGAGATGACCCTGCCACGACCATCCGATTCGAGGGCCGATATTTCGGTGGCGAGGAACTGGGTCAGGGCGTTGTTGAAGAGAAGGAATGAAAAGGTACCCGCGGTTCCGGAGCGCGGCGTCGCAGGCAGATTGACCGCAACGTTGGAATCCAGGTTACCTCTGATCGCCGTCGAATCGCCACCGATCCTCACCGCCCCGTCCGGGAAGACCTGACTGAAGTTCAGCCGAATCCCGAGGTTCTTGGCGAAGCTGTCGCCTGCCTCGACGATGCGCGCCTCGATCATGACCTGTCTTGTCGCCACGTCAACCTTGGCGATCATGGCCCGCACTTCGGCCAGTCGGCCGGGGGTGTCCTTGACGAACATCATGTTCGAGCGCTCGTCGAGCAGCGCACTGCCACGCTTGGACAGCAGCGTCTGCTTGGGATCGATCAGCAGCTTCTGGAGTGCTTCCGCCTTGATGTAGTTCATCTGGAAGCTCTCGGTCTGCAACGGCTCGAGATCGCCGATCTGCGCCTGTGACTCGAACTCGAGCTTCTCCTTGGTCGCGATCTCCTCGCGCGGCGCAATCAGGATCACGTTGCCGTTCTTGCGCATGTCGAGACCCTTCTGCTGCATGATGATGTCCAGCGCCTGATCCCAGGGCACGTCCTTGAGGATCAGGGTGATCGAACCGCCGACGGAATCGCTGATCACCATGTTCATGCCGGTGAACTCGCCGATCACCTGCAACAAGCGCCGAACATCGACATTCTGGAAATTCAGCGACAGCTTCTCGCCGCGGTAGCCGCCGCGCGAGCCCTGCACCAGCTTGTTCGGATCCTCGATGATCGGTTTCACTTCGATGACGAACTGCGTGTCGCTCTGATAGGCGTTGTGCTCCCAGAGTCCGCGCGGGGTGATCGTCATGCGCGTGTCAGCGCCCTTCTGGATCGTGTTCACCGACAGCACGGGGGTGGCAAAATCGGTGACATCGAGCTTCTTGCGCAGCGTTGGCGGCACATTGACGCGAACGAAATCGACCACCAGATTCTTGCCTTCGTGCCGGATGTCGATGCTGGCGTTGGGATCGGTGAGGTCCACCGTAATTCGCCCCTCGCCATCCTTGCCGCGGCGGAAAACGACGGCTCGGATGCTGTTGCCGACATCGCTGGCGCTTGCCTTGGCGAAATGCTCGACCGCCTGCGTACTGTCCGGCGCCGCAGCCGGGATCATCGCCAAGAGGAGGCTCTTGCCGTCAATGCTCGCTTCGTAGGACATCGCCCGGTTGAGGTTGAGGACGACACGGGTCCGTCCCTCGGCCTGGACGATGTTGGCGCTCTTCAGATCGCCTTCGTTGAAGGTCTGGCTCGACTTTCCGAGAGCATTGACGGTATTCGGGAAATCGAGAGCGATGCGAGCCGGTTTGGCAACGCTGAAGGCCGGCGGGAGCGCCTGCAGCGGCTCCTTGAAGGTCAGCTTGACGTTGACCACCGGGCCCTGCTGTATCACGTTCATCGACTCGATGGCGTTTGGTCCGGCTTCCTGGGCAGCAGCGGTGCCGACGAGCAGCCACAAAGTGCCCAGCAGACCGGGCAGCCAATGTTTGATCCGTTTCATCTACCTTGCTCCCTTTTCCTGCAACATCAAGGTGCTCGTCCGCTCGACCCAGTCACCGGCTGAATCCTGAACGAGTTCCCGCAGCGTTATTTCTGACTCGGTTATTCCGACGACCACGCCAAAGTTCTGACCCATGTAGTTACCGATCTTCACCTGATGCAGTGCCGCTTCAACTTGCACGATGGCGAAGGACGCCCTGTTCCTCGTGATCACGCCAACGTACTTGAGTGACTCGAGAGGGTAGAGTTCCAGTGGCTCCTTCGGCCTTTCGAGGTCGGGCCGAAAGCCGCCGCCGCTCTTCTTGTCGGCTGGCCCCATCTTGGCGGCGGTGAATGGATCCGTCAGGTTGCCAACCTCATACGGAACCGCTTCATAGGGTTGCACAACCGGCAACGGCGGAATGTTCGGCTTGGCACCGGCAGCCGCCGTCTTCATCCACTCGCGCAGTTCCTCCTGATCATTGTCGGCACAACCGACAGCGACGAGGGATGTCAAGAGCAACCAAGGCAGAATGCGCATCATTTGCCGCCCTTCGCCGCCTCGGCCGCCTTCTTCCGGTTTGCCGCCAGTTCCTCTTCATCGAGATAGCGGAAGGTCTTCGTCGTCGCGTCCATCACCAGACTTCCATCCTTGCTCTGCTGATTGGTGGAGATCGAGATATTGTTCAGGGTAACGATGCGGGACAACTTGCCGATGTCACCGGCGAACGCACCGAAATCATGGTAGGTGCCGGTCAGGCGAACGGTTATCGGCAGCTCCGCATAGAAATCCCTGACCTGCTCTGGCCCCGGTTTGAAGAGATCAAACTGCAGCCCTCTTCCCATGCCGGCCTGGTTGATCTCCACCAGAAGCGACTCGACCTCGGACTTGTTGGGCAACTGCTTCAGGAGCGCACCGAAGGCGAGGTCGATGTCGCTCAGCCGCTGCACGTAGAGATCGAGGTTCACCGCTTGCGCCTTCTTGCTGACGTACTCGTCACGCAGCCGCAATTCGGCCTCCTGCTTCTCACGCAGAGAAATCAGTTGTGCATCCCAGTAGAACCACCAGCCGGCCAACAGGATCAACAGGCAGAGTACGACGAGGCCGGTGGCGCGCGGCGCGACCGGCCAAGCGCCGACATCGCGCGGATTCAGGTTCTCGAAGTCAGCGATGATCCGCCTGAAATCAATGCTCGCAAGAGACTTCGGCATCACTTCGCTCCCTTTTGCTCGACCGGCGTCCGCTTCAGCGACGCGTTCATGCCAAACTCGTTGAAGCGTCGCTTGTCGATGGTTACCGCCTTGATTTCCACGAGTTCCGGCTTCTCGAGCCAGGGAGAAGCTTCGATGTTTCGCATCAGCGTCGACACACGTGCGCTGGACTGGGCAAAACCGACCATCTGAAGGCGCTGCCCCTCCTGCTTCAGCGACTTCAGGTAGACCCCTTCGGGCATCTGCTTCGCCAGCTCGGTCAGCAAACGCACGGCTTCAGCCCGGTCACGCTGCAGCGCCTCGATGGTTTCCTTGCGTTTGAGCAGCGCCTCGGTCTGTTGCTTGAGCCGCTTGATCTGGTCGATCTCCTTGTCGAGAACGGCTATCTCCTTTTTCAGAAAGTCGTTCTTGGCCTCCTGACTGGAGATGTAGCCGGCAATGATCGAGTAGACAAGAACGACGATCAACAGCGAGAGGATAGTCACCAGTCCGAGCAGCGCGAAGAACTGCTGGCGCCGCGCGCGGCGCTTTTCCTCCCTGTGGGGCAGGAGATTGATGCGCATCATTCGTCGAATCTCCGCAGCGCCAGACCGCAAGCCACCATCAGGGACGATGCGTCGGCCAGCAGGTTCTTCTCGCGGATACGGTCGGACAGAACCATGCCGGCAAACGGATTGGCGATGACGGTGTTGATCTGTGTTCGCGATGCAACCACCTGGTCGATACCCTGAATGACTGCACAGCCACCCGCGAGGACGATATGGTTGACCTGATTGAACTGTGTGGAAGTGAAGAAGAACTGCAGCGCGCGCGACAATTCAAGCGCGAGTCCTTCGAGGAATGGCCGCAGGAGTTCGGTCTCGTACTTCTCCGGCAGACTGTTGCGCCGCTTTTCGGCTTCCGCCTCCTCGAAAGTCATGTTGAACAGACGCGCGATGTCCTGTGTCAGCTGATTGCCGCCGAAAGCCTGCTCGCGGGCATAGATCTGCTGGTCGTTGCGCAGCACGGTCAGGTTCATGACGTTCGCGCCGACATCGACGAGGGCGATGATCTGCCCCTTGCCAGCGTCCGGAAGCGTTGCCTCGACCAACTGAAAGGCGGCCAGGACGGCGTACGATTCGACGTCGAGAACGAGTGGCTTCAGCCCGGCCGATTCGGCAACGGCGACGCGGTCTTCGACCTTCTCCTTGCGCGACGCGGCGATCAGCACCTCGATCTCGTCCGGCGAAGACGGTGCCGGGCCGATCACCTGGAAGTCGAGGTTGACCTCGTCCAGTGCAAAGGGGATGTACTGGTTCGCCTCGGACTCGACCAGCAGTTCGAGTTCCGCTTCGCGCTGGCCGGCGGCAACGATGATCTTCTTGGTGATGACATGTGAAGCAGGCAGCGCGATCGCCACCTGCCTCGTCGACGTCGCCAGCTTCTTCCACGCGCGCCGAACCGACTCGGCAGCAGCCTCGAGGTTGACAATGTTTCCGTCGGACACCACATCCCGCGGCAGGATCTCGATCGCGTAACGCTCGACGCGGTATCCCCCCTTGCCGTCACTCGCCAGCTCGACCATCTTCACCGATGACGAACTGATATCCAGTCCGATCAGCGAGCGAGCTTTCGGATTGAAGATCGAAAGATCAAGCTGCAAAGCGCTACCCCTTGCCCAAAAAACCTTTGAATAATTTGCAGTTAGCGTACTTATAGATATTCTACTTTAGATGCTAACAACAACACTCCAGAGTGTAAAGCAATTTCTCCGGCCTCGTTCCGGCTGCCGCTGAGCGACGCACGGCCGCGATGAGCCTGCAGACGCGGTGCGCTGCTGGCCCCGCCACCGGCAGCGCACCGGCAGTGCAGTGTATGTTCCGCGCGACAGCCGCGGGCTGGCGGCGGGTCGGAAGGGGCGAACGCACGGCTGCGGCCTCGCCGAGCCTGCCTTCCAATATAATGGCGGTCTCTGGAAAAACTCTGACTCTGCCGGACGTTCTCTTGCCTACCGCTCTCCGCTGGCTGCTGTATCCCCTCGCCGTCGTTCTCGGACTTGCCGCAATCGCCATCGCCATGGTGATCGTCGTCTTGAGCCTCGCTTACCCGAATCTGCCGTCGCTCGAGATTCTGACCGACTATCGACCGAAAATCCCCTTGCGGGTATTCACCGCCGACGGTCATCTGCTTGGCGAGTTCGGTGAGGAGCGGCGTGCGGTCGTCAGCATCCAGGACGTTCCCGATGTTCTCAAACAGGCGATACTCGCGGCCGAGGACGAGCGCTTCTATCAGCACCGGGGAGTCGATACCCTTGGCGTGCTGCGCGCACTGCACGCGAATCTGGTGGGCGGGGGCAAACGCCAGGGCGCCTCGACGATCACCCAGCAGGTCGCGCGCAATTTCTTCCTTTCGTCCGAGAAGACCTATACGCGCAAGCTCTACGAAGCGCTGCTGTCGTTCAAGATCGAGAGCAACCTCAGCAAGGACCAGATCTTCGAGCTCTACATCAACCAGATTTTCCTTGGTCAGCGCGCCTACGGCTTTGCTGCCGCGGCGCACATCTATTTCGGCAAGCCGTTGGAAGAACTGACGCTTGCCGAGGCAGCGATGCTGGCCGGGCTTCCGAAGGCGCCCTCCGCCTACAACCCGGTAGTCAATCCGAGGCGGGCACGCATCCGCCAGGAGTACGTCCTGCGCCGGATGCACGAACTCGGGCTGATCAGCGACGCGCAACACGACACCGCGCTGGCGCAGGCTCTCGTGATCCGGCGAGAGAGCAATGCAACGCCGATCCACGCCGAGTTCGTCACCGAAATGGCACGCCAGATCGCCGCCGAAAGGTTTCCCGACGACGTCTACACGCGCGGACTCCGTGTCTACACGACCATCCGCAAGGATGATCAGGAAGCCGCCTATGCGAGTCTGCGCAAGGGCCTTCTCGACTACGATCGCCGACACGGATATCGCGGCGCCGAAGCCTACGTAGACCTTGCCGGAATCAAGTCCGACACCGATGAGACCCTCGACGAACTGCTTCTCGACTACCAGGAAGCCGAGGATCTGCAACCGGCAATTGTCCTGCAGGCCGATGCCAAGAAGATCCGGGCGTACCGTCGCGGCGGCGACGTGATCAGCATCAGCGGTGACGGACTCAAGTTCGCGGCACGGATGATGGACGATCAGGCACCGCCCAACAAGCGCCTGCGCCGCGGCGCGATCATTCGCGTACAGACCGACGACAAGGGCAACTGGCGAATCGTCCAGTTGCCGGAAGTCGAGGGCGCTTTCCTGGCAGCCGACCCGCAGGATGGAGCCATCCGGGCGCTGGTTGGCGGTTTCGACTTCCAGCGCAACAAGTTCAACCACGTGACGCAGGCGTGGCGGCAGCCCGGTTCGAGCTTCAAGCCCTTCATCTACTCTGGTGCGCTGGAGCGCGGCTTTACCCCCGCCTCGATCGTCAATGATGAGCCGATCAGCTTTCCGGCGACGGTAACCGGCAGCCAGGCGTGGGAGCCGAAAAACTACGACGGCCGCTATGAAGGCCCCATGCGCCTGCGCACGGCACTGGCCAAGTCGAAGAACATGGTCTCGATCCGCCTGCTGCAGGCCAGTGGCGTACGCTACATTCAGGACCACGTCACCCGTTTCGGCTTCGACGCCAAGAAGCACCCGCCGTACCTGACGATGGCGCTGGGTGCCGGTTCGGTGACGCCATGGGAAATGGTCACCGCCTACGCCGTCTTCGCCAACGGCGGCTACCGGGTCCGGCCCTACGTCGTGCGGGAGATTCTTGACGACAAGAAGCATGTGCTGGCACGCGCCGAGCCGATCGCCGCCGGCGACGAAAACCTGCGGGCAATCGATCCACGCAATGCTTACCTGATGGACAGCATGCTGCGTGACGTGACGATCTATGGCACCGCCGCGCGCGCCTCGGCGACGTTGAAGCGCAGGGATCTGGCGGGCAAGACGGGCACCACCAACGACCACGTGGACGCGTGGTTCTGCGGCTATCAGCAGACGGTCGTCGCCTGCTCGTGGATCGGCTTCGATCAGCCACGCAATCTCGGCAAAGGCGAAACCGGCGGCACCGCGGCCCTGCCAGCGTGGATCGGCTACATGGCCAGGGCTCTGAGCAACACGCCCGAGTCCTTCCTGCCCATGCCGGAAGGTATCGTATCCGTACCAACTCCCGAAAGCGGCAAGGGGCCGGCACAGGAAGTGTTCTACCAGGAAAACGTTCCCGCCCAGATCGAACCGGAGCCGCCACTCGACGACATGCGCGCGGAGGATTGAGCTCAGGGCATCCGTTTTTCGAGCGCGTACAATTCTTCGATCGTCTCGCGGCGACGAACCAGATGCGCCTGCCTGCCGTCGACCATCACTTCCGCTGCCCGCGGGCGAGAATTGTAATTCGAGCTCATCGACATGCTGTACGCGCCAGCCGACATGACGGCAAGCAGATCGCCAGCGGCGAGGGCGAGTTCGCGACCACGCCCAAGAAAGTCACCCGACTCACAGACAGGACCGACGATCTCCCAGGGCCGGACGCGACCGCGACGTGGAACGACAGGAACGATCTCGTGCCAGGAGCCATAGAGCGCTGGCCGTGCAAGATCGTTCATCGCTGCGTCAACGATGGCAAAGTTCTTGACGTCTCCGGGTTTCAGGTATTCGACACGAGTCAGCAAAACCCCTGCGTTACCGACGAGGCGCCGCCCAGGCTCCAGAAGGACGCGCAAGCGTCGCTGCCGGAGCTTCGCCAGCATCGGCTGCAGATAGTCGCTGACGGCCGGCGGAGCCTCGTCGCGATAGCGGATGCCGAGCCCGCCCCCGAGGTCGATATGCTCGAGCGCAATGCCTTCGGCGGCGAGTTGGTCGACCAACGCGAGGATCTTGTCGAGCGCTTCGACGAAAGGCGCGGCATCCAGCAACTGCGAGCCGATATGGCAGTCGATGCCGCAGACATGCAGATTGCCGAGGCTGGCCGCATGGCGGTACAGTGGCAATGCCTCCTCGTAAGCAACGCCGAACTTGTTTTCCTTGAGCCCGGTCGAAACATAGGGGTGCGTCCGGGCATCGACGTCGGGATTGACGCGCAGGCTGATCGGCGCGACCTTGCCCAGTTCGCCGGCGACCGTATCGAGGCGGTCGACTTCGGCAGCAGACTCGACGTTGAAGCAGACGATTCCGACACGCAGCGCCAGCCTCATCTCGGCAGCCGTCTTGCCGACTCCCGAGAAGACGATCTTCCGTGGATCGGCACCGGCAGCGAGCACACGCTTGAGTTCGCCGCCGGAAACGATGTCGAAACCCGCGCCCCGCCGGGCAAGGACGTCGAGCACGGCAAGGTTCGAGTTCGCTTTGACTGCGTAACAGACGAGCGACTCGATGCCGATCAGTTCGCTCTGGAACTCTTCGAGTGCCGCCTCAAGAGCCCGCCGCGAATAGACCCAGCACGGTGTGCCAAAGCGTTCGGCGATCTCGGCAAGCGAAACCTCTTCTGCATGCAGGATGCCTTCGTTGCGGGCAAAGGCACTCATCGGCCAGTCTCGCTGGCAGCCGTGCTAGAATCCTGGCGTGTCGGGTCGCCAGCCACGCTGCGGTCGGCGTCGGGCGCTGAAGAGGATGGACCGGGTACCAGGCTCGCCGGCACTGCCTGCGGTTTCGGCGGCAGGACCAATCCGCCGCGGTTGCCACAGCCGGCAAGCAAGCTGAGGGCCAGTAAAACCTGCACAAGGATCGACCACATAACGCGCCAGAGCAAAAGTCGCCAATGGTAGCACAGATGGAAGAGCACGATTTCAACGCCCACGCCGATGCCGTCCTGTCCCAGATCGAAACCGCGCTCGAAAGAAGCGGTGTCGATCTCGATTTCGAGCGGATGGGCGACCACGTTCTGCAGATCGAGTTTCCCGATGGCAGCAGGATCGTCGTCAATCGCCACGATGCAGCACAGGAGATCTGGGTCGCGGCCCGTTCAGGCGGTTTTCACTACCGCTGGCAGGAAGGTTTCTGGCGCGATACGCGCAGCGGTTCCGAGCTGCTGCGGACCCTGTCGGATCTGATCTCGACGCAGGCTGGCGAACCCGTTTCCCTGCTCTGAGCGGCGGCGAAACCGCGTACGCCAATGCGGACGGGCAGCAGCCTCTGCCGCGTAGTGCTGCGACAGATTGCCGCAGCGACAGTCATCCGCCGGCTGCTCAGCGTAGAATTCGCCGCTCCGCCCGCTGCCAGGTGCCGGTCGCTCGATGCTGTCTAGTGCTCAGAATGTGGGATTGCCTTCGTTGACGGGGACAGAGAACCCCCTGCGGCGTCTTGTCGCCCTGCGCCGCATCGAGGTCCTGACACAGGTGATCGTGCTGATCCTCGCGGTAGCCTGGCTCAGAATCCCGCTCGATGTCGTTCCCATGGCAGCTGTCATCACCCTGCTCGCCGGCGTAAATCTCGCTACCCAATGGCGACTCGACCGGGGCCGCCCGGTCAGCGAGAGAGAAGTCTTCGCCCACTTGCTGATCGACGCCGTCATCCTGACCTTGCTGCTCTACTTCGCCGGTGGTTCGGCCAACCCCTTCATCTCGCTGTTCCTGCTGCCACCGACCCTGGCTGCGGCGCTGCTGCCGGCACGCCATGCCTGGGCAATGGCCGGCATCACCCTCCTGGCCTACACCTTCCTGATGTTCTGGAAACTCCCGTTGCCGCCACCACAGGGCGACCTGGCTCGCTTCGACGAACTGCTCGCGCGCGCAACGGGCGCCGCTGGTGAACACGCAGCCCACGGCAGCAGCTTCGCTCTCCATGTGCTCGGCATGTGGCTCAACTTCCTGATCAGCGTCGGCGTCGTCGCCTTCTTCGTGACACGCATGGCTGCTGCCCTCAGGGCGCGTGAGCGGGAACTGTCGGCCACGCGTGAGGAGGCCCTGCGCAACGAACAGATCCTCTCGCTCGGCACGCTCGCCGCCGGCGCTGCGCACCAACTCGGGACCCCGCTCGGGACGATGGCTGTGGTGCTGCGAGAAATCGAACTCAACCACGGCGACGATGCCGGACTGAAGGAGGACATCCTGCTGCTGCGCGAGCAGGTTGATCGCTGCAAGCAGACGATCTCGCAGATCCTCGCCTCGACCGGACAAGGACGCGATGACAGCCTGCATTCGCTGCCGCTCGACGCTTACCTGTACCGCCTGCTCGATGACTGGCAGATCATCCGTCCGCATGCGCAGATCCACATGCGCCTGGACGGACCGCAGCCAGCGCCGCAGATCGCCGCCGAGCGGACGCTCGAGCAGGCGCTGCTGAATCTGCTCGACAACGCCGCTGACGCCAACGGGAGCTGCCCCGAGGCGCTGCGTTGCGCTGCCACCTGGGATGCCGAAGCCTGTCGCATCGAGATCCTCGACCGTGGCCCGGGCATCGACGAGAGCCACAGGAACCGGCTCGGCACGGCGTTCTTCAGCACCAAGAACGATCCCCGGGGTCGTCCTCTCGGCCTGGGCATCGGTCTCTTCCTGAGCAACGCGACCATCGAGCGCTTCGGTGGCCAGGTCGAACTGTTCAACCGCGATGATCCGCCGGGCGGTGCCTGCACGCGCGTCACGCTGCCACTCAACCGTCTGAAAGTATGACCGACCATGCCCGATACACCCCTCCACCCAGCCGATGACGAGCGCTCGACCCTGCTGCTCGTGGACGACGATGAGGCGTTCCGCCGCGTGCTGGCCCGAGCGCTCGAGCGGCGAGGCTTCGCCGTGACGCTTGCCACGAACGTGGCGGCTGGCTTGGCGAAGGCCCAGGCACTGGCTCCCGAGTACGCCGTCGTCGATCTGAAGATGCCCGGTGAGTCGGGGCTGGTACTGATCGAGAAGCTGATGGAACTTGACCCGAACACACGCGTCGTGATGCTCACCGGCTACGCCAGCATCGCCACTGCGGTCGAGGCGATCAAGCTCGGCGCCGTCCACTACCTGGCCAAGCCCTGTGACGCCGATCAGGTCGTCGCGGCCCTCAACAAAAGCAGCGACGGTGATTCGGCAATGGCGGTCGCCGACTCGCCGCTGTCGGTCGACCGGCTCGAGTGGGAACACATTCAGCGAGTCCTTGCCGAGCAGCATGGCAACATATCGGCAACGGCCAGGGCGCTGAAGATGCACCGCCGGACACTTCAGCGCAAGCTTGGCAAACACCCTTCGCGAGAGTAGCCATGCCCGCTGAACCTCCCTTGCTGACAGAGATGCGCATCGACAAGTGGCTCTGGGCGGCACGCTTCTACCGCACGCGCGCCCTGGCTGCCGAGGCCGTCGCCGCTGGCCGTGTCCGGCTCGCGGGACATGCCGTCAAACCGGCGCGCACCCTGCGCCGCGGCGACGAGCTCGAAGTCAGCATCGGTGACTTGATGTGGACAGTCACCGTCAGCGCTCTCGAGCAACACCGACGCCCCGCCAGCGAAGCGCGGCAGCTCTATGACGAAACGCCCGCGAGCGGTGCGCGGCGAGCGGCGCAGCAGGCTGCGCGGCGGCTGGCACCGGCTCCCGGCAGCGACCTCAGAGGGCGACCGACGAAGAGAGCCGGCAGACTGATCAGGGCCTTGAGCGACAGCGACTGAGGCTCGGGCTGCGGCGACCGCAGCCCTCCCGCGGCTGCCACCGGACCTGCGGACGCATCCGCAGACTCCGACGCATGCTGCAGGCCCCCGAATGAGCGATCGGCTGCTGGCCGACGGCGGCGGCGTCGGCCATGTTCTCTTCATCGCCTTTGTCGTCACAGGCGGCGTGAACTGGCACTGGCTGGCGCGCTGATCGCCATCAACCTGCCCTGCTACGGCTGGCTGATCACGGCCTCGACGCCGTACGCTGGGCGCGCCGCAAGCATCCGGACAAGTCCGTCGAAACCTCGGGTTGAGCGGCGCGGCAGCGTCTTCCCCGCTTCCCCCGATCAGCCGATCCTTTCGATCAGGTGCGCCTTGAGCTGAGCGCGTCCCGAAGGATTGGCGAGCGCGATGATCGTGGTACCGGAGCTGACGACTTCATCGACCCGCGGGTTGAAGACCCAGCTCCCATCCTCCTCGCGCAGGGCGAGCAGGACGTAATCCGGACTGCGCAGCCGCAGGTCACCGACCCGGGTAGCCGGAAAGCCCGCTGGAACATGGACTTCCTCGAGCCGCACGTTCTTGTCGGAACGAACCATTTCGTCGAGGAAGCTGACCACGTGCGGGCGCACCATCGCTGATGCCAGACGGATGCCGCCGGTAAAATCCGGCGAGATCACCGCGTCGGCGCCAACCTTGCGCATCTTCTCGACGTTGCGCGACTCCTGCGCGCGCGCGACGATCCGCAGCTGCGGATTGAGCTGGCGAGCAGTGATGATGATCATCAGGTTGCGCGAATCGTCACCGGTCACCGCGAACAGGCCCCTGGCGTCGAGGATGTCGGCCGCTTCGAGGAGGTCGTCGTCGGAGGCGTCACCCTGGAGACAGAGCAGCCCTGGAAATTTCTCGAGATTGTCCTCGAAGCGCGCTTCCTCGGTATCGATGGCGACGAAGTGACGACCGGTATTCTGCAGTTCGCCACCGACGCTGCGACCAACCCTGCCGAAGCCGCAAATGATGAAGTGCTGGCGCAACTTCTGAATGCGTTTTTCCATTCGTCGTCTCCGCAGGGAATAGTCGAGATCCTTCTCGAGGAAGAACACGGACAGGCTGGTGAACAGGAAGGTCAGGGCACCAAGACCGGAGATGGCGATGAAGCCGGCAAAGACGCGATTGCCGATCGACGTTAGCGGCACGATCTCGCCGTAGCCGACCGTCGAGATGGTGATCAGCGTCATGTACAGGGCGTCCGACCAATCGCTGTGGTCACCCCCAATATCGTAGAACCCGACCGTACCGATGGCAATCAGCGCGAGCACTGCAACGGCGGCCCAGACGATGCGGACGACGATACGCTGTAACTGCATGGCGACACGCAGGTCCGACTCGCGCAGCCGGCGCGCCCGGCGGCGCGCCTGCAATGGACTATCGAAGATGGGCAATGAAACGACACCCTCCCATGGCAAACAGGTGTACCGACGCGACGAGCCGGTGACGCGGCAGCGAATCGGCAACATCCCGGACCGTATTGACACGGCGTGCGAGCCTCGCATACTTGCCGCTCTTTGTCCACCGGCGCGGGCCAGTTCGGCGATGGTGACGCGGCGGCGCCGCGGGCGGCGACGGGACGGCTTGTGCGCCGCGACAGCAACCCGCGAAAGCCGGCACGGTGGCACGATCGGCGACTTTGGTGCACACTTCACGCCAAACGGATCAGGGATCGCAGCATGTCGGAACAAGGCTCTTCGCGACGCACAACACGTCTGCAGCTCAGCCAGAGGATCGCCGAGGCGATCCTCGATTACGTCGGTGAGGCGCCGCCGAGTAGCGAACATCCGGCTGCCAGGCCAGACTACCGGGCGCGCGCGATAGCCCGCAAGGCCACCCGCAGCGCGGCGATGACCGCCAGCACCCTTTCCCTTCCACCCGGCCTTCTGGGTTGGCTCACTCTGCTCCCCGAACTGAGCTCGCTGTGGAAGCTGCAGACACAGATGGTGGCGGACGTTGCCGCCTGTTACGGAAAGAGCGCCGGCCTGCGACGCGAGGAGATGCTCTATTGCCTCTTCCGGCATACCGATGCCCAAGCGGTCGAGAATCTCGTCGCCAGGGTCGGCAAGCGCGTCGTCGTTCAGCATGCGTCGCGTCCGGAGATCAACTCGATTGCCCTCAAGATCGCCCTGCACATCTCGCAGCGCGTCCTCGGGCGAGGTGTTTCACGCTGGATTCCCGTCGTCGGCGCCGTCGGAGCTGGCGCCTACGCCTACTACGACACGGCGCAGGTTGCGAAGACCGCGATCGAACTCTTCACCGACATCTCCGACGTCGAGAGCGAAACGGTGATGGAGTCGGACACTCCGGCGACCAAGACGACGAGTGGCGTTCATCGCCGACGACCGTGAGCGTCGGCCCCACTTGCCAGGGGTCTCGTCGATCATGGCCGGCAGGCTGCTAGAATGCGGTCCCTGAATCTGCAGTGGAGGCGACTGCGATGGAAAGGAAGAGTATCAGGGGCGAGGAGTGGGCCAGACCGCGAACCGTGGTGGTGCTGACCCTGCTCCTGCTGGCCGCACTGTGGTCGGTGGTCATCGTCTCGATGGTCGTCGCTCGCCGCGACAGCATCGCCGCGACCGGCGGCGCCCTGCAGCAACTGACGCACGCGCTCGAGGAGCAGACACGGCAGCAGTTTCGTCTGCTCGACACCGTTCTCGTCGCCACCGACCACTGGCTGCAGGAGCGGCCGCTCGGCAGCACGCGCAACGATCCTTCCTTTCGCCACTTCATCGACGGTCTTCGGGCAAGCAGCGGTGACTCCTTCGATATCTGGCTCCTGACAGCCGACGGCAGCACTTTCGCAGCGACGGGCAAGGAACCCTGGATACCGGCGCAACTCGCGAGCAGCGACCGTTTCGCGCACGCCAGTGGCGGCGCCGGGCTGTCGATCGGCCCGCCTGTCGCCGACCCGACGACCAGCGCGCTGCGGCTGCCGGTGACCCGCGCTGCGAGCAGGGCGAGCCGTCACCGCGACACCCCGGTCGCGATGCTCGCCGTGGAAACGCTGCGCCGCAGCTACGACGCACAGCGCCCGCGGCCAGGTGGAGTAATCGCTCTGCTCGGCCGTGACGGAACGGTTCTGGCAGAGGCCGCCGATGACCGCCAGCACGCCCGGTCGCTTGCCAAAGGCGCGCTGCTTTTTGGCCAGCACCTGCCGCAGCAGTCGCGTGCTTTCGTCCTGCTCGATGAAGACGGCGGCGAGCATCCGCGGATGTTTGCCAGCTACTCGTCGCTGCCCGACTTCCCGCTCGTCGTCGTCGTTCTCGAGGACTACGACGCCGCTCTCGGGGACTGGCAACGACAGAGCGTGTGGACCGTTCTCCTGGCCCTCGGCATGACGATCCCGCTGAGCGTCGTCGCCTGGCGATCATTGCGCCTGCTGCGCGTGCTCGCCGAGCGCGGCGTGCAAGTGCGGGAACTCGCCATCTCCGACGGGCTCACCGGCGTCAGCAGCCGGCAGCACTTCGTCCGCACGCTGGCCGGCGAACTCGCGCGCAGTGAGCGCCGATGGTCGCCACTCGCCGTTCTGCTCCTCGACATCGACTTCTTTCGACGGATCAACGATGGCTACGGCCATGCCGTCGGTGACCAGGCGCTGGTCGCCGTCGCCCAGGCTGCCAAACGCGCCCTCCGTCAGTGCGACCTGCTGGCGAGATTCGACAGTGGACAGTTTGCCGTCCTGCTGCCGGATACCGAGATCATCGAGGCGCTGCTGGTCGCCGAAAGAATCCGCGCACAGACGGGCGAGATCGCCATCCCGACGGAAAACGGCATCGTCCGCTTCAGCATCAGCGTCGGTGCCAGCGCAGCGCTGACCGGCGATCGCTCGCCAGACGAGCTGCTCAAGCGGGCCGCGCAGGCTCTGCATGCCGCCGCAGCCGCCGGCCATGACCGCGTCGTTGCGGCGTGAGCCCCCACGCCAGCCGAGCGCGCGGCAGGACGCCGCCGGCGCTCGATTTCAGGGCGACGATGACGCCGCCGATCGTCGCTGCAGCCCGTCAGCGCCGATTCAACGTCCCGTCCACTGTGCCTGACGCTTGCTGACGAAGGCGTCGATGCCTTCGCCGGCATCTTCGGTCATCATGTTGCAGGCCATCACTTCGGAAGCGTACTGATAGGCTGCGTCGAGCCCCATTTCGAGCTGCCGGTAGAACATCTGCTTGCCCATGCCGATGGCTACCGGAGACTTGGCGACGATGGCGCCGGCGAGAAGGGCCACTTCGGCATCGAGCGCGTCACTGGCGACGACCCGGTTGACCAGCCCCTGCTGCAGCGCCGCCCGAGCGTCGATGAAGTCACCGGTGAGCAGCATCTCGAAAGCCTGCTTGCGGCCCAGGTTGCGCGACAGCCCGACAGCGGGAGTGGCGCAGAACAGTCCGACGTTGATCCCCGACGTGGCGAAGCGCGCGCCGTCGGCGGCGACCGCCAGATCGCACATCGAAACGAGCTGGCAGCCGGCAGCGGTGGCAATGCCGTGAACGCGCGCGATCACCGGTTGTGGCATCTGCGTCAGGCTCATCATCATCCGGCCGCAGCTGCGGAAAAGATCCTGCATGAATCCCTTGTCATGATTAGCCCGCATCTCCTTGAGATCGTGGCCGGCACAGAAGGCCTTGCCGGCCCCGGCGATGACCACGACGCGCAGCGACGGATCGGCAGCGATCGCGTCCAGTTCCTGTTGCAGGGCACCGATCATGGCCCGCGACAAGGCATTGAACTGGCTGCCGCGATTCAGCGTCAGGGTGCTGACGCCCTGCTCATCGACACGCAGGACGTAGGGCTCATCCGAGCTCGATGGGTTCATGGTTCTCTCCTCATGGTTGATCGCTGCCGTAGCGGCGGGTGGCACCGAGGCCGCCGGCCGGCTGCCGAGCGCGGCAGGCCGGCGACCGGTACGAGCTCACTCGATGGCGGCAGAAGACTTTGCCTGCTCGCGCAGCACGTACTTCTGGATCTTGCCGGTCGAGGTCTTCGGCAGCGTGCAGATGACAACCCGCTTCGGCACCTTGAAGCGCGCCATGTGCTGCCGACAGAACTCGATCACTTCCTGTTCGCTGACCGTGCAGCCCTCGCGCAACTCGAGGAAGGCGCAGGGTACCTCTCCCCAGGTCGGATCGGGGGTTGCGACGACCGCCGCGGCAATGACGGCCGGGTGCTTGTAGAGCACGTCCTCGACCTCGATCGACGAGATGTTCTCGCCGCCCGAGATGATCACATCCTTGGAGCGATCCTTGATCTTGACGTAGCCGTCGGAGTGCATCACTGCCAGGTCGCCGGTGTGGTACCAGCCGCCGGCGAACGACTCCTCCGTTGCCTTGGGGTTCTTCAGGTAGCCCTTCATCACCAGATTGCCGCGGAACATGATCTCACCCATCGTCTCGCGGTCCCACGGCACCGCCACCATGCTCACCGGATCGAGGACCGTGATCCCCTCCTGCGCATGGTAGCGCACCCCCTGGCGGCCATTCAGCTCGACCTGCTCGGCCAGCGGCCGGCTGCTCCAGTCACCGTGCTTGGCACAGACGGCGGCCGGGCCGTAGGTTTCGGTAAGCCCATAGACGTGCGTCAGGTCAATGCCGATGTTGGCCATCGCCTCGATCACGGCGGCCGGCGGCGGCGCGGCAGCGATCAGCCCGCAGACCTTCTGGCTGATGCCGGCACGCAGTTCGGCCGGAGAATTGGCCATCAGACTATGCACGATCGGCGCCCCACAGTAGTGGGTCACGGCGTGCTCGCGCATGGCGTCGAAGATCAGCTTCGGGTCCACGCGGCGCAGGCAGACGTTGGTGCCCGCGTTGGCTGCCATCGTCCACACGAAGCACCAGCCGTTGCAGTGAAACATCGGCAGCGTCCACAGGTAGACCGAGTGCGGCGGCATGCCCCAGCTGACGATGTTGCTCATCGAATTGAGGTAGGCCCCCCGATGGTGGTAGACCACGCCCTTCGGATTGCCTGTCGTGCCGGATGTGTAGTTGAGCGAAATGGCATCCCACTCGTCTTCCGGACCACGCCACGGGAAATCGGGGCTGCCCGCAGCGATGAACTGCTCGTACTCGTGCGTTCCCAACCGATCACCGGGACCGCTGTATTCGGGATCGTCTACGTCGATGACGAGAATCTCGCGTCGGCAAGCGGCCAGCGCCTTGCGCACGGTGGACGAGTATTCGCGGTCGGTGATGAGCACCCGGGCCTCACCGTGCTCGAGCATGAAAGCGATCGTTTCGGCATCGAGCCGCGTGTTGAGCGTATTGAGCACGGCGCCGATGACCGGGACGCCGAAGTGACACTCGATCATTTCCGGCGTGTTGTTCAGCATGGCCGCCACGGTGTCGCCTTCGCCAACGCCATGGGCAACGAGTGCCGAAGCGAGCTGCCGGCAGCGAGTGAAGGTCTGCTGCCAGTTGTAGCGCCGTTGCCCATGAATCACCGAAACAACTTCAGGATAGATGTAGGCGCTGCGCGCCAGGAAGGTCAACGGCGTCAGCGGCGTGTAGTTGGCAGGATTCTTGTCAAGCCCCACCCGGTAAATGTTCGACATCCCCAGCTTCTCCTCTCCGACAATGAGTGTTATCGACTTTCCCCAGCCGTTGCACGGCATTCTTTCAGCCTGCCACGTTTCTCGACATCATTCAACCACGCCAGCAATTCCGCCCCGAGTTCCGTACTCGCCGCCGCCAGCGCAGCGACGCCGCCGCGAGCGTCCGCACTGGCGGCAGGCCGCTCGATGGTCAACAGCCTCTCGGCGATGATCCGCTGTTTCGCATCAAGCAGGATGGCCTGCCCCTGCAGCACGGCACTGCTCTGCTGCGGCGTCGCGAAGACCTGTGAGAACTCCTGCAGTTCGATTCGCAAGAGGCAGGCGGGTGCGCTCCGGCCACCGGCAACCGACAGCCCCAGCTGCTGCCGCAGGCGCTGCGCGAGCAACTGCGCCGGCGCCGCGGCCCAACGGCTCGCAGCGTAGCTGCGCAGCTTGAGCGGGTTCTCGTAGAGCAGGCGATACTCGATCGTCAACGTGTCGAACCAGTACGGCATCCTGACTTCGAGCGCCACAGCCGACCACCGGCCCTCGTCGGCCAGCCGCGCGAGCGGCAACCCGAAATCATAGGATTCCGCCAGCGGCTGATTGCGCACGCTGCCGCTGCAGGCTGCGAGCAGGCTCGCGGCAAGAAGACTGACCAAACGGTTCATCACCTTTCTCCGACGGTCGCGGGCGCGACGAAACCGGCCTCACCGGGGCCGGGGGCATGCGGTGGCGGACCAAAGAGGATGCTCTGCGGCGACTCTTCGAGCATTAGCAGAACCCGGTTGAGCTGGCGCGAGTTCGCCGACAGGTCACGGCTGACCTCATCGAGGCGCGTCACCAAGGCAGCGATGCCGCCGGGCGACGGTTCGCCGATCAGGCGGCCCAGGCGTTCGCTCACCGGCTGCAGGCTGCCGACCAGGCGACGGGACTCGAGCAGCAGCGGTGCTGCCTCGGCCGCAGCCTGATCGGCGCGCGCCAGGGTGCTGTTCAGCAGACGCAGGTTCTCGTCGGCCAGCAGCTTGCGCAACTGCACCGCCACATCCTTGGTGCTGCCCGTCGTCGCTTCGAGATTTCCGAGAATCCCGGCCAGATGTCGCCGGTTCTCGTCGTCGAGAACGAGGTTTGCCCGCTCGAGGAAGTCCCGCGCCTGGCGCAGCGTCGCACCGCCGACCTCAGACAGTTCCTCGATCAGCGACGACTGCATCGTGATGCGCGGCAAACCGCCGTCGCCGCCATCGAGTGGCGTCGGATCCTTGCCGTTGTCCTCGAGCAGGATGTGGGCGATGCCCGTAACGCCTTGGTAGCCCAGGCGTGCGGTGGTACTCTTGGTCACCGGGACGCCGCGGTCCACACTGATCCGGATGAGGATGTTGCGCACCTCGGCAGGGTCGAGCTCGATGGCTTCCACCTTGCCCACCCGAATGCCACGATAACGCACCTGCCCCTGCAGGCTGAGGCCGGTGACATTGTGCCGGCTGACCACCGTGTAGTCGGTCGTTGCCTCGTGTTTGCCGCCGAACCACCAGACGGCGCCGACCACTGCCAGACCAAGCAGCAGCGTGAACACGCCCGCCACCAGCGCATGTGCCCTGTTCTCCATGCTCAGCTCCCGCCGTACCCGATCGCCGCGGCAGCGCGCCCGGAACCAAAGAAGTTGCGAATGAAGGGATGATCGACCGCAGCAACCTCGGCTGCCGTGCCGCAGGCGACGATCCGCTGATCGGCGAGCACGGCCAGGCGGGTCGCCAGCCCGGCCAGAGTCTCGGGATCATGCGTCACCATCACCACCGTGAAACCAAGTTCCCTCTGCAACATCCTCAACAGCTTGACAAAGCTCTCGCTGCGATCAGGATCGAGACCGGCAGTGGGCTCGTCGAGAACCAGCAGCTCGGGCTCCAGCGACAGTGCGCGCGCCAGCGCCACCCGCTTGACCATGCCACCCGACAACTCGGCGGGCATCAGCCGGGCGTGTCGCGCTTCGAGCTCGACCATCGCGAGCTTGAGGAAAACCAGATCGGCCACCATCCCCTCGTCGAGAGTGCGCAGTTCCCGCAAGGGAAAAGCTATGTTGTCGAACACCGATAGTGCCGAGAACAGCGCCCCCTGCTGGAAAAGCATGCCGAATCGGCGGCGCAGTGCACGTCGGCGCTCCGGATCGGTATCGAGTACCGACTGCCCAAAAAGCCGCACCGTTCCGCTGCTCGGCGCCAGCAGCCCGACGATCTCCCGCAGCAAGGTCGTCTTGCCACTGCCGGAACCACCGACCAAGCCCAGCATCTGCCCGGCTTCGATGTCGAGATCGATGTCGCGATGAACGACGAGATCGTCAAACTGCGTGCATAGACCGCGAATCTCGATTGCCGGAGGCAGCAGCGGGCCGGTCGCGGGCGGTGCGCTCACTACGGCAGCCCCAGTCCGCGCGTCGCGACCGCGAAAACGGCGTCCACGAGGATGGCCACGGTGATCGAGCATACCACCGAACTGGTCGTCAGTGCCGACAGGCTCTCGGTATTGGGTTTCACCCTGAGGCCGAAATGGCAGGCAATCAGCGCAATGAGCACACCGAAGACCAGTCCCTTGCAGAGGCCAATCCAGACGTTCGCCACCGGCACCACGCGTGACAGCGTGTCGATGAAGAAGCCGTACGAGAGACCCATCTGCAGCTTGGCCGCGATCATGCCGCCGATGATGCCGGCGGCCGAGCACCAGATCACCAACAAAGGCATCGCGACCGCCAGCGCCAGCACCTTCGGCAGCAACAGGCGCTGACTGCGCGAAACCCCCATCGTCGCGAGTGCGTCGATCTCCTCGGTCACCCGCATGACGCCGATCTGGGCGGTCATCGCCGAGCCGGAGCGTCCGGCCACCAGCACGGCGACGAGCATCGGACCGAGCTCGCGAACGATGCTGATACCGAGCAGATTGACGATGAACACGTCGGCACCGAAGGCTTTCAGTTGCAGCGCCGACAGGTAGGAAAGGACGATGCCGATGAGGAAGCCGATCAGTGCGATCACCGGCAGCGCCCGGGCACCGCTCTTGTAAAGGTTGGCCGAGAACTCCCGCCAAGGCATCTCGCGCGGGTGCCGGCAGAGGTAGGCCAGATCGAGGAGCAGTTGCCCGATGAGGGCAACGATCTCGGTCAGATGTTGAAGACCCGCCAGCGAGAGCCGACCAAGCGCTGCGATCGACGCCAGGCGATCCCGAGTGACCAGCACCTCGGGCTCGCCGGTGACCGCCGCCACCCGCTCGAGCAGCGCTCGGTGCTCGGCTGAAAGGGCAAGCGAGCGCGGCCACTGGCGGCCCCATGTCCGCCAGAGCAGCGTCGCGCCGGCGCTGTCGAGACGCGAGATCGAGCGCAACTCCCATTCCGGATTGCCAGCCGCCAGCTCGCGCAGACGCAGCTCGAAACGAGCGATCGGCTGCGGCATCGTCGCCAGCCGCCAGTCGCCGGCGAGCACAAGCTGCCGGACGTCCGTCTTCTCGACCACTTCGATCGTCGCTGCAGCCATTGCTGCGATCAGCGACCCGCAACCAGAGAGCTGTCGGCCCGCGCCCACCTGCTGTTCACTCGCTCACTCCTCGCCCGGAAAATGCACTGCCTTGTCAGCCGCGGGCAGCCACTTCCGCCCGCACGCCGGCTACGATTTCTGCAACAGCTCCAACTGCACCACCTTGTCCCTGGGCACCGTGCCGATCTTCAGCGTGATGCCGATGCGACGCCAGAACAGCACTTCATCAGCCAGTGCCGTGGCGGTGATCGGATTGGCTGCCTGCCAGCGCGCTGGCAGATCGAGTTCGAAGCCGTCGGCGCCTTCCCGGACCGACATCTCCGGCAACGAATGATCGTCACGCGCACGGTGCAACAGCGCCGCCAGGCGCAGGCAGAACAGGAGTCGCCAGTTGGGATCGCCTGCCGGCATCGCTGCGAGCTTCTGCAGCTTGCCGCGCTGGCCGAGAACCAGCAAGGCAAGCCGGGCCTGATCACGTTTCGAGAAACCGGACATGTCGGCGTGGCCCAGAATGTATGCGCCGTGCTTGTGGAACTCGCTGTGCGCCACCGAGATACCGATCTCGTGCAGCGAAACCGCCCAGCGCAGGAAGTGCACATCATTTTCGTACGCGACGGCGTCGAGCTTGATCATCTGCCCGAGAAGGAGCAGGGCCGTGCGCTCGACGCGCCTGACCTGGGTCTCGTCGACCTGATAGCGCTGCATGAACTGAACGACCGTGGTGTCGCGCGTATCGTGGTGAGCGAAGCGCCCGAGCAGATCGTAGAGCACTCCCAGTGGCAGCGCGCCATCGGAATACGTCATGCGCTCGAGTCCGAGCTCGGCGAACACCGCCGACATGATTGCAATGGCACCGGGCAGAATCAGGCAACGGTCGGCACGCATGCCCTTGAGGTTGAGGGACTCTGCCGAACCGGCACGAATCAGCAGCTGGCGCAGCCTGGCCAGTCCCTCGCGGCTGATGCCGCTGACACCCGCCGGGTTGAGATCGTTCAGCTCCAGCAGCGTCGCGATCTCCTGCGCCGATCCCGACGACCCGACCGCCTCAGCCCAGCCAGAGCGCTGATAATCGACGACGATTGCCTCGATCTCACGCGCTGCCGACACCTCGGCAGCATAGAGGCGCTTCTTGTCCACCTTGCCGTCGGGAAAGAATCGCTGCCGATAGCTGATGCCGCCCATGAACAGCGATTCCATCAGCGCGGGCTCGGCACGCTCGCCAATGATGAACTCGGTCGAGCCGCCACCGATATCGACCACCAGCCGGCGATGGCTGGCTGCCGGCAGGGCGTTCGCGGCACCGATGAAGATCAGTCGCGCTTCCTCGCGCCCGCCGATGATCTCGATCGGAAAGCCCAGCGCCGCCTCCGCCTGCAGCAGCACCAGCGGCGCGTTCCTCGCCACGCGCATGGCATCGGTCGTCACCGCCCGCACGGCATCCGGCGCAAAGCCGCGCAAGCGCTCACCGAAGCGGCGCAGCGCCGCGATCGCGCGCTGTTGCGATGCATGATCGAGCAGCTTCTCGCGGGTGAGACCGGAGCCCAGCCGGACCGTCTCGCGCAGGATATCGAGCGGATGGATCTGGTCGCCAACGATTCGCCCGACCTGGACGCGGAAGCTGTTGGAACCCAGGTCCACACCGGCAATCAGTTCGTAGCTCATGGCTGTTCTTGTTCGCCCGTTCGGCAAGTGGTCTGCTTGGACCAGACATTCTAGCATTCCCCGGCTTCGCCCCCGTCGCTCCTGACGACATGCGCACGCTGGCAGAGTCGGGCCAACCAAGTGACCGCCGGCGACAAAAATGGCGGCCACGCAGACCCGCACGCTGCCTATGGCTGTAATATGTTGGCCTGCGATTGAACCCTTGCCCGAGCCATCTTTCTTGACGGAACGAACCGATGACCATAGTTGCCACGACCAGCGAAACCCCTCCCCTTCAGGCACCGCCGGGCTACCCTCCGGAGTACTTCCAGAATCGCGAGATGAGCTTGCTGGCGTTCAACCGGCGCGTCCTGTGGCAGGCCAAGAACCCGCGCACACCGCTGCTCGAGCGACTGCGCTTCCTGTGCATCGTCAGCAGCAATCTCGACGAGTTTTTCGAGATCCGCGAGGCCGGAATCAAGGAACAGCTGAAGCTGAACTCGGTGGCGATCACCACCGACGGCAAAACGGCACGCGAGGTCTACCAGTTGGTGGGTGAAGAGGTGCATGCGATCGTCCGGGAGCAGTATGCACTGCTGAACGAGGAAGTCCTGCCACAACTGGCTACCGAAGGCATTCGCTTCCTCAAGCGGGCTGACTGGAACCCCGAACAGCGCGACTGGATCAGGGATTTCTTTTTCCGCGAAGTGATGCCGGTGATCACGCCGATCGGCCTCGACCCGTCACACCCCTTCCCGCGCGTACTCAACAAGAGTCTCAATTTTGCCGTCGAGCTCGAAGGGCGTGATGCCTTCGGACGCAGCTCCGGAGCGGCGATCGTGCAGGCGCCACGCGTCCTGCCACGGGTCATCCGCCTGCCGCGCGAACTCGGCAACAGCGAGTACTCCTTCGTCTTCCTGTCGTCGATCCTGCACGAGTTCGTGCATGAACTGTTCGCCGGCATGAAGGTGCTTGGTTGCTACCAGTTCCGCGTCACGCGCAACAGCGACCTCTTCGTCGACGAGGAAGAAGTCAAGAATCTGCGCGCCAAGATCCAGGGCGAACTGCCGCAGCGCCATTTCGGCGACGCCGTCCGTCTCGAAGTGGCGAACAGCTGCTCTGAAGCGATGACCCAGTTCCTGCTCGGCCAGTTCAATCTGACCGAAACGGACCTGTATCGCGTCGCCGGTCCGGTGAACCTGGTTCGCCTGATGCAGGTTCCGGACTGGGTTCTGCGCCAGGATCTCAAGTTCCAGCCCTTCACCCCCGGCCTGCCGAAGGCTCTGCAAAAGAGCCAGAGCGTCTTCGACGGCATCCGCGGCGGTGACATCCTGCTGCATCACCCCTACCAGAGCTTCAACCCGGTGATCGAACTGCTCGAGCAGTCGGCGGTGGACCCACAGGTGGTGGCGATCAAGATGACGGTCTACCGCACGGGTACCGATTCGGTCCTGATGCAGTCGTTGTTGCGCGCAGCGCAGAACGGCAAGGAGGTCACCGTGGTCGTCGAACTGATGGCGCGCTTCGACGAGGAGGCAAACATCGGCTGGGCAACCAAGCTCGAGGAGGTTGGCGCCCACGTCGTCTACGGCGTCTTCGGTTACAAGGTCCATGCCAAGATGCTGATGGTCGTCCGCCGTGAGGAAAGCAATGGCGGCGGCAGCATCCTGCGTCGCTACGTGCATCTCGGAACCGGCAACTACCATCCGAAGACCGCCCGCCTGTACTCCGACTTCGGCCTGCTCACGTGCAACGAGGAGATCGGCGCCGACACCAACGAGGTCTTCAAGCAGCTCACCGGCCTCGGTCGCGCACAGACGCTGGTACACCTGTGGCAGGCACCGTTCACGCTGCAGCCCAATGTCGTCGCCGGGATTCGCGCCGAGGCGGAAGCAGCGCGCGCCGGCAAGCGTTCGCGGATCATCGCCAAGATGAATTCACTGCTTGAGCCGGAAACCATCGCCACCCTCTATGAGGCCTCGCAGGCCGGCGTCAAGATTGACCTCATCGTTCGCGGCGTCTGTGGACTGCGTGCGGGAGTCAAGGGGCTGTCGGAGAACATCAATGTCCGCTCGATCATCGGCCGCCAGCTCGAACATCATCGCGTCTTCTACTTTTACGCTGGCGGTGAAGAAAAGGTCTACCTGTCGAGCGCCGACTGGATGGAACGGAACTTCTTCCGGCGCATCGAACTGGCGTTTCCGGTACTCGACCGCAAGCTGAAACGGCGGGTGATGAGCGAAGGGCTGCAGATCTACCTCAGTGACAACAGCCTTGCCTGGGAACTCGGGCCTGACGGAACCTACCACCAGAAGCGCGGCTCACGCACCAGCCCGCATTCCTCGCAGAGCGAACTGATCGAACTGCTCAAGGCCTAGCCACGCCCGGCCCGGAGGTGCTGGCGGACCTGTTGCAGGCGCCAGCACCCGGCAGGAGACTCAGGCCCGGCGCGCGCCGACCACCCCAGCCACCGCGTGCAGCAGGGCAAGCGTCCGCTCGAGTTGCGGGATGCTGCCGACTTCGGCGGTGAAGCTCATGTGCGCGTTGCCCAGGCGCGACTGCGTGTTGACCGCAATGACGTTGATCTTCTCGCGCGCGAGCACGTCCGAGACGTCACGCAGCAGACCCTGCCGGTCATGGGCATCGATGACGATGTCCACGGCGAAGACGCCGTCGGTGCTGCCGCCCCAGCTCGTTTCGATCACGCGCTCCGGATGCATCGCCCGCATGTGCACGAAATTGCTGCAATCGGCGCGATGGACCGAAACGCCGCGACCGCGCGTGACGAAGCCGACGATCCTGTCCGGCGGCGCCGGCTTGCAGCAGCCCGCGAGTTGCGTCAGCAGGCGGCCGACACCGACGATCAGGATTCCCTTCTCCGCGACGTCGCTGTCACGTTGCCGGCGAACCGTCAGCTCGTCGACGACGCGTTCCTCGGCCGGCTCCTCGCTGACACGCACCGCCGCCTGCAACTGACGCATGTTCAGCGTTGCGCGCGCCATGGCGATGAAGAGGTCGTCGCTGCGCGCCAGACCGAGACGGACGGCGAGTTCGTCGAGGTTGATCCCGGGCTGTCCCAGCCGCTGCAACTCGCGCTGCACCAGTGCCCGCCCTTCGGCGAGCGTGTCCTCGAGCGCCAGACCGGCGAACCACTGCCTGACCTTGACCCGCGAGCGATGGGTGAACAGATAGCCGAGCGCCGGGTTCAGCCAGTCACGCGACGGCCCGCCAAGCTTGGCAAGGACAATCTCGACGCGCTGCCCGGTCGCCAGCTGCGTATTCAACGGCACCAGTGCGCCGTCCACTTTGGCACCGCGGCAACGATGCCCGACGTCGGTATGTACGCGATAGGCGAAGTCGACCGGCGTCGCGCCCCGCGGCAGATCGACGACCCGTCCCTGCGGCGTCAGGACGTAGACCGTCTCGTCGAACGCCGCCTGCTTGTAATGCCTGACCCAGTCCGATGCATCCGAAACCTCGTCGCGCCAGGTCAGCAACTGCCGCAGCCACGCGATCTTCTCGTCGTAGCGATCCTCGGGCGTTGCCCTGCCGCCCTCCTTGTAGCGCCAGTGCGCGGCGACGCCCAACTCGGCATGCCGGTGCATGTCGCGCGTTCGAATCTGCACCTCGAGCGCGCGGCCGTCGGCGCAGTGCACCGCGGTGTGCAGCGAGCGGTAGTCATTGCCCTTCGGATGCGAGATGTAGTCGTCGAATTCGTGCGCGATCGGCGACCAGATGTGGTGCACGATGCCAAGCGCCGTGTAGCAGTCGCGCACCTCGTCGACGAGGACGCGAAGCGCGCGAACATCATAGACCTCGGCAAAGCTCACGCCCTTCCGGCGCATCTTGTTCCAGATGCTGTAGATATGCTTCGGGCGACCATGGACCTCGGCGCCGGCGACACCCGACGCCAGCAACTCGTTCTTCAGACGGGCGATCGCTGAGGTGATGAACTGCTCGCGTTCGGCGCGCTTCTCGTCGAGGTGGCGCGCAATGTCCTTGTAGATCTCCGGATGCAGGAAGCGGAACGCAAGATCTTCGAGCTCCCACTTCAGCTCCCAGACACCGAGGCGGTTGGCCAGTGGTGCGTAGAGTTCGAGCGTCTCGCGTGCCACCGGCAGACGCAACGCGTCGGGCTCGGCGGCATAGTGACGCAAGGTCTGCGTCCGCGAAGCAAGCCGCAGCAGGACGACACGGATATCCTCGACCGTCGCCAGGAGCATCTTGCGCAGGATCTCGACCTGCGCCTTCATCTCCTGCGGATTGCTGTCGGCACTCGCCGCCGAATGTGCCGTGAAGCTGCGCGTGATCGGGCGCATGCGGTTGAGCCGGGAAATCCCGTCGACCAGATGCGTGACGCCGGCACCGAAGTGTGTATCGATCTGTGCCAGGCCACGCTCCTGCAGTGCGGGAACGGCAAAGAGCAGCGCCGCCAGCCGTGAATCGGCGTCCAGCTTGAGCCCAGCGACGATCAGGGCCATTCCGAGAGCATGTCCCCAGACCTCCTCGCCACTGCCCAGCAGCCGTTCGCCATAGACCGAACTGGCATGCTCGACCGCGCGCCGCAGGCGATCGGCATCTGCCAGCGGCAGGCCCTCGGCCAGCGCCTGCAGGGATTGAGCGGGATCGCCTTGCGCGGCGACCGAGTGGACGACCGAAACCATCGCCGCCATTATAAGGGCGCGGCCGGCCATTCATGCATAATGCGTCTTTTGCCGCTCCCCGCCAGTGATCCGTGATCGCCTGCAGAACCCCTACCTGCTGCTCGTCCTGACCGTTCTCTTCTGGTCCGGCAACATGGTCATCGGACGCGCGCTGCGCGAGCAGGTGCCGCCGCTGTCACTCGCCTTCTGGCGCTGGGCGATCGCCTTTGCGCTCGTTCTGCCGCTGGCGCTGCCACATCTGCGGGCGCAATGGCCGCTGCTGCGCGCGGGCTGGAAACCGGTGAGCGTGCTCGGGCTGCTCGGCGTCGGCGGCTACAACACGCTGGCCTACATCGGACTGCAATACACCCCGGCAACCAACGCCGCGCTGCTCAATTCCTTCATCCCGATCGCCACCATCACCCTCTCGTGGGCCTTCCTCGGCAGAAGCCTGCGGGCCATCGACTGGCTCGGCGTGCTCACCTCGTTTGCCGGCGTCAGCATCATCGTCAGCGGCGGCGATCCCCTCAGCCTCGGCCAACTGCGTCTCAACGTCGGCGATCTGTGGATGCTCGTCGCCGTCTTCACCTGGGCGCTGTACACCATTGGCCTGCAATGGCGACCGGCGGGCGTCGACCCAATGCTGCTGCTCGCCGCTTTCACCCTCGTCGGCCTGCTGGCGCTGGCGCCGGCCTACGCCTGGGAGATCGCGAACGGGCGGACGATCAGCGTCTCGCCCGGCTCGCTGGCGGGAATCGCCTACACCGGCGTCTTCCCCGGGTTCCTCGGCTACGTCTTCTACAACCGCGCCGTCGGCGAAGTCGGCGCCAGCAGGGCCAGCCTCTTCCTCCACCTGATGCCGGTCTTTGCGACGATCCTCTCGGCCGTCTTCCTCGCCGAGATACCGCAGTCCTATCACTACCTGGGAATCACGCTGATCTTCGTCGGCATCTACCTGACGACGGCCACCACAGGAAGGCGAGAATGACATGATCGGCAAGCTGCTTGGCTGGCTGCAGAACCGTCGCGAACCGGCCCCCATCCCCGATGCGCTGTGGCACGAAGTCAGTTCGCAACTGCCCTTCGTCGCTTGTCTCGACAGCGACGAGCAACTTCGCCTGCGGCAACTCGCCGAGGCCTTCCTCACCGAAAAGGAGTTCACCGCCGCCGACCTCGAGCTCAGTGACACCATCTGCGTCTCGATTGCCATCCAGGGCTGCCTGCCGATCCTCAACCTCGGCCTCAGCCACTATCGCGGCTGGATCGGCATCATCGTCTACGCTGATGAATTCATCATCCCGCGCTGCATCGAGGATGAGTTCGGCGTCGTGCACGAATACCAGGAGCTGGCATCGGGCGAGGCCTGGGACGGCGGTCCGCTGCTGATTTCCTGGCGCGATGCACAGATGGCTGGTGCCGGCTACAACGTCGTCATCCACGAGTTCGCGCACAAACTCGACATGCGCAACGGCGACGCCAACGGCATGCCGCCGCTGCCACCGGGGATCTCGGCCGCCGCGTGGCAGCAGGTCCTCCTTGCCAGCTACGATGCCTTCTGCGCCGCGGTCGACAGGGCTGACGAAGGCGGCGAGGAAACCCTCTTCGATCCCTACGCCGCCGAGAACCCCGGCGAGTTCTTCGCCGTCATGAGCGAAGCCTTCTTCGAGACACCGCAGCTCCTGCTCGCCGAATTCCCCGAGCTCTACACCAACCTGGCGCGTTTCTACCGGCAGGATCCGGCCGCGCGGATGCCACCAGACGGCGCCGCCGCAGGCTGATCGAACGTGGGGGGTTCGCCGCGTCAGGCTGCGCCGCCGCTGGCGAGGCGCCCGGCGCGCGTGCCGGCGCTGCTCAGTAGCCGTGCCGGACCTGTGACAGGAAGGCCCGGGCCCGCTCATGCCCCGGATTCGAGAAGAAGCTCTCCGGGGTGGTGTCCTCGAGAATCACCCCCTCGTCGAAGAAGATGACGCGATCGGCGACCTCACGCGCAAAACCCATCTCGTGCGTCACGACCAGCATGGTGATGCCGCTGTAGGCAAGTTCGCGCATCACCGCCAGCACCTCATTGACCATTTCCGGGTCAAGCGCCGAGGTCGGCTCGTCGAACAGCAGCACCTTCGGGTCCATCGCCAGAGCGCGGGCAATGGCGACTCGCTGCTGCTGGCCACCCGAAAGCTGCACCGGATACTTGCCGGCCTGGGTCTTCAGTCCGACCCTCTCGAGAAGATTCATCGCCTTCTCTTCTGCAGCCGCCCTCGCCATCCTGCGCACCCGCATCGGCGCCAGGGTCAGATTGCGCAGAATGGTCAGATGCGAGAACAGGTTGAAGCTCTGAAAAACCATCCCGACCTCACGGCGAATGGCGTTGAGGTTCCTGATGTCGTCGCTGAGGACGATGCCGTCGATGACGATCTCGCCCGAGTCGTGTGCTTCGAGGCGGTTCAGGGTGCGCAGGAAGGTTGACTTGCCGGATCCAGAAGGTCCGACGATGGCGGTGACCTGCCCCTCATGGAAGGTCGCCGAAACATCCTTGAGCGCATGAAAGGAACCAAAACGCTTGCCGATCCCGCGCGTCTCGATGATCGGCCGTGGAATGGCTTCAGAGCTCATGTCACCTCCGGCTAGCGCTTCTGGCCGACATCGAGTTGCGCCTCGAGCGCCGCCGTCAGCGTCGTGAAGGCCGTGGTCAGGATCAGGTAGATGGCGGCAATGGTGACGAAGACCGGGATTGGCTGATAGCTCTCCGCCTGCACCCGGTAACCGACCATCGTCAGTTCGACGACACTGATGGCGTAAGCCAGGGACGAATCCTTGACCAGCGAGGCCAGGTTGTTGGCCAGTGCCGGCAGGGCCACGCGCATGCTCTGCGGCAGGATCACGTCGATGAACGTCTGCATCGGTGTCAGCCCGAGAGCGCGCGCAGCCTCGACTTGACCGTGCGGAACGGCGAGGATTCCCGCCCGCACGCACTCGGTGTTGTAGGCACCGATGTTGAGCGACAAGGCGATTGCCGCGCAAGTGAAATCGGACAGTTCCACTCCTGCCGGCATGATCGTCGGCAGGGCCAGCCAGACAAACAGGATCTGCAGCAACAGGGGCGTGCCGCGAATCAGCCAGACGTAGCTGTCACAGAACCAGCGCAGCGGCCAGAAGTTCGACAGCTTGCCCAGCCCGGCGAGGACACCGATCAGGACGCCGGCGCTGCCGGCGATCAACGTCAAACCGACGGTGATTCTGGCGCCATCGGCAAACTGCTCGGCCGCCGGCCCGATGGGTGCCGGCGCTGCCGCAAGCGGCAGCGCCATCCCCCAGAGGAAGAGGAGCAGCCCGATCATGGCGGCGAACATCGCCCAGCCCGGGTGCTGCCTGGTCCAGTTCATCGATCGGGACCCGGATCAGGAACGGCAGGAAACGTCTTCTTTGAAATACTTTTCCGACAGCGCCTTGTAGGTGCCATCCTTCATCACCTCGGCCAGCCCGTGATTGAGCTGATCCGCCAGCGCCTTGTTGTTCTTGGGCAGGATCATCGAGACGCGCTCGACGAAGACCAGCTCACCAGCGCTGATACCGGCATCGGCGCTCTTCTCGAGGGTCGCCTTGACGGTGAACTTGTCGGAGATCCACGCATCGACCTTCTTGGCACGCAATGCGGCGAAAGCCTCCGGGTCGCCCTTGTAGGTCTTGATCGTCTTGATGCCCTTGACCTTCTTCGCCGCATCGGCGTAGCTGGTCGCGAGCTGAACGCCGACGGTCCTGCCATTCAGCGCCGCGACCGTCAGTGGGCCATCCTTGTAGGCGGCGATCTGGCCGCCGGTGCAGTAATGCGGATTGGCGAAGTCGACCGACTTGGCCCGCTCTTCGGTATAGCCGTGCGAAGCGATGGCAAAGTCGAAACGATCCTGCTTCAGCGCTGCAATCTGTCCGTCGAAGGGCACCACCCGCCATTCGAGCTTCAGGCCAAGCTTCTTGGCGATCGCTTCCGCGAGATCCACCTCGAAACCGGTCAGCTTCGGTCCGTCATAGTAGTTGAACGGCTGGAACCCCCCTTCGGTGGCGGCGATGATGGTTCCCGACTTCTTGATCGCCTCCCAGTCACGCGCAACCGCCGGACCGCAAAGCAGCAACGAAAGAGGAACGAGGGTACTCAACAACCTGACTAGAAATCGCATGACACCTCCTGTTGATAAAGGTCGGACGCTGGCAACACGGCACCGTCCTCGCGGCGCGCATGTCCATCGAACGCGGACAGGTGAGCGAAGACGGCTCAAAGAGTACAACAAACAGCGGCGCTGGGGCGCAAGAAATGCAGTTTATGCCGACCGCTGCCGCAGCGGACCGCTGCGCGCCGACCACGCTCGGCGCCGGGAGCCAGCTTGCAGGTGTCCGAGGAGAGCGCGCGGCAGCCGCTTCCGGCCAGCGAGCGCGCCCGGCAGCAACCCCCGGTATCGCCGGTACCGGTCCCGGCGGAGGCCGTGCCGGCAAGCTCGCCGAGACCCGCAGCCGGCACGACTGGCGACGCTCAGCCCTTCTCCCGCGGGGCGAAGCCCGAGAAGTGCAGCACGCGGCGGACGTACTGCTGCGTCTCCGCGAACGGGGGAACGCCACTGTAGCGCTCGACGGCGCCCTCACCCGAGTTGTAGGCGGCGACGATCAGCCGCCAGTCGCCCGCAAAGCGCTTGTCGAGCCAGCGCAAATAGGCAAGCGCACCACGCACATTGTGCTCGGGATCGAACGGCCGGGTGACGCCGAAGCGTTCCTGGGTAGCCGGAATCAGTTGCATCACACCCTGCGCGTTGCGCGGGGATACGGCGGTGGCATCGAGATTCGATTCGGCGATGGCGATCGCCAGTGCGAGACGCGGATCAACGTTGTACTGGCGCGCGGCATTGCGGATGAGCAGGGCAATCTTCTGCTTCGTCGGGGACTGTCCGGCGAGGTAGCCATCGAGGTCGAAACGCGAGCCCCCGGCACCGCTGCCGTAAACACCGCACTCGTCCCCGATGACCGCATTTGACACCCGTGAATCGTAGTGCCGGAGTGCCTCGTGGTGCCCCAGGCGAGCAGCCAGTGCCAAGTAGGCGTTGGCCATCGCCGGGTTGCGCAGCGGGCCGGGCGCACTGGCGAGCACGCGGCCGACGCGGTAGAAGCCTTCCGGACTGCCCATGGTGCCCGCTTCACAGTATAGGCCCACCGCCAGCAGCAGGTTGCGCCTGATGCCGATCCCGAGCTCGGCCGCGCGCCCCTGCTGCAACGCCGCCGTGACCCGTGGCGCCTCGATGTCGCTTTCCGCCTGCGCCGAGCCGCCGGAAACAGCGATCGCCACCATCAGAGAGCCCACCAGGCCAACAAACATCCCCCTGCCTCGAACCAGTTTCATCGCTTTCGCACTCGCTGTTCACGTCAGGTCCCCCGAGCTCCTGCAGGACTGCAGCGCCCACCCCGTTGCACGCAAAGGAAGTCTCCAACAACCGATCGCAAGACCACCAGGAACTATTGCACACTTTCCACCACTTTCCACGCCGCGGCGTGCGGACGACTGTCGACTCCCGGCGATGGACCGCCGGTCCCGCCGGCGTGGCAGCGGATGGCGGCAGTGATCAGCCGTTGGCACTTCGCCGCCAGCGCGTCAGGCGGACGTCAACGGTCGCCGACAACGCCGTCAGCTGGCCGGCGTGCGCGCGGCGCGCGGCGCTGGCACGCCAGAGATGCGGTGTCATCGCCAGCAGATCGGCAATCGACTCGCTGCCGCCGAGATGCAGTGAGTAGCGAACGCTTTCGCCGGGCAAGGCAACGAAACCTTCAGCCACCGACGCGGCGGCGTCCCGTGGCGGCTTCAGGCTGGGGTAGATGATCTCGCGCAGTTCGCGCAGATGGTCATGACCGGCATCGACCTGCAGCAACAGGCCGCCCGGCCTGAGTATGCGCGCGAATTCGCCATGAACGGGGAAGCCGAAGACGCAGAGTACGCAGTCGAGCGTGGCCGACTGGACGGGCACGTTGGCGTTGCTGGCCACCACCCAGTTGGGCCGCCGGTCCTGTCTCGCCGCTGCCGCGACAGCCCACCTCGAGATGTCGACGCCGATGAGTGCGACGCTTGCTCGATCGCTGCCCGCTGCCGCCAACTGCCGCAGGTAGTAACCCTCGCCACAGCCGGCATCGAGGCAACTGGCTGTCGCCGATGCCGGCAGATCCGCCAGCGCCGCCCTGTTGATTGCGGTGGCGATCGGGTCGTAAGCGCCGGAATTCAGGAAGCGTCGGCGGGCAGCAACCATCTCGCGGCTGTCGCCCGGGTCACGCGAGCGCTTGTTCTGCACCGGCAGCAGATGGGTATGGCCCTGCCGCGCGATGTCGTAGCTGTGCCCGGCAGCGCAACGCCAGGTCGCGCCATCGCGCTGCAACGGCGAGCGGTCCAGCGGACAGGCGAGCGCCTGAAACGGGGTGACGTTCATCTCCGGTCGCGGCGCCGCAACGCCTGGCGAGCCTCGGCGGCAGCCGGCGACGAGGCGCGTGCCGTTGCCAGCTCAGCGCTACCGGATGCGCAGGACGACATGGCGCCCCCAGCCTGCAGCGGCCAGGGCGGCCAGGACCAGGTCGAGGCGCCGGCGGTCGGTGGTATGGGTTGTCAGGATGAGCGGGACGAGGAAGCCACCGTTGATTTCCGGCACCTCGGGCTGCAGGACCGATGCCAGGCTGATGCCCTGGCTGGCGAAGAAGCCCGCCACCTGCGCCAGGGTGCCGGGGCGGTCTGGAACGGCGAGCCGCAGGTAGTAGCGGGAAGCGGCCCGTTGGCCGTTGTCGAGGTCGAACACACCAGCGATGAACGGATGATCGGCCCCGGGAACCCGACCCCGGCCCTCGGCGATGTCGAGCAGGTCGGCCAGCAGACTCATCGAGGTCGGCCCCGGACCGGCGCCCCTGCCGGCGAGAAGCGTCTCCACCAAGCCTTCGCTCTCGACGCGGACAGCGTTGCACTCCATGCGAATCGAGGCCAGGGGATGTTGCAGCGGCAGCAGGACCGCCGCTACCTCGGCATCGAGACCGCCAGACGCCGAACGGCGGGCCGCGGCGACAAGCTTGATGCGGTAGCCCATGGCCTCGGCCTGACGGACATCCTCGAGGTCAAGGGTATCGATGCCCGAGGTGGGAATCCTGCGGAAGTCAACGTAGGCGCCAAAAGCGAGAGTCGCCAGAATGCCCGTCTTGCAGGCGGCGTCCCTGCCCGAAACATCGTACTCGGCGTCGGGTTCGGCGAACCCCAGCCGCTGTGCATCGGCGAGGCAGTCCTGGTACGGCGCCCGCTCTTCGCTCATCCGGGTCAGCAAATAGTTGCTCGTCCCGTTGACGACACCTTCAAGGGCGGTGATCCGGTCGCCGCGGAGGGCTTCCTGCAGTGTTCGGATGATCGGCATGCCGGCGCAGACGCTGGCTTCGAAGCCGATCGGCAGCCGCCGCTCGGCGGCCAGGCCAAAGAGCTCGGGTCCGCGCTCGGCAAGCAGGTTCTTGTTGGCCGTTACGACGGCCTTCCCCTGCGACAGCGCCCGGCTGAGGACGCGAAACGGCTCGTCGACGCCACCCAGCAGTTCGACCACGACATCGATCTCCGGATCGTCGGTCAGATCGGTCGGGGCGACGGTCAGTGGGGTACCGGTGGGAAGTTCCGGCCTGGACTTGGCGGTGTCACGGACGAGGACGGTCTTCAACCGCAGGCGACGGGCTGCCGGCGAGGTGTTCAGAAGGCGGATCAGGCCGGCGCCGATGCTGCCCGCCCCGGCCACGCCAATGGTGCTCATGCGCTTCTCCCTGTCAGGCTCCGGCCCCTGGCGTCTTCCTGCCAGGCGGCCCGGTACGCGAGCGGCGACGCTCCTCCGCCAGCCGCCGCGGACGCGGCTCGCGACGATCGCGGCGGCCGCGCATTCCTCTGGGCCCGCAACTGCGGGCCGATCCCCTGCCATGCCATCGTGGCTGGCGGCTGCTCGCTCAGTCGAGCAGCCGGGCATAGCTTTCCGGGCTGAAACCAACCAGCAAGCAACTACCGACAGCGAGCAGCGGCCGCCTGATCAGGGTCGGATGGGCAGCCATCAGCTGCAGTGCTTTCGTCTCGTCGACCGCGACCCGCTCGTCCACCGCCAAGCGCCGCCAAGTGAGGCCACGCGTGTTGAGCAGCGCCTGCCAACCCGCGCTGCGGTTCCAGTCCGGCAGATGCGCCGCCGCCAGTCCCGGCTGCCGGTAATCGCTGAATTCGTAAGCGACCGCGTTCGCGTCAAGCCAGGCAAAGGCCTTCTTCATCGTCTCACAGTTGCGGATGCCGAAGACGGTGATCATTTTTAAGCCCCTTACCGATCAGGACGCTGCCAGCCGCTGGACATGAAAACGATCGAGCAGTTGCTGCGTCGTGTGCGCGTTGCCGGAAAGCCCGCTCGAGGCCTGCCCGGCCTCTTGGACCGCACCGTCTTCGCCACGAATCAGGTTGTCGATCTGCAATGCGGTGCCGGCAATTTCCGTCGTCGCGGCGCTGACCGCTGCCAGCAACTGCCCGCGCAGCTGTTGATGGAAGAGCCCGCCGAGCACGATCGCCGCCAGTGCGACCAGACCGACGACAAAAGCAACAAGTCTCCCGTACAGACTGCGCATCACACCTCTACCCCAAGACCATTGCCAACCAGGCTCAGTGCCGCCCGCATGTCCGGCTGAGGCCCGCATGCAATCATCGCACAGCCACGCCAGCAGTCCAACCCGCGCGCGCACCTGCTCGCAGTCGTTCCCGGCGGCAGCGACACGCACAGCGGGTTCTCAACGCGGAGCAGCGATGGCGCGCTGGTCGCTCTCGATCCTGCCGTCGACCAGTTCGATCACCCGGTCGCAGCGTGCCGCGAGGCGGGGATCGTGGGTGACGATGAGAAAGGAGGTGGCGCGTTCGACGTGCATCCGCCGCATCAGGGCGAAGACCTCGTCGGAGGCGGCGCGGTCGAGGTTGCCGGTTGGTTCGTCGGCGAGGACCAGCGGCGGCTCGAGAACCAGGGCGCGGGCAATCGCCACCCGCTGCTGCATGCCGCCCGACAGCTCGCCGGGACGCTTGTTCATGTCGTTCGCGAGGCCGACCGCGGCCAGCATTGCGCGCGCCCGCTGCTGCTGTTCCGCGGAGACGCGGCCTTCGCGCATCAGCGCCGGCAGGGTGACGTTCTCGAGAGCGGAGAACGCCGGCAGAAGATGGTGGAACTGGAAGACGAAACCAAGAACGGCGCGCCGGCGCAGCGTCAGGCCGGCGTCGTCCAGCCCGCTCGTCTCTTCGCCCTGGATGCGGTAGCTGCCGGCAGTCAGCCGTTCGAGCAGCCCGACGACGTTCAGCAGCGTGCTCTTGCCCGACCCAGAGGGGCCGATCAGCGCGACGAACTCGCCACGGCCGATGGCGAACGATACCCCGTGCAGCACCTCGGCTTCGTTCGCCAAGCCGACGTTGTAGCTCTTGTGAACGCCGGCGAGCTCGATCAGCCGCGGGCCGAGCGGTTTCATCGCTGCCGGCGACGCGCTGTTCGCACGCCGCGTGCTGGTCTGCCAGCGCCGCCGGGTTGCCGCTGCCTGATCACCGGCGACTCACATGCGGATGGCTTGCGCCGGGTCAAGCGCGGCGGCACGCCGCGCCGGTGCGACCGCCGCCAGCACGCCGCAGACGGTAGCGATGCCGGCGATTCCCAGAGCCAGGTCGGGCGCCAGCGTAATGGCGAACAACGGCAGGCCGTCGCTGCCGCGGACGAACGTGGTGAAGGCCTTGATCAGCCCGACCGCCAGCAGCACGCCGAGGGCCGAGCCGATTGCGCCGACGATCGCCCCCTGCAGCAGAAAGACGCGCAGCATCTGTCCACGAGTTGCACCGATGGCGCGCAGGATGCCGATCTCGCGCTGCTTCTGCACCACCGAGACGACCAGCACGCTGGCAATGCCGAGAACGACGACGACCATGACGACGCTGCGGATCAGCGCCGTGCTTACCGACTGCGCGTTGAGCGCCGAAACCAGTTGCGCGTTGGCATCCTGCCAGCTCTCGACCTTGTAGGGGAAGCGTTGCGCGAGGTCGGCCGCCAGCGGCTTCGCCGCCCAGACGTCGAGCAGCGCCAGGTCGAGGCCGGTAGCGCCTCCCGGCAGCCCGACCAGGCTTTGTGCAGCACGCAGCGGCACGATGACGGTACGCCGGTTCAGTTCGCGCACACCAAGGTCGACCAGCGCCGTGACGCGCAGTGAGTCGCTGTTGCTGCCGGTAAGCAGGCTGATGCGGTCGCCGACACGCACGCCGAGATCGGCCGCAAGCTCGCGACCGATGATGCCTTCGCCCGGTCCCAGCCGCGCCTCGCCCTGAACGATCTTGGAGCGCAGGCTGACGATGCGGTCATAGCGATCGAGGTCGACACCCATCAGGGCGATCGATTTCGTCGCCTCCCCGCGCTGCGCGAGGCCGGCGCCGGAGACCATCGGCGACACCGCGGCCACCTCCGGCATTGCCTCGAGCAGCGGCACGACCGCCTGCCAGTTGCCGATGCTGCGCGCCCGCTGCACGCGTGGTTGTGTCTGCACCAGCGCGGTGGCGCTCGCAACCGCTGGCGCCGCCGCCAGAACGACGTCGTCCGGGGCGCTGAGCGTGACATGCGCCTGCGCTCCCAGCGTCTTCTCGAGAGTGTTGCGCTGCAGGCCGGTGATCAGCGCCGAGATGTAGGCAACGACGGCGACACCGGCGGCGACGCCAACGATGATCAGCACGGTCTGCATCCGCCCCTCGCGCAGGAAGCGGAGCGCGACGCGACGTTCGAAACCGAGCCAGGGGAACATGTCGGCAGCCTCAACGCGCAAGCCGCGGCCGCCGGCCGCGCCCAGCCCGGCTGCCGCGGGCGGGCGTGCCGGCAGCGGCAAGCAGGCGGCGACATGCCGCGTCCGCGACTGCGGTGGTGCGCATCATCATCAGCCGCTGTCTGCAGTCGTCATCGAGCCTAGCGCCCCATCGTCTGGCTCATCACCGAACCAGCGTCTTCCGGTGTCGCACCGCGCAGGCCGCGTGACGAGGCTGCTGCAGCCGGCGCATCGCCGACGACGGCACGAATGCGGCTACCGGCCTTGAGCGGGCTGCCACTCGGTAGCCGCAGGACGGTGTCGCCATCACTCAGTCCGTCGAGCACCTCGGCTGCTGCCAGCGTGCGCAGACCGAGACGCACGACGCGCTCTTCGATGCGGCCTTCGCGGTCGACGAGGACGATCGCGCTGTCCGTCGCCTGGTCACCGCGCAGCGCATCGACCGGTAGCACCAGCGCGGCGTCGCGGCGGGCGGTCTCGACCTCCACCGACAGCGTCATGTCCTCGCGCAGGAATGGTGGGGGTGGCTCCGGGAGCGAAAACTTGAGCTCGATCGCGCCGCGCTGTGCGTCGACCAGCGGCGCAATCGACCGCACGTGGGCACGAAAAGGCTGGCCCGGGAACGCATCGGCGACGACGGTCGCCGTCTGGCCAATCTGCAGTTGTCCGAGGTAGCGCTCGTCGACCTGCGCCACCAGTTGCGGCGGCCCGACCAGCGCCAGGCTGAGCAGCGCCCGTCCGGGCTGCACGATCTGTCCGGGCTCCGCCAGGCGCGCCAGCACGCGGGCGTCGGCTGGCGCCGTCACGACGGCCTGCGCCAGGCGTGCCTGGGCGGCGGCAGTGGCTGCCGCCGCCAGCGCGAGTTGTGCCTGTGCCTGCACGAGGTCGGTGCCCTGCTCGGCGTTGGCGGCACTCTGCGCTTGCGCGCCAGCCTGCTGGGCGGCGGCCACGGCGGCGGCCCGATTGGCCTCGTCGAGTCGGGCCGCGCTGAGGAAACCCTTGGCGACCAGCGACTGCGTCCGCTGCTGGTCTGCCTGCGCGGCGGCGAGCACGGAATCGGCCTGCGCCACCGCCGCCTGCGCGACACGGCGGCCAGTGCTGCGCAAACCGACCAGGCGGGCGGCGGCCTGGCGCTCGCTGGCCTGCGCCTGCGCCAGTGCAGCGCGCAGCTCATCAGTTTCGAGGCGAAGCAGAACCTCGCCGCGGACGACTTCGTCGCCGGCGTCGACCACCACCTCGAGCACGCGACCGGTCAGGGTGCTGCCGACGTCCACCCGCGAGTCGGTCGCCACACGTGCCGAGAACTGCAGGCTGCGAAGCAGTGGCACGGGCTGCATGCGTACTGCCGGGACGACCGGCGGACGGCTCAGCCACCAGGCGATCACGCTGGCGGTGATGATGGCAAGTGCGGCGGCGACGAGGAGTGAGCGGCGGGGCATCCGGGAGTTGGCAGGGGTTTGCGGTGTCGCAGAGTGGTGACGGCGACGCGTTCTGCGCTTGAGGTGACGTCAGGCGCTGAGCAGTGGGCTGCACCACTGATCATCCCACACTCGGCACGCCCTGCGCACGCGGAATCTTTCGCCGCCCCGGGCAAGGTTGGCGGATACGGCCAGCACGCAGCATCCACCAGGAGAACGCTCATCAGCTGCCGGGGCACCGCCGATCATGAAAATCAGCGCCACCTCCCTCATCCCCGGCGTCTTCCCGCGCCTGGGATGAGGGAAATCCGTCGGTCGCCGACGCGGCCTTTCACCGCAGACGTTGTGAACAAATCCACTGCGCGACCGATCTGCGGCGTTGCTCACTCGCTCGCGCCTTGCTTCCCGGCCTGCTCGCGACGATTTCTTCAAAACCTCGCAGGCTGCGCGGCAGTGTTGCTTGCTTCAACGGCCGGTGGCAGTCTCCGGCCACCGTACGCGCTGGCCAGCCAGAACATGCGCCGTCGCCTGCACGTGGCCTCCGGCCCCACGCAACTGGTTGCCGTTGCTGACGTGCGGCGCATTCAGCTGCCGCCGATAGCGGCCACTGCAGCGATAACTCGGGACATAGGCTGCGTGCGGCGCCAGCGGCATCCAGCCGGCTGCCGGCTGGATGCCGCAGTGCGCTCTGCCGACCGCCACCGGATCGCTCCAGGCCACCAGCGCCGGCGCGTAGACCGGTCGCTGCACCCGGCGGCCGGGAACCCAGCCCCAGGCGCCGCGGAAGCAGGCCCAGCGTCCGTAATGAAAGGGGGCGAAGCCCCAGGGTTCATCGCCGATCCAGGTCCAGCCCCAAGGCTCGAGCCAGGCCCAGCAGCCGGCGCGGTATGGCGCCCAGTCGGCGGCCAACGCGCGCGGGAACCAAACGGCGCCGTAGGCCGGAGTCTCGTACCAGTCGCCATGAACAGCAAGGTCGCCAGCCCCGGTCATCTCCGGCGACACGTAGCGGAGCTCGCCCGCCACCCCGGACGAGGCTTCGCGAGCGAGACTCCAGCCAGCAAACTCGTCATCGGCCGCCGCCAGGATCTCGTCGTCGGCGTCTTGGTCGTCGGCCAGACGAAGCATCTGGCCGGCGCCGACGCGCACGTGCCGGCAGCGATCGGCAGCGGAACAGGACAGTGCCCCCTGATAGGCCGTTCCCGAAACCCCGGCGCGGCCGGCATCGAAGCGATAGCGACCGGCCTCGCGCAGCTCGAAGCGCAGCGTCCCGGCATCGATCGCGAACTGCCGCGCCACCTCGGCCGAGCGGCAGCGGGCGATGACACTGCCGGCACGCAGACACAGGACAAGACGCTGATCATCGACGCGGACAAACTCGAGAACGCTGCCGCCATCGAGCTGCAGCAGGCTGGAGCCGACCTCGACCTCGGCGCGTCCACCGGCGCCCGTTGACAGGATGTCGCCACTGGTCAACGGCCAGTTGCCGAGCGCCGCCTCGGCCTCGCCGCCGGCGGCACGCGACAGGAAGACGGGGCCGACGATCCTTGCGACGCGGCCGACCCTTCCGGCAGGGTCGGCGCCAGCGGTCAGGATCTCCGGCAGCGACAGCAGCGTGAGGAGCAGCGAGCGGGGGCAGCGCTGCAGGTCATTTCGATGAAGAGGCATGGCTTCGGCTCCCGTGTGCATCGGCTGGAAAGCTGCCGATCGGCAATCAACGTCCGGCAGGCGATTCTGAACGACCGCCGATGACAGTCTGTTACAAAAGTCGCACAATGCGTGTCGGAAACTGAAACTGCTGCCGCCAGTTGCCTCGGCAACCGCACGACACCAGGACGGGCCGATCGGGCCACCGTGGCTGCCAGCGACGGTCCGTACAGCAGGCGGCTGGCGCATCTCGCAGGAGGATCGACATGAGCGTTCCCTACGTTCCCGCCGCCGGCGACCCGGCTTCGGTCGTCCGCCGGGGCGCCGGCCGTGGTCCGGCATCCGTCGCCAGCCGCAGGGCGATCGCCGGATCGGCTGACGATGTCGCACCCTGCGCCAGCCGGCGCGCTGGCGGCGCTCGCCTGGTCCCGGCACCGGCATTCCGTGTTGGCGATCCTTGAGTCATGGACGGTACCCCCGCCACCGGCATGGGTTGCTGCGCACAGACCGTCGAGTGGCTCGCGGGCCGCTTGCGCGACGCGCCACCGGTGGTGATCTCTGGCGCCGGTCTGAGTACGGCGAGCGGTATCCCGGCGTATCGCGACCACCATGGACACTGGCAGCAGCCGACGCCGATCCAGCACCGGGACTTCCTGAATTCGCCATCGGTGCGCCAGCGTTACTGGGCGCGCAGCTTCGCCGGCTGGCCGCGCATGGGACTGGCCAGTCCCGCTCCGGGGCATCGGGTCCTGAGCGAGATGGAACGGCGAGGACTCGTTTCCTCGGTCATCACGCAGAACGTCGATGGCCTGCACCAGAAAGCCGGCAGTCAGCGGGTGATCGAGTTGCACGGCGGCATCGCCAGGGTGCTCTGCCTTGCCTGCGGGCAGCGCTTTGCGCGCATCGCCGTACAGCAGTGGCTGCTGGAGGCGAATCCCGGCCTGGCGATCACTCCACAGCGTCCGGCGCCGGACGGCGACGCACAGGTGGCCGATCGAGCCGCCACCGAATTCCGGGTTCCCGACTGCCCGGCCTGCGGCGGCATCCTCAAGCCGGATGTCGTCTTCTTCGGCGACAGCGTCCCGCGGGCCCGCATCGCGGCAGCGACGCGAGCGATCGACGCAGCGCAGGAACTGCTGGTCGTCGGTTCATCGCTGATGGTCTACTCGGGATTTCGCTTCGCCGACTACGCCCATCGGCAAGGCAAGCCGGTGCTGGCGATCAATCACGGGGTGACGCGTGCCGATCATCTCCTCGAACTGAAGATCGAAGGTGAGTGCGGAGCCATACTCGAGCGGCTGCTGACCCTTGCGGTGCGGCAACCCGACTAACGGTCATGACTGTCGAGATACCCCGGATGATGAAAGTCATGACCGTTTCCCTCATCCCCGGCCCTTCTCCCGCGCGCGGGAGAAGGGAGATTCGTGAGTCGCTGACGCGACTTTCACATTAAGAGCCGGTGGCGAATCCGGCGTCGTGTGCCGGCGGCTGCGCGAACTGGCGACCGAGCCCCTGCCACTGCGCGCTACCTGCGGCGCGGCACAGTTGCTGCAGCAACGCGAACGCCGCGTCGGCATGGGCCAGCGCGTGGCGGCTCGGGGCGGCGCCCAGCTCGAAACTCTCGCCCCGGACGGCGAGGACGAAGGCGGCAGGCGGCGGATCGCTGCTGATGCGGCGAAGGACCGAAAGCAGCGCCGCCGGCGACAGCGCGTGCGAACCCGGGCCGACACAGCCGCCCGCCTGCACCTGCCGGAAGATGAACGGTGGCGGCGTTCGCTCGCCGGCATCGATGAACAGGGCCAGTTCACGGCCGGCGAGATCGAGCGCATGTTCGATCTGCCACTGGCAGTCGCCGATCAGTTCATAGCCCGCGCTCAGACCGGTCGCCAGCAACCAGTCGTGCAGTCGTTCGAGCAGCAGCGGCCCGAGCGCATCGTCACCACGGCTGGGATTGCCGCAGGCGAGAACGACGATCGGGGCACGCGACACCACCGCTGCCGCTCCGCGCTTCAGCCCGTGCTGTCGGCAGGCGACGCAGAGGCCGGCGTCGCTCCCAGCCGGCCGATCACGCGTCCGGACGCATCCTGCAACTCGAGCTGCAGAGGCATCTTGCCCAAGGCATGCGTGGCGCACGACAGACAGGGATCGAAACAGCGGATCGCCACCTCGATGTGGTTCAGCAGACCCTCGCTGAGTTCGCGGCCGTTAAGGTAACGCCGGGCGACGCGACGCACCGCCTCGTTCATCGGCTGGTTGTTGTGCGTCGTCGAAACGATCAGGTTGCACATGGTCACCAGATCGTCGTCGCCGACGCGATAATGGTGAATCAGGGTGCCGCGAGGCGCTTCGATGACGCCGACACCTTCGTGGCGGCGCGTACCACTGCTCACCAGTTCGCGACCCGACAGGTCGTCATCGGGCAGCAGATCCTTGATCGTCTCGGCGGCGTGCAGCATTTCGATCATCCGCGCCCAATGGTAGGCCAGGGGCGCGTGGATCGGCTGGCCTCTGCCATGGTCGATGAACTCGCGGCGCTCGGCCTCGGCCAGCGGTGTCGCGATCGCGTCGCAGTTCTGCACGCGTGCCAGCGGACCGACCTTGTACCAGCCTGCCTGCGGTCCGATGGCGGCGAGAAACGGGAACTTCATGTAGCTCCAGGGCTTCACTTCCTCGCTGATCAGTTCGGCATAGTTCCGCACATCGACGCCGTCGGCGAGCATCCTGCCATCGGCGTCACGGGCGCGCAGGCGGCCATCGTAGAAGTCGAGCACACCGCTGGCGCCGACGATGGAGAGCATGTTCGAGCGAAAGCTCCCGAACTGGTCGTAGAGCTCCGGATCAGCGTCATGCAGCCGTTTGACGAGTTGCACTGCCTGCCGGCTCCAGGCAATGATCTGGTAAATCTCGGCCAGCAGGCCGGCGCGCTCCTCGCGGCTCAGCGCGCGGTTGACGCCGCCGGGAACGGCACCGGTTCCATGCACGCGCTTGCCAGCGGTGAGGCGTATGACTTCCTGGCCGAACCTGCGCAGCAGCACCCCTTGGCGAGCGATTTCGGGGTACGCCGCGGCGATGCCGACGATGTTGCGCCGACCCGCGTCGCTGTCGAAGCCGAACAGCAGATCGGGTGACGACAGATGGAAGAAGTGCAGTGCGTGCGACTGCAGGATCTGGCCGGTGTGCATCAACCGGCGCACCTTCTCGGCAGTCGGCGGCAGATGATCGGCACCCACCACCTGGTCGAGCGCCTTGGCTGCCGCCAGGTGATGCGACACCGGGCAGATGCCGCACAGGCGCTGCACCATCACCGGCACTTCCCAATACGGCCGGCCCTGAATGAACTTCTCGAAGCCCCGGAACTCCACGATGTGCAGCCGCGCCTGCTGCACCTGGTCGTCATCGTCGAGCAGCAGCGTCACCTTGCCGTGCCCTTCGACGCGCGACAGCGGGTCGAGGGCAATGCGCCGCAGCTTGCCTCGATCGCTCGCCGCGCTTTCCAGTGCAAAACCCGTGCTTGCCATGATTGCCCTTGCCTCCCGCCCACTCAGGCGTCGTGTATACGGTGAATGGAGCTACTGCGCGACCGATCTGCTGCGTTGCTCACTCGCTCACTCCTCGGCTATCCAATGGCCTCCCACCCCCTCAGTCGAAATGCAGCAGCGGATGCCCGAGGCGCGGCGTGCGGCCGTCGAGCAGATCGCTCAGGAACTTCCAGATGGCGTCGCCGGACGGCGGGCAGCCGGGGATGAAATAGTCGATGCGCACGATTTCATGGACCGGGTGCACCTGGTTGAGCGGCAGCGGCAGTTCGGGATCGTTCGGAATCTGGCCACAAACGATTCCCGGACCGGTCAGGTACACCTCCTGCAGGCACTGACCAAGGTCGAGATGGTTGCGCTGCGCCGGCAACCCCCCGTTGACTGCACAGGCGCCGATGGCGATCAGCACCTTGCACTGCTGGCGGAATTCGCGCAGGACATGGACGTTCTCGGCGTTGCAGACCGCCCCCTCGATGAGGCCGATGTCGCACGGTCCGCAGTGCTTGATGTCGGTGAGCGGCGAGCGATCGAGCTCGATGCGGTCGAGCAGGTCGAACAGGCGCTCGTCGATGTCGAGCAGTGACATGTGGCAGCCGAAGCAGCCGGCCAGCGAAGTCGTGGCGAGGCGCAGCTTGCGCTGCTCGATGGCTGGGTTCATCTCAGCACCCCTCCTCGCTGCCGGGCCGCTGCCCGACTTGCATGCCGATCGGCTGCAGGTCGTAGCGCCGGCAGCCGATCGGTTCCTTGAAACCCTGCCGCTTCTCGAGAATCACGCCAACCGGGCAGACATGTGCGGCCTTGTCGGAGAGTGAGAATCCGGTATCGGCCAGGCGGCCGGACTCGGCGTTGACGATCAGGTGCTTGCCGATGCCGCGCCCGGACAGGGCGAAGACGTTCTTGCGATCGACGTCCCGGCTGGCGCGAACGCACAGCTCGCAGAGAACGCAGCGGTTGAAGTCGAGCAGGACATCGGGGTGCGAGGCATCCACCGGCCGGTCCGGATAGAACTGCGTGAAATGCGGCGTCAGCATCTCGAGTTCGTAGGCGAGCGCCTGCAGCAGGCAATTGCCGCTTTTCTCGCACGACGGACAGAAATGGTTGCCCTCGACGAAAAGCATCTGCAGCAGCGTCCGCCGCTTGTCGTTGAGATCCGGCGAGTTGTTCTCGACCTCCATGCCGTCCTTCGCCGGCATCGTGCACGCCGAAACGTAGCGGCCGTTGGCCTTCACCGTACACAGTTTGCAGCTGCCCTGTGGCTTGAACTCGGGGTGGTGGCAGAGGTGAGGGATGAAGATGCCGGCGACCGTTGCCGCCTCCATGATCGTCTGCCCCGGACTGAAGGGAAGCGGCAGGCCATCGAGCAACAGGCTGGCTGCGTTCACGGTTCGCCTCGCTGCACCCCAGCGCCGAGGCCGAAATGCGCCGCCGGATCGTCGCGCCCGGTCATCCGGCGGGCGACCGACAGCGCCTGGTCGAGATCGAAGGCTGGCGTGAAGTCGAGCGAGCGCAGCCGCCGCTCATAGGCCGGGCGGAACTTGTTGAGAGTGTCGAACAATGGATTGCACGCTGCCTGACCGAGTCCGCAATGGCTGGCAGCATGCAGCAGGCGATGGATGCGGAAGATCTCGCCGATGTCGTACTGCGACCCGCTGCCATTGGCGATCTTGTCCATGCAGTTCGCGACCAGCGTCGTGCCGACCCGGCAGGGTGTACAGAAGCCACAACTCTCGTGGGCGAAGAAATGGGCAAAGTTGAGGGCGACCTCGAACATGTCGCGATGCGCACCGAAAACCGTGAACGCGCCCGCCGTCGGCACGTCCTCGAAGGCGATGCGACGCGCGAATTCGTGCCTCGCCAGGCAGGTTCCGGATGGACCGCTGACCTGCACCGCCTGCGCATTGCCGGCACCGCAGTCGCCAAGCACCTGGTCCACGGAGACACCGAACGGGTATTCGTAGACGCCGGGGGATGCAACATCGCCGGCGATTGACAGCAGCTTGGTGCCCGTCGACTGCTTGGTGCCGAGACCGGCAAACCAGGCCCCACCCCTGACGGCAATCAGCGCCGCCTTGCACAGCGTCTCGACGTTGTTCACCACCGTCGGGCGACCCTGGTAACCCTCCTGCACCGGATAGGGTGGGCGAATCCTGGGAATACCGCGCCGGCCTTCGAGCGACTCGAGCAGCGCCGTCTCCTCGCCGCAGACGTAGGCACCGGCACCGAGGTGGACTTCGATCTCGAACGTCCAGTCCGGCTGGCCGCAGACCCGCGCTCCGAGCAGGCCGTTGTGGCGACGGCGCGCGAGATTCTCCAGCAGCGCCGGCAGCAGCCAGGCGTACTCGCCACGGAGATAGAGCAGCCCCTTCGCGGCGCCGATGGCAAAGCCGGCAACGCTCATGCCGTCGAAGACGAGGTCGGCGTAGCTCGCCAGCAACACGCGGTCCTTGAAGGTTCCGGGTTCTCCCTCGTCGGCGTTGCAGACAATGTAACAGCGGCCTTGCGCGTCGTCGGACGCCGCGCGGCGCGCCGATTCCCACTTGGTGTGGGTCGTAAAGCCGGCGCCGCCACGGCCACGCAGATTGGACAGCTTCATTTCACCCAGCAGCCCCTCCCGACCACGGACGACCGCCGCCCGCACGGCCTCACCGGCGGACCAGCGGGCGTTCAGCAGCACGTCCCGGCGCCGGATGTTGTCGGCCACCTGAAACCACTCACGCGGCCAGTCGGCCATCGCCACCTGCGCCCGGATCAGCTCGCCGATACGATCGATGCGCTCGGCGGACAAGCGCGTCAGCACCTGCCCGTTGACCAGCAGCGCTGGACCCTGGTCGCACATGCCGGTGCACGAGGTGGTGTCGACGCTGAGCAGCCCGTCCTCCGAAAGCTTTCCGCGCTCGACCCAGAGCCGGTTGCAGAGGCGGTCCATCAGCTCGACACTGCCGAGCATGCGGTCGGTGACGTTGTCGGAGAAGAGGACGCGATAGCGGCCGACCGGCGCCAGATGGAGGAATGAGTAAAAGCCGGCAACACCCTCGACGCGCGCACGCGGCAAGTCGAGCGCTTCGGCAATGGCAGTCAGTGCCGGCCGCGGCAGGTAGCCGAGGATCTCCTGCGCCTCGCGCAGAATCTGCAGCAAGCGGCCCGGATCGCGACGATGAAGGTCGACGACCGGCCGCAGGAGCTCTGCCACAGCAATTGCATCGAAACACTCGTCGGCCACGACCATCTCCGGCAACCATCGCGGATCGCGATCCATCGTCGAAGCTTAGCGGCCCCGCCAGCCTGTGTGCTGACGTACGTCAACGGAAGCGAGGAAAAACGGCGTCGAGGTGGGGCGCCGCCCCGGCGCCGGGTCCGCGTTCCTCGCGCTGGCGTGGTGAGCGGCGGCGTCGTTGCTCATCGCGCCGTAGCGTCCGGCAGGCGGACGGATCAAAGACGATCAGCGACGTTCACCGGCGACCCGCATCAGCATGCTGCGGACGGCGACTGCGTCGCCGTCCGCTATCGCCGCCCGCAGGGCAGTGATCAGGTCGGCCAGAGCTTGCGCCTCCAGTCCAGGTTCGGCGGCCTTCATGATCTTCGGGTGGGATGAGCCCTCGGCGTTGCTGCTCGCGATCAGCAGCTCTTCGTAGAGCTTTTCGCCGGGACGAAGACCGGTCATGACAATCTCGATGTCCCCCTCGGGATTGGCCTCATTCCGCACCGATTGCCCTGCCAGGCGGATCATGTTGCGAGCCAGGTCGACGATCCTGACCGGCTCGCCCATGTCCAGAAGGAAGACCTCGCCACCTGCCGCCAGGCTGCCGGCCTGGATGACCAGTTCGACGGCTTCATGGATCGACATGAAATAGCGCGTGACGTCCGGATGAGTGACGGTCACCGGACCGCCCTGGGAGATCTGCTCCTTGAACAGCGGAATGACCGAGCCGCTCGATCCGAGAACATTGCCAAAGCGCACGGCACAGAATCTCTGTCCGGTCGCACCCGCGCTTGCCAGGCGGGCAAAGTCCTGGACGACCAGTTCGGCCAGGCGCTTGCTCGCTCCCATGACGTTCGTCGGACGCACCGCCTTGTCCGTCGAGATGAGGACGAAGGTCTCGACCGCCGCGTCGAAAGCCGCCCGGGCCACGGTCAGTGTGCCGAGGACGTTGTTGCGGGCGCCCTCAAGCACGTTGGCTTCGACCAGCGGGACGTGCTTGTGGGCCGCAGCGTGATAAATGGTATCGACGCGATGGCTGGCAAGCAACCGCGCGACCAGATCGGCATCGCCAGCCGAGCCGAGTGTGGCAACCACCTCCTGCTCACCGATCGATCGCAGCAGCCGGTCGATCTGGTACAGCGCGTGTTCGCTGGCTTCGAGAAGAACGAGGCGGGCCGGCGCCAGTACCGCGATCTGCCGGCACAGCTCGGAGCCGATCGAACCGCCGGCGCCGGTGACCAGGACCACCTTGTCGCGCACGCAGCGGCCGAGCAGCGCGGGATCGGCCGCCACCGGGTCGCGCCCGAGCAGGTCGCCAATGTCGACTTCGCGCACCATGTTGACCAGATGCCGCCCGCTGGCGATGTCGGTCAGCGACGGCAGGATGCGCACCCGTACCGGATGCTGCTCGAGCTCGGCTACGACTTCACGGCGGCGGGCGTTGGACGCGGACGGCAGGGTGACGATGACATCGTGGATATCGAAGCGGTTGATCAGCGATTCGAGCTGCTCGGGCGCGTACACCCGCAGCCCCCCCATGTCCTTGCCCTGCAGCGTTGCATCGTCGTCGAGGAACCCTGCGGGAAAAAGATGCCGGCCCCGACGCAGCGAAGCAGCAAGCTGCCTTCCCGCCTCACCTGCGCCATAGATGAGCACCTGGCGTCCGGCAAAGCGGCTGCGGACCGGAAACCACAAGAGCCAGCGGGCTGAAAAGCGCGAACCGGCGACCAAAACGGTACCGAGCAGCCAGTAAAGCAGCGGAACCGCGCGTGGAACCCCCTGGCCGCCCGTCATCTGCGTCATGAACGCCAGCCCGGCCCAGAGCAGCGCCGCCAGCGACATGGCCTTCACCACCGACCACAGTGCCTGCTCGCCGAGGTAGCGGATCACCGAGCGATACAACCCCATCTTCAAAAAAACCGGCATCGCCAGTAACGGAGCGATGGCCATCAGGGCCAGTTGTGAGCGGTTCGGCTGGAACCATTCACCCAGTCGGAGGGCATAGGCGGCCCACAACGAAGCAATCAGCAGGGCGGCGTCACCGGCCAGCATCAATGCCTGCTTGTTCCGTCGCGGCATATCGATCAGGGTGTTCGAGAGACGCTCGGGCAGCAGCCTACGCACCGCGGGCCCCCTGCCGATGCAGACCGCCGGCGGGCGGCAACGGCTGACGCAACATCGTTCGCCGGCGCTTCGACACCCCCTGTCGTCGCCCCCGAAGACCGGCCCGCAAGCCGCGCGGCAGGTCGGCACCCCGATGCAGGGTCACAGGGAGAGACTGCAGCCGCCTGGCGATGACGCACTGCCTGGCCAGATGCTGCCCAGCAGGCAGTCGCAGGCTCGCCTCGCCGCGACGGGATCGGGCAGGTCGAGCGGACGGCGGAACGATCATCACCAGGGCCGGGACGACCCCGGGAACCGCCTCGCTATCGTTCCCGAGTGCAATGCGCACGCGGATCAAGGACCGTGCATCGAGCATGAGATTCCAGACAGGGAGCCACCGCCATCAGCCGGGACGATCGGCCCGGACGCCATCGCTGCGGCACCATCCTGCCTTCTGCCGCCGGAGTCGGCTGCCGTCGCCATCTCGCTGACCGAACTGACGAAAAGGCCCCACGAGGCGCCCATCGTACTACAGTGGGACGGGGCCAGCACGGGCAGCGACGAATCCGTCGGCGCGGGAAGGCTACTGTCGCGCGAAGCGAGGCGCCGTCGCATAAGTAAAAACTATTGGTAGGGACCATCCTGCGGACGGACAATCGGCTTGCTAGGACACACGTTCATCAAGACCGATGCAACGCGGCGAGCAGCGGCTGATATCAGCGGCTCCCACCCGGCGCAGCGGCTCAGGGTCGCAGGAGTCTACTCCAGAGGTTCTCCATGATCCCATTGTACGCATCTCTCCTATCACAACCCTCACCCGTCGGCGGTTCCCTGCGAACGCTTTGCAGCCAACTATCGAATGTCGAAAGCTTGCTCCTGACACAGGACCAGCGGTTGTTCGTCAGTGCGCGCGACGGCGTGTACGAACTGGTTGCGTCCACTGGCGGGGTCTGCGACAAGAGGCGTGTCGAACTCGCGGTCGATGGTGTGCCGGGTCCCTGCATGAAGAACGGCATCACGACGGACGGCGATCACCTCTACCTCGCCTGTGCACGGGTCCATCACAGCGACAATCCACTCGTGCGGACGGTCCTCAGCGACGTCAATGACGTCGAGCAGACGGCCCGGGGCTTGCTGCAGCTTTACATGGCGGCGTTCACCTTTCGTGTCGAATCGTGGATCCTCCGCTGTGACCTCAGGCGGACGCCGCTCGCCTTCACTGACCGACTGGCATCGCTGCCGCACGATGTCGTAGCCGGCGGACTGCCTGCCAATGTTCTGGCAAATGGTATCGCCATCGATTCCCGCACCGGGATGCTCTACGTTGCCAACAGCGCTCCGGGCCTCGCAGCAGCCATCTACCGCGTAGCGACGGATGTCGCGACAGAAACGGCGGCCAGGGCGGAAATCTGGTGCCGTCCGCCGGGCTGCAGACCAAACGGCCTGAAGCTGATCGACGGCAGCCTCTGTTACACGGGCAATGGCCTCAGTTCTTCCGTTCTCGGCCGCGTGCCGATCAATGCGGATGGCAGCGCCGGCCCCTCGGAGGTCATCGAGATCGCCCCGCTGAAGCTCTTCGATGATTTCGACGCCGTCGGGCAGGGTTTTGTCGTCGCCGAGCTTGGCGACGCCACAGGACTGCAGGCGGGCGCTCTGCGCTTCGTCTCCCACGGTGGCCGGACGATCGGGATGCTGCGGCATGCCGGTCTGCGCACCCCCTGCGCAGTCGCAGTGACGAAAGCGGACTGCGCACTGTTCGCCGCAGGCACGGTGCTGATTGCCGACAAGCACGAGGGCCGCGTTCTGGCGTTCAAGCCGGACGAACCGTGGCGGGAATGGCTGCGAGCCTGACTCCGGCGCCGCAACGCAACCGCCTGTAGCGGCGTGCGCCGCGGGATCCGGAGGCAGCCGGAAGCGCATGGCGGGTCTCGCAGATCCGACTCGGCACCCGCAACTCGGTTCCGCACCACTTCCTGCGCGCGCCTGAGCGGGCATGACTGCCAGACCGCCGGCAGCCCGCTCGCTGCCGGGCTGCCGGCGGTCGCCGTGTCAGCGGCGGCGCTCGTCGCCCCAGAGGACCTTGTGCAGTTGCAACTGGAAGCGGACCGGCAAGCGGTCCTCGACGATCCATCCGGCCAGGGTGGCCGGTGGCAGTTCGCCGGCGACCGGCGAGAAGAGCAGCGGACAGATATCCGCCAGACTGCGCTCGACAACGACGCCGCGAGCCCACTCGTAGTCGACCCGGTCGCGCAGGACGAACTTGACTTCGTCGGATGAAGTCAGCAAGGCCAGGTTCTGCCACCGGTTGCGCCTGCATTCGCCGGAGCCGGGAGCCTTGAGGTCAACGATGCGCGACACCCGTTGGTCAACACCGGAGATGTCCAGCGCACCCGAAGTCTCGAGTGACACCGAATGACCAGCGTCGCCAAGATGGCGCAACAGACTCGGACAGCTTCGTTGCGCCAGGGGCTCACCACCCGTGACGCAGACGTGACGGACGCCGTGACGCGCGACCTCGGCGAGTACTTCCGGCAGCGCCATCGCGCGGCCACCATGGAAGGCGTATGCCGTGTCACACCAGTGGCAGCGCAGCGGGCAACCGGTCAGGCGAACGAAGACGGTGGGCAAGCCAACGCGCGAGCTTTCACCCTGCAGGGAAAGAAAGATCTCGCTGACCTGCAGCACATGCTCTCTGGCCGAGGCCACTACGAGCCTACTTCTTCAGGCGCTGTCTGGCGGTGGTCGCAGCGGCACTGTCCGGATATCTGGCCACGACGGCCTCGAGAGTCGCCTTCGCGCCTTTGGCGTCGGCCAGTTCCTGCTGGCAGGTGGCGATGCCGAGCAAGGCTTCGGGTGCCCGCGAGTTGGCTGGCCACTTGCTGGCCACCACGCGGTGGGCGTCGATCGCCTTCTTGCAGTCACGCAGTGAATACTGGGCATTGCCGAGCCAGTAGAAGGCGTTCGGCGTCAGGCTGCTGTCCGGGTGCGCACGCGCAAACGCGTCGAAAGCTGCCGCCGCCTCCTTCAGCTTGTTGGCGCGAAACAGGTTCAGTGCCGCTTCGTACTCACGTGCCTCGGCCGCCGGGTCGCTGGCCGCCTTTTTCGGAGCTTCGACAGGCGCCCTGCCCTCGTCCGCCGGCTGCTTCGGTTCGTTGCCAGCCGCGGGCTGCGGTTCAAGCTTGCGCAGCCGTCCGTCGAGATCGACGTAGAAATCCTGCTGCCGCTTGCGCGCCGCGTCGAGTTCGAAGCTCAGCGTCTCGACCTGACCACGCAGACGAGCATTCTCGTCGCGCAGCGCCTGAATCTGATTTGCCAGCTCGATCTGTCCCTTGGCGAACGAGTCGAGGCGTTCGTTGGTCTTGATCGCCAGGTCCTTGATCTGCCGCCTGGCTTCGTCGTCGTCAAAGAGGCCCGCCTGTGCCGGCCGGATCACGAGCGCTGCCGCGCACAGGCCAAGAAGCGCCAGCAGACGGGCCACTCGCGCCGAGCGCGACGGCAGCGACGGGCCCGACACTCTAGAACTCGCCACTGTACAGCATGTCACCGCGGCGGTTTTCGGCCCAGGCGGCTTCACTGCGGCCTTCATTCTTTGGCTTCTCCTCGCCAAGGCTTACCGCTTCGAGTTGGTCTTCACGAGCGCCGAGCAGGGCCATCATCTTCTTGATCGCGTCGGCACGTTTCTGGCCGAGTGCCAAGTTGTACTCGCGACTGCCGCGCTCGTCGGTATTCCCCTGAATCAGCATCTTGAACTGACGATTCTCGGTGAGAAACTTGGCATGCGCCGCCACCAGATCCTTGTATTCCGCCTTCACTTCATAGCTGTCGTAATCGAAATACACGCTGCGTTTGGAGAGAATGCTCTTTGGATCGGTGAGAACGGCCGGCAGTCTGCCGCCATCAACGCCACCCGTGGTCACCGTGGCCACCGACGGGCCACCAGCGCGGGACTCGACCGGGGCGCCAGCCTGATCACCGCCCTCCGGCGTCGAGCTGCAGGCAGCGACCAGAATGGCCAGCACGGCCGGGATGACGAGTTGTTTCATGAATTTCTCCTGCGCTATGTTCGAAGTCACAATGCGTTGTCAGCGGTTGAAAGGGCCCCATGCCGGTTCGCGGACGTCACCCGCGGGAATGGACAGGCGCTGCTTGATGCGGCCATCGAGCGAGACCGCAGAGAGTACCCCGCGGCCACCCATCTCGGTGGCGATCAGAACCATCCGGCCATTCGGCGAGAAGGTCGGCGATTCATCCTTGTTCGAGTCGGTGAGCACCTGCACCTGGCGACTCGCCAGATCCATCACCGACAGGCGAAAGCCACCGTCGCGCCGACTGATGAAAGCCATCGACCTGCCATCGGGCGAAATGCGCGGACTGACGTTGTAAGTGCCTTCGAAACTGACTCGCTGCACGTCGCTGCCGCTGACGCTCATGCGGTAGATCTGCGGACTGCCGCCGCGATCCGAAGTGAAATAGAGATGCTGACCGTCGGGCGAGAAGTTCGGCTCGGTATTGATCGCCGTGTCGGTCGTCAGGCGCTGCGCTCCCGAGCCGTCGGCATTGACCAAGAAGATCTGCGAACCACCGTCCTTGCTGAGAACCACTGCCAGCCGACGCCCGTCGGGCGACCAGGCCGGTGCCGAGTTTGACCCCTTGAAGTTCGCGACGACGACTCGCTTGCCCGAAGCCAGCGAGTGAACATAGACCACCGGTTTCTTGTTCTCGAAGGAGACATACGCCAGGCGGCCGCCGTCGGGTGACCATGAAGGCGAGATGATCGGCTCTCTGGAGATCAGCGCCACCTGCGCGTTCTGGCCATCGGCATCCGCTATGTGCAGCTCATAGCGGGTCGCGCCGGCGCGGACGACATAAGCGACCCGCGTTGAAAACACCCCCGGTTCACCGGTCAGCTTCTCGTAGATGATGTCGGCGATGCGATGCCCGGCGGCTCGCAACATCGCCTGCGAGGTGACGAAGGCGGAACCTCCGAGCGGCGTCTGCTTGTTGACGTCGTAGAGGCGAAAGCGTGCTTCCTGACGACCATTGTCGCCCGCGCCGATGCTGCCGGCAGCAAGGGCATCGGCCCCGCGGCCCTTCCAGTCTCCGAAGACTGGAGTCGTCACCTCGGTCATCACGACGCCGCCGGTATCGACCATCCTGAACAGGCCACTTCGCTCGAGATCGGCCCGGACAACCGATGTGACGATCCGCGCGGAACTCGCTTCGCCACCGAATTCGGCAATCGCAACCGGAATCCGGTTGGCCCCGGCGCCGGTGATTTCAACCGTCAATTGACCATGGGCAGGCGTCAGCAGCAGGGCAAATGCGCTGAGGGCAACCAGACGAAGAAAACGCAGCTTGATTCCAAATCCAGACATGGCGCCTGTCCATCACAGAATGCACGATTATATCGTCTATGGATGCTTCTGATTTGTAACGATACGTTATCCCGTCGCCCACGGGCACTGCCATGCCGGCAGCGACAATCGCTGCCGCTAGCGATGCCGGACCATGCGCGACTGCATGTAGGCGGCAAAGAAGCCGGTGTCGATCGCTCGCAGCCTTGCCCTTTGTTCGACCAGGGCCCGGCTGTAGCCCCGCTGCTCGACGGCAAGAATTCCCGTCAGCACAACATAGGCCAGCATGCCCGGGATGTCTTGCGCGGCCTGCTCGACCGCCGGCGAGATTTCACCGGCAAGAGCAGACGCAAGCTCGGGGTGAGCCAGTAGACACCAGGCCGGAAACCACGCCGCGTCGGGCGTCTCGGCCTCGGCCCGGAAGCGCCGCCAGTCGAGGTCGAGCTGTGCCGCGGCGAGTTCACCGAGCACGGGCGGCAAGGTTTCGGCCGCGAACCAGGCGAGCGAGAAGATCTGCCAGCGCGCTGCCGGCAGCCCGCCCGTGCGGTAGCGGGCGAGTGCGCGCCAGCGCAGGACCACGGGTTCCCTGCAGCCGCCGGCGATAGCCTGCGCCGCCTGCTCGGCTTCGTCATGGGCTTGCGCACGCAGAAACAGCTCGGCGGCATGGGCGTGCGGCCGAGCGCGGTCGAAGGGGAAGGTCGCGGCTGCTTCTGCCAGACGCCTCCAGAGCCGGTTCAGGAAGGCAGGTGCTTCGCCACCAAGGAACTGCGCCGCAGGAGCAACGTGCTTGTCGATCTCGCTGACCAGCTGATCGAGGCTGCCGGTGTCGAGTGCAGTGAAGTCGGTGTTGCGATGCTTTTCGAGGCAGCCGAGCAGGACGTCGAAAGCCGCCAGGTCGGCTCGTCCCGGCGCCTCCGCGCGCAGGGCAGCAATCGACGCGGCCACTCGCGCGCAATCGTCTGTCCGCAAGGCAGCGACCACTTCGTTGGCCAGCGCCACCTCGCGCGAATCGAGGAAGAGATCAAGTTGCTGTGCTGTCACTTCAACGGTCAAGCTCAATGCCACGCTGCCGGTCCGGCCGGCGTCGCTAGTCGTCGCGTGGCCTGTAGGGAATCTTCAGAACGCGCTCGAAGAGTTCGGGTTTGGCGGGTTTCGGCAGCGGCGAAGACTTGTGGATCGCCCGTTCGACGGCTGCGTCGAGGGCCGGGTTGCCGCTCGAACGACGCAATTTGACTTCCAGCACTTCGCCATTGGGCAGTTGGGTCACCTCGAACTCGGCCTGCGGATTGCCCTGGATGCCGGGCGGCAACGTGATGTTGCCGCGAATCTTGCCGCGTATCTTCTCGATGTACTCGGCCTGCCCGCGCTTCGCTTCGGCTGCAGCCTGTTCAGCCTGCAATTGCCTGAGCTGACGCGCCTCGGCGTCGGCGCGCGCCCGCTGCTCCTGCGCTGCCTTCTGCTGCTGCAACTGCTTCTGCTCGCGTTTGAGTTCCTCGTCGAAGCTCGCGCGGCGCTCGGGCTCCCTCGGTCTTGGCTCTTCCTTCGACTTCGGCTCCTCCTTGCGCGGCGGCTCCTTCGGCTTGACTTCTTCCCTGCGAGGCGGCTCGCGAGTCTTCGGCTCGTCCTTCTTCGGAGGTTCCTTGACCCTCGCCTCATCCTTGCTCGGTGGCTCCTTCGCTTTTGGCTCCCTGACCGGCTCCTTGAGCGGCTTCCTTTCCTCCTTCAAAGGGATGTCGGGTTTGACGGGTGGCTTTGGCTCCGGCCTGGGTTCGGGTTTGGCGACTGCCTTCGGCACCGGCTCGGGTCTGGGCGGCGGTCTGGGCTCGGGTTTGGGCTCGGGTTTGGCAACCGCCTTGGGTGTTGGCTCCGGCTT
>ERZ761607.450-NODE-450-length-73633-cov-15.372448_pt1 | contig 73633 bp, 73 predicted proteins | sample MGYA00511164_ERZ761607 | MGnify/ENA primary metagenome ERZ761607 (study PRJEB28899, sample SAMN02445080) | bioreactor sludge metagenome | biome: EBPR sludge | place: Australia: Brisbane, Thorneside Wastewater Treatment Plant | collected 2011-06-22 ...
GTGAATCAACTTTTCCTTCATACGAAGTATAGATTGCTCTGTGCTGTATTTTTCGAGGATGGAAAGATTAACCCATTGAATGGCATGGGATTCGTGATTGTGGATTAATAATTCTGATTCATCAGCAGTGAATAAAAACCTGATGTCATAATGAGCATGTGCAGGAAATCCATTGCGTTCTGGAATCGTGTGAATATCTATATCAAAGATGGCATCGCGATAGAGTTTGGAATTGGTGAGCCCTGTTTCTTCCTGTAATTCTCTCAACGCAACATTCATCACATTCTCATCTCCATCGGCATGTCCACCAGGCTGAAGCCATTTGTCGAGCTTAACGTGATGAACAAGAAGTACTTTGGTGAAATATGAATTGGTTATCCATGCAGAGCCGGTGATATGACCTGGCAAGTGATCTCTAAAGAAGCAATCGGAATGCTTGAGGAGGGTTTGAAATTGTGTAACAAACAAAAGCTCTTCCGGATGGGAGGAGCTATATTGTTTTAGGTCTTCAATGAGTTGATTGCGATCCAAATGACTATTGTATGATTACGGTTGCTTTATTGAATTTTCCTTCTTCCAGTTTACCAATTTGCTCACCGCCACCGGCATTGTCCATATCACCCTTGCGTACCAGTACATAGTAGGACTTTGCTTCTAATTTTTTGAATTTTACTACACCTTTATTATCACTAACACCCTCCACAACTACATTGGTTTCTGCCAGGTAGTCGGCCTCAGATGCAAATAATTGTACTGTGGCTTCTTCTACTGTATTGCCCAGATCATCACGCACGGTCAACGTTAACGAAGTATTAAAAATCTGTGCCTGACTTTCAACAGCGGTCATGAGCAGTAATATAATGGGAAGAATCAATAATTTTTTCATTGTTGATGGATTTTAAGTATCACTTACATAGTTAGCCAAAGGGCTGCAAAAAATGAAGTGGATCCAGCAATCACTTCAAAAATTTTAGATGTATGGTCGATTGGTAACGATTAGCACTGCTTTATTTAATCAATGCCACACCTCCGCGCTTTTCCTGAACGCCAAGTTCGGGACGGAAAGAGCTCACATATTTAATTACATAGGCATAGGATCCGCCAGGAAGCGGCTGGCCTGAATTATTATAAGTACCATTCCATTTAAAGAACCTGTCATTGGATTGAAAAACCAGTTCACCCCACCTGTTATAAATGAAAACCTGGAAGTCGTCCGTAATGAAGAAGGAGAATACAGAGAATTCTTTATTGGCATCCACATTACTATTTGGTCTAAATGCATTAGGGGCAACCAGTTTAGGAATGCACTGACTTAGGACTTCAGTTTCATCGATGGCCACACAGCCAAATGTGTTGGTAATGTTTACAGCATAAAGCCCTTCACTGTCGGCAGTAAATACCTGACTTGTAAAGTTAAGTGTAAGCTGATTTTTAAACCAATCGTACTGACTAAATGGACCTGGATCCAAATCTATTTGAGATGTAGTTGGGTCATTGTTATCTGGATCATCGCAAATGATTACGCGATTGGGAAGATTCCCAACTGGCACTGGCGATTTGATTACTTGAATTTGAGCTGTTGCGGTACATACCGATTTACTTATCTCCACTTTGTAAACTCCCTCATCGGTCCGGGCGATGGTGGCATTACTTTCGTTGGGGATCACATTGCCATTTAAAAACCAGGAATAGGTTACTCCGGTGGCAACTGATGACGCTGTTAATGTGAATGGTTGGTTGTCATCACAAGCTGGTGTAGAGGTGAGGCTTGCGGTCACCTGACCAGCCACATTCACTGTTTGAACTGGGGATTGATACAAACAACCATTTACAGTGTTCAATATTTCTACTGAATAGTTCGCACCGTTTTCAGAAGTGCCTAATGAAATTTGTCGACCCAATAAGCTTGGCTGGTAGACACCGCCTTTATACCACCTGTAAGTATAGGTTCCGGAAGGGGTGGCTGTGAGAATTACAGATTCCGCACAGGCATCGCTCTGGGTGAAAGCAGGGGTTATAGCATTATCATAAATGATACTTCGGGTATCAACAACATCACAGCCGGCAAGGGTAGTAGCCGTTACCTGGTATGTTCCACTGGCATTTACAGTGATTACATCAGTGTTCCCTCCGCTTACGATGCCAGGTCCACTCCAGCTATAAGTGGCGCCCGCTCCAAATGGTGCAGCCAAAGCTGCGGTAACAGTGGCGGGGTCGGTACAAATATTTTCTGTAAAGTTGATGGTCTTGGGCGTTACCGCAATGGTTTTTGCCAGCGTTGCAAGGCAACCGGTTCCATTATTTTCATGAAGTTCTACTACGTAATCGCCAGCACCCGGTGAAAGCGTAGCTGTAGCAATGTTGTTGGTTTGGATAGATTGCCCAGTGGAGCCATTGGTAAATCGATACAGTATGGGAGCAATTGGAGCCCCACCTGTGATCACAGCAGTAACGTCAGTAGGATCACAATCTGTGCCATTGAAATCAAATGTAAATGTAGCAGGGTCACTTAATCCAAAAGCCTGAGAGATCGTACAACCAGAAATCTGATCTGTAACAATACCGGAAAATGTGCCAGCGCGTTGCCCGCCAATAGGGCCGACCAAAGTGGGGGCAGTTTGATCAATACCTTGCTGATTGAATCCACCTGGGCCAGTCAGGAAGTAGGAGTAGGGACCTCCTGCTGGAGCACTCACATTTAATTGTAAAGAGATGCTGCCATCGGCTGTGTTACACACAGTCGGATTAACACCCGACAAACTGAATGAAGGGGATACATTAATGGTATAGGTTTTTGAATCAACTACGGTACAGGTGGTAATGGGATCGGTGACAGTGACCTCGTAGGTAAAAACACCTGGGGTGCTCACGTCAACGGCTTGCACCTGACTGGTACTGCTTGGTACACTATTAATGGTCCATTGATAGTTTGCTCCTGGGTTCAACGCATTCAACGCAGGAGTATTATTGTCTTCACAAATGGTGATGTCTGGTCCCAGATCAAGTTGTGGTCGGTTTTCTACTACTATGCTTTGCGCGGTAGAGGAGCAACCATTGGCATCAGTATTGGTAACTGATAGAATTCGCGGCTGATTAACTGTAAGCAATTTGGTTGTATCTCCAGTAGACCATAAATAAGTATAACCCGGAAAATTATTGGAGTTGGCGTCAAGTGTAACGGCCCCAGTACACAATGCTGCCGCACCCGGTAAGGTAGGTGGGGGAGGCGTTGGGGCAATGCTTACATTCTTTTGTACTACAAGATTAGGTGATCCTTCCTGTTGAAGGCAACGATTGGTTATTGTCATTACTACCGTGTAGGTTCCCGTAGCAGTATATAAATGAGTAGTGTCTGAGGGTGCATCAAACGGAATGCCTCCCTGACCTACTCCAAAGAACCACTGAAACTGGTCTATAGCATCTGTGGGTGTTCCTATAAATCGCGTAGGGGATCCAAAACAGACACCTTCAAAAGTGAAGTCGGGACCGCCAATGGCATTACTAATGATTTGAGTGAAATTAGGTAGTCCCAATCTGCTATTGGTTCCTGCTGCCAGCGTAAAAGAGGAAAAATTAACAGCGCTTACCTGAGTAGTATCTTCTGTTGCCTGTATGGTGCCAAGGACATTGCTTCCATTGATGGCCATGTAAATTTGTCCATCTGGTCCAATTTGAAGAGCACCCAACTCTTGCGCAGGTCCTGGCGTTATGTTTCGCAGGTAGGGCATTTCCAATGAGTCGAGAAAGTATTCGTAAACTGCTGATGGGGAGGGAGCACCCTTAAGTGTAGCAAAAACCTTGTTTCCTCCGGGGGAGAATTCTATTCCATAAACCTGCCCGTTAGGTTCCTTCAAATCTATTTTCCTGTAGTTGGTGATTCTTCCTGAAGAGTCCACCAATGTAAAAAGCTCTACCAGGTTGCTCACACCCGGATTGGATAGTGCTACGGCAACATTATTTCTCGCTCCAATTTTTATATAACCTTCTCCTTCTTGCGCAACTTTGAAACTATGATCAGAGCCAATGCTTGAATAAACAGGGTCGCCTATTCCAGCAGGAGTGATGGGATAAGCTCTGAATGTATTGTTTCCGTATTCGTGCGCTATCAACCAATTGCCATTGGCAGTGATACGTTCCGTACTTTTAGCAAATAACAATACGTTCTGTTGTGTTACAGCACCCAACCCGCCATTGGGCTTAATGTCAAACAATGAATAACGAAGTTCGTTGGCGGAGGTACCATCAATGGCTTGTGTTGTAAAGATGTAGTATAGTGTTTCATCTCCTGGCACAGGTACAATAAGTGCAGCTTGTGCAGAAAGTGGGTCGCCACCAATTCCTGAAGCAATTTCTGTATGGGTCCTGTCATAAACTTTATCGCCATCGGTGTAGAAGATCACCTTGCCATTGCGGTCTGAAATGGTGGAAGTTCCCTCAGGGGCGTCCATAGCACTGTCGTCCAAAGGGAGTGGCGCTGCTGGTAAGGTATTGAAATCAATACCTGCCCGATTGCCAAAATACCAAACATTGGCGCGTTGATCTTGAAGACCGTATTCCTTTACGTTTACCCCAGCATAAACAGAGCAGCCGGAAACATCCGTTACTACCACATAGTAATAACCTGCTGAGTCGGGTGTGAGCGTTAACCCTGTATCTCCATTGGACCAAATGGCAGAAGCAGGTGTCCCCCCTGTTACCTGAGCGGTTACTTGAAACAAAGTAGGTGAAGCGGTTCCGCGTGGAGGAGGAAATTCACTACGACAAGCAGTGGTATCCTGCACCAATTGCAATTGTAAGGGTTGAGCAGTGATAGTAACAGGTTGCGTTACAGCCTGAGTCTGACCCTGATAAAAGGCGGTGAGACTTACATTAAAGGTACTGGCAGTTTGATAAGTATATATGGGACTTGCTCCCCGACCGGTGCCAGCACCATCTCCAAAATTCCAGATCAAGCTATCAGCAGCGGGTGTTACTACACTGAAAAAAGTGGTTGGTGCGTATTGGCAAGTTCCAATGGATGTAAAGCTGACATTTATAGTAATGTTCTCTTTGGGTAAAAAGGAAGGAAACTGAGTGCCATTAAGATTATTGGATCCAAAAGGTGTGGCATTATAAACGACTTTGCTGGCTACTGAATCAATGTCTATGAATTTTCCTACCAAAAAAGGTCCTCCGTTCGTGGCCTGATACAAATGATAAATGGCGCTATCTGGAGCGTATTGAATCCCGTAGCTTCTGAAAATGGGTGAAGGTAAAACTGAAGCAAGGGTGATTGCGGTGTTATTGTAATCGTATTGCAATAGGTCTGCATTTACACCGGCTTCACCATGGCGAGATAGGTAGAGGTATTGACCTGAAGTGCTCCATTCGATGTCATAGATGGATTGATTGCCTGCAGTGGGCAACCCGGTATTGAAGATGTAACGATCAAATGAAAAAGTACCTGCAGTATTATCGAAATTTAAAATAAGGGCATCTGTGCTTGGGCCTTGTGGAGAAACGGCAACCTTTCCAAGCGAAGCATTGTAGGCAAAGTTGGCAACGGTAATGGGTAAGCCCACTCCGGTAGTAGTGGTGGTGTTGAAAGTACCAGTATAACTGCCGGCATTTATTAGTGTAGCAGAATAATTCTGTGTATTTACTTCATGTGTGATCAACCAGTAATCGGTTCCGTTGTTGTGAGGGACAACAATCATTCCTTCCGAACGGTTAGTCAACCCAGGGATGGCTGCATTTTTGGATTCTACATCCCCAAGGGCAGGAGAGGGAAAAAGTGCATTGCCAAAAAGGTTCATGTCTATGACACTTCGGCTGATAGTACCACCGGTTGTAAAGCTGGCTGTATTGGTAAACAAAAAATATTTTTTGGTCTGGCCAGGTACTGTGGTTACAGCGGTTGGTTGGTTGGCAGCGCTATTGGCCGTAATACCACCACCATTAGGCATGATGCCGTGGCAGGCATCGTAAATGTTGGCGCCATCTGAATAAAACAAGAGATTCGCATTGCCGGGATCGGTGGCTACTGCACTGCCACCGGTACCAAAGGGTGTAGCTTGACCCGTAACACTGCTGGCAGTGTTATCCGCACGATTAAAACGGATACCATTGGTGGAGTTGCCAAAGTACCAGTTATTCCTCCTCAAATCCTGAGCAAAAGCTGAGGAAACGGAACAGAATATAAATATAAAAAGGATTTTATTAACAGACACACCCAGAATTCTAAAGTTCATATTTTGCGTTACGCTTTCAACCTAATCTTTCAATCTTTCTACCCAAAATTTAAAACGCCTAACGTATGCTAAAGTATACATTTTGACTGAAAAAATCGTTAAGTAGCCGTAAGCTTAGCGTTTGTTGGCCACTCGCATTTTTATTAATAGGGATAAACGTTTTAATTTGCTTTAATGGAGAGATTTAAATCCCCCAAGTTGTTGTACAAGTTGTCCCTCATTATTGGGTGTATCCTGCTGATGCACAAATCGGTAACTGCTCAGGATCCACAATATTCTCAGTTTTATGCTGCGCCTCTTTATTTGAATCCGGCTTTTGCAGGTTCTACCAACCAGGCCAGGTTTGGTATTAATTACAGAAATCAGTGGCCGGCCATCGATGCCAACTTTACTACTATTTCCGCTTTTTTTGATACTTACATTGAAGACAAAAACAGTGGCGTGGGTGTAATGCTGACTCGTGACAGAGAAGGTATACTTGGTTTGCAATCAATAAGCCTCGCAGCCCAGTATTCTTATGACATCAGTTTAACTGAAGGGCTCTCATTCAGGCCGGGAGTGCAAGTAGCACTTTACAATCGCTCTATCAATTTTGATAAACTAACTTTTGGTGATCAGTTTGATCCTGCCACTGGCGATATAATCAACCCTACTTCTGCGGAGGCATTGAGCGGAGGCAATAAATTTTTTCCGGATCTTTCTTTTGGAGGATTATTCTATACACCACGAGCATGGCTAGGGGTTGCAGCGCATCACATCACACAACCCAATCAATCGTTGGTTGGTGAACAAAGTAAGCTCCCTATGAAAACTTCAGTGCATACGGGAATAAAATTTCACTTTCGTCCTGGTGTAGTTGGTTCAGGCATCTATTCAAGACCTTCTGAAAGAAGCATTGCGCCCGCTTTGCAATACAGACATCAGGGAGAATTTGATCAAATGGACATTGGAGCCTACCTCACCCTGGAACCACTTATTGTTGGCCTGTGGTACAGGGGTGTGCCTTTCAAAAAGGTGAATGAATTTGCCAACAACGAATCCATCGTATTGCTACTTGGTTTTACCAAGAAAGGAGCAAAAGACATTTTGAATATTGGCTATAGCTATGACTATACCATTTCCAAATTGGGTTCTGGCAGTGGGGGTGCCCATGAATTCAGTTTAGTGTACTCCTGGTCTACGCGAGATCCACGAAAGCCACCTAAAGACAAGTTGGTAATACCCTGTCCTGATTTTTGATCAAGTTTTTGTTCATCGGATCCGACAGGAATCGTCCAGTCCGATGTGAAGCAATGCATCACCCGCGTTGATGACCGGGGCATTGTTCAATCCCACAACATAACCGGTAGTTGGGGCTTTAATTTGCTCTTTGAAATCACCAAATGGATCTGTGATCGTACCCAGCCACTGATTTTTCTCTACCATTTGCCCACACCTGATATTGGCCTGAAACAAACCTGCTGTTCTGGCACGTACCCATGTAGAATTCCAAATGATTCTGTTCTCTTCATTGGCTTCAGGCGCCCAATCGATCATGTTTAAATGTTTCATCAGGCGCAATGCACCGGCAAGTCCGGCTTCAATGGCATGTGTATCGAAGCGAAGGGATTCACCACCTTCATAAACGATAATGTTTTTCCCTTTTTTTGCAGCGGCTTGTCGCAGTGATTTCGGCCGGAAAGGGGAGTCGATGGTAAAAGGCGCATTGAATGCAGCCGCAAGCTCTGCATTTTTTTCATTGGACATCACACAACGTACTTGCGGATAATTGGTGCGTGCCGATCCACCGGTGTGAAAATCGATACCATAATCTATGAAGGGAATGACTTCTTTCATGAGGTGGTAGGCTACACGACTTGCCAGCGAACCTGACTTGTTGCCAGGAAAAGACCGGTTAATGTCTTTTCCATCTGGGACTTCTCTTGAATAATTTAGAAAACCATATACGTTTACGATGGGCATACAAACAACAGTGCCCCGCTTCGCCCTGTTCAAATCAGTATCCAACATTCTTCTTACGATTTCAACGCCATTGATTTCATCGCCATGCATACCAGCCATCAGTGCCAGCACGGGGCCGTCTTCCAGCGCGCGGTGAATAAAAATAGGAGTGTCGATTTGAGTGTGGGAGGGGAGCCTGGCTATTTTAATGTTGATCTCTTTGGACTCACCAGGCTTTATTTCCTGGCCGGCAATTTTTACTACTTTCATAAAAATAGGGACTGGCCTTGTTTGCTCTATTAAAAGTTATTTACGCGTTGATCTTATCTTTTTGAATTTTGTTTTTTCCAGCATTCTTTTCAAGGTATTGATAGATTTTCCCCGCTATATCCACTTGTGTCGCACCTTCAATGCCTTCCAATCCAGGTGATGAGTTGACTTCAATAATCAAGGGCCCTCTTTTGGAGAGCAACATGTCTACACCAGCCACACCAAGCCCCATTTTTTTAGCAGCCGTGATGGCGGTACTTTTTTCGGCTCTGCTGAGTTTGATCACTTGCGAGCTACCTCCTCTGTGAAGATTGGATCTAAACTCACCCTCTTTACCTGTTCTTTTCATAGCGCCCACCACTTCGCCATCGATGATAAAAGCGCGTATGTCTGAACCTTTCGATTCTTTAATAAATTCTTGTACAATAATCCTCGCCTTCACTCCGTGAAAAGCTTCGATTACTGACTTGGCAGCATTTTTATTTTCGGCCAGCACCACACCAAGTCCCTGGGTTCCTTCGAGCAACTTAATCACAACTGGAGCACCTCCTACAGCCTCAATTACTCCTTCGGTGTCTTTGGAGTAATCCATAAAAATGGTTTTGGGCAATCCGAGTCCTGCACGTGAAAGAATTTGTAAGCTGCGAAGCTTATCTCGGGAACGAATCAATGCCTGCGACTCAGTAGAAGTAAAAACCTTCATCATTTCAAATTGACGCACAACGGCTGCACCGTAAAAGGTAACAGAAGCACCAATTCTGGGAATGATGGCATCGAAATAGTCCAACTTTCTTCCATTGTACCATACCATTGGGTTTTTCTTCTCTATCAGCAACACACATTTCATGTGGTCAATGATTTCAACATTGTGTCCCCGCTTTTCTCCTGCCTCTTTCAGCCTTCTTGTGCTGTAGAGCCGGGGGTTGCGTGATAGTATTGCGATATTCATGAATTACTATTTAGAAAATGGATACTAGGAAGCTTCATTTTTATGTTTAAACGAAACATCGGTTTTTGATACGTCAATTAAAAATCGGTTCTTCAAGACTCGCCTGCCCAGCAGTATCGGAAACTTCATGTTATCGCGATCGCTCAATGAAAACTGAGTTTTAAAAGTTCTGTTGTGAATCTTTACTGTGGTTTTGATAATGAACCTTAACTCTGCCTCACCAAATGAATTTTTGATTTCTCTTTGATCATATTCCTCAAAGGTAAACTTCATTCCGGTAAATTCCGGATGCTCTTCATCTAATAATACAAATTCCAGCTTTCCATCAATTATTTCAGCCCTGGAACAGTGAAGACTGCTTGTGTAAGCGCCTGTATCTATTTTCGCGTGAATGTCCGTTAGTCCCAGTCCAGGTAAATCTACGCGATCCGATCGTCCTAAAATATCCATGATGAAGCAAAATGAAAGTTGGGTAAAATACTACAGTAATAAACGTAATAGCTTGAAGAGCTCAAAATAGGGTAAAAAAAATAAAGCCCCGGAAAGGGGCTTTATTTTTATTTAAAGGAGCGTAATATTTATTTAGAAATATTAAATGCCACTTGCGTGTTTTCCCATTTCATTACCACCTTGCTGCCTACTACAGCAATATTGAAAGTTTCTACAAAGCTATCCGTCTTGGAAGGCTTCACTTTTACTCTTAGTACATCTTCTCCCTCGCTGTAGCTGGATGAACCCCATTTAATGCTTTTATTGATGATGATGGTCCATTCGTTTTCACCAGGGATAGTGAATAAAGCATATTTACCCTTCGCAATAGCTTTGCCTTCAATTTTGGCATCAGCACTGAACTCGATGGAGGTGGTTGCATTGGCACCCGTTCTCCAAACTTCTCCGTAAGGTACCAGCCCTCCCATAATTTTTCTGCCTTTGGCTGATGGTTGATGATAATCTACAGTGACTGTGATGCCGTCAATTTTCCCTTCGGCTTTATCCGGAGGACTTGGCATTGGTTTTTGTGCCATTGCACTTGTAGCTACTAAAGCCATGAATAATAAAAGAACATTGATTCGAATCATATTAATTGAGTTTGGTTCGCGTTTAGTTACTATGCAAAAGTGCCCTTTAAAGGGCACTTTTACTTTAAAATTGAATTTATACCTGTAAACTACAATGATAAACGATGATGAGCTTCAGTTGGTTTACTTTTTTATGAATTTTCTTGATTAAAATTCACTAATGTCGGCTATTTGCCAAAAGGATTGAGTGCTGAAAGGGCCCTCTTACCACCTCCCATCTTATTCATGGTCTTCATCATTTTTCGCATTTGCTCAAATTGCTTCAATAATTGATTCACCTGCTGCACGCTGTTTCCGCTACCTTTTGCAATGCGATTCTTCCTGCTTGGATTAATCTTATCCGGATTTTCTCGCTCTTCAATGGTCATGGATCGAATGATGGCTTCAATTGGTTTGAAAGAATTGTCATCAATGTCCACATCTTTCAACGCCTTGCCCATGCCCGGTATCATTCCCATCAGACTCTTCATGTCTCCCATTTTTTTGATTTGCTCCAACTGAGAAAGGAAGTCATTAAAATCGAATTGATTTTTTCGGAATTTCTTATTGAGGCGTTGCGCCTCTTGTTCATCAAAGTTTTGTTGTGCCTTTTCCACAAGACCCACCACATCACCCATGCCCAGAATCCTTCCCGCCATACGGTCGGGGTAGAAGCGATCAATGGCCTCCATTTTTTCACCTGAACTGATGAATTTAATGGGCTTGTCCACCACTTTGCGAATAGACAAAGCAGCACCACCACGTGTGTCACCATCCAATTTGGTCAACACTACCCCGTTGAAATCGAGTCGCTCATTAAACGTTTTGGCTGTGTTAACCGCATCCTGACCTGTCATGGAGTCGACCACAAAAAGCGTTTCAGCTGGGTTAAGTGCCTTTTTAAGGTCAGCGATTTCATTCATCATGGCTTCGTCTACTGCCAAACGTCCGGCAGTATCCACTATCAATATGCCGATGCCATTTTTCTTGGCGTGATCGATGGCCGCTTTCGCTATTTTAACTGCATCTTTATTATCAGGTTCAGCATAAACCTCTACTCCTATCTGTTCGCCCAATACTTTCAATTGATCAATCGCGGCCGGACGATAAATATCACAGGCTGCCAGCATCACTTGTTTGCCCTGGCGTTTCAGGTAATTAGCTAGCTTTCCGGAGAAAGTAGTTTTACCTGATCCCTGCAAACCCGCAATGAGTATTACTGCTGGTGATCCACTGAGCTTAAGGTCTTCACTTTGTCCTCCCATGAGGGCGGTAAGCTCATCGTTTGTCACTTTTACCAACAATTGGCTGGGGGAAACTGCCGTCAGCACGTCCATGCCCATGGCCTTGGCTTTGATGTCGTCTGTAACTTCTTTGGCTACTTTATAGTTAACGTCCGCATCAATAAGTGCCTTTCTGATTTCTTTGACGGTACTGGCAACGTTGATTTCGGTGATTCTACCTTGCCCTTTCAGGGTTTGGAAGGCCTTTTCCAGTTTGAGACTTAAACTATCGAACATGTCTGTATTTCAAATTTGAGGGGCAAATTTAAGGCCTTGTAGCAGGGGAACCAAATTCAAACGTGAACTGAACCACCACCTAATCCGGGTTAGCCGAGTTTGAGTTGAGCGATTTTATTTTTTAGTGCATCAGCGGCATTTAGCATGGCTTGCATTTTGGATTGAGCATCCTCCTGTAATACGATTACCTGAGAGATTCCCATTGCTTTGGTTTGCTCAACGGACAGGTAGCAAGCACCGCAAACCACGATTAAATGCTTTCCATGCTTTTTGGCCAGTGCGGCAACACCGCTTACTGCCTTGCCCGATAAGGTTTGTTTATCCAGTTTACCTTCACCTGTAATTACAAGATCTGACTCCTGAATTTTTGTTTCAAGGCGGGTGAAGTCAATGATGAAATCAATTCCGCGCTGAATGGTTGCATTAAGAAATAGTTTGGTTCCTGCTCCCAATCCTCCTGCTGCCCCGGCACCCCGAAATCGCAAATCACAGCCCATTTGCAAAGCCAGCTTTTCAAAATGTTTAAGGCCTTTGTCCAGTAGTTTTATTTCTTCATCGGTGGCTCCTTTTTGTTTTGCAAAAACATAAGCGGCTCCGTTTTGTCCATGCAATGGATTGGTAACATCACATAATGTTGTGAAGTGAGTCTTCTTAATCCCTGAATGAGATGCAGTGGAATCAATCTGATCCAGATGAATCAGATTGGCACCAATACCTTCCAAATCAGATCCTGTAATTGAGAGGAGGCGATATCCTAATGCTTTGGCCATTCCAGTGCCTGCATCATTGGTGGCACTGCCTCCAATACCAAGTACAATATTGCTGATGCCTGCATCCAACGCATGCTTGATCAGTTGACCTGTTCCATATGTGGAAGTGATACTGCAATTTCTTTCAGTAGGTTTTAACAACTCAAGTCCTGATGCCAGGGCCATTTCAATAAAGGCGGTGTTACCGGAAATGCCATAACCGGATTCAATCTCTCTCATCAATGGATCAAACACTTTAACGGAGACATGTTCACCACGGCTGAGCTGCGTGAGCAGCTGACAAGTGCCCTCACCACCATCGGCTATTGGAATAGTAGTAACATGAAAGCGGGGATGATTATCTAGAAGCGCACTTTTAGCGATCTCGCAAAACTGGTTGGCGCTAAGCGAGCCTTTGAACTTGTCAGGTGCGATGAGAATTTTCACCGCGATCGGAAATAAAAAAGGGGATAGACTTCGCCCTTTTGAAAAGTGTCTTTTCCTTCCGGTAATTCCAAAAATGCATTCACCTCTTTCAGATTGGCAAAATCACCAGATCCGCCTCCGGGAACAGGGTAGGCCATTTGTTTGCCTTTCTCATTTACCATACGCACCTGTAAAAAATAGGTAAGGTTAGGTGTGAACTGAAAGTCACTTCCTAAAAAAGCGTATTCAGTTTTTTCTTCCAAACCCCAACTCTTCAGCAACCATGGTTTGATATAGCGATAAAAACATAAGTAGGTTGAGACAGGGTTACCAGGAAGTGCAAAAACAGTTTTGTTTCCCACACTACCAAACCAAAATGGTTTACCAGGTCTTTGGTTTACCCGATGAAAATGTTTTTTTACTCCCAGCTCCTCCAGCACTTCAGGGATGTAATCAAATTTTCCCTTAGACACACCTCCTGAAAGAATGATTAGATCGTGATCATTTAACAGCTGAGACAATTCTTTTTTGATTATTTCTTTTTCGTCACGCAGGTGAAAAAGCTGAGAGCGGCAACCCATCGAGAGGAGTCCAGCCTCCAACGCGTAACTATTGGATCTTCTGATTTGATGGGCTTGTGGAATGCTTCCAATGTCTACTAATTCATCACCTGTAGATAAGATGGCGGTGCGAGGAGTTGATTTCACTGACACATGTGTCAGGCCCACTGAGGCAATCAATGCAATTTCTGCAGCCGACAGTTGTGCTCCTGGCTGCAGCAACAATTGATTTTGTTTTGCGTCCTGGCCTTGAGTGTGCACATTTTGCTGGGCATCAATGGCTGTAGTGAGGAGGGTGGCGCGCTTTTCTTTTATTTCAAGATCTTCATATCGAATGACAGTATCGGTATTTTCAGGAAGTGGAGCGCCTGTCATCACCTCCATACAATGCGTCTTTTCCTGCAGCGATTTTTGCGGCACCCCCGCTGCGGCTACGTCTTCAATTTCAAATGTGGTTTGACCTTTCTTCAACTGATCGAATTGAATGGCAATTCCATCCATCGCAACTCTGTTAAAAGGTGGAAAGTCGCGATCTGCGTAGAGGGGTGCTGCCAGCACTTTATTGTGGGCTTCTGAAATACGTATACTTTCAGCTTGGGGAGCGAACAGATGTGCGGCAATAATGGAGGTGGCTTCAGAAACGCTTACCATGATTATTTATAACTTTGAGATTATCAGTGTCCAACTTTTAAAGTTAATAATTATGAAGTCCAAACTCACACATATCAGTGCAACAGGCGATCCAATGATGGTGGATGTTTCTGAAAAGAAAGTAACGAAACGCATTGCCAAAGCACGCGCAGTGGTTAACGTGGGACCAGAAATAGCAAGTGTGATCAAGGATGGAGAGATAATGACAAAAAAAGGCCCTGTATTTCAAACTGCAATTATTGCAGGAGTGATGGGTGCCAAACAAACTTCCAGTTTAATACCACTTTGCCACCCAATAGGATTGGAAGACTGCCAGGTAGTGATCAGGATGAAAGATGGAAAGATCGTAATTGATACTTCGGCTACCATCACTTCGAAAACGGGTGTGGAAATGGAGGCGTTAACAGCAGCTTCGGTTGCTGCTCTGACCATCTATGATATGTGCAAGGCTTTGTCTCATGAAATTGTAATAGAAGAAATAAAGCTGATGGAAAAGAGCGGGGGCAAAAAGGACTTTAAAAGAAAATGACAAAACCAACGCTGTATGGATTGGTGTTGGCAGGAGGTCAAAGTACCCGTATGGGGAGAGACAAGGCCCTGCTATCCTATCATGGGTTGCCTCAGCGCGACCATGTTTTTCAGTTATTGAGCAGGTTTTGCAAGAAAGTATTCACCTCTGTTGGGCATTCAAAGCCTAACGAATTGGTAACGAATCCAATTAAAGATGCTTTCTCAATCAAAGGGCCGCTCAACGGAATATTAAGCGCCTTTCAACAACACGAAGGTGTGGCCTGGATTACTATGCCCATAGATATGCCCCTGGTCAACGATCAAACCATTCAACTTTTAATTGCCCACAGGGACATAGAGAAAGTAGCCACTTGCTTTTATGATTCCGATGGAAAAAACCCAGAACCATTACTCACCCTGTGGGAACCCAAGGCAGCACATTTGCTCAGGGCTTTTTATGATGAAGGAAAAACCAGCCCCCGGGAATTCTTAATTTCCGCTGATATTAATTTGCTGCGTATCCCTGACGTCAACCTCCTTAAAAGCATCAATACCCCCGAAGAATTTGATTCCCTGCAGGGCTTGAGAAAGAAATAGGAATTAAAGATAGGTTAACCACAAAACCTTACAGGCCGAACAGGGCCAAATCATGTCTAACGCCCGTTTGGATTATTAATCTTCCAAAAAATTGGCATTCAATTAATTGCTTTTAGTGCCTTTGGCTAACTTCCTATAGATCAGAGATTGATCAATTCACTAGGGTGCCAATTAGCACTGGGGTGATAGTGAACACGCACAATAACAGGAACTATTTCATAAAAAAGTGCCTTGAAATAGTACATTCTCGATGCTGACTATAAAAACACAAAGCATTGAATAGATGTCGTCTTTAGCTTTAAAGTATTGTTAAACTAAATAGTTGGGTTTATGAATACAGCACAAAAAACATCACACCACTACAATCCGATCAATCGAGATTTAGCAATTGTATTCTCTATCGGTTTTTTGATAGCAGTTTCAGTTGTCATCATGGGAATTGTTTTGATGAATCAACTGTAATCAACCGATTGCAAAAAAATCAGTTGTTCATGGAAGCGCTGATGGGGCGAGCATCTACCCATTCTCCACCATCTTCAAATACCTCTTTTTTCCAGATGGGTGCTTTTGCTTTGACGTTGTCAATAATAAACTGACAAGCTTCAAAGGATGCTTTGCGGTGTGGTGAAGACACAGCCACAACCACCGCCACTTCCCCGGGCTTAAGTGTGCCAATTCTGTGACTTACAGCCCATCCCAGCAGATCCCACTTATGTGCCGCCTCATCAATGATTTTGCGTATTTCTGCAACAGCCATTGCCTCATAGGCTTCATACTCCAGCCAAACCACATTTTTGTCATGGGATTTGTTTCTCACTGTACCTACAAAAACATTAACGGCCCCTGCACTTAAGCTAGAGGCCGTTTCGATGACTTTCTGAACATCGATGGCTTTCTCTGTTATTTTTATCATGACTTTACGGGTTGGATGAAACAATAAAACTGATGATTGAATATAACACTTGTGCCATTTACATCAAATGATATTTCCACCAATTATACAACCTTAAATCAGCCCCCACTTACAGGCGGAATGAGGGCGATTTCATCGGTTTCTGCCAGTATTAAATCATCTGCAGCATATTGATTGTTCACTGCGATGAGCAGTGAGTTCAATGATTTCATCTCTGGAAAGCGCGCGGCCAATTCACTTTTCAATTCACTCACCTTCATACCATCCATTTCAAAGTCAACTTCTCTTCCTCCTAGGATATCCCTGGTGATACCAAATGTTTTTAGTGTGTATTTCATACGTCATTAAAGTGCCGAAATTGTTAAATTAGATGCAATTACCAACCTGTTTACCGTTAAACAGTGGAAAATGTTCCCATTTTGTTTATTGTTGAAGGGAATTAATGAAGATTTATTGATCTTCCTGTGTTTAAGGGGAGGGTCATACCATGGGCTGGATATGAATTGAGGTCTTTGAGTAAGAACAAGAATTTGAATGTGCTAAAAATGCTTTACGACAATCACGGTCGGGAAATAAATTATGTCAGAATAGCAGTTACAGATCGGTGTAATCTGCGGTGCTTTTACTGTATGCCAGAAGAAGGCATTCAGTACATGCCCAAAAAGGATTTGTTGACTTTTGAAGAAATTGAAAGGCTGGTGACCTTACTGGCCGCGATGGGTATTTCCAAAGTGCGGTTTACAGGGGGAGAACCATTTGTAAGGAAGGATTTCATGGAGTTGGTTAATTCCATCTCCGCCATTCAAGGTATCGACAGCCTGCACCTGACCACCAATGGTGTGCTCACTGGCCCCTACGTGCAACAGTTAAAACAAGCTGGTGTAAAGTCAGTCAACTTAAGTCTGGATACCCTCGACAGAGAACGGTTCAAAATCATTACGAGAAGAGATGAGTTTGATAACGTGATGGACACATTGAATTTGTTGCTGAAAGAAAACATTGAAGTGAAGATCAATGCAGTGGTAATGGAGGGAAAAAATACTGACGACATTCTTGCGCTTGTTGACTTCACAAAAGACAAACCTGTGTCGGTCAGGTTTATTGAGGAAATGCCTTTCAACGGTGAAGGCAGTCATTACCCTATCTTAAACTGGACGCACAAAAAAATTATCGATCACATCCAGGGTGCTTACCCCAACATGGTCAAAATAAAGGATGAGCCTCATTCAACGTCCTACAATTATTCAATTCCGGGACATCTTGGCAACATCGGTGTTATTGCTGCGTTTAGCCGCACCTTTTGTGGCACCTGCAACCGCATCCGCATTACAGCACAGGGTACCCTCAAAACTTGCCTTTACGATGATGGCGTTCTCAGCATTCGCGACCTGATGCGATCACAGGCTTCTGACACTCAGATAAAAGAAACGCTTTCCAAGGCATTCCGCAACAGGGCCAAGGATGGTTTTGAAGCAGAGCGAGCCAGAAGATCGGGTGCAGGCGTTTCAGAATCCATGTCAACCATTGGTGGATAAGAGGTGGCTACTCATCCCAACCCATGGAAAAACATTTATTAGCTTTCATACCTTGTATCAATAACCAAACGATTTCTTAATGAAAACCTTTTTTACAATTGCTTTTTTCTCTGTTATGGTAACAGGCTACAGTCAAACGATGGTTAACCCCATTATCAAAAACTATGGTGGCATTTATGATCTTCCCTATGCAGATGAGAAAATTGATCCCACGTTGGATTATAAAATTGCCGTGGAGGTAGTGCGTGCCAGTGAAAAACCTGAGGATGTGAATTGGGCCCTCAATAATGTGGCGCGTATGTTGAATTTGCATGCCATGGCAGGAGTACCCAAGGAAAAATTACATGTAGTGCTGGCCATCCACGGAGGTGCGGCTTTCACAGTGAAAAACAACGAAGAGTACAAAAAGAAATATGGTGTAGACAACCCTAACCTGGGCATTTACAGAGAGCTGATGGATGCGGGCGTAAAAATCGTAGTGTGTGGACAATCGTTAGTAGCCCGCGATATTGACAAAGACAAGATGGTGCCAGGCATTAAAGTAGCATCGTCCATGCTTACCACCATGACCACCTACCAATTGAAAGGATATGCCATGTTGATATTTTAACTTGTTGCATAATCCGGTCAACTTCATTGGCAACGAGGCCTTCCTTGCACTTAAATTTTATAATTTGCAGGCCTAACTCTTTTACATGAGTAAAATTAATTTCAAAGAACAGGTACTGCCACACCTTATCGCGGTGTTGGTCTTCCTTTTGGTAACAGTGTTTTTTTTTAACCCTGTTTTTTTTGACAACAAAACCATCAGCCAGGGAGATATTCAGCAATGGGAAGCGTCATCCAAATCGCTAAGGGATTATCGGGAGGCGACAGGAGAAGAGGGGCTATGGGTACCTTCTATGTTCAGTGGGATGCCCGCCTACCTGGTGAATACAGAATGGAGCAATGGGGTATTGGTAGGGATAAAAAAAGTGTTCGCTTTGGGTTTGCCACATCCGGTGGTAAATATTTATTGGGCATTTCTTAGTTATTATATATTGTTGCTCGCCTTTAGGGTACGCCCCATGCTTGCCATAGCAGGAGCACTGGCATTTGGGTTGTCTTCCTACATGATCATAGGTATGGCCGCAGGCCACAACGGACGAATAGGGTCCATCGCCTTTATGCCCTTGGTGATGGCGGGCATTCATCTGGCCTTCTCCAACAAAAGAATTTTGGGATTTGCAGTTACTTCACTTGGTCTTGCATTGCACTTGCGTGAAAATCACTTGCAGATTACCTATTACCTGCTTTTGATTGTATTGATTTATGGCCTTGTCCATTTGGTGATTGCGGTGCGGGAAAAAGCACTGGTACCCTTCTTCAAAAGCCTTGGTATCCTCATTCCGGCTGCAATCCTGGCCATAGGTACTTTTATTGGACCGCTGTGGGCCATCGCAGAGTACAGCCAATATTCCATTCGTGGTAAATCAGAACTTACCTCCAAATCAGAGTCAAGCGGACTCAGTAGAGATTACGCATTTGCTTACAGCAGTGGTATGCTGGAGACCATGACCATGATAATACCTAATTTTTATGGTGGCAGCAGCGGCAATTATCTGATACAGGATGAACAAAGCGCAACCTACAAGGCATTGATGCAAAGCAACGACAACAATTTGGTAAATCAGTTGGCGCGTTATACTTCTGCTTATTGGGGACCGCAATCTTATACTGCACCCTACTATGGAGGAGCTATCATTTGTTTTCTTTTTGTATTGGGAATTGTATTCGCAGAAAAGAAATACGTGTGGTGGCTGGTAACGGCCAGTGCATTGGGAATTATGTTTAGCTGGGGAAGCAACTTTGCTTCGTTCAACTACTTTATTTTCGATTACCTGCCTGGTTATAATAAATTTCGGTCGGTCACATTTGCCATCGTAATACTCTTGTTTGCCATGCCTTTGCTCGGTATGCTGGGGCTGGAGAAGTTCTTTGAAAAGGGTTTAAACAAAGAGACTAAGAAAAAACTGATTATTGCCTTTTCGCTAACAGGAGGTCTTTGTCTTTTGATAGCGATACTGGCAGGGATGGCTTCCTTTATGAGAGAGGGTGAGTCTCAGTTGCCAGCATGGTTTCTCAATGCCCTCACAGCAGATAGAAAGGCATTGCTGCGATCGGATGCATTGCGATCATTTGCATTTATTTTTGGCATAGCCATTCTTTTATTCTTTGATGTAAGAAAACGAATTTCTGAATTTGGATTCTACGCCTTCCTCATTTTTATGGTGGCCATTGATTTGTCTATGGTGGACAAAAGATATTTTACAGCAGAAAATTATCAGCGCAAGAGAACCAACAATTTTGTGGCCACTGCCGCTGATGAGGAGATACGCAAAGACAAAGGGGTGTTCAGGGTTTATAATTTGCAGGAGACATTCAGTATTGACGGGCGCACCTCTTATTATCATAATTCGCTGGGGGGTTATCATGGCGCCAAGATCAGACGCTATCAGGAGCTGTACGATTCGTGTTTGGCCAACGAGACCAACGAATTCATTACCGATGCGCAGGCTGGCAATCTGCAGTTAGCCAACTATGGTGTTCTGAACATGCTCAACACCAGGTACATTGTATTTGGGCCAGATAAAAATAATATTATCCCTAATGCAGAAGCGAATGGCAATGCCTGGTTTGTTGGGGAGGTAATCACCGTTAATTCACCTTCTGAAGAATTGGCCAGGGTATGTGAGATCAACACAAGGACAACCGCTGTAATCGACAACTCGAAGTTTCAGGTGCAGGCACCGCAATTGGACAGTGCTAGCCACATTGAATTGAAAGAGATGACGCCATCACATATCAAGTATGAGTCATCTTCATCTGTTGCTGGTTTGGCAGTGTTCTCCGAGATCTATTATCCTGAAGGATGGCATGCTTCTATTGACGGAAAGGAAGTGCCTATTGTACGTGCCAACTATGTGTTGCGTGCATTGGAAGTTCCAGCAGGTAATCATCAGATTGAATTCAAATTCGAACCTAAGCCTTATCTGGTGGGCAACAAGATCACCATGGCATCATCATGGTTGCTGTTGCTGGTGGTAGTGGGTGGTATTGGTTTGAGTTGGCGAAAGGCACAATAGATCTTTAAAGAAGTCTTGAAAAGCAATCCGTCTTGCGAATAGGCAAAGCGAAGTGAGGGTTATTTCCTAAATGATTCCTATCTCTTAAATTGCATATTCAATTCCTAAAGTTTTATGAATCGCATCGACAGGCTCACCGCCATACTCATTCAACTTCAAACCAAACGGATTGTCAGGGCTGAAGAGGTGGCAGATCGGTTCGAAATCTCACTGCGTACCGTGTACAGAGATGTAAAAGCCCTGATGGAAGCGGGCGTTCCCATTGGTTCAGAGGCGGGCAAGGGATACTTTATTGTAGCTGGCTATCATCTCCCTCCTGTTATGTTCAACCAGGAGGAGGCGGGATCGATGTTGCTGGCGGGAAAGCTGGTGGAAAAAATGACGGATAAGTCGGTGCGTAAGGCTTACGAATCCGCCATGAACAAGATCAAAGCGGTGCTGAAGGAAGCCGAAAAGGATCATTTGGAAAACCTGAATTCGGTGATGGAAGTACACTACAATCCATGGAGAAGGAACCCTGAGTTGCCCAATCATTTCATTACCGATATTCAAAAAGCGGTGGCCAACAAGGAAGTTTTGAAACTCGTGTATTGCAGCTCGAAAAATGAGACAACACAGAGAGAAGTAGAACCCATTGGATTATTTTTCTACTCTGGTGCCTGGCACCTGATTGCCTGGTGCCGACTGCGGAAAGGTTATAGGGATTTCAGGTCCGATCAGATCAAAGAGTTAAAACCAGCAGGGTCACACTTCGATGGGGCCAACTTACTTTCCTTACAGGAATATTTTAAGAGCTTCCAGGAAGAGCACGAAGGGTTGATCAAAATAAAGCTGTCCTTCGATAAATCGATGCTTCCGGCCAGGCCCTTCTATGGGGCTATCAATGAAAAAGATTTGGGCAGTCGCATGCAAATAGAATACCTGATGGATAACCTCGAGCTAACCGTACGATGGTTGCTCCCTTATGGTACCAGTGTAGAAATAGAAGAACCTGAAGAACTGAAAGCCCTTATGGCCAAAAGAACCGAGGAGCTTTTTACCCATCATTCCCGCATAAACGAGCTTAGTCTAAAATAATTTTCATTTTCAAAAAGGTCACTGACATAGGGTTGTCACCAGGGCCAGCTTTTTTTGCACAAAATTTAATTCGCTATGTACAATATAAGAGCAAAGGCAATGGCCATTGTGGCAGTAATGAGTTTGATTTCCTGTGCAACTGACAAAGCTAGTGCCCCCGGGCATTACGAAATTGTCACTTTTCAGCTTGTAGCAGGGACTCAACCGGAAGCATTTATTTCCGTGAATAAAGAAGTTGAGAACTTTCTGAGCGCCCAACCGGGATTCCTCAACCGCAGCATTGGTAAGGTCAATGATTCCGTTTGGATTGATGTGTTATCGTGGAGATTAAAATCAGATTTTGAAAAAGCTTTTGAAAAATCGGCAAGTGACGAGGCTATTATTGAAATGAGCAAAATGATCAATGAAGCCACTTACAATTTCTTCTCTTTTGAACCATCGCTTAGCCATTAACTTTTAATGTATGAGAAAAATTATTCTAAATGTAGCCATGAGCCTGGACGGGCTCATCGAAGGACCCAACGGAGAATTTGATTGGTGCTTTACCGATCAGGACTATGGCATGACCGATTTCTTAAACCGAGTAGATGCGATTTTCTACGGAAGAAAGAGTTATACCATGATGATAAAGGAAAGTGGAGGTAAAAATCCGTTTGCCAATAAGCAAAGCTTCGTGTTTAGCAATTCCTTACCACCCGACCCGGCTTATACCTTGATCGCTGGGGATGTGATTGCACAGGTAAAGGAAATCAAAGCGGGCAAAGGAAAAGACATCTGGTTGTTTGGAGGTGCTGAGCTAACCGCAAGCCTGATGAAAGATCAATTGGTGGATGAGTTGTTGCTTGCGGTACATCCTATAATTTTAGGCAAAGGCAAACCTCTTTTTGACACGTTGTCTGGGCGAATTCAGACAAAGCTCCTGAATTCAAAAGCTTATTCTTCGGGTTTAGTGTCTATGCATTACAGTGTTTCATAACTTATTCATTCGAACAATGAGAAAAATTCTGATCACAATCATCTTATCTCTGTGTTCTGTTTACGGATTCACACAAAAGAAAACACCTATGAAAATGAATGCAGGAATTGTGACTTCCAAATTAGAGGAGACAAAGGCATTCTATATGTCTGTTTTAAATTTTGGAGTCACATTTGAAAATGAGTTCTACCTATTGTTACACACCCCCAATCATGAAGCGGAGTTGAGTTTTTTGCTTCCGAATCATCCAACACAAAATAGCCTCTTTCAAAAACCGTTCGCTGGGCAGGGGATGTACCTTACCATTGAGGTTGATGATGTAGATAAAGAATACGAACGAATCATTAAAGCAGGAGCGAAAATTGCGTTTGAACTTCGGGATGAACCGTGGGGAGATAGGCATTTTGCCATCATAGATCCCAATGGAATAGGTATCGACATTGTGACCTATTCAAAGCCTGAGGAATAGTCGGTTTAAATGGGATAATAAAGTTATGACGCTTGACGGATGCAAGTGATTGGTATTTTGCAATATCTTTGCAGCATTATTTGACGTACTGATTGAACATAGAGCAGTTGGTCCGCGAGGTAGAGGAGGTATTCCTCACGCTGGACGAAGAGATATCCTCATTCAAACACAGGACCGGCCTGGGATGCAAATCCGGCTGTGGCCGATGCTGCCTTAAGCCGGACATTGAGGCCACCGTGCTGGAATTCATTCCTTACGCCCATCATCTTTACAAACAGGGCAAAGCCATGGAGTGGCTGGAAAATCCGGCACTGAGCAACTCCCTTTGTGCCATCCTCGACTCCAATCAACCAGGCATAGGACACTGCACCACCTACGCTCACCGTGGCATGATTTGCCGTTTGTTTGGATTCTCCGCCAAGCTGAACAAATACGGAAGCCGGGAACTGATCAGCTGCCAGGTAATCAAAACAGAACAACCTGAAGCTTTCCTTACCGCCTATACCGAAACGCTGGCAGGCAGCCCAACACCACTCATGCGCGATTTTTACATGAAAATGTATGCCATCGACTGGGAACTAAGCCAAAAATTTTACCCCATCAATACAGCCATTAAGAAGGCAATTGAAAACGTTTTGCACTACTACGCTTATCGCGAGGATCAGGGGGTAACCATCCCTCAATAACAGACTATTTGTTTCACATTGGCCGAGAGCAAGATGGAGTTGATCCGGTGGGTTGATTATCGGATCACAGAGTGCTCCTTAATTTCGTCAACGGCTTTTCTAAGTAGAGCAGAAGGGTGGTCAAGACTGGTAGTGGGTTTTGAAAATTCTCCGGCCTTCTGGGGTGTTTCTGACCAATCGGTGTACACCAGAGTAGTGAGCGCTATAATTACAGCGATCAGGATGCCAAAAAGCAGAACTAAGTCTTTATCTGAGAATTTCATTTTCACCTTAAACCAAATGTACCAAACGGGGTGCCACAGTTGAAATCGACCATATTGCGGTAAATTGGAACCTTCGGCACCAGACCATGTTCAAATCCGAACAATTTCGGTGGTCATGCGTACATAATACCACCCAATTCTCCCATGGTTACAATTGGACACAGTTTTGTTATTAAAGGTTTAAAAGGGCGTGAAATATATAAGAAGGAACTTTTGTTGACTAAAGCCCTGTTTTCTGATAAATTTGTAATAATGACAAGTTTGAAAAAATCATTTCCATCCCTATTGGTAATTGTTGTCACCCTGTTGTCTTCCATTTCATGGGCACAGGTGCAAACCGTTGCTGTGACCAACCCAGAAGTCAGTCCGGTAAAATGGATGACATTTGAAGAGGCAGTGGAAAAGTCGAAAACAGAAAAGAGAAAGATTTTTATTGATGTGTACACCGACTGGTGCGGCTGGTGCAAAGTGATGGACAAGAATACTTTCAGCGAAGAAAAAATAGCCAAGATTCTCAACGAGCAATTTTATCCTGTAAAGTTTGATGCCGAGCAGACGGAAGATGTGGTATTCAACGGAACCACCTTTAAGTTTGTACCTTCCGGGAATAAAGGCTATCATCAATTAGCAGCTGCGCTGCTCAATAATCAGCTTTCTTATCCAACAGTAGTGTTTCTGGACGAAGAGTTCAGAATGATTCAACCACTGGCCGGGTATCAAAAAGCACCTGAGTTTCACAAGATCATCCAGTTCATTGGAGGCGACCACTACAAGAAAACCAAGTGGGAGGAGTGGCAAACTATTTACAAGTCACCGTACGTAGGATCAGAATAGAAAAACAAGCAAGCATAAAAAAAGCCCATCAATTGATGGGCTTTTTAATTATACCTAAGGCACTTGTTAGTGCTCATTGTTCTCTTTCTTGTTCGTTTTTTGGAAATCTACATACCCGAGGGCGGCAGCAAATCCGATTAGTACAGCCACAATGCCAATAAATAAGTTAGCGCCATCTCCGATTACTTGCTCAAACATAAGTCCTTTCGTTTAGTGGCTCAAAGTTAGTCTAAACTTCGAATTGGTGAAATTAGAAAGTGTTAAATTTTATTAAAAAAGGCAGTAGGTGCCAACTTAGATGCCTAGCTCTTCTTTGTTTTGCTTCAGTACATCGATGATGAAGGCGATGTGCTCTTTCAGATCAACCCCCAACAGTTCCACGCCCTTGTACACTTCGTCCCGTTCCACCTTGGCCGCAAATCCCTTGTCTTTCAATTTCTTGATCACAGATTTGGGTTCAAGCGTACTGATGCCTTCCGGCCTTACCTGGCAACAGGCCACAATAAAACCTGTCAACTCATCGCAGGCCAGCAGGGCTTTGTCAAGCAGAGTGTCATAAGGCACGTTCCATTTTGTATAATGGGCCGAGATGGCATGAGCGATTTTGGGTTCACCCATTGCATTTAATTTTTCTACGATGATGGCCGGATGTTGGTCAGGGAAGGCCTCATAGTCGGCATCGTGCAGCAGACCAGCTATGGCCCACTCATTCTCATCTTCGTTGTATTTACGGGCGTAGGCCTCCATCACCAGTTCTATGGTGCGCATGTGACGCAATAAGCTCACACTGGTGGTCATGGAAGTTAGTATGTTGCGCGCTTCGGTTCTATCCATTGCTCAAACTAGGCTTCTTGGGTTTTCTTTTGAAGAAGAACAGGTTCACCCATGCGACTATCATAATGATAAATAAGACGACAAGTGAGATTACCATTCTGGTGTTCTTCAGTTGAAGTGTTTTTATTTCATCGTCTTTGCGCAAAGCTTCCATTTCCTTTTCTTTTTCTGAAAGGTCCAGCGCAATTTCCATTTGAGCGATTTTCCTGCTGCTTTCTTCACCGTATATTTTTTCTCTTGAAGTATCGTACCTCACCATTACTTCATAAGCATCTTTCATTTTTCCCTGCCTGGCAAAGTTGGTGGCCATGCTGCGCAAAATTTGAGGCTGATAGATGTATGCCTGCAAGCTATTGCTAAGCTGCAGCGCTTCTTCCAGGTAGCTTTGTGCTTTGGTATTTTGACCTGCCTGCACGTACACTTCACCCAGGTTGGCAGTAATGTTCAATATCCCAATCTGATTGTTTTCCTGCTTGGCAAGTACCAAAGCCCGTTCATAATATTCAACAGCTCGCTGAAGATTGCCCTGGCGCACATAGACGTTGCCTATGTTGCTCAATGGATCAGAATAAACACGTCCTGCTTTTTCAGCTACCTGAAAAGCCTGTGAGTAATACTTCAACGCCTGCTCGTAAAGTTGCAAATCACTGTGAAGATTACCCAGGTTATTCATGGTGCCAATTACCCGTTGCTTGTCATCAATTTGAGTGAACAGCGTATAGGCTTCTTCAAAATACTTCATGGCTTGGCCATAATCTTTTTTGAGGGAATAAATGGTGCCGATATTGTTTTTCGAAGTAGCAATCCCCTCCGAATTCTCAAGAGAAGTATATATTTTCAATGAGGTGAGGTAGTACTCAAGTGCTTTGTCCAGCGCGCCTTGATTCCGATAAGCCACACCAAGGTTGTTGTACGAAGCAGCCATCCCTTTTTGGTCATCAATCTCTGTAGCCAGCGCCAATGCCTCACGGGTATAACCAAGGGCTTTGACAGGATCAAAATTGATGTGGGCACGGAACAACTCATTCAATGTTTTGACCTTTAATTCGCCATCTACATTTTTGAGCTGCTGTTCCAGACTGTCGATTGAATTACTTCTGGCAACAAAACCAAAAGCGCCAACAAGTACTAATATCAGGCTAAGCCTTTTCATAGGATATTATTTTAGACCTTAAAATTAAGATTATATATTGAAACAGCCACTTACCTGCCGCCAGCGAATTGGGCAGATAAATGAGTCAAGAATGCCACTAATGCGGCTATTTTTTCTTTTTTCTTATAAAATGAATGATTTTGATTTAAATTACTGCGCTTCTGATTTTATGTATTAAACAGTCCATTACCTCAATGATTCGATTAATTACTTTGATCAATTTCCTATTGATTTCTTTTTGTCTGTCGGCCCAGCAAAGCGAAAAAGTGGCTATCATGGTGCCCATCAATAATTTGTTTGAAGGCATGAACAAGGGAGACAGCGCTCTGGTACACAAGGCCTTCAGAGACGATGTTACTTTTGCCACCGTGAGCGTAGACAAAGAAGGTAATCCAAAATTAACCTTCGGAGATCTTCAAAAATTTTTAGTGGCAATGGGTACGCCTCGTCAACAGGTTTATTCCGAACCCATTTGGGATGTAAAAATAGAGGTGGACGGCAACCTCGCACAGGTTTGGGCAAAATATGCCTTTTATCTAGACAAAAATTTCCACCACTGCGGGGTAGATGCATTCCAACTGTTTAAAGGCCCTGACGGTTGGAAGATATTTCAACTGACTGACACCCGGCAGCAGGAAGGCTGCAATATTCCCAAAGCCATACAAGACAGGTTCAAATGAAAAAAATACTATTGCTATTCGCGCTGGCAGGAGCGTTGATGACAGGTTGTGCACAATCGCCATCTACTGTCACCACTTTTATTTTAATACGCCATGCTGAAAAAGCGGATGACGGCACTAAAGACCCGGACCTAAGCGAAGAGGGAAAATCCAGAGCGGCAGTGTTGACACAATTGCTCCGTGAAACCAAAGTAGACGCCATCTATAGCACTCCCTTCAAACGTACACAACAAACGGTACAGCCGCTGGCAATGGCCAAACAGCTGACCGTAGGCACTTACAATCCGATGAAAGGGGAAGACATGGACAAACTCTTGGCAGCTCACCGGGGCCAAACGGTATTGCTTTCAGGTCACTCCAACACCACACCATGGGTAGCCAATTACTTTCTCGGCAGTAACGTGTATCCCGATTTCACAGATGCCGATTATGACAACCTGCTCGTGTTGTCTGTGATTGAGAAAGGAAACGCCACCGTAACGTGGATTAACTTCGGCAAGCCTACCCCCTAGAAGCATGGAGTACAGAAGACTTGGGAAATCCGGACTTCAGTTAAGCGCCCTGTCACTGGGTTCCTGGCTTACCTTTGGCGCCCATGCCGATGACAGCATCGCTGATGAACTGATGACCGTAGCGTATGAAAACGGGATCAACTTTTTCGACAATGCAGAAAGCTATGCCCAGGGAAAATCTGAGGTAGTGATGGGCAACATCCTGAAGAAAAAACAATGGCAACGCGACAGCTACATCGTTTCCAGCAAGGCATTTTTCGGAATGGGCGGTGTGCTGCCCACACAAAAAGGGCTGAGCAGAAAGCACCTTGTTGAAGCATGTCATGCGGCACTTAAGCGGCTGCAGGTCGATTACCTGGATTTGTATTTCTGCCACCGTCCGGACAAGCAAACACCCATCGAAGAAACGGTGTGGACCATGCACAACTTGATCGTGCAGGGAAAAATTTTGTACTGGGGTACCAGCGAGTGGAGCGCTCAGGAGATTACCGAAGCACATATGGTGGCGCAGCGTTACCAGCTTATCGGTCCGGTGATGGAACAACCACAATACAATATGCTGGTAAGGCAGCGTGTGGAGGTGGAGTAAGATCAGTTGTACAAGACTGTTGGCCTCGGTACTACAGTGTGGTCGCCTTTGGCCAGCGGAGTGCTGAGTGGAAAATACAACGAGGGCTTGCCCAAAGACACCCGCCTGGGTAAAGAAGGACTGGATTGGCTCAAAGACAGGAGTTTTGCAGAAGGCAATTTGCCCCGCGCTAAAAAACTGGCGGTGTTTTGCCAAGAGCTGGGAATGTCAATGCCTGTGGTGGCATTGGCGTGGTGCCTTAAAAACCCCAATGTGAGCAGCGTCATTCTTGGTGCTTCCAAAGTGAGTCAGCTGAAGGAAAACTTGAAAGCCTTGGAGGTGCAGCACCAGCTAACGGGAGAGATCATGGAGAGAATTGAAACATTACTGGACAACAAACCAGCCCGCCCGCTTTTCTGATGCAATTGTCAGCGAAAAGTGACAATTATTTAATCCGCTTCTGCTATTTCTTCGTTAAATTGAGATATGCATCGGATAATTATCATATCACTTGCATGCGCACTCCTGCCCATTATCTCCTTTGCACAACAGGATGAAATCAGGAAAAGTATTTATTTCCGCGGAGGCAGTTATTACGTAGACCGGTTTCAGGCAGAAGAACTCTCCAATTGGCTGGATTCTATTCCCAATTTGCTGGAAAAATATCAAATCCAGCTCACCAGCCACACCGACCCGATAGGAGGAAAGGAATTCAATGAATGGCTCAGCAGAATGAGAAGTGAGACAGTATTTCAAATGCTGTTGGATTTGAGCATTCCTGAATACATGATTCACATCAAAGACTGGGATTATGAAAATGCCGTCTACAGAAATGACAACTACTACGGCCGGGCCCTCAACAGGAGGGTAGACGTTATTCTACACCCTATTGTCTTCTGAATACCCAAAAAGTGCACCCGTCCGATATAGGACACCTTTTTTCGTAACCGGACGATTAACTACGTAACTTGAGTGTTTAAATATCGTCTAATACCCTAATTAGCCCTTGGCATTATTGTTGGCTATTGTGGAACCTGAAACCATTCATGCATGATTCAATTAAAGGACATCGATAAATATGTCGATTCACGTTTTCAACGCACGTTTATCTTAAAAGGCATTGACCTGAAGGTAGAACAGGGTGAATTCCTCACCATTATGGGGCCCAGCGGGGCCGGGAAATCTTCACTCATGAACATCATCGGTATGCTCGATGAGCCTTCAGCCGGAGAGTACTACTTTTTCGATGAACCTGTGCACAAAATGAAAGAGCGCAAGAAATCGGATATGCACAAAAACTACATCGGTTTCATCTTTCAGGCCTATCACCTAATTGACGAGTTGACGGTATACGAAAACATTGAAACGCCCTTGTTGTACAAAGGTGTGAGTGGAAGCCAGCGCAAAAGCATGGTGGCGGAACTGCTGGATCGATTCAACATGGTGGCCAAAAAAGATCTTTTTCCGGAGCAATTGTCAGGAGGCCAACAACAACTGGTGGGTGTTGCCAGAGCCATTATCGGGCAACCCAAACTATTGCTGGCCGATGAACCTACCGGCAATCTGCACTCTGAACAAGGAAAGCAAATCATGGACATCTTCGAACAATTGAACAACGAAGGCATGACCATCATCCAGGTAACCCACTCAGAAGAAAATGCACTACGCGGAAAACGTGTGGTGAAGGTGGTGGATGGAGCCGTAGAATCAGATGAGTTGGTAAATAAAAATGTAAAGATTAAATAATTTATAAGGGAGTATATGAAGTATAGTGCACTACTGTTTTTGTTTTGTGTTTCCACTTTTGCATTTGGACAAGAGGCTGAGAAAACGCTTACTTTCAAAGAGGCGGTTAAGATTGGATTAGACCACAACCTGACGCTCAATCAACAGGAAAATTTGTTGGTTTCGTCTCAGGTCAATAAAACATCCGGCATGCTGAGCATGGGCCCAAGTGTAAATATCAATGGTAATGCTGGGCGCAATGATGGTAATTCGTTTAATCAGCAACAAGGACAGGTGGTCAACGGGGTAATTGATTTTTTTGGCGCTACGGCTACGGCCAGTATGCCCCTCTTCAATGGCTTTAATAATTTCAATACTTACCGCCAGGCCTCCAGTCAGTATGAGGCACAACTGCACCTGGTGAAGAGAACCAACCAGGATGTTATCCAGCTGGTGGCAGCGCAATACCTTCAATGTCTATTGGATCAAAAGCTGTATCACATTCAGAAGCAAAACATGGACACACAACAGCAGCAGTATGATCAGATCAAAGCACAGGTAGACGCAGGCGCCAGGGCTGAAATCGATTTGATCAATCAGGAGTATCAGGTAAAGAATGCAGAGCTGCTGGCCAGACGTGCTTCTTTCACCCTGCGCAACGATCTGGCTACCCTGGCACAAACCCTGCAGCTGGATCCGCTTACTTCCATTTCATTGGAAGAACCGGACTGGGATGTGAACATGGAAGACTTTGAAGTACAGAGTATGGAAAACATGAGCGATGTGGCGCTGGCCAACAGAAGTGACCTGGCACAGGCCCGCTTTCTGGAGAAAGCTTCTCAGTTTGGATTCCAGTCTTCCAGAGGTACGTATTTCCCCAACGTAAGTCTGTTTGCTCAATACGGGTCGCGCTACAATTACATTCATCCTTCAGCTACATTTTCCCCTACTAACCGATCTTTTGAACAACAATTCAAAGACGACAATACCCAATTTACCTATGGTTTGACCTTTACTATTCCCATTTTCGGAGCACTTCAAACGCGCAACACCACTGTGCGCAACAAGGTGGCTTTTGAGAACATGAAATTGCAAACTGAAAACACGGAAATACAGGTGAAGAGCGATGTGCTGCGCGCCTATCAAAACTACCGCGATGCACGCACCAACTACGAAGTAACCAGTACCCAGTTAAAAGCAGCTACCTTATCGTACCAGTTGGAAAAGGAACGCTTCGATCTGGGCGCCTCCGATATCGTGGCGCTTACCCTTTCCAACCAGAACTATGTACGTGCCCAGGGTGATTTTGCCAATGCGGGCTATACGCTGATGTTCCAGCGATTGTTGATCAATTATGCTGCAGGTACCCTTAAATTCGAGGATATACCCTGATTTTTGAGCACCAAATAGGTCTGTTTATACCTATTTTTTATACATTTGCAGCCCCGCTGAGTAGTGGGGCTCTTTTTATTGATAAAAAGGGTGTTTTAAACATAAAAATGGAGTAGTCAGCCCAGCTGCACCATGTAATCAGGGCAAATAATAAGATGACAAAACCAAAAGGAGAATCAAAAGCCAAAGCAAAACCGGAATCCGATGAACTGAAGCCTGTGGCCAAAAAGGCCCACAAAGCAGAAGTAGAAATCGAAATCGATGAAGAGGATGAGCTGGCTGAGTTTAAAAAAGCCAAAAAAGCGGAAGAAGAAGGAGAAGAGATCGCGCGCATCATCAGCAAAGTGGCTGATCGCAGGTCTGCCAATACCTCACCCGTATCATTAGAAAGTTTTGATTGGAATGCGTTTGATCGCAAAGGGTTTGGCGAAGGCTATTCTCAAAAAGATCGCGAAGAAATCACCAACCTTTATTCTGGCACAGTTACCTCTGTCAATGAAAGTGAAGTGGTAGAAGGTATCGTGGTAGGGATCAACGACAAAGACGTAATATTAAACATCGGATTCAAGTCTGACGGTCTGGTACCGGTGGCTGAATTCAAAGACCTGCCCAATTTGAAAATTGGTGATAAGGTAGACCTGTTTATCGAAGAGCGCGAAAATGCAATGGGACAATTGGTATTGTCTCGCAGAAAAGCGAAGCTGGTAAAGGGTTGGGAAAATATTCAAAAAGCTTTCGATCAGGATCTGGTAATCGAAGGATTTGTGAAACGCAGAACCAAAGGTGGATTGATCGTAGACGTATACGGTATCGAAGCCTTCTTGCCTGGGTCACAAATTGACGTGAAGCCTATCCGTGACTTTGATATTTATGTAAATAAATCCATCGAGGTGAAAGTGGTGAAGATCAACTACACCAACGACAACGTAGTGGTATCTCACAAAGTATTGATCGAGAAAGACCTCGAGCAGCAAAAAGCCGTTATCCTGAACAACCTTGAGAAAGGTCAGGTACTGGAAGGTGTGATCAAGAACATGACCAACTTTGGTGTGTTCATCGACCTTGGAGGTGTAGACGGATTGTTGCACATCACCGATATTTCATGGGGTCGCATCAACCATCCGGACGAACTGTTGAAGTTGGATCAAGTAGTGAAGGTGGTGGTATTAGACTTCGATGAAGACAAGAAGAGAATTTCTTTGGGCATGAAGCAGTTGACGGCTCATCCTTGGGATTCTTTACCAGCCGACATCACTGTGGGCTCTAAAGTAAAAGGTAAGATCGTAAACGTAGCCGACTACGGAGCTTTCCTTGAAATTCAACCAGGCGTTGAAGGTTTGATTCACGTTTCTGAGATGAGCTGGTCACAACACTTGCGCAATCCGCAAGACTTCATCAAGGTAGGTGAGGAGTTGGAAGCAGTAGTATTGACCATCGACCGCGATGAGCGCAAGATGTCATTGGGTATTAAACAATTGACGGAAGATCCTTGGACACGTCAGGATGTTATGCCTAAGTATGCGATCGGCACCAAGCACAAAGGTGTGGTGCGCAACCTGACCAACTTTGGATTGTTCATCGAGTTGGAAGAAGGTATCGATGGTTTGGTACACGTTTCTGACCTGAGCTGGACACGTAAGATCAAGCATCCTTCTGAATTCATTAAAGTAGGAGAAACACTTGAAGTTGTGGTATTGGAATTGGATGCAGCCAACAGAAGGCTGGCATTGAGCCACAAACATTTGGAAGAAAATCCTTGGGATGCTTTCGAATCCGTATTCCAGGTAGGTACAGTACACAAGTGTACAGTGATCACCAAAAACGACAAAGGCGCAGTATTGGAGCTTCCTTACGGAATCGAAGGATTCTGCTCTGCGAAGAACCTGGTACGTGAAGACGAGGGCAAGATCGAAGCAGGCGAAGCGCTTGACTTCAAAGTGATCGAGTTCTCTAAAGACGACAGAAGAATTGCGTTGAGTCACAAAGCAACATGGTCTGCTGAAGAAGAGAAAGTTGCAGCGCCTGCTAAAAAGCGCGCCACTCCTTCCAAAGGCAAAGCCATCGACAAGATCAACAAGGACACAGAGAAATCTACCCTTGGAGATATTGAAGCTTTGAGTGCGTTGAAAGACAAAATGAACGCAGACAAGACGAAAGGATCAGAATAATAACTTGAAGAAGAAAAAGGTGGTCCATAAAAAGGCCACCTTTTTTTTGATGCTGCGAATGCATAATTTCGCACAGCAGATTAACAATAAGGTCTCGTGGCCGAGTGGCTAGGCAGAGCTCTGCAAAAGCTCCTACAGCGGTTCGAATCCGCTCGAGACCTCAAACAACAATGATCAGCGCCCCCGACAGAGTCGGGGGCGTTTTTATTTTTGATCAACGAGTAAGCCAGCTTGAACGAGTGGGATCAAAAATAAAAACAGCTGATGTAATCAGCTGCTGATCATTGTTGTTTGGCGCCCCCCCAGGATCAGCGTTAGCTAATCCGCCTTCGAAGTAATTGTTCCTTGTCGATAAGGAAATACATCGCCAGCCGTTGCTTGGTTAGCTTGAAGCGCCCCAGGATCAGCGTCAGCTCATCCTCGTTGGAGGAAGCCATATAGATGAATATTTTAAATGATTTAGACGCTAATAAAAAGTAAATTGAACTCAATGAAAGCCCTATTGCCATTTACAATGTGCTTTCTGATGGCATCTTGCCATTCCAGAATGGACGATTACAATCGGGAATGGTCGCAAGAAGATAAAAATAGGCTTATTGCTGATCTCACCACTTCGATAGCAGAACTTCAGCAAGACGTAGCGTTGCTTACCGACAAACAGTGGTATTGGAAACCAGATACTGCAACCTGGTCCATTGCCATGGTAGTAGAACACCTGATTACACACGATGAACTCTTTTACAGAGAAGTACAGGTGTTGACGGCATTGCCAGAAATGCCGGTAGTCAGCAGTCAACACTTCAGTGATGACGATACGATTTTGAGTTATAGGGAAATTACCCCACAGAACAGGGGAACGGCTCCGGCCTACCTTCAGCCACTGGGACGGTGGTGTTCCAAAGCGGATGCAATGCAATCCTATGGACGGGTTCGTCAGGCGCTAATACAATTGGTGGAAGGCACCAATAAGGATTTACGGAAATATTACACTAGCAGCGGGAGAGGCCCCACGAAGTACCGCGACCTTCATCAGCTGCTGTTGATATCCGTGGCGCATACACAAAGGCACCATAAGCAGATACTTGAAATAGCATCCGCATTTCCCCCTCAGTAAAGGGAGCAGAACAGAATCAAATAAGTATCCATCTATTTACCCCTAGGAATTCCCCTATGCTTTTTAAGGATATCCTGATGACAAAATGACGGTCTTTCGGATTGGCGCATGTTAAATAACACCCTGTACCCCGCAAAATCACTCCGTCCGTGTAAGGTTTTTGTGAGAAATGGAATCCCGCATCCCTCAAAACAGGATTTATAATTTGTTTTTATCTCTTTATATCCTCCTTACTTCCTAAATCCTGACTATTTGTTGGTGTAAGAAAAACATTAATATTAATGAGGTGAAATAGAAGGATTGATTCTATCTTTCTTGAATTCAGAAATACCTTATACTAAAAATTTTGAACCCTTCGACTTAACCAATTAAAAAATACCTATGAAAAAAGTACTTATGATTATCCTCTTGACGCCCATGTTAAGCCTTGCCATTGCCCAATCCTTTTCGCCAGCTTTCGACCGGTTTTCAGGAGGCAAAACATCTTATGTCCATCTGGAGGACGGAACTCAATTGGAAGGCACTATAGACGACTTTGACAGAAAGAAGGGACTAATAGAAGAAGTGACCATCAAAGATGCAGACGGCAAAAAAATCAAGCTCAAACCAGAGCAAATAAAGAGCATGTATGTACCTCCCTCCAATTTGTCTAAAGTGAACGAGGCCATGGATCATGCTACTGAAGTGTCCAGCTGGCAAAGCGGCAATGATGTAGACAAAGACATCATCTCTAAAGGGTACGCCATGTTCGAAAAATCAACGGTGATGATAGGAAAGAAAAAAAGGGAGCTCTTGCTTCAGATCGTTAATCCCTCATTTGCTAATTATGTTAGGGTGTATCAGGATCCGATGGCAAAAGAAACAGCTGGGATTGGTATTGCAGGAATTGATGTGGTGGGAGGCGAAGAAAAGTCTTACTACGTAAAGGTAGGTAATGCACCTGCTTTCCTACTGAACAAGAAAGATTACTCCAAGCAGTTTGCAACCGTGTTCAAGGATTGTAAAACGGTGATTACAGCTGTGGGCAAAAAGAAGGCGTGGAGCGACTTTGCCAGTCATGCCATGATGGCCGCCAAAGAGTGTCAATAATGAAAGCAAAACTACTTGTTTTCATCTTCTCATGGCTTTCCTTGAATGCCTTGGGGCAGTCGTCTTCTACAGCAGAACAAATTGCCACCTATGTAGACGAGCTGCCCGGGTACTACGTGTTTGTATCCATGGAATTTACAACACCCTTCGATTTAAACCGGGATGGGAAAGTAGGGTGGTCGTTTGTGCAGGAGATGGACAAGTGTGCACGCGACCAGCAATTTGAATTCAACGAAGATGGTACGGGCACGATGTACTGGGGCCAACTGGAGAAGGACTGCCTTCGTAAAGGAGAGGAGGCATTTAAGTGGCGGATTAGGGAGCGCAAGGTGAAAACGGAGACAGGCCCCGTTACCAAGTACTATTTAATCATGGGCGATGAGTTTGATGGAAGTTCCTTTGAAATAACTGGACTGGTTCCAGGAATCCTTACCATTAAGGGAGAGTTTCCTGATGGCTTGGACTCAACCTACGAAGGAGAGATGCAGTTGAGGAAAAGAAAGAAAAAGAAATAGAGATATGAAGAAATGGATGCCCTTGGCGATAATCCTAGGCGGACTGACGCTCGCCTCATGCATGGACAAAGATTGCCCGGATGACATGGTAAAATGCAAATTAAAGAACGGTACGCAGGTGTGTGTGCCGAAAGGGAAATGCTGATGGAATGGGGCCAGTTGCAGAGAAATGCAACAATGCACCCGTACAGATGCAACAACGCATACGGAGCGATGCTACCTCGTACCCGTACAGATGCAACAACGCATACGGAGTGATGCTACCTCGCACCCGTACAGATGCGACAACGCATACGGAGCGATGCTACCTCGTACCCGTACAGATGCAACAACGTATACGGAGTGATGCTACCTCGCACCCGTACAGATGCGACAACGCATACGGAGCGATGCTACCTCGTACCCGTACAGATGCAACAACGTATACGGAGTGATGCTACCTCGCACCCGTACAGATGCGACAACGCATACGGAGTAATGCTACCTCGTACCCGTACAGATGCAACAACGTATACGTACAGATGCGACAACGCATACGTACAGATGCAACAACGTACCCGGAGCAAATTGACCTCTTTTTGCGGGGAGTTTGATTAAAAATTCAAAATTTGAAATTATATGCGGCATGAGATGCTTCGCCCTGCCCTCCCTCCCGATGGCTATCGGGAAGCTATCGGGACCACCGCACGGTAGCTTCCGCCAGTGGGCGGACGGGCAGAATGACGGCAAGTTTTTAAAAGTATGAGATAGTGCGCTGGCCCGGCAAAATGGCGGGGGTGTGCTGGAACGTGTGTGGAAGCATCATTTTGCCTAGCGTTTTTGCCTACTTTTTGGGCAATGCAAAAAGTAGGAGCCCGCCCGGCTTGAGGGCAAAGAACTTTATACTACTCCCGGCTTGTAGGTCCAAGGGGGAATTTCCGCAAGGCACGCGTGAGCCACCCACCCCCAACCGCGCAACACGCGCGCCAGTTGTGGACAATAACAGTGTTTGAATGGGATGAGATAGTGCGTAGGCGGGAGGGATGAATATTTAAAATTTAAAACTTATAATTTAAAATTAAGTACAGCATGAGATGCTTCGTCCTGCCCACCCGCAGAACACGTGCCAGTTGCGGGAAATGGCTAAATTGAAACATGGAATTTAACCTCAACCAATCAATCAATATCCTGCAGCGCACGCCTGTAGCAATAGAAACCCTTCTTGGCGGCCTGAACGAGCAGTGGACCCACAGCAACGAAGGCGAAAATACCTGGAGTCCGTTCGATATCGTAGGCCACCTTATCCATGGGGAAAAAACAGACTGGATACCACGCATGCAATTGATCCTGTCCGATCAACCTGATAAAACCTTCACACCATTCGATCGGTTTGCCCAGTTGGAAGCCAGCAAGGGTAAAACAATAACACAGCTGTTGTCCGAGTTCAAAACCCTGCGTCATAACAACATCGCCTTGCTGAAGGCAAAAAACCTGTCGCAGGCTGATCTCAATAAGAAAGGAATACATCCCGCGCTGGGGGAGGTTACCCTGGCCCAACTGCTGGCCACGTGGACAGCCCACGACCTCGGCCACATCGCACAAATGTGCCGGGTGATGGCCAGACAGTACAAACAGGAAGTGGGGCCATGGAAGGAATACCTCTCTATTGTAGCATAAGGTCTGGCCAAATGCTTTTCTTCATCCTAACACAAAAAAACCTTACAATTCTGATCCAACCTGCCTTAATTGTCGTTACATAATTACCATGAACATCACCTCCCCAGCCGACCTCAAAACTTATACCCTCCAAAACAAATCCGGAGCGAAGCTGACCATCACCAATTATGGCGGCAAGGTGATGTCGCTGTGGGTGCCGGATCGCGATGGGAAACTGGGTGACGTGGTGCTGGGCTATGATACGGCTGCCGAATACCTGACAGGAAAACAATACTTTGGCGCCATCATCGGTCGCTATGCCAACCGCATTGCACAGGGTAAGTTTCAACTGGATGGCAAGGAATACCAACTGACCAAAAACAACGGACCCAATTCACTCCATGGTGGCCCGGAAGGTTTTCATAAAGTGTTGTGGCAGGTGGAGCCCATTCATACCAAAGAAGGTGAGGCACTGAAGCTTACGTACACCAGCAAAGCAGGGGAAGAAGGATTTCCAGGCACACTTACAGCAGAAGTAATCTACACCCTAACAGATGACAATGATTTTGTCATCGATTATTCAGCAGTAACCGATCAGCCTACGGTTGTTAATTTTACCCATCATTCCTTTTTCAACCTGGCAGGTGAAGGTGCGGGAGATGTACTTGATCACGAACTCTACATCAATGCAGACCAGATTACAGAAGTAGACGACACCCTCATCCCCACCGGTAAACTTATGCCTGTAGGGGGAACACCCTTTGATTTTAGAGAAATGCATCCCATCCGGGAACGCATTGGAGACAAAGACGTACAATTGAAAATAGGCAATGGGTACGATCACAACTGGGTATTGAAAAAGAAAGATGTGTATTCACTGGCGGCCAAAGTAAGAGAGCCCAATTCAGGCAGGGTGATGGAGGTGTGGACCACCGAACCGGGCCTGCAGTTTTACAGCAGCAACAACCTGAACGATACCATTAAAGGGAAAGGGGGAAAAACCTATCCCTACCGATCAGCCCTGTGCCTGGAGGCGCAACACTTTCCTGATTCTCCCAATCACTCCCATTTTCCGCCCACCACGTTAAGGCCAGGAGACAAATACATTCAACGCACAGCGTATAAATTCAGCGTCTACCACTAAACATTGGCGTCCCCTCCGTTGTTGAGTCATCAATCAATTTGATAATATTCGTTACCTTCCGTAAAATTTGAAATACGATTATTAACCTATGAATTTCGCAATCATCATTACCATTTGTACGCTGTTGCTGATTGCTTATGTTTTTAGCATTACCTCCCCAAAAACAAAAATACCTTCCGTGATCTTGTTGCTGTTGTTGGGTTACATCGTACGACAGCTTTCAGGGTTGCTTGATTTGAATATTCCGGAACTCACACCCCTATTGCCCATTCTTGGCACGCTGGGATTGATACTCATCGTGATGGAAGGGTCGCTGGAATTGGAACTCAACAAATCCAAAACCCCCATCATCAAACGATCGTTTGTGATTGCCCTTATTCCCCTTTTGATGATGGGAGTTGTGGTCGCTTATTTGTTTCAATACTTTGGTGAGGTACCCTTTCGTGTTGGTCTTTTAAATGCCATTCCGTTGTGTGTGATCAGCAGTGCCATTGCCATACCCAGCGTTAAAAACCTCAGCGAAAAAAACAGGGAGTTTGCCATCTACGAAAGCACCCTCTCCGACATATTGGGGGTGTTGTTCTTCAACTTTATCGCACTCAATGCAGTGATCGACCTGGTAGCCTTCTGGAATTTCGGGTTGCAACTGATCATTATGATGTTGGTTTCATTGGTGGCCACCATCGGACTTTCCTATCTGCTAAGCCGAATTGATCATCATATAAAACATACTCCCATCATATTATTGGTTATCCTTATTTATGCCATCTCTGAAGTATACCACCTTCCCGCGCTTATTTTTATTATCATCTTTGGGTTGTTCATGGGCAACTTCGATCAGCTCCAACGATTCCGCTGGATACAAAAACTGAAATCAACGGACCTCGATGACGAAGTAGAGAAATTCAAAGAGATTACCATTGAAGCCGCTTTTGTAATAAGGGCATTGTTTTTCCTGCTGTTCGGTTATCTGATCGAAACAGCTGAAATATTAAATACCGATACTTTGGTTTGGGCTGTAGGGATCGTCCTTTTGATTTATGCACTCAGGGCCATTCAATTAAAAATATCTGGTGTCAGTTTCAGTCCTTTGCTCTTTGTTGCACCCCGTGGGCTCATCACCATTTTACTGTTTTTTACCATACCTGCCACAGCAAGCATTCCTTTGATGAACAAGTCTTTGGTGATGCAGGTAATTGTACTGACAGCCCTGATGATGATGGTGGGATTGATGACCAACAAAAAGGACCAACAAAAGGAAACGCCACCTATTTTGGTGAAGCCAGGCGAACCAAAGGTGAACAGTTGAGTGCTGCTTTTCGCAGTTAAAAAGCCAAAAATGTAGTGTTTAGGGCAAGTGATAAATATTTTTAATATTTCTCTTTTTTATTTTTCAGAGATTTTCCCATCTTCGCACTCGTTATTCAAATTCGCTAAATACTTACTACAATGAAGCTGGTCAATCTCACCGGCTGCCTGCCGGGCTAGCCGGTACCCCTCGATCCTCCCGGGTCAACCTTTAAGCCAGAATTGGCGTATTACTTACTTTACCACATTTTATCATGCGAGATTTAGCGAAACCCGTATCTCTATTTCAATTATTTAAACAGGCCATCCGAGGTGATGAGCAGAACTTTATTGATGGCAGCCTGAACAGGGCCATCTTCATGCTCTCTATACCCATGATTTTGGAGATGGCTATGGAGTCTTTATTTGCCGTGGTGGACATATTTTATGTGAGCCGCCTCAACGACAGCAATGCCGTTGCCGTAGTGGGCCTTACCGAGTCGGTGCTCACCATTGTATATTCCATCGCCATTGGTTTGAGCATGGGCGCTACCGCCATGGTGGCCAGAAGAATAGGAGAGAAGAACACCAAAGGAGCAGCAGAAGCAGCCTTGCAGTCCATTTATGTTGGCTTTGCCATCGCTTTTGTAATAGGCATTCTAGGGTTCTTCTATTACAAAGATATCCTTATTCTGATGGGTGCTTCTGAGGAAATCATTGCCACAGGATCGGGATATACGCGCTGGATGTTTGCAGGAAACTTCAGTGTAATGTTATTGTTTCTGATCAATGCGGTATTCAGAGGAGCAGGAAATGCTGCGGTAGCGATGCGATCGCTTTGGTTTGCCAATATCCTCAACATCATCATAGACCCGATGTTTATTTTCGGCTTTGCGTTTATTCCCGAGATGGGAGTAGAAGGAGCCGCCATTGCGACTAACATTGGGCGTACCGCTGGCGTGATCTACCAGATTGTTTACCTGATACGCGGCAAAGGGATATTGAAAATCCATCAGGCACCTTTGCCCATCAATTGGAACATCATTGGTCGCTTGCTCAAAGTATCGGCAGGAGGTACGGGGCAATTCCTGATTGCGTCTGCCAGTTGGATTTTCCTGGTGAAGATCATGTCTGGTTTTGGCAGTGCGGCACTGGCAGGGTATACCATAGCCATCAGGGTAATCATGTTTACCATTTTGCCTTCGTGGGGAATGGCCAATGCTTCTGCTACACTGGTAGGACAAAACCTGGGAGCGGGGCAGCCGGAGCGCGCAGAGCAGTCCGTATGGAAAACAGGTTTTTACAATATGATTTTCCTGACGTTCGTGATGGTCGTCTTCCTCCTGTTTTCGGGAGTGATCCTGGAATTGTTTACTTCAGATCAACAGGTGATATATTACGGCAAGCGTTGTTTGCAAATCATTGCGCTGGGTTACATCTTTTACGGTTATGGCATGGTGATTGCCCAGTCCTTCAATGGAGCGGGAGATACGCGCACACCCACCGTATTGAACCTCTTTGCTTTCTGGTTTTTACAGATACCATTGGCTTACTTGTTGGCCATTGAACTGAACTTTGGTCCTGTGGGTGTGTTTGCAGCAATTCCCATTGCAGAGTCTGCCCTCACCATTGCGGGTATCATGATCTTTAGAAAAGGGAAATGGAAAACAGTCAAAATTTAAAGTGATCAACGTAAATGGGGCCTTCCAGGTGACTGGTACATAGTGCCCCATTTTTACATGTTTTACTTCCCGGTTTTCTTGGCTTTGGTCTTCGTTTCTTTCTTGGCTTTAGTTTTTGTTTCTTTTTTGGCTTTGGCAGCTTGTTTTTTGAAAGCGGCAGTAAATGCCGTGTTCAATTCTTCACCGGCTTTCTTCAATGCAATCTCCACTTCTTTCCAGCGTTCCTTGTTCTTAACTTCTTTTTTCAGGGTCTCGCCTGTTTTCTTCAGATCTTCAAACTTGCCTTCAAAATCTTTCTTCAATCGATCATTGGCATCATTTAATTCTACCACAAACAGATCTACTTTCTTTCCGAATTCCTTGAAAAACTTTTCTGCGTTTCCTTCTTTCTTCTTTTCCATATACTATAAATTTAAGGTATGAGCCAATTCAAACTTAATTAAATTAGAATGAGTCAGCAACAGGATCCGTTAGCTCATATTCGCACGATTTTGGAGAATAAATCTGCGGCTAAACAGGTGACCTATAAGAACTTACTGGCTGCATTTGCTGTGCTGGAAACCGAATCCAAAAGAATCGTTGAAAACCTGAAATTGCAGGTGAAGATAAAAGACGAGGACGTTACTGTGGACTTCATTGAAGTGAACGAACACGAGTTTCAGGTAAAACTGGCTGGTGATTTATTGATTTTCGTATTGCACACCAACATAGTTACGTTTGACGAAACTCATGCTGCCATGCAGCAACCTTATTTTAAAGAGAATGAGATCAACAGGTATTTTGGTCAGATAATGATTTATAATTTTATGTCTGACTCTATAAGATACAATAGAGTGAATGATCCGGGCTACCTGGTGGCGCGCATACTGATCAACCATGAAAATCGTTTTTTGGTAGAAGGAGAGGGAAGGTTGGGCTTCTTATTCAATCAGATTTCGTCACGACCTATTTCCAATCAGGATTTGAATGATATAGTGCAGCACTCACTTACCACCGCGATAGAAAATGATCTGATGGCACCCCCGTTTCCTCAGGTTCGCTTTATTACCTTGCACCAGAAGCTGGAGAAAACCAGTGAGCTGGGAGCAGGACAAAAAATTGGATTCAGAATGAAATACGAAAGTGACATCAAATGACATGAAAATATTTTTAAAATCAGTTAATTCCATAATAGTAATCTTGGTGCTGACCATAGTGGTCTCCTGTGCATCTTCATCGCACACCCACAAGCACAAAAAATTGAAGCGAGGTAAACCTATTCCATGTCCACTTAAAGACTGCTAATATGAGAAAGATTATCATTGCCATTGATGGGTACTCTGCCTGTGGTAAAAGCACTACGGCCAAAGAAGTAGCACAGATACTGGGATACTTTTATGTCGATTCTGGAGCCATGTACCGTGCAGTTACCGTTTACTTTCTGGAGCATCACATCGCCATTACCAATCCAAAGGAAGTAGCTCGTGCATTAAAGGAAATTAACGTCAGTTTTAAAATTAATCCACAAGGCAATACGGAAGCGTATCTCAATGGTCTGAATGTTGAGAAGCAGATACGCAAAATGCAGGTGTCGGAGTGGGTGAGTCAGGTGAGTGCCATCAAAGAGGTGCGCGCAGCCATGGTGGAAGCGCAAAGGAAGATGGGAAAGAAGAAGGGAATTGTAATGGATGGAAGAGATATCGGCTCGGTAGTATTCCCTGATGCTGAACTGAAGCTGTTTCTGACAGCGGATTTGCTGGTAAGGGCCTTCAGGAGACAAAGAGAACTTCTGGAGCGGGATGAGTTGGTAGACCTGGACAGCGTTATAGGGAATCTCAGGCAACGTGATGAGTTTGACAGCAAGCGAAAAGTGAGCCCTTTGGTTAAGTCCAAAGATGCGATTGAGATAGATACCACACATATAACCATCGATGAGCAAGTAGACGAGGTGGTGCGGCTTGCAACGGGTAAAATGGTGCGACCTGGAAGGTAGTTTTTATAGCTTCCTCCGTTCACCATTTAGATGCATTCTTTAAATCTTTTTAGGCTTTGCCCAATGGATTAAATTACTAATTTTGCCACGGCCTAAATTTAAAAAATTGCCACCTAAGCATGGGCAAATTCATTCGAATCAAGAAAGGATTTAACATCAATCTTGCGGGCAAAGCTGCTCCTAAAGTCACTCCTGTAGAACACTCAGATACGTATGCTGTAAAACCCACGGATTTTCAGGGTATGTATCTTCCAAAAGTGCTCGTGAAGGAGGGAGACACAGTTAAAGCCGGAACTCCACTGTTTCACGACAAAAGACACACCAACGTGGTTCACGTTGCTCCGGTAAGCGGAGAGGTGGTGGAAGTGAAAAGAGGTGAAAAGCGTAAGCTGCTGGAAATAAGGATTTTAGCGGACAAGCAAGTTGATTATCAATCCTTCAAAAAATACTCAACATCAGATATCGCTTCGCTCTCGGTAGACGAAGCAAAAAAGGCGATGCTGGAAGGCGGGGTATGGCCCAATATCGTGCAACGTCCATTTGGATTTATTGCCGATCCCGAAGCCAAACCCAAAGCCATTCATGTCTCTGCATTTGACACGCACCCACTGGCTCCTGACTATAGCATCTTGTTCAAAGGACAGGATCAGTACTTTCAGGTAGGCTTGGACATACTAAAGAAATTCACAAGCGGTAATGTTCATGTGAATGTTCATACCACAAGTGAAATTTCGTCTGTTTTCTCACAAACAAAAGGAGTAGAGTTAAACAAATTCTCAGGTCCCCATCCGGCTGGATGTGTTGGTGTACAAATTCACCACATCGATCCCATCAATAAAGGTGATGTAGTGTGGACCCTCAATCCTTTTGGAGTGATCCAAATTGGAAAACTATTCCTCAACGGAGTGCATGATGCTTCTCGCCTTATCGCACTGGTGGGATCGGAAGTAAAAGATCCCCAATATTATAAGACGTATACAGGAGCTTCAATCAAAAATTTGATTAAAGACAAACTGACCAACGATCATGTTCGTATCGTTTCCGGAAATGTCTTAACCGGTACCAGGGTAGGACAGGACGGATACGTAGGATTCTTTGATAACTATGTAACCGTCATCCCTGAAGGAGACTATTATGAATTCCTGGGATGGATCGCCCCCTCTGCCAGCAAAGTAAGCTTCCATAGGGCATTCGGTTTGTTTTCTTTCCTGAATGGAAATAAAGAATTTAAAGTAGACTCCAATACCCATGGGGAGCCAAGGGCATTTGTGCAAACCGGAGTTTTTGAAAGAGTTACTCCCATGGACATTCTTCCTACTTATCTGCTGAAGTCAATTCTGGCGGAGGATGTAGATGAAATGGAAGAGTTGGGCATTTATGAAGTGATCGAAGAAGATCTTGCTTTGTGTGAGTTCGTAGATGTGTCCAAGCACAACGTGCAACAAATATTGAGGGATGGTATTGAATTATTACAGAATAGCTGATTCAGAGTATGAAGTTTCTAAGAAATCAATTCGATAAAGTTAAGCACAACTTTGAAAAAGGCGGAAAGTTGGAGAAATACTACTACGCCTACGAAGCACTTGAAACTTTTGCCTTTTCACCCAACACAGTAAATGGAGAAAAAGGAGCGCAAATACGGGATGCGGTAGATTTGAAGCGTTTGATGATGACGGTGATCATTGCGATGATCCCTTGTTTGTTGTTTGGAATTTGGAACGTTGGCCATCAGCACTTTCTGGCCATTGGTGAACCGGGAGCTGCACTGGCAGATAAAATATGGATAGGTTCCATCAAAGTGTTACCCATTGTTATAGTGTCGTATGCGGTAGGTCTTGGTGTTGAATTTGTTTTCGCCACCATTAGAAGACACCCCGTTAATGAAGGCTACCTGGTAACGGGTATGTTGATTCCTTTGGTGTTGCCTCCGGATATTCCGCTTTGGCAAGTTGCCATTGCCACCATCTTCGCTGTTATAATTGGAAAAGAAGCCTTTGGAGGTACAGGTATGAACGTACTCAACGTAGCACTGACCGCCCGGGCCTTTTTATACTTTGCTTATCCTTCAGATATCTCCGGAGATGTATGGACCTATTTCGGAGATGCCTCACCGGTTGCTGGGTTTTCAGGAGCCACACCTTTATCTATAGGTGCATCTTCCTTAACCACCGGAGAAAATGTACTTAACTCACTCAATCAATTTGGAGCCGGGTGGGCAGATGGGATTTATAGTTTTAGCAACTTGTTCATCGGTGCCATGCCGGGTAGCATTGGAGAGACGTCAACATTGATGTGCCTCATCGGTGGATTGATATTAGTTGCTACCGGAGTAGGAAGCTGGAAAATCATATTGAGTGTATTTGCAGGAAGCTATTTCATGGCGTTTGGCTTGAACCTTATCGGAGCCAATGAGTTTATGTTAATGCCGGCTCATTATCACCTGGTGATTGGTGGACTTGCATTTGGAGCAGTCTTTATGGCAACAGATCCTGTAACGGCCGCTCAGACAGAATCGGGCAAATGGATTTATGGTTTCTTAATAGGAGTGTTAACAATCATTATCAGGGTATTCAATCCTGCCTATCCGGAAGGAGTGATGCTTGCTATTTTATTAATGAACGTATTTGCTCCATTAATTGATTATTACGTAGTGAGTGCAAACAAAAAAAGAAGATTAAAACGTGCGACAGTCTAACACTTACATTATCATCTTCACCCTCATCACCACGGTGTTTGTGGGTGGAACTTTGGCGGTAACTTCCATTCTGCTGGGACCACGCCAGGCATTGTCTATTGAGTATGACACCAAGTCCCAGATCCTGGGAGCGGTAATGAACATTACGGAGAAAGACGATGTGTTGGGTATCTATGATAACAGAATCAAGAGCCTGGTGGTAAATTATCAGGGTGAAGAAGTGAAAACAGATGCCAAAGGCCAGCCGCTTGTGGCTGAAAAAGTAGATGTGGCCAAGAATTATAAACTAAAACCAGAGGAGAGATTATTTCCTGTGTTTAAATATGTGAGTGCTGAAGATCCCAATAAGATAGATGCATTTATTCTTCCTGTGTATGGAAACGGTCTTTGGGACAGGATATGGGGTTTTATGGCACTTGACAATCAGTTGGAAACGGTGAAAGGTATTTCTTTTGGCCACAAAGCGGAGACACCAGGCTTGGGGGCTCGCATTTCTGATGATCCGATAATCAGCCAGCGCTATGAAGGAAAAAAGATATACAATGAGCAGGGCAAGCTCGTTTCTGTAGATATGGTAAAAGGAGAAAAAGGTGAACCCCTTGATGCGCATCATGTAGATGGTATGTCAGGGGCTACCATGACGGGCAACGGAGTGAATAAGATGTTGATGGAATATTTAAATTGTTACGAATCGTATTTTAAAAAGGTTAAGGCACAAAATGTGGCCGGACTTTAATCAGATAAGGGTATGAGCACAGAAGTAGCAGAAAAAGTAGAAAAGAAAAAGTCGGAAGAACTTTTTTCGAAAAGGCGTAAGAAGCTGATCAGTGATCCGTTGAACGAAGACAACCCCATCACGATTCAGGTATTGGGGATATGCTCGGCATTGGCCATCACCATCAAAATGGAACCTACCATTATCATGGGATTGGCGGTAATATTTACTTTGGTATTCTCCAACCTGTTGATCTCTTTAATTAGAAACTACATCCCTAACCGGATCAGGATCATCGTACAATTGGCAGTAGTTGCTCTTTTTGTAACACTGGTAAGCGAATTCCTGAAGGCCTTTAACTACCCCATGTATAAAGTGTTGGGTGCATTTGTAGGACTTATCATTACCAACTGTATTGTAATGGGCCGCCTGGAAGCTTTTGCAATGGGAAACAAACCCTATGATTCAGTGTTGGATGGCCTTGGCAGTGGACTGGGTTATTCATGGATCATTCTTGCAGTGGCATTCTTCAGAGAGTTTCTTGGATCCGGGTCAATTTTGAATTATAAAGTATTTGCAGCGCTTAATATACCTTATGTGAATAATGGTTTGATGGTAGATTCAATAGGAGCATTTATGATCCTTGCGATTATCATCTGGATACAGCGCACCAAAACAGGATACGTTGAGCAATAACAGTAAACGACTTTAGCAATGGAACTAGTAAGTCTTGGAATAAAATCAATCTTTGTCGACAACATGATCTTTGCCTACTTCCTGGGCATGTGTTCATACCTTGCGGTGTCAAAGAAAGTCTCCACAGCCATCGGTTTGGGAGCCGCAGTTGTTTTTGTATTAACTATTATTGTGCCGGCCAACTGGATGGTGCAGCAATACATTTTAAAGGAAAGTGCACTTACGTGGATCAGTCCTCAGTTTGAAGGCATGAACCTGGAGTTCCTTCAGTTCATCATGTTCATTGCTATCATTGCGGCCATGGTGCAGCTGGTGGAAATGATTGTTGAAAAAGTATCTCCAGCTTTGTATGGCACTTTGGGTATCTTTTTGCCATTGATTGCGGTAAACTGTGCTATTCTTGGAAGCGCATTGTTTATGGTACAGCGCGATTACACGCTGGCCGAAGCTGCAGTTTTTGGAACCTCATCAGGTATAGGATGGATGATGGCCATCGTTGCATTGGCAGCCATCCGCGAAAAGCTAAAATACTCTAATGTACCAGATGGATTAAGAGGGTTGGGGCTAACCATGATCATCACAGGATTGATGGGTATTGCTTTCAAATCTTTCATCGGTATAGCACTTTGAGAAATTACAGGAAATGAAATTGGAGGCTCCTGATCATCGGGAGCCTTTTTTATTATAAACACATACGACTATGCGCGAAACACTTCGGAAATTCATCAGGTACTTTTTTAGTGGCTCTTTATTTATAGTGCCACTTACGGCAACTGCCTATGTTATTTTTATCAGCTTCAGTTGGCTTGATAGCTTACTCAATTTGACGATCCCCGGCATCGGGTTTCTGATCATCATAGTGGCCATTAGTATTTTCGGATACCTCACTTCCACTTACGCATTTCAAACCTTTGTGGAAATATTTGAAATAGGGATGAACCGGCTTCCCTTTGTGAAACTGATCTATTCCTCTTTGAAAGATTTGCTTTCGGCTTTCGTGGGAGAGAAGAAAAAATTTGACAAACCGGTTTTGGTCACTATTAACAAAGAGAATAATATCTATCAAATTGGATTTGTCACACAGAAGGACCTGTCTGATGTAGGTCTGGATGACATGGTAGCTGTTTACTTCCCTCACTCTTATGCCATTTCAGGAAATCACTTCCTGGTTCCAAAAACCAGTATTAAACCTATTCAAATATCAGGACCATCAGCGATGAAGTTTATTGTGTCGGGTGGTGTTTCCGGGTTTAAGGAAACATAAATGCTTTTCTTATTTTTATAGAATGAAAAGTTGGGCTATTATGCTGGTGTGGTGCTGTTTGTCTGTGATGGGTTGCGATACAGATGAAGCAGAGTTTCCTGAATTAATTGCAGGCAACGCGCAGCAATTGGGCACCACCAGTGTTGTGCTGGAAGCTGAAATAAAAGAAACAGGCAGTGTTCGCCCCATTCGATATGGGTTTTTGTGGAGTACCAGCGCAGGCATCCAAATATTTAATGCACCCAATAAATTGGATTTGGGGGAAACCAGCGAGAAGAGAAAATACAGCGTCAGGATCGAGTCATTGGTATCAGGCACACAGTATTTTGTGCGCGCCTTTGCAGCCAATCAAGATTATTCTAAAATCTACTACAGCAACGAAATTACTTTCACCACCCTGAACTGAATACCGATCAGGCAATTATTAATTCTCATTTTAGGCCTCTAGCGCCTATTTGGCAGGGCTATTAAACTTTGGGCCACGCATCAAGTCTAACCTCCAAATACTGTTTAACTAAAAACTACGGATATGAAAAAGGTAATGATGATGGTGCTCGGTTTTTTGGTTACTGTAGCATCTTTTGGACAAGACAGGCCTGTGGATGTACTAAGCAGGGCCAATTCAGTTGATCGTGTACAACAAGCAAGACTTCAGCAAGCACGTATCAAACAAATAAGAATGGATCAGCCTGATCTAACACAGCAGCGTATAGAACAGGCTCGTCTGAAACATGCAAGGTTGAAGCACGCTCGCATCAAAGATGCTAGACTGAAAGACAAGCGTATCAAAGATGCAAGATTGAAAGACAAACGCATCAAAGATGCGAGGTTGAAAGACAAGAGAATAAAGGATGCAAGATTAAAGCACAAGCGCATCAAAGATGCACGTGAAGATGCGGCCGCAGATGGAGATAAGGTGAACAGACGCAGGTATCACAAAGCAAAGATGAAGAGATTGCGTTTGGCAAATCAAAATGAAGAAAACTAATTGTGGTTATAGTTGGTGAAGGGTGAAAAGGTCAATTCAAATTGAATTGGCCTTTTTAATTAATAACACCTGATCCAATCAATTCATCACCATCGTACCAGGTGGCAAACTGTCCTGGAGCTACCCCGCGCTGCGGTTGGTCAAATACAATGTAGGTTCCTTCTTCTTGTTGAATCAATTCAGCACTTTCCAGCGGCTGACGATAACGGATTCTCACTTTATATTTTTGAGTTTCACCAACTTTTAATTTCAAATCCGGGCGAACCCAATGCTCATCTTCTTTTGCAATGAACAAACCACTTCTGTACAGGCCGGGGTGATCTTCACCTTGCCCCATATAGATTACATTCTGTTCCGTATCTGTTCCAATGACGAACAATGGTTTGGGAAAGCCACCAATGTTCAATCCTTTGCGTTGACCGATGGTATAGTAGTGGGCCCCATTGTGCTCCCCCACAACGGTACCCAATTCGGGATTCAAGTCATAGGGCTTGGTCAGTGAAGAATAATCTGCTTTATCCCACCCATTTTTGAAGATGGCCGCATCGCCTGGCACTTCTATCACTTTGCCTTTTTTTGTTTTCAACTTTTGTTGAAGAAAATCGGGCAGGTGTACCTTGCCAATAAAACACAATCCCTGAGAGTCTTTCTTTTCGGCTGTAGCCAGGCCCATTTGCTTCGCGATAGCACGCACTTCAGGCTTGGTCAATTCACCAATAGGGAAAAGGGCTTTTGCCAATTGGGCTTGTGTAAGCTGACATAAAAAATAACTTTGATCTTTGTTGCTGTCTTTGCCGGCCAGCAACTGTTGAACAATGCCACCATCTTTGTTGATTTCCCCCTTGCGGCAATAGTGCCCGGTGGCCACATAATCTGCGCCTAACTTCATGGCAGCGTTAAGGAAGATGTCAAACTTGATCTCTCTATTACAAAGCACATCTGGATTGGGAGTACGTCCGCGCTGGTATTCTGCGAACATGTAATCGACAATCCTTTCTTTGTACTCTTTGCTCAGGTCAATGGTTTGGAATGGGATACCCAGATGCTGAGCTACAATCATGGCATCATTGCTGTCGTCCAGCCAGGGGCATTCATTGCTGATGGTCACACTGTCATCGTGCCAGTTTTTCATGAACATGCCGATCACATCGTAGCCCTGTTCCTTCAATAAGTACGCAGCTACACTGGAGTCAACACCCCCTGAAAGTCCTACAACAACCCTTTTTGCCATAATTAAGTGGGCCTACCACAGCCCGGAATTACAAACCTACTTTATTGAAGCTAAATTTTCCCCTAAAAGTTCATCCATGGTTTGATTAAAGCGCTGAATAAAACGCTCGTAATGGATGCCAGTTCCCGGACCTGAAAAGCCTGTATGGATGCGTTTCACCGTACCATCCTTTCCAATAAATATGGTGGTCGGAAAGGAAATCACATGGTTTAACATGGGCAGGGTCTTGGCAGCTGCTTCCTTGTCCTTGTTACCGGCAATAACGAATTCGTAAGGCACACTTAGCTTCGCTTTCATTTTTTTCACGCGACCGCTAGCATAGTCAAAATCATCTTTGGCTTCGTAGGCAAGCCCCAGAATTTCTACCCCCCGGTCTTTATTCTTGGTATACCATTGCGAAAGAAATTTGGTCTCGTCCATACAATTAGGACACCAGGTGCCAAAAATTTGGAGGATCACCACCTTGTCTTTGAATCGCGCATCCGTCATGCTTATCATTTCACCATTAACATCCGGAAAGCGGAATTCAATTTTATCATATCCTTCTTTGAGAAAAGTGAGAGAGTCAGCATCGGGCAACCTGGCCTGGTCATCCTTGATACCCGTCCAGCTTTCATACCATTCTTTTCCAGACCAGTAGCCTCCTTTCAATGTGCCATCTTCCTGTTTGCTAGCCCTGAATACAAAGGCATGATTGCCATCAAATGTGCTGAGCATCATTTCTCCATCCACCACATTGCCTTGCAAAAACCGATAATCACCTATTGGTGTTAAGAAAGTGCCTGTGAGTTGATTTCCATTCTGATTAAAAATACCAACGGCTACAGTGGTATCACCTTCGTGAACAAAGTCTACCGCATACGTTCCGGAATAGTCTTCAGTGGTATTGTCGCTTGCCTTTACAAATCGGTATTCTTCCCCAAAAGAAGCTTTGAACGGTAGCACAAAATCTTTTTCGTAATTCTTCACATAATATCCTGTCAGTGACTCACCGTCAATTTTGGCGTGTATCTCCGCATCAAAAATATGCATGTACATGATCACGCTATCTCCTTTTAGGGTGATTTCATCCAACGCTATTTCTTCACTGTCGTTTTTTAAGGTTACCCGATAGGTTTCGCCTGACTTGGTTACATCAAAATTCATGGGTAATTCCTGGCCCTGCATATTGATAATTCCTCGCCAGGAACCTTGCTTGAGCACCTCTTGGGTGTTGCAGGAAAAAAGAGTTGAGATGGATAAAAGAACCAGAATTAACCTCATATTTTCGTGTGATTGTAGTTTAAACACTAAGAACGATGCAAAATAAGGAAATGTTCTCAGGTCTAAAGGTCGTGGAGCTTGCTTCTGTGCTTGCGGGGCCAAGTGTGGGGCAATTTTTTGCAGAGTTGGGAGCAGAGGTGATTAAAGTGGAAAATGAGTTGACTGGTGGAGATGTTACCCGAAGTTGGTTTGGCGCTCAGGAAAAAGGAGACCAGCTCTCAGCCTATTTTTGTTCCGTTAACTGGGGAAAGAAGTCCATAGCCCTGGATTTCAATAGTCAGGATGACAGAGATTTAGTGTACCAATTGGTGCGTCAATGCGATATTGTAATCGCTAGCTACAAGCCAGGGGATGCTGAAAAATTGGGAATGGATTACGATACCTTGTGCAGCCACAATCCGAAGATTATTTATGGCCAAATCAGTGGGTATGGATCTCACAGCAAGCGGGTAGGGTATGATGCCGTTATTCAGGCTGAATCTGGTTTTATGCATTTGAATGGAGAAAAATCCGGACCACCTCTAAAGATGCCGGTTGCCCTCATCGATGTATTGGCGGGGCACCAACTCAAAGAAGGCATACTAGTGGCCATGCTGGAAAAAACGAAAACAGGGAAGGGCAAACTGGTGGAGGTTTCATTGATACAAACAGCATTTGCCTCGCTGGCCAATCAGGCATCTAACTGGCTCCACGCTGGCATCCTTCCATCAAGGCAAGGCTCTGCACATCCCAACATTGCGCCCTATGGAGAAAACTATCCGACAAAAGATGCAAAGCAAATCTTGGTAGCTATCGGAAATGACAAGCAATTTGTCAGAATGTGTCAATTGCTGGGAATCAATGAGGTAGCCTCACGTGAGGAATATGCTTCCAACAAACTCAGAGTAAAAAACAGACGTGAACTGAATGCCATTCTGGAAAAACAATTTGCACTTTATAATGCACAATTTTTAACTGAAAAGTTCAATGCTGAAAATATACCAGCGGGAATTATTCAAAATCTCGAAGAAGCTTTTGTTATGGAAGAAGCAAAAGACATTATGCTGGAAGCCAGTGGCTTTAAAGGAGTGCAAACTTATATCGTTAAAGAAAGAGAAAATACCTCTAAAAAACTTTCTCCCCCTCCAAAGTTAGGTGAGCACAAGAAAGCAATTCTGGAAAACCTGAAAGTTTGATTTGGATTTGTTGCCGCAACAACATAAACGGCTATACTTGCAAACTAAATCTAAGCGGAGTGAAGAATACGATATTGATTTTTTTCATAGTGGGATTACTGTTGTCCGTTCAGGCGCAAAGTGATTCAACAACTATTCAATTGAATGAGGTGGTCATTCACTCCAACAGAATACAGACAGGGTTTGATCAGGAATCAGCGAGTGTAATTATTATTCAGGCTAAGGATATTGCTAGTGCTCCCGTGATTAGCGTACCTGACGTGCTTCGCTATTATGCAGGCATGGACATTCGTCAGCGTGGAGCCAACGGGGTGCAGGCAGATCCGGGAATAAGAGGAAGTACGTTTGATCAGGTTTTGATTCTGGTCAATGGGATAAAGGTAAGTGATCCCCAATCCGGTCATCATACTATGAATTTACCGGTGGACATCAATAACATTGAAAGAATAGAAATCATTAAAGGTCCTGCTGCCCGTATTTATGGACAAAATGCTTTTGCTGGTGCCATAAATTTCATCACAAAAAGCCCGGAAAAGAATGCGCTTTCAGTGCAGGTTACAGGTGGTGATTTTGAATTGTGGGGAGGTAAGATGGGTGGGGCTTTTGTGGGAAACAAAGTGAGTCATTATGCAAGCATCAGCACTGATCAATCTGGAGGTTATCAATACAACACGGACTATTCCATCAACAATTATTTTTATCAGTCTAAAATAAAAACAAGAAATGGGGCATTCTCAATATTGGGCGGTCTTACCGATCGCAAGTTTGGCGCCAATGGTTTTTATGCCAGCGAAAATTTTAAAGATCAGTATGAAGAAGTGCAAACCAGCTTAGTTTCTGTTTCATACAATTCCGATAACAAAGGCAAATGGTCTGTGCAACCGAGGATATACTGGAGACGAAACAAGGACGATTATATTTTTATTCGCGCTAACCCTGCCTTTTATCATAACATTCACACGGGACATACTTACGGAGCTGAAGTCAACACAACGTACAACAATAAGTTTGGAATTACCGGAGTGGGAGTGGACGTGAATCAGGTAAGCCTCGAGAGCAGCAACTTGGGAAATCGTGAGCGCACTGTGGCTACTTTGTTTCTGGAACAGCGTTTTGTGTTTTTACAGAATAAGCTAGATGTTACTCCGGGAGTGCAGATGAACTATTATTCTGATTTTGGACTTAATGCTTTTCCTGGCGTCAATGTCGGGTATGCGATGCATAGGTCTTTGAAACTATTTGGAAATTGGGGCTACACCTATAGAGTGCCATCATTTACTGATTTATATTACTCGGATCCTGCCAACTTGGGAAATCCTAATCTGATTCCTGAGAAAGCCGTTTCTTATGAGTTGGGCCTCAAGCTAACGGGTATCCAAGGGCTGACAGGACAGCTCAGTTATTTTGCCCGGAATGGTCAGGATATCATTGACTGGACCAGGAATGTACCATCGGATCCGTGGCAGGCAGGTAACATTTCCAAAGTGAACATGGATGGCGTTGAATTCAACGTATCTCTTTTACCTAACTTGGTTGCTGGCGGCAATTCACCGTTTCAGAAACTGGATCTCAATTATACCTTCATAGCTAACCCAGATGTAACCAGCGGTGATGCTCAGTTTTCTCGCTATGCATTGGAGAACCTCAAACACCAATTTTCGGCTGGATTAAGCATTCAATACACGAAATGGCTGCAACAATCGGTGTATTTCAGGTATGCAGATCGAGTGAGCATGGAAGACTATTCGGTGGTAGATTCCAGACTCAGCGCAACAATGAATAAAGCGGGTGTATTTGTGGATGTAACCAACATTTTTGATGTCAAATACAAAGAAACGAATCTGGTAACCCTTCCGGGCAGGTGGTTTAAAATGGGGCTTTCTTATCAATTCTAAGGATTCCCTAAGTTATTAGGCTGGTTTCTCTTTTCTGGCTGCATTCCGGGCCACTTCAACCTCTCTTAATGCCTCTAACTATCTGTAAATCAATTGTTTAATTAACTCCTTCATGTTCATTGAAGATCTGATTGGCATGGTCAGATTGTGGCATTTATGGGTTTTAAAAGGCTGAATAAGCATGTAAAGTGTCATAAAGTGGGGCAAAGTGGTTGAAAATGTTATTTTTCTACTTATGTTTGTTTTAGAAGAACCAAACCCAAATGGGGGCGGAAAGAAAAGACAACCACTAAAACGTCATGACTTTCTTCACTAGTGAGTATGAGAGCAAGCTTGATTCCAAAGGGAGGCTGGTATTGCCTGCCCGGATCAAAAGCCAGTTGCCAGATAGTTCTGGCAGCGAGCTGGTGATTCGCAGGGGATTTGAGCCATGCCTGATACTCTATCCTATGGTGGAATTCAAGAAAGTCTTCTCTAAGATTTCAGGCCTCAGCGAATTCAACGAAGAGTACCGCAAGTTGCAGCGCAACTTCTTTTCTGGTACTGCCACCGTTGAGCTCGACAGCAACGGCCGATTTCTCATTCCAAAAAATATGCTTGGCTATTCACAGATCGATAAAGAAGCGATACTGGTAGGTATGGGCAACAAGGTTGAGATATGGAATCCATCACTCTACGAGAAGCATATGATCAACGATCCTGGTGAGTTGTCTAAACTGGCGCAGAAATACCTTGATGAATAATGAGTGAGGCACGCTATCATCAGCCTGTCATGCTCAGTGAATGTATTTCTGCTTTAAACATCGACCCTGAAGGTGTATATGTAGATGTAACCTTCGGTGGAGGTGGGCACAGTGTAAAAATATTGGAACAGATTAAAGGTGGACGGTTGATTGCCTTTGATCAGGATGAAGATGCCAAACGGGAAGCGGACAAAATCAACCATCGTTCTTTCACATTTTGTCAAGCCAACTTTATGTACATGAAAAGGTATCTGAAGTTGAATGGAATAATTAAAGTAAATGGGATTCTGGCAGATCTGGGTATTTCATCGCATCAGATAGATTCACCTGAACGTGGGTTTTCAACCCGGTTTGATGGGCCCTTGGACATGCGAATGGACGTGAAAGGTCCGCTAACTGCAGCTCACATTCTTAATGAATATCCTGAAGAGAAACTGCATAAGATATTCGGAATGTATGGTGAATTAAAAAATGCAAGAACGGCAGCGAAAGCTATCCTTCAAGGCAGGGCGAACAAAAGATTTGAACGCAACTTCGATTTGATAGATGTGTTGAAACCCATTGCTCCAAGAGGAAAAGACTTTAAATATTATGCACAGGTGTTTCAGGCATTGCGCATTGAAGTGAACAAGGAAATGGAGGCATTAGAAACCTTTTTGATGCAGTGCAGTGAGGTGATGGAAAAAGGGGGAAGATTGGTGGTCATGTCGTATCACTCATTGGAAGATCGGATGGTAAAAAATTATATCAACACCGGGAAAGTGTATGGCGATTTGGAGAAAGACTTTTATGGAAACCCCATAAGGCCTTTTGCTGCAGTGAATCGCAAACCCATCTTAGCCGGTGAAGAAGAGCTTGAACAAAATAACAGAGCGAGAAGTGCGAAACTTAGAATTGCTGAAAGATTATAAATATGAGCGAGAACAAGTTTAGGATTGGTCAAAGCAAAAAAAACGGAGGAACTGGAAATAGTATTTTTTCAGGTTTGGAGAGACGTATTAAACTGGAAACGTATTTCGAAGAAGGGTTTCCTGTCAAATACCTTCCCAAGTTTTTGTTTGTATTGATGCTTAGCTTGATCTACATAGGGAACACACACTATTCTGAAAAGACGATTAGAAAAATAAACCAAACACAGACAGAGGTTGAAGATTTACGGGCAGACTACACAACGTTGAAGGCAGACTTAATGTTTGCAAGCAAGCAATCGGAAGTAGCACGCAGGGTAAAGTCAATTGGATTAAAAGAAAGTATAAAGCCACCCTATAAAGTAGTAATAGAGAAAGGTGAATATTAAAAGATCCATATTAATACGTGTAAGGATCGCATTCTTGTTTGTGATGCTCTTTGGCATTGCCATCATTGTCAAAATCTCTCACATACAATTTATTGAGGGAGAGGAGTGGACCAAGATCAGCGAACAAATCACTTTTGATTATAAAAAAGTGAAGGCTACGCGTGGAAATATCTACTCAGACAACGGAAGTTTGTTAGCCACCGATTTGCCATTTTATAAAGTGGCTTTTGATCCTCGACTAGCAAAAGATAAAGTATTCAAGGGTGGCATTGATTCTTTGTCTATGCTATTGTCCAGGTATTTTAAGGATAAATCGGCTACAGATTACAAGCGGATGATTCAGGATGCCAGATCCAGCAATCGTCAATACATTGTATTGAACAGGAAGCAGATCAATTATCAAACAAAAAAAATAATGTCGTCATGGCCGATATTCCGTGAAGGAAGATATGGAGGTGGTGTCATATTTGAAAAAATTGATGTGCGCTACCGACCATTCTCCAACCTGAGTCGCAGAACGGTAGGGTTTATCAATGAAAATGGAAATGGTGCAGGGCTGGAATATAGCTTCAATGAAGAATTGGGTGGGCAGGACGGAGAGGCTTTATTTCAGAAGATTGCAGGTAGTACCTGGAAGCCTGTTTATGATGCTAATAATGTGAAGTCGAAAGATGGGTTGGATATTCAAACCACCCTTGACATCAATCTGCAGGATGTGGCGGAAACATCTTTGCATCGTGCTATGGAACAACATCAGGCTGATGCTGGGACTGTAGTGGTAATGGAAGTGAAAACAGGGCACATCAAAGCCATTTCCAATCTTACACGAGAAGGAAATAATTATAGCGAAATATTTAACCATGCCGTGGGTGGTCTCTTTGAGCCAGGCTCAACCTTCAAAGTAGTAACCATGATGGCATTACTGGAAGACACCAACATTCAGTTGACTGATAGTATAGCAACAGGTAAAGGTGAATTTACTTTTTACAAAAACAAAGTAAGAGATCACCATGAAGGCGGTTACGGTACCATTAAAGTGAGGAAAGCATTTGAGCTTTCATCCAACGTGGCCATGGCCAAATTGCTGGATCAAAATTTTGGTGTTAAGCCTTCTAAATTTGTTTCATACATCGATGAACTGAGACTCTCAAAACCCCTGGGACTTCAAATCAATGGAGAAGGATATCCAAAAATATTCAGACCAGGCGATAAAGGCTGGAGTGGCATCACTTTGCCATGGATGGCATACGGGTACGGATTTGAAATAACGCCACTGCACACACTCACCTTATTCAATGCAATTGCCAACAATGGAAAAATGATCAAACCGATTTTTGTTACGGCCATTTCAAAGGCAGATCGTACCAAAAAGGAATTCGAGACAGAAGTATTAAACAGCAAAATTTGCTCCACCAATACATTAAATCAATTGAGAATGTTGCTGGAGGGCGTAGTAGAGAATGGCACTGCGGCTAATCTTAAGAATGCCCATTATCGAATAGCGGGAAAAACAGGAACAGCCCAAATTCTTGAAAACGGTAAGTACACAAAAAAATACATCACTTCATTTGTTGGATACTTTCCTGCACATGATCCAAAATATACAGCCATTGTATTAATTAAGAATCCGAAAGGATGGCAACAGTATGGTAACAACGTAGCAGGTCCTGTCTTCAAAGAAATTGCTGATAACATTTACTCCAGAGATATCAATTTGCACATGGCCATGGAAAAGAAAAAAGTGCTTGACTATGGCGTCTTTCCCGTGATTCAGGCTGGCAAGCAGGATGAGCTCACTATGCTTTGTAATGAATTGGGTGTATCCAATCATTCTAAAACTGATGAAGACTGGATCAGGGCAGTAAGAAATGGGAATTCGGTGTTGTGGGACAATAACACAGCAGCTAAAGACCAGGTACCCAATGTAAAAGGGATGACATTCCGTGATGCGCTATTCCTATTAGAAAAATCCGGATTGCAAGTAGAGCACGATGGAAAAGGTAGAGTAGTAGATCAGTCCATTACACCCGGAACCAAAGTTAGCAAAGGAAGAAGAATACATATCAGCTTGAGTTAATGCGTGAACTAAAGGACATATTGTACAAAGTAAACATCACATCTGCCTCTGGTGACATGGGCATCGTTGTTGATGGAATTGCTTTTGATTCACGCAAAGTGAAGAAGGGATTTCTATTTGTTGCAGTAAAGGGTACACAATCAGATGGCCACTCATTTATTGCCAGTGCTATCCAAAAAGGCGCGATTGCAGTTGTTTCTGAAAAGTTGCCAGAGACCTTGATTGAAGGTGTCACTTTTGTGACTGTTAAAAATAGCAGCAAAGCCTTGGGTGTGATGGCTTCTAATTTTTACCACAACCCGTCTGCTAAGTTAAAGCTGGTTGGTGTAACGGGGACAAACGGAAAAACAACCGTAGCAACGCTATTGTATAAACTGTTTGGTTCATTGGGTTATTCGGTAGGATTACTTTCCACTGTTGAGAACAGAATTAAAGAGGAGGTATTAATAGCTACCCACACTACTCCTGATCCGATTCAAATCAATGAGCTTTTAGTAAAGATGTTGTCTGTTGGTTGTACGCATTGCTTTATGGAAGTAAGCTCGCATGCAGTGGATCAGGGAAGGGTAGAAGGGCTGAATTTTACAGGTGGTGTATTTACCAACATTTCACACGATCACCTCGATTATCACAGAACTTTTGAAAGCTACATCCGCGCCAAGAAGGGATTTTTTGATGAATTACCTTCCAATGCCTTTGCACTCGTCAACCTTGATGACAAGAGAGGAATGGTGATGCTTCAGAATACCAAAGCTTCGAAGCGTACCTATGCGTTGAAAAAAATGGCTGACTTTAAAGCCAAGGTGATGACCAATTCAATAGAAGGACTTGAATTGGAAATTGAAAACCGAACGGTTTGGTTCAAGCTGATTGGTGATTTCAACGCCTACAATTTATTATCTGTGTATGCCACTGCCATATTGCTGGGTGAAGATCCTGAGAGTGTGTTGATGAGGTTATCAGCATTATCAGGTGCGGCAGGACGGTTTGAGTTGATTATGCCTGGGTCCAAGTTTACAGCAATTGTAGACTATTCACATACACCAGATGCATTAAAAAATGTGTTGGAAACCATTGCGCAGTTTAGAACTGGTCAGGAGCAGGTAATCTCAGTAGTAGGTTGTGGAGGCGATCGTGATAAAATGAAAAGGCCATTGATGGCAGCCATTGCTTGCAAGTACAGCAACAAAGCCATTTTTACTTCTGATAATCCGCGTAGCGAAGATCCCATGGAGATCATCAAAGACATGCAAAAAGGAGTAGGGGCTGCTGATGCCAAGAAGACGCTGGTGATTGTGGATAGAGAGGAGGCAATAAAGACTGCGTGCATGATGGCAAACGAAAAAGACATTATCCTGGTAGCAGGCAAAGGACATGAAACGTATCAGGAAATAAAAGGGGTGAAATACCCATTTGATGATAAAGAAGTTTTGGTAAGAATGTTAAAAATGTTCGCAAACTAATGCTGTACTACTTATTTGATTATTTGGATAAGCAATATGACCTCATGGGAGCAGGAGTGTTTCAGTACATTTCTTTTCGTGCGGGTGCAGCGGCAGTATTGTCGCTGATCATAACGGTTACGTTAGGAAAAGGTTTGATCAGTTTCCTGAGACGCAAGCAGGTTGGTGAAGATATTCGTGATTTGGGTTTAGAAGGGCAAATGCAGAAGAAGGGAACTCCAACCATGGGTGGTCTAATTATCATTGGAGCAATCTTAATTCCAACGTTGCTTTTCGCTCGCATTGATAATGTTTATGTAATCCTTTTGTTGATTACTACCGTTTGGCTGGGATTTATTGGATTGCTTGATGACTACATCAAGGTGTTTAAAAAAGACAAGGAGGGATTGGCTGGAAGATTTAAGATCATTGGGCAAGTTGGCCTTGGCTTGATCGTAGGTCTTGTTTTGTATTTCAACAAGGATGTGGTGATCAGAGAGCTGAAACCATCGCAAGAGGTTGCGGCAGTGGTATCAGACGAGTTGCCTACTACGGCTTATCAAGACGTAAAATCAACAAAGACTACCGTGCCGTTCTTTAAGAATAATGAATTGGATTATTCGACACTGCTTCCCTTTCTACCAAAAGATTACACCTGGATTATTTATGTGTTAATGGTAGTGTTGGTGGTGACAGCGGTATCTAATGGTGCGAACATCACTGATGGTATTGATGGGCTTGCAGCGGGTACTGCAGCCATTATTGGGTTAACGCTTGCAATTTTTGCATACCTCTCCGGACGGGTTGACTTTAGTAGTTACCTCAACATCATGTACATCCCCAACCTCAGCGAGCTGGTAATTTTTTGTACTGCTTTCGTGGGCGCATGTCTTGGTTTTTTATGGTACAACGCTTATCCAGCCCAGGTATTCATGGGAGACACTGGCAGTCTGGCAATCGGAGGAATCATAGCGGTGTTGGCACTTGCTGTTCGTAAGGAAATCATGATTCCTGTTTTGTGTGGTGTGCTGTTAATGGAAAATGTTTCAGTCATTATCCAGGTTTCCTATTTCAAATACACGAAGAAAAAATATGGTGAAGGCAGGAGGGTTTTCTTAATGGCACCTTTGCATCACCATTATCAGAAGGTTGGAATACATGAATCAAAAATAGTTACCCGGTTTTGGATTGTTGGAATCCTCTTGGCAATACTAAGTCTGGCAACGCTGAAGTTAAGATAATGAGTAGAATAGCAATAATAGGAGCGGGAGAAAGTGGAACAGGAGCTGCGCTATTGGCGAAGGCAAAAGGCTATGATGTTTTTCTTTCTGAAAATGGAAACATAAGAGAAAGCTTTAAAGCTGAACTGAAGGCTGCCAACATTGATTTTGAGGAAGGATCACATTCACTGGACAAAATATTAAATGCCGACTTGATAATAAAAAGTCCTGGCGTACCCGATAAAGAAGAGATAATTAAGAAGGTGAGAGCAAAGGGAATCGAGATCATCGATGAGATTGAATTTGGATTTCGCTTTTTGAAAGGCAAGGTGATTGCCATCTCAGGTACTAATGGAAAAACGACCACCACATTACTTACCTATCACCTGCTTAAGCAGGCAGGTCTGAATGTGGCGCTGGCAGGCAACGTGGGCGAGAGCCTGGCCAGAAAATTGGCTACCTCCAACCACGACTGGTATGTCATCGAGGTGAGTAGTTATCAATTGGATGGAACCACAACCTTCAGACCTGATATAGCCATATTGCTCAACATCACGCCAGATCATTTGGATCGTTACGATTATAAATTCGAACTCTACATCGATTCCAAATTCAGACTTCTGGCCAACATGATGCCAACGGATCAATTTATTTACTACAAAGAGGATCCGGTTTTGAGTAAAGAAATGCAAACGAGGAAAGTAACACCTTTGGTAAATACCGTTTCGCTAAAAGGAGACAATGTTTCTCAAGCTTATTTCGATGGCGTGGAGATGAACTTTAAGATTGGTAAAACAACTTTTTCGATCAAGCAGGAAGAGACCACGCTAAAGGGACCACATAATTTGATCAACACCATGGCGGCAGTCTCTGCGGCTTGTTTTGCAGGTGTTGATATCAATAAGATTAAAAGTGGACTTCAAACATTTAAAAATGCTCCACACCGGCTAGAGTCTGTTGCTAAAATCAATAACGTAGAATTCGTCAACGATTCAAAAGCGACCAATGTGGATTCAGTAATATACGCGCTAGGTAGTTATTCAGCTCCATTAATATGGATTGCCGGAGGAGTAGATAAGGGCAATGACTATGATCTGATCCGTGATCAGGTTAAGGAAAAAGTAAAAACACTGATTTGTTTAGGTAAAGACAATAAAAAATTAAAAGACTATTTCTCGGGTATAGTACCCTCTGTGATGGAAACACAAAGTGTGAAGGAGTTGGTGAAGATGGCGCTAAAAGCTGCTGCAGAAGGTGATGTAGTTTTATTATCACCTGCCTGTGCAAGTTTCGATTTGTTTAAAAACTACATGGACAGAGGAGATCAATTCAGAGAGGCTGTGTTGGAGTTGAAAGTTGAAAATGAAAACACCATTGCATCATGAACAAGGTAAAAGAATGGGCTGACAAAAATTTACAGGGAGATCCGGTGATCTGGGCGGTTGTATTCGCCTTATCGGTGATCAGTATTTTGGTTGTGTACAGTTCGATTGGTACACTGGCTTACAAGCGCACAATGAGTCCTGAAGCATATCTGATCAAGCATACTTTTATGGTATTTCTTGGGTTGGGTGCCATGTGGGTAGCTCATAAAATTGATTACCGCTATTACTCCAAGATATCTCGGTTTGCATTGTGGGTAAGCGTACCCTTGCTTATTTATACGTTCACCAATGGAACTACTTTGAATGACGCAGCGCGTTGGATTACACTTCCAATAATCAATACGTCATTTCAACCTTCTGATTTTGCCAGCCTGGCATTGATCATCAATCTGGCCAGTATGCTTTCCAAAAAGCAACAAAATATTGATGACATAAAAGAGTCGCTGATTCCTATGCTGATCTGGTGTGGAATAATCTGCGGATTGATTGCATTAACGAACCTGTCTACTGCTGCCTTATTGTTTGCCACTTGTATGCTGGTGATGTTCATCGGACGTGTGCCAGTAAAGTATTTAGCCATGTTGGTTTTGGTGGGCGCATTGGCAGGGGGTGCTGCATTCAAATTTGGAGTGAGAGGTGAAACAGCGAAAAACAGGATCATCAGTTTCATTAATGGAACTGAGCTTCCGTTTCAGGCTAAGCATGCGCGCATTGCGGTAGCAACAGGGGGTATTACAGGCAAAGGTCCTGGTAACAGCGATCAGCGTAATATTTTACCGCACCCTTATTCTGATTTTATCTACGCCATTTTAATCGAGGAGTATGGCATGATTGGCGGTGTAGTGTTGCTAGGGCTGTACCTGATTCTCCTCCATCGCGGAATGAAAGCAGCGTACAATAGTGAGCGCGCGTTTGGTGGGTTGCTGTCGGCAGGATTAAGTTTTGATTTGGTATGTCAGGCCATGGTCAATATGGGTGTAGTGGTTGGGCTGGGTCCGATCACAGGGCAGCCTCTGCCACTTATCAGTATGGGAGGAACTGCCATGATCTTTACAGGGCTTTCGGTGGGTATCATTCTTAGCGTGAGTCGTGGTGAGCGCGATGAACAATGGCAACAGGATGTAAGTGATGATTCTAAAAATGTAGCCAAAGCAGCTTGAAAAATAATAAACCATATCGCTTAATCATCAGTGGAGGTGGAACAGGGGGCCATGTGTTTCCGGCAATTGCTATTGCATCAAGCTTCAAAGCGCGTCATCCGGATGCTGAAATTCTTTTTATAGGTGCTAGTGGCAGAATGGAGATGAAGAGGGTGCCGGAAGCAGGATATAAAATTGTGGGGTTATGGATAAGTGGTCTGCAAAGAAAATTCACACTGGCTAATTTATCCTTTCCGTTTAAATTGATTTCAAGTTACTTCAAAGCCAGGGCTATAGTTTCTGAATTCAAACCGCATGTGGTAATTGGAACAGGAGGATATGCAAGTGGCCCAGTAATGTTGGTGGCTAACCGATTCAAAATACCCTCATTGATTCAGGAGCAAAATTCCTACGCAGGGTTGACCAATAAGAAACTTGCGCGCAAAGCTTCAACCATATGTGTGGCTTATCCCAACATGGAAAAATATTTTCCTGCCAACAAGCTGGTGGTTACAGGCAACCCAGTGAGAAAGGACTTATTAGGTCTTATAAACAAAAAACAGGAGGCGCTAAACTTTTTCGTATTTGGTGGAAAAGAAAGGACACTCCTGATTATAGGAGGTAGCCTTGGGGCAAAAACGCTGAATGAAAGTGTGCTTTCTGGTTTGGATAAACTCATAGATGCCAAAGTGCAGGTAGTATGGCAAACAGGAAGAATATATTATGAAAGAATAAAAAGTCAGACCGCAACCAAGGACCTGAGAAAGATTCGCATTTATGATTTCATCAAGCAAATGGATTTGGCCTATGCAGCAAGTGATGTGGTTATCTCGCGATCTGGGGCACTGGCTATTTCGGAATTGTGCATAGCGGCTAAACCAGCCATTCTCGTTCCTTCGCCCAATGTGGCAGAGGATCATCAAACCAAAAACGCCATGGCCTTGGTGGAAAAGGAGGCAGCCATCCTAATCAAGGACAATGAAGCGAGAAAAAAATTAGTAGATGAGGCCTTGAGACTTTTATATGATCAGCAGCTTAGTGATAAGCTCGCTGCAAACATCAAGACATTGGGTAAGCCCAATGCATCTGAAGAAATTGTTGACGAAATAGAAAAACTAGTAGCGTGCAATTAAATAACTACGATACAGTTTATTTCCTCGGGATAGGGGGCATCGGAATGAGTGCGTTGGCCAGATGGTTCAACCAGCAGGGAATGTTTGTGGCCGGATATGACCGCACACCTACCCCTCTGACAAGTGAATTGGAGAAAGAAGGAATTCAAATCCATTTTGAAGATGACATCAAACTGATCCCTTCACAAGTGGAAACGAACAAGACATTGTTTGTTTACACGCCAGCAATCCCCAAAAATCACAAAGAATTTAATTACCTGAAGGGAAAGGGATATACCATCTTAAAGCGCTCTGAAGTTTTAGGTTTGATTACGAAATCGCATAAAACGATAGCAGTGGCAGGTACGCATGGTAAGACTACCACCTCTTCATTGATTACTCACATTTTAAAAGTAGCCGGAGTAAATATGGTAGCCTTCCTGGGAGGTGTTACTACCAATTATGCCTCTAACTTAATTTCAGAAGGAACGGCCAATGAAGAAACCATTGTAGTAGCTGAAGCAGATGAATTTGATCGTTCGTTCTTAAAGCTGTTCCCTGATATCGCTGTCATAACTTCTGTTGATCCGGATCACCTGGATATCTACGGCAACCATCAGGAAGTGATCAAGTCTTTTACTGACTTTACCCATCAAATCAATAAGGGTGGATTACTCGTTAAACATGAATCAATTCGTGCCATTGAGAATGAAATGGATGGCGTGAAAGTAAATACTTACGGCATGAGCCGGGGACAATTTTTTGCCAGTACTATTACCACAGAGGGTGGATTTTTTGAATTTAATCTTGTTGGCTTTGCCTCTGAGATTAAAAAAATAAAGCTTGGCGTCCCTGGTTTTCATAATATGGAAAATGCGATCGCGGCTACCATCGTAGCCAAGCACCTTGGTGTTGATGACGCTTCCATAAAAAAGGCGCTGGCTTCTTTTGCCGGTGTAAAGAGGCGTTTTGAGTTTGTTATTAAAAACGATGACTTGATTTTCATTGATGACTATGCGCATCACCCTACAGAAATCACAGCATTTCTCTCATCGCTGCGTGCCATGTATCCGGGTAAGAAAATCACAGCTGTATTTCAGCCTCATTTGTATTCTCGCACACGCGATTTTGCTGATGGATTTTCAAAAAGTTTAAGTGCTGCAGACGAAGTACTTCTCATGGATATTTATCCCGCGCGTGAAGAACCAATTCCCGGGGTGTCATCTGATATGCTTTTTGATAAAATAGAGAGTAACGTAAAAATAAGGTGCACCAAAAATAATGTAGTGGAAAAGTTGGAAGACCTGGATATAGAAGTAATCGCTACGATTGGTGCTGGTGATATAGATACTTGTGTACAACCTATAAAACAATTGTTATTGAATAGAAATAAAAGGGCATAACCAGAAATGAAAAAGCTAAATCTAAATATACGAGCCGAAGTAAAAATTGCCATTGCTGTTGCAGGGCTGTTTCTACTGATCGCTTTCAGTGAACGGAAGCAAAGTGGGGTGGTATGTAAAGACATTGTGGTGGACCTTGAGAACACTAATGAAAATCATTTCCTGGATGAGGCTGATGTTTTGAGAATTATTGAAAGCACAGGACAATCCATCATTGGCAAAAACATTGACGAGATAAACATGCGTGCTTTAGAGATCAAACTTGAATCTGATAAGCACATCAGCAAGGCTGAAATATTTGGTGATGTAAAGGGAAACCTTACCATCAACGTAAACTTAAGACGTCCCATTGCAAGACTGGTTCGCAGCGATGGACCCGATGCTTATGTAGCTGAAGATGGCCAGGTGATGCAGACATCCGAAAAATACTCAGCTCGAATAGTATTGGTGAGTGGCGCCATAGTCAACCCACTTATTGAAAAAGGAGATTTGTATGCTTCTGATGAAGGTAAGCAATTGATGGACATGATTGCATTTATTAATAAAAATCAATTTTGGAAGGCACAGATAGCACAATTGGATTTTAATAAGGCCGGTAAAATTTTCATCTACCCTCAGGTGACAGGACAAATAGTTGAGTTTGGATTGCCAGAAAACTTTGAAACAAAGTTTCAGAAGCTAATGGTCTTCTATAAGGAGATTTTGCCTCAAATGGGATGGACTAAATACGAAAGGGTGAATGTGGAATATGAAGGTCAGGTAATAGCAGAATAAAAACATATAAAATATAGAACAACCACTAATAAACGATTTACAACCATGGAACAGGAGAAAATAGTAGTAGGACTCGACATAGGCACAACAAAGATTTGTGCTATTGTAGGCCGCAAAAATGACTTTGGCAAACTCGAAGTGCTGGGCATGGGGAAGGCAGAATCTGAGGGCGTGATCAAAGGAATAGTCACTAACATTGACAAAACGGTTTTTGCTATTGAAAAAGCCATTAAAGAGGCAAGCGATATGTCTGGTATTGATGTTGGAGTAGTGAATGTGGGCATTGCAGGCCAGCACATCCGCAGCTCCATTCATCATGGTAGTATTACTAGAAACTCCAAAGACGATGAAATAAGTATTGAGGACGTTAATCGCCTCACAGAAGACATGTATCGCATTGTCATTCCTCCTGGCAGCGAGATCATCCACGTGATGCCTCAGGATTATATGGTGGATTATGAGGAGGGCATTAAAGATCCGGTAGGCATGTCGGGTGTCAAGTTGGAAGCAGACTTCCATATTATTACAGCCCAAACCAGCGCTATCAACAACATTAATAAATGTGTGCGCAGAGGTGGATTGGAAATTGAAGATTTGATTCTGGAGCCACTTGCTTCAAGCCTGGCTGTGTTGAGCGAGGAGGAGAAAGAAGCCGGTGTTTGTTTGATTGATATTGGCGGAGGCACCACTGATGTAGCTATCTTCTATGACAACATCATTCGCCATACGGCAGTAATTCCTTTTGGCGGTAATATTCTTACTACAGATATCCAACATGGGTTGATGGTAATGGCCAAACAGGCGGAGCAATTGAAAACCCGATTTGGAAAGGCCATTGCTGAGGAGGCTAGTCCTAATGAGATCGTTTCCATTCCTGGAATCAGAAACAGAACGGCCAAAGAAATCTCCGTAAAAAACCTGTCGCACATCATCCAGGCGCGTATGGAAGAGATTATTGAGATGGCGCATGGCGAAATCATCAACTCTGGTTTTGAAAATCGCCTGGCAGGAGGCATCGTGATCACAGGTGGTGGCGCACAGCTGAGTTGTTTGAAGCAGCTGGTAGAGTACATGACAGGTATGGATACCCGCATTGGCTACCCCAACGAGCACCTGGGCAAGAGCAAAATTGAGGCAGTAAAAAGCCCGATGTATGCTACAGCTGTTGGCCTTGTCCTCTCAGGATTTCGTTCTCTGGATGAGCGGGAAGAGCGTTACAAGGAAGCAAGAGTAACCAAAACAGGAAAAGCAAAGAAAGTTACCTCTTCAGATTTTTTCACCAGCATCCTCAATAAGACAAAAGGACTGCTGATAGACGATCTGGATGGTAAAAATGAATACTAAAATAGAATTAACCACTAAACAATAATCGTCATGTCTGGAACAGCTTACAAATTCGAGCTCCCCAAACATCACCAATCCATTATCAAGGTAATAGGAGTTGGTGGGGGAGGTAGTAATGCGGTCAACCACATGTTTGGACAAGGCATCAAAGATGTCGAGTTTGTCGTGTGCAACACTGATTTACAAGCGCTCAACAGTAGCCCTATACCCTATAAATTACAGATTGGGGCTAACCTGACCGAAGGGTTGGGTTGCGGTGCAAATCCTGAAGTAGGACGCGCAGCCGCTGTAGAAAGTAAAGATCAAATCCGCGAAATGTTGGCGGGTACCAAAATGGTATTCGTTACGGCAGGAATGGGTGGAGGTACTGGTACGGGGGCAGCCCCGGTGCTGGCCAAGATCGCCAAAGACATGGATATTCTTACGGTAGGAATTGTTACCGTTCCATTCTTGTTTGAGGGAAAGAAAAAATTAGCGCAGGCACAGATCGGTATCGAAGCATTGCGTGCCAGCTGCGATACCGTGCTGGTTATTCTGAATGATAAACTCAGAGAGATATACGGAAACCTTTCCATCGGGCAGGCTTTCGCTCAGGCTGACAATGTGTTGACAACCGCGGCCAAAGGCATTGCGGAAATCATCACACTGGCAGGTTATGTGAATGTAGACTTTCAGGATGTGCGCACAGTAATGCACAATGCGGGTGCTGCTGTAATGGGGTCTGCCGAAACACGTGGTGAGAACAGGGCCATATTGGCAGCACAGCAATCGCTGGCCTCGCCACTGCTCGACAACAGAGACATCATGGGGGCAAAAAGAATATTGCTCTCTATCATTTCTGGTGAGGAAGCAGAACTTCAAATGGACGAACTCAGCGAGATCACTGAATACATTCAGGAGCAAGCCGGTGATGAGGCCGAAGTAATATTCGGTCATGGTGTGGATCCTAATATTGGTGACCGCATCCGCGTTACAGTAATTGCAACGGATTTTGCAGCTGAAACGATAATCACCAAAGCACAAGCGCAAAAGAAAGTGCATGACCTGGACAGCGCACAAAGCACTTTGTTTGAGCAAGCAGACAACTCTGTTAATCAGCGCGTGGATGAGGTGATACTCAAGCCTGTGGATAAAGACAGACCTGTTTTAAAAGCGCCAGAGAAACCTGTCGAGAAAAAACAGGAAGAAGTGCCTGAGAAGAAAGTAGATAAAGAAGAGAAAGAAGAACGAAGCTATACGTTTACTTTATTTGAGAAAAAGGAAGAACCAGTTCAGAACAAGAAAACTTTGTTTGATGAAGACGAGGATGAAGGGGAGGAGAGCTTGTTCACCAACGATGAAGACGAGTTTGAGTTGGGTAATGAGGTTTCTTCTGATCAGGTTCTAAATGAAGAGGGGATGATGGAGTATCGAAAAACCAAGGAAAGACTTCAGCAGCAGGCCAAAGACAGAAGAGAGAAGTTAAAGGCTGCCAAGAAGCACGAAATGACTAAAGAGGAATTCAATGAGAAGTGGTCATTGCCTGCTTACCTGCGCAGGGGTGTTAAGATGAGTAATGTACCTCACTCATCAGAGCCCTACATATCGAGGTATAATTTGAATGACGAGAACAGCATTCTCGGCAACAACAAGTTTTTACATGATAATGTAGACTAGTATCTATTTTAGACATGACGATTTATTTAGTGGTTAAATGAATCCAAAGAAATGGCATTCCCGGTCACGACAGGTCTTTACTCCATTCGTAGTGGTTGTTGGTTGTAAATATTTTTTGCCGGTGCCGGGATGCCTTATTTTTTAAACTGATGTAACCCATTTTTTTAAACTGAAAGCCGCCTCTGAAAAGGGGCGGCTTTTGTATTTAGGGAATGATCCTTCCTATCGAATTATAGAAAGGTAATGAGGAATAATATTCCCTATCTTTAGCCATCTAATACAATGCCATGTCCAAACGCTTCGTATACATCACCTTTCCTCTTATTCTCTTACTTGGAGTTTATTTTCTAGGGCCGGAGCCAGAGAAACCGAAATTTGAAAGTGCAATGCCCGTTGTCCCTTCCAACCCTGATCAGTTGGAAGATTATATTCGTCAGCAAGAAGCAAAGCACAATGTAAAACCTGACAACGAAGCGCGCATCATTTGGCTCGATAGCAACCGCCAGAAAACGGAGTATAGTGTAGTGTACCTGCATGGTTTCTCCGCTTCACAAGAGGAAGGCGATCCTGTTCATTCCGATTTTGCAAAGAAGTTTGGATGCAACCTGTATCTACCCCGGTTGGCGGATCATGGTATCGACACCACAGAGCAGTTGTTATATTTTACTCCTGATCGGTTGTGGGAAAGTTCAAAGGAAGCCTTAGCAATTGGTAAAGCCATCGGTAATAGGGTAATCCTGATGAGTACCTCTACTGGCGGCACCATGGCCTTAATGCTGGCTGCCGAGTATCCTGAAGACGTATACGCATTGATCAACATGTCGCCCAATATTGAGATCAATGACCCCAATGCTTTTCTTTTGAATGACCCCTGGGGATTGCAAATAGCAAGAAGGGTGATAGGCAGCGACTATCAAGTAATTAACTATAATCCAGATCGGCAACAATATTGGAATGGGCAATACAGATTGGAAGCGCTCACCCAGCTACAAGAGTTGATCGAGGACAAAATGAATACCACTACTTTTAACAAAGTCAATCAACCTTGTCTTACGCTGTATTATTATAAAGACGAGGAAAATCAGGACCCTACCGTAAAGGTGAGCGCCATGTTAAAAATGCATGAGGCATTGGGAACAGGGCCAGCGTTGAAAGAAGCCATTGCTATCCCCAATGCGGGGGCGCATGTGATGGGCTCGCATCTGGTATCCAAAGACCTGGAGTCTGTGCAAAAGGCAATCAATGACTTTGCAGAGCAGAAGCTGGGGTTGAAACCAATTAACTGATCGTCATTGCGAGGGATTCCGATA
>ERZ761607.451-NODE-451-length-73472-cov-16.606753_pt1 | contig 73472 bp, 69 predicted proteins | sample MGYA00511164_ERZ761607 | MGnify/ENA primary metagenome ERZ761607 (study PRJEB28899, sample SAMN02445080) | bioreactor sludge metagenome | biome: EBPR sludge | place: Australia: Brisbane, Thorneside Wastewater Treatment Plant | collected 2011-06-22 ...
CGCCGCACGGGCGCTTGATTCTTCGCTGGGTCAGGTACAGTAGGTGATGATCCATTGGTTCGGGTTAAGCTCGGTAAGCCGTGACTCCAATTCGGCAAGTGGGATGGATAACGATCCGGGTATATGGCTCATGTTGTACGCATCGACTCCACGTACATCCACAAATACAGCTGTTCCTGCATCCAACGCCGCTTTCGCATCCTCTAGTGAGACGCGCTCAATTTCAGGAAATGTTTCCTCCTCATGTTCGCTCGACACAGCGGGTTCGGAAGATGTTGCCGGAATGCTTCCGTTTTGCAAACCTAACATTACGGCAGCCACAATAAGCAGGAGCCCGCCTCCGGCAAGAAGCAAAACCGGGAATTTTCTTGCTTTTCTTTTCTTCATAAATTCTCCAAATAGGTACAATGATAACAATGATAACAATCCCGCTCGCGCGCAATTGGAGCGCAACAGCGGGAGAGCGCCAGTTCCATAACAGGCGCAAGAAAAATTGAATTAGTTGAGTGTGGGAGGGTGTGGAATCCGGGTGGCGTGTTTCTGCGGAACCTGGCTGGATGCGTAAATCAAACCAACCAGGTTGCTTTCCGGGAGAAGCGGCAAAATCACGGAAAGAATAATCCCTGTTTGCAGTTGGCATACCAGGCAAATGTCAAAACCTGCCGCGCGAGGCACATCGCCAGCCCGATCTGTGCAAACGCAGAGGGAGGTCGCAGGAATTGCATGCGCTGCCAAGCCAAGTAAGAGTGCACCGAGGATTAATGTCAGAAAAAGCAGTTGTTGTGTCTTCATACCATACGGTTGTCTTCCACAAATAGGATTATATCAGCAGGCTTGTATCCAGAGTTAATCTTGGATTAGGGTTTCTTCGGGGCGCGGAAATGGTGATGCCGCTGTCATGTTTTGCAGGGTACTGCCAAAATGCATGCGATGGATCGAAGTCAGGTTCATACAAATGCCTCTCTCTTGGGCTGTTAACTAGCCTGACTTCCATCGCCGGAATATCCTGATTTCCAGGCAGGAATGCCAGACCTATCGCGATTACCACTGCAATCAATATCCAAACCAGGCAAGTAAGACGGCGCCGTTCCTGCCAGCGGGTTGCGCTCTTATGCGAACCTTGGATTTTCGACACTGAGGGCTTTTGCCTGTCCGACATCATTATTTCTCCAAAATATCAGCCTCCTCAGGGCGATGGATTAAGAGGCGCAGGTGTTTGCAGTTCCTGAAAGTATTTTTCCAGTACGGTGGGATAGATGACAAAGTTGGCCTGTTTGAGGAGTGTCTCTTGAAGTTGGACCATTTGTTCATCATGTTTTTGCTGGGTAAGTATTTCTTCTATATATGGCTTGGCTTGCTCAAATGGCAACTGTTCGGGACCACTGCGTTCAATAACTTGGACAATGTACAAGCTGTCACCAAACTGGAAGGGTTGACTAATCTCATCTGGCTGTAATGCAAGAGCCACTTCGTGGAAGGGATGCAACTGAACCTCCGCCAGAATGTCGTCGCTTTCACCAATCCATTCAGAAAGCTCTCCACCTTGCGCGGCTGTTTCGGGATCTTCAGAGTATTCCTGGGCAATTCCAGCGAAGTCCGCGCCTTGTTGGAACAATCCGGGAACGAGTTTTTTGTAGGCTTCGTCAGCGCGAGCGCGGGCAGCTTTTTGTTCATCCTCTGTCTGTCCCAGGCCAATGCGGATGTAGCGGATACGAGCTTTGGGCGGAAGAGCCATCAAGTCAATGTTTTCGTCGTAGAATTTTTGCAGCTCTTCATCAGTGACCTGGATCTTGTCATCCACCTCCTCCTGGTGCATCATCTGTTTCAGTACTTGCAATCTTGACTCATCCGATAACGGCTTGTTCTGCACATCGAGCAATTGGTCGTATGTATCCTCAACAAGCAACAGGCGCTCGATCAACGCTTCAGCCAATTTCTGCATACCATCCGCGCCGGCATATTGAGACTGCGTCGAAATCGGCAGTTCCTGATATTCCTGGTAAAACTCACCCAGTGTATACCCTTTACCTTTGACCGTGAAAATGGTTTTGCTTGCATTGGCGGCGAACCATTCATCCGTTTTCTGTTGTTGCACAGCTGTCAACACCTCAGTACGAACTTCGTCCAGGGATTTTGTGCGAGCCGGCCGAAACTGGTTCAACCGCACAATATAAAATGAATCCCCAGCGCGAAACACGTCGCTCAATTCACCATCGGTCAGCTCAAAGACTGCGGCATCCCATTCCGGCTCACGAGTTCCTTCGGGTGCGGTTATGTCGCCTTGAAAGGACGCACCAACGATGGTCTGCGCGACCTCCTCAAATGTTGCACCCGAGCGGATCTTGAGCAGCGCGTCATCGGCGTTTTTTCGAGCCGCCGCTTCATCTCCTCCGATTGCGAATTGCAATTCATCCACAAGGACCTGGCGCGGCAGTTGGAATTGTTCCAGGTTGACGTCGTAATAACGGCGCAAATCATCTTCCGAAGGCGCTGGCACATTGAGCAAGTCGAAGTTACGGCTGATGGAGGCGTTATCCTTCAGCCGCTGAATGTATTGGTCAATATAGTCTTGCTCACGTTCAGAGACAAGTGTTTGGCGAATTTGCTCGCGCACCTGATCAAGCGTCAAATCCCCAAACTGAGCTTTGTTGGACTCGTAGTATGCCTGGATTTCACTTTCTGAGACTGGAATTTCATTTTCGTGCAATTGAAGGTCGAGCGACTCCAGGTTGAGACTTTCATTGATATGCTGCATGGTATGGCTGAACGTTTCATCCTGATCCGGCTGACGTGCAGCTGCCCAGCGTCTTGTCAATTCGTCCGTGACCATATCCTCGATTACAGCCAGCAGTGTTTCCGGTGACCCCGCCACGGATTGGTACTCCTCCGGCAGGAGCAACTTCAAGTGGGCGTCAACATCTGCGATCGTGATTTGCCCGCCATCGAAGGTTGCAACAACATCGGAGGCTGGCGGCTTTGGCGCAGTGAGACGCAGCCACCAGAAATAGACATCCGGCGCCCAGCGATAGCCGCCTGCAAACCAGAAGGCGGCCAGTAGAATAATCGCCATCAACAAATAAGATCCCCCCCTGTACAACCGACGCATCCAGACCTGACCCGGTGTCGGACTTGGCTCCAGAATAAGTTCGCCGGAGGGTTCCAACGCCTCTTTGGACTCCTCGATCAACGAACTGGCAATCGTTTCTTGATCATCTTCGATAGCCTGATCTTCGAAATTAGATTGCTGCGATTCAGACGGCTCCAGGGATGGCGCAGCTTCCCCTTTCGCTTCCGTGCCTCTCAGGGCGTTTCGTATGTCTTCCCAGATTTGCTTCCAGCCTTCAGCCATTATTCACCTTTAGGGTGCGGGGACAGGGGTCGATGCGGGATTCCCGAATAAACGGAGGTTCACCGTTCCATTCTCAGTGTCCACCGTATAGATCTGCACTCGTGGCAGGATTTTTTCAAGCACTTCAAGGTACAGCCGGTAGCGGGTCACATCCTCGCCATAGATTTTGGAATTGGTTTGATACTCGGCCAGCACAGCCTCGAACGCCTGCGCTGCGCCATTGGCTTGTCCAAGCACATTCGAGCGGTATGCCTCGGCGTCTGCCAGAATTTTTTCAGCCTGCCCGCGCGCTTCGGGAATGAGGCTATTGGCATAACCCGATGCCTCGTTGATGGCGCGGTTTTTGTCTTCCTTGGCGCTGTTCACGTCTGTGAAGGCGGCGGACACTTCGTCGGGCGGGAATGCCTTCTGCAAATTGATTCCGACTACAACAAGCCCGCTATTGTATTCGTCCAATCGTTTCTGTGTTTCGGCGCGAATATCGTCCTGCAAAGCCTGTCTTTCCGTGGTGAGGATGGCATCCACCGGCTGCTGACTCATAAGCGTGGTCACAGCCTGCCTCACGGCATCACGTACAAGTCTATACGGCGCGTATTGCACATTGAGCAGATACGCCTGTGGGTCACGCACCTGATATTGAACGACAATCTCCACATCAATTACGTTGGTATCGCCGGAAAGCACCTGGAGTTTGGACGGCGGCTCGGGATGTTCATGTCCTTCCTCGGGTTCAACAACACCCACGACTTCACGGCGTACATCACTGACATTGACAACATCCACCCGGTCGATTGGCCACGGCAGGCGGTAGTGCAGACCTGGCGCGGCGCGCGGTTCGATCACCGCTCCAAAGCGGCGCACTACGCCAAGCTCACCGGGCGCGACCACATAAATTCCTGTGGCGAAGTAACCGGCGAGGGCAAGTCCCAATATGCCCCAGACAATACGACGAGGGTTAAGGTGCCCGAAAGCAGCGCGCAGATCGTCCACGGGAGATTCGCCATCGCCAATGAGTATGCGTATAAAACGAGCAACTGCTTGAGTCACTCGGCGATATGCGCCGCGCCAATCGAACGAAGGTGGAGGTGTGGGAGGGTTGGTGGTCATCGAAGCCTCCTAAGGGACTACGGGCGGTGGAACGGTGACATTGCCCGGGTTGAGGTACTGCAAAAGTTCAGAGTCTGAGGGCAGGATGAGGGTGGTATTACCGTCAATGAACGCCTCATAGGATTGCAGGGTGCGGAGAAAGCGATAGAATTCCGGATCCTTCCCGAATGCGGCGGCGTAGATGGCGATGGCTTCCGCATCCGCCTGCCCGCGAATCTCCGCCGCCTGCTGGTTGGCATCCGCCAGAATTTTGGCTTTATCAGCATCCGCGCCGGCGCGAATTTTTGCGGCTTCCTCAGTGCCTTCCGAACGGAATTGGCGCGCAATTGCCTCCCGTTCGGCTTTCATTCGTTGAAAAACGCTGGTGAGGTTGGCTTGCGGGAAGGTGAGCAGTTTGAGGCGAACATCTGTTACAACGAAGCCATATTGCTGTGTGCGAGCAGCCGCCCCCTGGGTCACGGTCAGAAGCGTATCCCCCAATTTCAATTGCGCCGCATCCACAGTGACCAATTGGCTGAGTTCCACCTGCCCGAGAGCGGTGCCAAGTTCCGACGATACGATGTCTGCCAGGCGCGTCTCCGCACCCTGCGGATCGTTCACGGTCTTGAGGAAGGTCAGGGTATCGGTCACTTTCCAGGTGGCGTAGGCTTCAAGGACGATGTTCTTCTTGTCCGCGGTCAGAAACTCGGTCTGCGGCAGATTGTAGACACGTAGTTGGTTGTTGATGCGGGTCACACTCTGGAATGGGTCGGGCAGTTTGGCATAGAGTCCAGGACTGGTAATGACGTTCACGGGGTTGCCAAACTGAGTTACAACTGCATACTCAGTTGCGTCCACCTGGAAAAAGACCAGGTTGACTGCTAGAAAACCCAGAGCAACAATAATAAGGATGATCGTACGCAAAGATTTCATAGGTCACTCCATAGATCAAAGAATATGTGTTTGGCGGTGAAATTCGTTTCAAGGCTGGGGAGGAAAAGTCTGGGTGTTTCCGAGACCGGGGAACCACAAGTCGGTGGTCTGTAATTTCACAGCGGCATCCAGCACGAACTTGCGCGCGCCGGGGAGAACATTTTCGATGGCTTCAAGATACAGGCGCAAACGGGTAATATCGGGAGCTTGAGCGTATGCGCCTTGCTGACTGGCAAACTGCGATGCTTCACCTGTGGCTTGCGCTATTTTCTCGGAACGATAGGCGTTCGCCGCCTGGATGATTTTCTCCGCATCGCCGCGCGCCACCGGCAAGATCTCGTTTTGATATGCCAATGCTTCGTTGATAAAGGTGTTCTTATCCTCGCGGGCGCTGGCAACATCACGAAAAGCATCGGCAACTTCCGGAGGCGGACTGCTTTCCAGCAGTTGTACGCCCACCACCTGTAAACCGGAGTCGTAGTTGTTCAAGGACTCCTGTGCAAGCAGCGCCGCTTTTTGCTGGATGGAGGCTTTGTCCACGGTCAACAAGGCATCCACTGCCTCGTTCGCCACTACTTGTCGCATCGCGGATTCGGCGGCTTGCTGCACCAAGGCTTCGGGGTCAACCACATTCAGCAGAAACTTGGCGGGGTCGGTAACAGTGTAATGGACACTGAGACGAACATTGATCAGATTCTCGTCACCGGTCAGCATCAGACTGGAGGGAGCCTCAGCGCGACGGATGGCATTGAGTGCGATCACATCCACGCGACCCACCGGCCAGGGCAGGCGATAATGCAAGCCGGGTCCGACATTCCCGGCAATCACACTTCCGAAACGGCGCACTACTGCTGCCTCGCCCGGTCTCACGATGTAGAAGCCTGATAGCATATAAAGTGCGAGCAGCGTCAAGGCAGAAACGGGAATAAAAGCGCGCCATATCCCGGCCGGCTCGTGGACATGCGGTTGACCGCTCTCGCCTTCGATATCCAGCGCCTGGCGGTGACGCAGAGCGCTGATCGCCGAAGAAGCGATTTCATAGCCGGAAAAAAGGATGAAGACAACAACAACTGCCGCAGCCGCCCGGTCCAGATTGGGGAGCCCGAGAGCCGCGCCGCCGAGTCCCGCCACCACCACGATGGAGGCATAGATATCCATTTGAGAATGGTAGCCTCCGGCGATCAGCGCTGGCGAGTTGGTCTGCCTGCCCACGTAAAGTTTATAGCGCGCAATAAAGTAGGCAACTGCCACCGTGACAAGCGAAGCGAGGGTAATGGGACCCAGATTCTTAAGTTCGGGAGATTGACCACCGAGGACTTCGACCACAATGTCAAAGCCCACGTAGAAGATGGCGGCGGCTACCGCCAGAGCCACCCAATTTTCCACTGCGCTCACCTGTCCCTTGCGCCGGTTGCGCGCGTCATCCCAGCGGCTGATCCAAAGACCGATAAGGACAAAGCCGCCAATCGTTGCATCCGCGATGGAGTGCAGGGCACTGGCGCGTAATGCCAGACTGCCGGAAGCACCCGCCAGCCAGAACTTGAAAACAATGAGCAACGCGTTGATGATAATGGTAACAAGTACGGTACGTTCTTTTCGGTTCATGCGATCACAATCCTCCAGGTAGTAAGAATTTAAGCTCAGCCCATACGATTTTTCTTGCGGTCTTCAAAAGAGTTCCGCATAAGCCAATGGCGATACCCATTTCACCTGCTTTCTTCAAACGGAAAATCCATGTCAATATCAACTTTATATTTTTCAGGCTCTTCATCGAAGGCTATTGTGCATTCGAGAGAACAAAAATAGTAAGTACGCCCCAGATATTGGTACTTATATGTGACAGTGCCCGGGTTTAACTTTGTTCCACAAACCGGATCAACTACAGGGGTTTCCATATCTACGCATTTCCAGTATCGGTCAGGGAACGTTTGCTGGTGACTCTGCCCGAAGCGTATCCGGGCGCTTTTCCAGGAGAACGCTTATTTCCAGGGTTTCGCCATCCCGCAATACAGTCAGATTCACCTTCTGACCCGGACTGGTTTGCATTGCGATGTAGATTAATAAATCGTCAAAGGAGTTGATTGGTTGACCATCAATTGCTGTGACCACATCGCCTCCCACAGGAATCACGGACCCGTTAATTGTTTTCGATTCGTTTGCACCACGCACTCCAGCTTTTTCTGCAGGGCCGCGGGTTGTCACTTCCAGAATATACGCGCCACGCTCAACCGGCAGATTCATGGCGTCAACCAAAACAGGAACAAGGTTTCTACCGCGCACTCCAAGCCAGGGCCAGTCATAACCACCCTTCTCAATTAAAATCGGGACAACCCGTTCAACCACGTCTACCGGAATGGCAAAACCTACACCGCTATTACTACGACTCGTCCCATCCGTTTCGATCTGAGCATTCACGCCAATGACATGTCCGTGCAGGTCAAGAAGGGGTCCTCCAGAATTCCCCGGATTGATCGCTGCATCGGTTTGAATGGCATGCGGAATGGAAAAAGGCGTCAGGGCGGGGATCGTGCGCCCAAGTGCGCTGATAATTCCGCGTGTTAATGTTCCGTCCAATCCGAAAGGATTACCAATCGCAACGACGGTTTGTCCCACCGCCAGTTCTGCCATATTACCCATTGCAAGCGGACCGATACCAATGGGAAGTTGATCCACTTTAATTACAGCCAGGTCGCTGTTCAGGTCCTTCCCCACAATGTCTGCGTTAAGAGTGGTCCCGTCGAAAAAGACAACCTCCAGCTGTTCCGCACCATTGACAACATGGGCATTGGTGATGATATTACCGGTTGTGTCATAAACAAAACCAGAGCCCTGTCCAATGGGTACAATCTGCCCGCCATTCTGTCCATCAGTAATGGGATAAACTTGTCCATATACGAAGATGCCAACCACCGCCGGATTTGAACGAGCATATAAATTTACAAGCACCATCTCCTCTTCAGTCACATCGCTCGGTATGTCCAATTGAGTAGGAGTTGGCAGAGCCATGTTAATAACAGACTTCTCGATGGGTCCGGCAGCAGGTTGACGATTGATTGATGTCACGATGGAACAGCCTAGAACCAGGATTGGCAGCAGCAATAAAATCCAAATCCGGCTTTTGAAACCGATTTTTGCAGGTTGCGTCATGATTATCCTTAGCCTTGCGCTTAGGGGTTGCGACCAATAGTGTGCATGCAAAACCTACCAGACAACTGGTTCCCTGCGCCCTCTATGGCACACGGATTACCGTTAATACACCGCCAGAGTTGACGGCTGAAACATTTGTAAATCTTGCATGCACACATTTATATTAAGCCCCCTGACTAAGAAAGTTCTGTATTAATTCTGAATAAATGGTAAGAGACTAATCAGCGAGGGCTGGCAAAGTGAGAGCTACAGTCGTACCCTTGTTCGACTCACTTCGAATATTCACTTCGCCCCCATGCTCACGCACAATCCAGCGGACGATTGCCAATCCGAGGCCCGCACCTGGGATGCGCTTACCGATTGTAGGTGCACGAAAAAAAGGTTCGAAAATTAGTGGGATCAACTCTTCTGGAATGCCAGGACCATGATCGCGGACCGTGACATGTACACAGCAATCCCTGATGAAAAGACTGATAGTCACATCTCCACCAGGCAACGAATATTTCACCGCATTGTCAATCAAATTCATGAACACCTGTCGCAAGCGATTGGGATCGCCGCGTACAGAAACTGGATCGCAACGTTCAAGCTTCAAATTAACATTTCCAGCGGTCAACATTACCGACTCATATACATCGATGAGAAGGTCATCAAGCGCAATCGCTTCAAACGACGCCAGATGCAAGCCGGTCTCGGCTTGTGCGAGAAGCAGGAGGTCATCCAACAAGCGTGTTACGTGTCTTCCGGTGCGTTGGAGTGCGGCAATGGTCTCGCGCCTCCGCCTTACATCATCACCAAAAGAAACAAGCAAATCGACATTGCCAAGCATGGATGCCAGCGGAGTCCGCAATTCATGAGCAGCCTCAGCAAGAAATTGCCTCTGACCTTCGAACAATGCCTGCAAGCGATTCAACATCTCGTTAAACGTTGTTGCCAGTGCGCCAACCTCATCAGCCGGACCCGTGTACGGAACGCGGTGAGACAGATCTTCAGCCTTCACAATATCCTGGGCAGTCCGCGTAACTCGCGCTACAGGACGTAAGCCCAGCCGGGCAAGAGTCCACCCGCCTACCAGTCCAAAGAGCAACACGGAAACCGCGCCGATGGTATAGATAAGACGCAGACGGCTCAATGTGGATTGAAGTCCAACCAATGACTCACCCACCAGAATCGCCCCTGCTATTTCCCCGTCGCGTTGAATCGGTTGGAAATATAACTGCACAGGAGAACCTGAAATTTCCGCCGAGTCATAGAAACTCTCACCCTTCAACACGCGATTGAGATCCGAGGCGGGTGCATGGATTTGCTGAATTCCAAGGTTAAATGAGCGAGCCACAAGCGTGCCCTCCGCATTGAATATCTGCACGTAAACCCCAGGCGAACGAAACTCGTCGGTGGCTTCCTGTGACACTCCCTCAATTGGCCGGTTGGGGACGATGGCAACCGCATCTGCGACATGCCTGGCTCGTTCTGCCAGTGTATTGTTCACCTCCGCGCGCAGGGATTGTGACAAGGTCTGGTAGGAAATCAGAAGCAACCCTACCAGACCAAGAGCGGTCAGGCTCAAATGCCAGAGGGCCAGTTTCCACCTCAATGGGATCATACTGTCTCCTCCTTCAGTACATAGCCGATACCGTATATCGTGTGAATGAGCGGTGGTTCACCGATTTTTCGGCGCAGACGAGCGATGTATACATCCAAAATATTGGGTTGAATCCCGGCATCTTGTCCCCACACATTCAAAATGAGTTCTTCGCGTGTCAGCACTTGACGAGGATGTCTTAGAAAGTAGTTTAGCAGATCAAATTCTGTACGAGTTAGGGGAATGGGTTTTCCTGCACGGTGGGCTGCATGGAGGCCCATATCAAGTTCCATATCGGCAAAATTGATGGAAGATGTTGACGCCCCAGTGCGTCGCTGAAGTGTGCGTATGCGGGCCAGCAATTCTTCGAATGCAAACGGCTTGACGAGGTAATCATCCGCGCCAGAATCCAGACCCAGCACCCGGTCGGGAATCGCGTTGCGAGCGGTTAACATCAATATCGGACCCGTGAAACCTTTTTCCCGGATTCGACGACAGGCATCCATGCCGTTCATGCCGGGCAGCATCACGTCAAGAATGAGGAGGCGGTGTCGGTCCTGGTCGAATTTTTCCAACCCCTCTTCCGCACTGTGGGCAAGGCGTACTCTATATCCAGCATATGTCAGCCCGCGTTTGAGATAGTCGGCGAACTCCGCTTCGTCTTCAATGAGCAAAATATCTGCTTCCATAAACCACTCTTTAATCCGGGGGCAACCGCTCTTCGAATATATTAGACCATCCAGCCGATTACTCTTCTCTAACCGAGGCTTCTATCGTCAGACTACCTACTTCTTTGAAATTCAATACGAGTGTGATGGTGTCGCCAACCTTCAAATCCTGCGTCAAGCCAACGAGCATGACGTGCAAGCCGCCAGGTTTGAAAATGATCTCCTGTTGCGCAGGGATAGGCAAAGCCTCCTGCATTTGCATGGACATCACGCCATTGTCATCCATCATACTCATGTGAACCTCGGCAGCAGATGCAACGTCCGTGCTGACACTGAGCAATGTATCATCCGCGTCGGTCGCATTACTGATAATGAAATATACCGCGCCGTTATCGCCCGAAGCGGCAGGGCGAGCCCAGGCATCCATTACCTTGAATTCGCCCGACTTTGCACATCCACTGACCAACAATGTTGCCAGCAGGATTGCGGAAATCAAAAGTTTGTTTTTCATATGTGTCCTTCTTGAAAATAGAATTTGACTTTCATCGTCTACTTTGAACCTTTGGTTCGCAGCAAGACGCCTGGATAAACCAGTATTGTTCAGTCGTTTTTTTTGTCAATGACAACCTCATCAAGGCGACATACCCTCATGATTCGTTTCTGTCGGTTCGTCCGTTACAGGCGGAAACCCTTTACGAACCAGAAGGTCCTGCATGGCAGCAATTTCGCTTGTTTGTGCATTGACGATGGATTGTGCTAATGCCAACACTTCGGGGCTTTTGGCGCTCTCCAGCGCCGCCTCCCCCATGAGCACTCCACCACGGTGGTGGGCAATCATCAATTGCAGGAATAATCCATCGGCTTCCACACCCTGCAAATCGCGTAATTCATTCAACTGCGCCTGGGTGGCCATCCCAGGCATTCCACCATTGACAGGCATGTCCATCCACATCATAGCCGGGTCGGTGCTGGCGATTGGATATTGCCATACTGCCAGCCATCCCTGCATCTGACCAATCTGCGCTTGTTGTGTCAGCATAATGTCCAGGGCAAGCTGGCGCATTTCCGGGTCTTCTGTCCGGTCACGAAGCAGTGTAGCCATATCCACAGCTTGCGCGTGGTGCATCATCATGTCCCTGGCAAAGCCTACCTCAGGAGAGTTTTCGCCGGGCGCAGAGGACTGCCGTGTGCCCAGCCAGAAGGCAAGCACTGCCACAATCACCAGCAATACAGCGAATGATAAGAGCATGAGAGCATCAAACGTGCGCACCGCGCGGGGCAAGGATGTCTCAGGCGGTAATTGTTCGGTCATCATCATCGTGTCTCCTAGCCTGGCTGCCCCACTCCACCCGTGCAAGGCGCTCCCGGCTCAGGTCCTTGTGGGCTCAGTTCGTATTGTTCAATAAAGTCCTTTAACCTGGGATCATCAGCCTGCTCCACCTGAAGTTGATATCCCCAGGCAGAAATCACAATCGGGCTGGGCAGATCTGGGTATGGACTTAGCAAGCGAAAACCGCTTTGACGGGTAAGTGTCTGTAATGTCTGAACTTCCAAGTCAGGCAGGTCAGGTCGGTAGGTGATCCAGACCGCGCCATGTTCAAGGGAGTGAACTCCATTTTCATTCGCGATGGTCTCGGTATACACACCGCAATTCTGCCAGACAGGATTGTGAGATCCCCCGACAGGTGGAGTCTGGTCGTAACTTACGGTTTCACCGACATGGTCCCGGCTAAGAGCGGTATATTCCGTAACCCCATCGATCTGTTGTTTCACCTGCTCCCTGGCGTTGAACATGAGAAAAATTACGATAATGGCAGCTAAAACCAGAGTGCCGGAGATGATGCCATTACGCAACTTTTGGCGGCGGCGTTCCGCTTGGCGCACTGCCTTTTTTGTGGAAATGGATTTCTTGTTTTTAGGTTGCATTGGTATCCTCGTAATAATATAACTTTAAGATTGAATATCTGGATCGAAGATTGCTAATTTGACTCTTTCAAGATCTGGCGAATATCATCTGCAATCTCTGTGGCAGTCGTACCATACGGGAAGGTCATGAACAGACTGCCACTCTGATTCAGAACATACACACTTGCCGTGTGGCTTACCAGATAACCAGCTGCGCTACCTGATTCCTGCTTCTCAACAAAAACTCCCAACTCCTTCCAGATTGAAGCAAGCGCTGTCATATCGCCACTCAGTCCTATGAATTCAGGATTGAATCGCGCAGCATATTCGGCAACTTTATCAGGCGTATCACGGTCCGGGTCTGCGGTAATCATCACGAAACGAACCTTTTGCGCATCCTCCCCCAAGTTATCATTGACCTGTTTGAAGGTTGCCAGGGTGACGGGACAAACATCGGGACAACTGGTGTATCCAAAAAATAGCAATACAACTTTGCCTTTTTGTTCACTCAGACGAAACACTTCTTCGTTGGCAGTCTGGAGGGAAAAGTCTGTCACAGGCAATGGAGGGTCGATCACCGTGCCGTGAAAGGAATAAGGTTTTCTAAATACGACTTCAATCAGAACTCCCAAAGCTATCGCTGCTGTCAAGATAAACAGCACAAAATGCGGATTCTTCTTAATCATGTTTCTCTCTTTTATCCATTAATTTTCTCGCGCCAAACATCCCAAGCCCAAGGGCTGGCACGGCAAGCAGGAACAAGATATATCCATGACCCTGCCACGCCAGTACGATGCCTGCGATAAGCATGAGCAGGCTAAGGGTGACCATTGAGATTGCCAGACCTCCCTCCACATGAACTGTATCAAACCCAAATATGGCGACGGAAAGCAGGCTGATCCCCGACAATATCATCACCACAACATCCACGGAGTGCGGCAAAATTCCTGGGATCGGAACGAGCACATACAGCCCAAACCCGACAAGCAAGACAATCCAATGCCACTTAATCAATGTTGGTACCCATTCGTGTTATCAATGTTTTTCTCCTTCGCTTTTAATTTCAAATGTGGCAGGAACCTTGGTACCCGTGCCGCGTAGACTTGCCACTCCGCGCCGAATCTCTCTTCCAGCGAACTCTCTTCGCGCCGTGCTCGACGAGAGAACGAAGGCACGGTCATTATCAACAACACCAACGGCGTCCATGTGAGATATGTCAACAGGATTCCGAACATCACCAGCCAGTAGCCGAGATACATGGGATGGCGGATGAAACCATATGGTCCGCGCTGGACGAGGCGATGCCTCTCCTGCAACGGTGCGGACGAACCTGTGCTCACACCATACATCGCGCCCAATGCCCGGCGAGCCCACAGGGTGAGACACAGCCCGACGAGAAAGATGATCCGCCCAAGGGGACGCGCGAGCGATATTACAGGTTCGGGCAATCGCAATGGAAGAGGAATCCACAGCAGAAATCCAAACCAGATAAAAAAGGCAATCGCCGCAAATCCGAAGACGACCTGCGCCCAGGCAGGAAAGGCAAACCACCCGCTCGAAATCAAACGTGGCGCATCCAGGTGATGGATACTGCCCAGCCAACTCATAACGACGGCAAGACCCAGGGCAATTGCGCCCATGACAATAATCAAGTTCGTAACGGCTTCGAGGTCCATTGGATGGTCGAATCAACTCAACAATTCAAGCAGGAAGACTGCCAGAAAGCCAACAAAAAAAGCGGAGGTCAACAGCGGATTTTCCGCCACCTCATGGGCTTCGGTGAGTAATTCCTCCGTTACTAGAAAGAGCAACGCCGCCGCTCCGAAAGCAATCACGCCCGCAAGCAAAGCTCCGCTTATGAGTGAAAGCGCCGCGCTGCCTGCCACAGCGCCAAAGATAAACAATCCCGATAAGGCAATGATGCTGGAAAGTATCCGACCGCGCGATATCCTGCCTTGTTTGAGTTCCAGTACAACCGCCAAACCAAGCGAGATTAATTCGAATGCCAGCGCGACGGTCAACAGAATACCCTGCTTTGCGCCCGCCGCAAAGCCGATGCCCAGCATCAAACCATCCACGACGATATCCACAGCAGTCGCGACGATCAAACTTCCCGAAGCTGTTTCGCTTTTTTCGAGATTCTTCTTCGCCCTTGTTTCGCTCCACAAGCGGACCCCGAGCATGGCGGCTGTCCCCAGGGTGAATCCAACCGCCGTTGCCAGAACAGAATGTTCGTGAACGAGATCGGGCAGGAACTCGACTGCGACAACGGCAAATACCACGCCCGCCGCGAAATGCATTAAGGCGCTGCGCAGGTTCTCGCCAGGCACGCGCAAAGTAGCCCATATTCCCGCGAGTGTCATCGTTGCGGCAGGGATCAAAGCATAACCGAGCAGTTGAAGAATGTTGTTCACACGATAACTCTGCTGTTATGTTCGTTAGTGACCGATTTCATTCGCAACAGCGCCACCGAGCACACGATCACCGTCAGTTCCGTGACTTTGGATAGGGTATCCAGCACGCCGATCTCTTCGATTTCACCTGCCATTGGACCAAGCGGGTTGCCGATGGTGCGCGCAACGATCCACATGGCGATGATGGCAGCGTTGCCGAGGATGCCTGCCCATAACACCGTGCGATGGATCGGACGGTCGGCAAGCACGACAAGCGCCCACAAGACCTGGCAGACGGTGGCAACCAAGAAGAAAATTCCGTAGCCCACCCACATTTCAAAGTGTTCGGGCATGTAGTAGGCATGGATGATGCCCGCTGTTGACGATGCGACCGCTGCTATGTAGAGCCAGCGGTTATACGTTGACGCGAAAGCCATTCGTATGTCCATGATTATCTCCTTTTACCGAATAAAAGATCGAGAGTTGCACCAGTATCTATTTATTATCTTTTATACTCAAATATGCGCATCCTTATACCCCAACAACCTCAACGCATTTGCCACAACGACCAACGTACTGCCTTCGTGGAAGATGATGGCAATTCCGATGCTAACGATGCCTGTTAGGGAGGTGATGATGAGCAGGGCGATCACACCTAGCGAGATGAAGAGGTTCTGAACGATAATTGCACGCGTGGCGCGACCCAATCCAACAGCAAATGGTAGCTTGGAGAGATCATCACCCATCAGGGCAACATCGGCGGTTTCAAGCGCAACGTCCGTGCCTGCGCCGCCCATCGCAATACCCACTGTCGCGTTTGCCAGCGCAGGCGCATCATTCACGCCGTCGCCAATCATTGCAACCTGACCATACTCCCTCACTAAATCTCGAATGACCGTCAGTTTATCTTCCGGCATGAGGTCGGCGCGATATTCGGTCAAACCGATTTCATGGGCAATGGCGGAGGCGGAACGCGTGTTGTCGCCTGTCAGCATGATGGTATGCGCCACGCCTGCGCCCTTGAGGGCTTTCATCGTCGGGGCAGCTTCGCGGCGCAACGTATCGGCGAGAGCAATCAAACCGATGGCAGTCTTCTCTTCGGCGATCCACATCAGGGTCTTGCCCGTTTGCTGTAATGCGTCAGCTTTTTGAAGCGCATCGGCGGGAATCGTCACCATTGCCTCATCCATTAATTTGCGATTGCCGATCCAGATCGTTTTGCCGTTCGTGACCGCGCGCAGACCGCGTCCCGTCAGCGCCTCGACTTCGTCCATAGTGGAAGCAGGCACACCCTGTGTCCGAGCCGAACGGACAATCGCTTGAGCAAGCGGATGTGCAGATCGAGATTCCGCGCCCGCCGCGATGGATAGAACATCCGCCTCTTTCCGTCCCGATTCCTGAATCGCCACCACATCCGTTACCTCAGGCTGACCATGAGTCACTGTGCCCGTCTTGTCGAAGGCGATGGCTTTGAGCCGACCGAGATTTTCGAGATGCGCTCCGCCCTTGACCAGCACGCCGTTACGCGCAGCTTGCGCCACACCTGCAAGGATCGTGGCAGGCGTGCCAAGCGCGAGGGCGCAGGGGGATGCCGCGACGAGGAGGGTCATGGCGCGAAGAAATGATTCGTGGAAAGGGAAGCCAAGCAACGGAGGCACGATAATGACCAACGCTGTAACGATCAACACGGCGGGAACAAAGACGCGCTCGAACTTTTCGACCGTTTGCTGGGTGGGTGATTTTTGCGCCTGCGCCTCTTCCACCATTTTCATGACACGCGCAAGCGTGGAGTCTTTGGCAAGCCGTGTCACTTTTACTTCCAACGCGCCTTCGCCGTTGACCGCGCTGGCAAATACTTGATCGCCCGGAACTTTATCCACCGGGAGAGATTCGCCTGTGACCGAGGCTTGATCCACGCCAGAGTTTCCTATCAGGATGACGCCATCCACAGGAATACGCACACCAGGGCGGACAATCACAACATCTTCCAATTGCAGGGATTCGACGGGAAGTTCCTGCTCTTTTCCATCACGGCGGACAAGAGCGGTCTTCGGTGCGAGGTCTGCCAACGCGCGTACAGCAGCGCGGGCGCGGTCGAGGGCGCGTTCCTCCAGCGCGTGACCGAGGCTAAAAAGAAAGAGAAGTAGCGCGCCTTCGGCAAACTCGCCGAGGAACGCCGCGCCGAGCGCCGCCATGACCATCAGCAAGTCGGTGTCGAAATGTTTCTCTTTGATCGCGTGCCAGGCGTGTTGCGAAATATCCCAACCGCCGAAGACATATCCGCCAATATAGAGCGTAGTTGCGATCCATGCGGGCAGACCGAAAAAGGTTTCCCCAAGCCAGCCGATTATTAGGAGCAATCCTGCTGTGAGACTGAATACAATTTCACGATTCTCTTTATACCAACTGCGGAATCCTTCTGCGGGAATTTCATAGCCCAGGGATTGAACGCGCTTTTCAATGGCAGGACGATCTACCTTATGCTTGTCATATTCCACGCGTAAACTTGCGGCGGCATAGTTGACATTTACTGCCAGTACGCCGTCCATGCGACCAAGACCATGTTCGATGACCGTCACGCAGTCCGAACAATCCATGCCCTCGATGGGCGTGAAAAGGTGATGGTAACGGTTGGCAATACCAGCTCCTGCACGCTGTGCCAATCGCTTCACCTGTTCGAGGGTCAGCAGGTTGGGATCGTAATGCAGGCACAGATCCACGGGCGTTTTCTCGCGCTCGAGATGGGCGCGCAGGATGCCCCTTTGATTCTGTAGAGAGACTTCGAGACGGTTGAGGCATTCATCCTGCTCATCCTTCACATTGGGCAAAAGCAGGGGTATTTCCAATTCGATTGTTTTTTCCATAAGGTATGTCCTTTTCAACTAGCAGGTACGGGAAATGGTTAATAGCCCTCGCCTTGAAAAGGCAGGGCAACAGACTGAAAGGTCAAAATTAAACTGTTGGTGGGTGGGAAATATTTTCGTGCAAACACCAGGGAATAATCTGATCCGGCGTTGGCATTACGGAGACATCAGGTTTGGTTTGTGATGACTTGGGCTGTTCTGGCAGGAGAATCCCGGCATGGATGACACAGACTGACTCACTGGAAGCGTGAGCCGTGATTTTGGCAGTGTTCACCCAATGCCCTGCCATCCCGATCAGGATCAGGAGGAGCAGGAGGGTTAGCACAACTCGTTGAATGGTGTTCTTCATAATTAACCATGCAGGACGTGATCAAGTCCGCGCTTGAACAGTTCGATCACATGATCGTCATCGAGACAAACGAATACATTACGTCCCTGTTTGCGGGTGCGAATAAGCCGCTTGTCACGCAGTCCACGCAACTGATGCGAGACCGCGGACTTGGTCAGCCCCAGGCGCTCCACAAGTTCACTGACGCCGACTTCCCCATCGAGCAAAGCGCTGATGATGAGAATGCGCGTCGGGTCGCTCAACGCATCGAACAGGTTGGCGAGATCGGAGGCGACTGCAGGGGTGACCTTATCCTTTGCCACGATTAGATCCAGCGGCGAACACTCATCTGGTACTTGCGGTAGTCCTCGCCATATTTCTCTGTGAGGAATGCTTCTTCCAGCCGCACTTGAACATGGATCAGGACAAAACCAAGTACGGTAACGGTCAGGGTGGCTGCAGTGGGCAATAACAATAGCAGCCCCACCAGCATAATCAGCATCCCCAGGAAGATGGGATTGCGCGAAATGCCGAACAAGCCATGCTGAACCAAAGTGGATTTGCTTTCTTCGTCAATGCCGATCCGCCACGAGTCGCCCATTTGGATTTGGGCGACCAACACCCAGATCAAAGCCAGTATGAGCAATGCGATCCCGATCACTGTCAACGGGGAGGAAATCATCCATGTGATGGGCGAAAACCATTCATAATAACCTTCCAGGAAGGAGAACACGAACACGATCAGCGCGGTGGCGATCAGGGTCAGGCGGAATAGTTTGCCAACGAAGTCATGAACGGTATCGCCATTGCCAAGTTTGTAGGGGTTGATGCCTGTTCGTTTCCAGGCAATATACGAGCGCCAGAACATGGCGAGTCCAAAGAACAGCAGGAAGTAAACGGGGAGAAAGATTTTCAAGAAGGTATCCATAGACATCTCTAAATAGTTGAATAGTTGCTCAACTATTTGCAATCATACCCCCTGCTTGAAGATTCGTCAAGATGGCAGTGTGAACCCAAACGTTGTTCCCTGCCCTGACTGACTTTCCGCCCGTACTTTCCCGCCGTGCGCCTCTACTAATTGTTTTACAATCGCCAGCCCAATCCCCGATCCGCCGCTGGCGCGTGAACGGGATTTGTCAGCGCGATAGAAGCGGTCAAAGACAAAGGGCAGATCATCAGGTGGAATGCCCTCACCTGTATCAGATACCGTGATGAGGAGGCTCTGGGTTTTATCGTTTCTGCATGTCACTGTAACCCGTCCCCCTGCAGGTGTGTGACGCAAAGCATTACTGAGCAGATTGCGAATTACCTGGGCGATACGGTCCGCGTCCACACTAATAGATGGCAAGTTGGGCGCAAGTTCCAATGCGAGTTCAATCTGGCTGGATTGTGCCTGCAAACGGAACGGCTCGACTGCCCGCATAATGAGTTCAGCGGGATCGATCTTCACGCGTTCCAGCTTCAATTGACCCGCTTCCGCCAGCGAAAGCAATCTTAAATCCGAAACGAGACGAGTCAATAATGCTGCTTCATCCCGCAGTGTAGCAATTTCTTGTGGACTGGCGGGCAGGACTCCATCCAACATGGCTTCCAGATTCCCCTGAATCACCGTAAGCGGAGTGCGCAGTTCATGGGCGACATCCGCGATCAGATTGCGGCGCAATTCTTCATGTTGTGCAAGCGAGTCCGCCATTTGATTGAACGCAGTTGCCAGCGTACCAATTTCATCCTGCGCTTGTGTCGGAATACGTTGATGCAAATCTCCCGCCGCGATTTTTTGAGCGGCGGAGGTTAGTCGTTGTATAGGCGCAACGATATGAAAGAAAAGCAATGAGCCAAGCAGCAACGCAACAACCGCGGCGATGATACCCGCCCACCATGTGGACCGATTGACCGATGAGACAAATTCCCCAGCGGGGCTGGTTGCATTTGGACTCGCATAAACAGGCAGAAGCGTTCCCACCTGCTGATTTCCTGCAATGACAGGCACACCTGCTGCTAAATCCGCTGATGAAAGACTCTTTCCAACATCCTGCGCGGCGCTATCGGCGATAATCGTCCCCTGCGCGTCGGCAAGCAGGAGACGCACTCCCATCATGTTCCAGGGATTGGAGGCAGAACCCATCATATCGCCGCCCATTTCCATTCCATTTCCTTCCTGCCACATGCCCCAGTTGTCCTCTCCCATCATCCCCATGCCATCATTCATCATGGATGTTCCCCAGGGATTATTGAGCAAGTTCTCCACACCCTGCCAATTCCCCTGACGACTGTAATACTGGGCAAGAGTGGGGGCAAGTTGCTGCGCAAACACCCGTCCATTTTGATCGATGTATTGGCTGAATTGTGTCTGCGTCGAACGGCTGACCAGGTAGGTGTCAATGCCGCCGCCGACCACAACCACCAATAAAAATGCACCCATTAGCTTGAGCCACAAACTACGCATCATGGCGAAACTCCGCAGAAAACCGATAACCCACACCGAACACTGTTTCAATGAAGCGCGGCGCGCGGGCGTCGTCACCCAGTTTGGCGCGCAAGTTTTTGATGTGCTGATCCATCACACGCTCATACCCTTCATAAGCCACGCCCTGTGCGGCTTCGACCAACTGTAATCGGGTGAATGCCTGCCCTGGATGACGCATGAACGCGGCAAGAATCTCGAATTCGGTTGGAGTCAGATCGAGGAGCTGGTCATCCTTGGTCGCGGTATGCGCTTCGAGGTCCAGAACGAGTGTATCGGCGCGCAGGATGGGCGGCGGCTGCACCTGTCCCCGGCTTCGGCGCAGAACGACGCGCACGCGCGCCGTCACTTCGCGCGGACTGAACGGCTTGGTGACGTAATCATCCGCGCCCAATTCCAGCCCGATCAGTTTATCGCTCTCCTCACTGCGGGCAGTAAGCATGATGATAGGTGTATCCGTTTCGCGGCGGATCTGGCGGCAGACCTCCCAGCCGTCCACGTGCGGAAGGTGCAAATCCAGGATGACAAGATCGGGCTTTTCATGCCGAAAGGCTGGCATTGCCTGTGCGCCATCAGAGATGATGACAACCTGGTAGCCAGCCTGTTCGAGATACAACCGCAAGGTGCGGGTGATTTGCGCTTCGTCTTCAACGACCAAGATTTTGTCTGCCAAAACCAATCTCCTGCTATTCGAGCATGCCTAGGAAGGGGAAGACTGCTTTTGCGTTAGTGTGCGTACCAGCCAAAAAATGCCTCCGACGATGAGCGCAAGCACGCCAAGTGGAATGAGCCACATGAACGCCATGCCGAGAAATCCAAAAGGCATTCCCCAACCGCCCATCATCATCGGCATGTACCCGCGATAACCCATCATGTTTCCGTAGCCGTTCCAGCCGTCACAGCCATAACCATAGGCGGAATTGTTCCATCCAAAGGGCATGAACATGCCACCAACCAAGCCAAGAGCAAACAGGGCGACTACGCCGATCACGATCCAGAGCGCGATATTTTTCATTGTATCATCTCCTTATTGTTGTTTATTTTTGAAATGGTTAGTTGTTTTGAGTGCCCGCTGCGATCCAATCCAAAATGGTTTGGATTTCTGCTGGAGTGAGGGGCGCGCTGCGGAAAGGCATGTAGCCGCTGTACACGTAGTAAGCAAGGCGGCTGTTGTAGACATCGCCAGGGATAATGACTGCGCCACTGGCGCCGCCTTTCAGTGCGTTCTCATATGTATCGAGATACAAGCCGTTCGTCCCGCCGTGACAGGCGACACATCGCGCTACAAAGATGGGCTGAACGTTATCTCTGAATGAAATGGATATTGAGGGAGTGGGAGAAGTCGGTGAACTGTTTGGCACAGTCGGCGTAAGGTTCCAGTTAGGGTTAGCCTGCCAGCCACTGCCATTTCCGTTCATCATGCCGCCATGCATACCACTCCAGTTATTGTCGTTCCAATCGTGCATCATGCCCCAGCCTTGTTGTCCCTGTTGTGAGTAGTTCGGATTCGTCATCCAACCATGCTCCCATTCTCCCTCTGGACTCATCATCCACCAGCCTGGTCTCCACTGTCCCTGCGGAGGAATGGCGGGCGGTGTCGCTTGTGGAATGGATGTTGCTTGGAATTGTTGCGGAACTATCGTCGGTTGAATCTGTTGTGGAACGAATGTCGGTTGGGCAAATTGTTGCACTGGGGCGCTGATGGCGCGCATCTGTGTGATGAAAGTTCCTGCCATGAACCCGCCCACCAGTACGGTTCCAGCCGCGACCAGTCCGAGAAGGATTTTTACGAATTTCATGGGGCATCTCCTGTTTGTGAAGTTACGCACAGGATAATCCCCAGATATATAGAAGTTGTGTAGAACAAGTGAAAAAGCCGTATAAATCCTTGACAGTTTCTCCTCTCGGGGTAAAATATCATTAAGTACTGATATAATGATATGAGGAACTATGATTATGATCTCTGCACCTTCCAAAACCGACCTCCAAGCCAAACTATTCCGCGGCTTCGGCGATCCGTCTCGTCTGGGAATTCTCGATGCGCTACGCAATGGCCCACTCACGGTGAGCGAAATCGTCGAGGCGACCGGCCTCTCGCAGCCTAATGTCTCGAACCATCTGGGCTGTTTGCGCGACTGCGGCCTTGTGGTCGCTGAGCAGGAGGGCCGCTATGTCACCTATCATTTGAGCGATGATCGAGTGGGTGAACTGTTGGCTCTGGCTGAATCGCTTCTGGCGGATGTCGCGCGCGGGGTCTATGAATGTACTCGTTACAACATCCCGCGGACAGAAAGTCGCAAGTAGATATGAAACTGCAACTTCGTTTTCTCATTGCACTACTTATTGCTCTTGCAGTTGATGGGCTGACCAAAACCTGGGCCGAAAGGACTCTGTCGCTTTATACCCCCATCCCTCTCATCGGACAATTCTTTCGTTTGACGTTGGGCTACAACACAGGTGTGGCATTTGGATTGTTCGCGAATGGCGGGATTGGACCACTGATACTCACGGGACTCATCATTATCGTCCTGGCAGTTTGGATGGTGCGCGCGCTGCGTGCGGGTGAGATTCCGCCTGTTGCAGCCTTTCCCATTGGGATGATTCTCGGTGGCGCAGTAGCCAACTTTGTAGATCGCCTACCCGATGGCCGCGTCACAGACTTTCTGGATATGGGCTGGAGCGCGGCTCGCTGGCCGACTTTCAACCTGGCAGATGGTTTTATCGTGCTCGGCGTCTCTCTCTTGATGCTGACAATTTCCAAACAAAGCCGCGATGATGCTCTTGTGGGTGAAGAATCTTTCACATGACGGGGTCGAGAATGAAAGTGGGCCAAGTCCCGCCGATTGTTTGTTGGTTATCAAAACAATTTTACGATTTTATCTGATAAGGAGAATAGAACATGAACGATGATCGCACCAACTATATTCCTGCCCTGCGATATGAATGGCTGACTGGTCTCTATGACACTGTGATGGACAAGTTAATGCATGAAACTGAGTTCAAGCAAGCTCTTGTTCGTCAGGCTCGGCTTGCTAAAAATCATCGCGTTCTGGATTTGGGTTGCGGAACAGCAACACTTACGCTCATCATCAAGCAATCTTTCCCCAATACGGAAGTGACTGGCTTGGATGGTGATCCCAAGGCCCTTGGAATCGCGAAAGAGAAGATTTCCAGATCTGGTCTAAACATTACTCTCGACGAAGGTATGGCATTTGATCTGCCATATCCCGACAACTCGTTTGATCGTGTGTTTTCTGGTTTGCTCTTCCATCACCTGACGCGTGAGGATAAGGAGCGCACTTTAAAAGAAGTATATCGAGTCCTGCGACCTGGCGGTGAATTACATGTAGCAGACTGGGGAAAGGCAAATAGTGTGAAAATGCGGCTGGCTTTCTTTCTGGTGCAATTTTTGGACGGTTTCAGTACAACTTCTGACAACGTGAATGGGCTGCTGCCGGTGTTTTTTAACAAAGCTGATTTTCAGGATGTCACGGAGACGGCTCGATATGCAACGATTTTCGGCACTATGTCGCTGTACAAATCCAGAAAGCCCGCTCATTCGTTCATGACTGCTACATGAAACGGACAGGACGTTTCTTGCCACGGAGATCAGCCCAATGACATTCTACATTGTCATCAGTCTACTTCTAGTGGTTTTAGTGTTGGCGAACCTGTGGTGGCGGTGGGTAAGCCGTCGCCACTCCATGCCCTGTCCGACTTTCTTTGCCGGGGCATTGGAAAGCCCATTAATGAACTGGCTGATAAGCACACAGACAACCCTGGATCGCATTGGGCTGCGACCGGGACAGCGCGTATTGGAAGTGGGCCCTGGCCCGGGCCGGCTGCTCATCCCTGCCGCCCGGCGAGTGCTGCCCGGCGGCGAAGTTATCGGCTTGGACATCCAGCCTGGAATGATTGAACGGCTCAAAGCGCGTGCAGCACAGGCTGGCGTGTCGAACCTGACGCCAATCCTGGGCGATGCAACGCAATCGCATTTTCCGCCAGATTATTTTGACGTGATTTATTTCTGCACCGTGTTGGGCGAAATCCCAGACCGGGCAGCAGCGCTGCATCAATGCCAAGCGGCGCTAAAACCCGGTGGTCTGCTTTCGATCACGGAAATCTTCCCCGACCCGCACTATCAATCGCGAACGACGGTGCAGCGGTTGGCAGAGTCGGTGGGCTTTCAACTGCAAGCCATACATGGATCATGGTACTTTTTCACGGCGAACTTTGTGAAAGCATATGTGTGATCGTTCTCCTCCGCATCCAGCGTGAAGAGCGCGCGATGATCGAAAAATTCGGCGACGCGTATCGCGAGTATATGAAGAGGACGGGGCGCTTCTTGCCGCGAGTGATACGTTGAAAGGCGGCCATGTTCAACGGCCAATGATGTCGAAAGTTAAAACTCAAATTGGAAACAAGTCAGGAGACATGACTTTGAGCGAGAATACTCTACAGTTGTTGCTCGACGTGCGCAAAGCCAGACAGCAAGGGCCGGCTACGATAAAGCAGCGGCAGCGCAAACGCCTTGCCGAGATGGTGGCCTATGCACGTGCCAACTCACCCTACTATCGCGAGCTTTACAAAGGCTTGCCTGAGCGGGTCGAGGATCCAACCTTGCTGCCGATCACCGACAAGAAGAAGCTGATGGCGCGTTTTGACGACTGGGTCACCGACCATGAGGTGACGCTTGAGAAGGCTCGTCACTTCGTTGAAAACCCCAATCTGTTCGGAAAGCAATTTTTGGGCAAGTACCTTGTAGTAACAACGTCTGGAACTACCGGGACTCACGGTATCTTTCTTGCAGACAGGCGATCCCTTTCCGTGGTCGGGCCACTCTTCTTAAACATGTTGCACGCCTGGCTCGGTGTCCGCAACATCCTCCGGATCATCACCGCCGGCGGACGCATCGGATTAGTTCTTGCAATGGGCACTCCAACCGCCACCGGCGTCGGCATTAGTTACTTCGGTGCGCGGCTCGGCAGAATGTTATGTCCCCTGTCGGTACGCGCTCCCCTATCTGATCTTGTGGCTGAACTCAACACATTTCAGCCCCTCATTCTCGTAAGTTATGGGACTGTAATGAAATTGCTTGCCAACGAACAAGAATCCGGCCGTCTGCACATCAAGCCGGTACTGATTATCGTGACAGCTGAAGGACTGGCTCTGAACGAATATGACCGCATTGCCAGTGTGTTCAACGCCAAAGTTGGTAATATGTATGCTTCCTCTGAGTGCCCTTTCATGAGTTATAGCTGCGAACACGGATGGCTGCACGTCAATAGCGACTGGGTGGTGCTCGAGCCGGTTGATGCTGACTACCAGCCTGTGCCGCCCGGTATACAATCGTACACGGTTCTCGTCAGCAACCTCGCCAACCGGGTGCAACCGATCCTGCGCTACGACCTCGGCGACAGCGTCCTGGAGCGCCCCGATCCTTGCCCGTGCGGGAACCCGCTGCCTGCGATCCGCGTGCAAGGTCGCGCCGCTGATATGCTTGTCTTTCCTACGGATCATGGTGAACGGATTACGGTTCCGCCGCTGCTGTTCGGCACCTCGATTTATCACATCCCAGGCATCGAGCAGTTCCAGGTCTTGCAGACCGCGCCGTTGAGCCTGCGCGTGCGCCTGCGCCTGGCACATGACTCCGAGCCGAATCGCGTGTGGGATGCGGTGCATACCGAGATCACATGCCTGCTCGCCAACCATAAGCTCAATCACGTTACACTCGAGCACGCCGATGAACCGCCGGAGCAAACGCCAGGCGGCAAGTACCGCGAGGTAATTTCGTTACGTTAAGTAGAGCACTTGTTGCTCCGTTAGATTTACACATTTACCTGCATAGGAGTAAACCAATGAACACCAAACAACTCGAACTTCGTGTCGCCAACCTTGATTGCGAACATGACGCCGCCGCCATTGAGCGCGGCCTGCAAGGCTTTCCCGGCATTGCCGAACTGAAAATCTATCCTAAGTCCGCCAAGGTAGCGATCACATATGATCCTGCCTCCACCAAGCCCGAAGCGGTGAAAGAAAAACTGGAATCACTCGGCTTCCCTCCGCAGAAGGGGATGGAGATGGCAGAACAACCAAAGCCCTGGCGTAACCCCAAGGTATTAACATCAGTTGCGTCAGGTGTGTTTCTGTTAATTGGCTGGTTACTTGGGCTGGCAGGTGTACCCGCAATTTTCTCAACCGTCGTCTACATCGCGGCGATTCTGATTGGCGGATACTATTTCGGACGTGAAGCGATTGAAGAACTGATCTTCGAGCGTGAAATTGGCATTGAGTTGCTAATGAGCACAGCGGCTGTCGTTGCTACGATCATGGGTCTGGCAGGCGAAGGCGCGATGCTGGTATTCCTCTATTCGATCAGCGAAGCTGCCGAAGGTTATACCGAAGAGAAAACGCGCGCTGCCATCAAGGCGTTGATGGATCTCGCACCAAAAGTTGCGCTTGTGCGCCGCGGTGGAGTCGAGCGCGAAATCCCTGTGCAAGAACTGGAAGTTGGTGATGTGTTCATCGTCAAGCCAGGAGAGGCGATGGCAACGGATGGCGAGATTCTTGTTGGTGCTTCCAGTGTTAATCAGGCGCCAGTCACCGGTGAAAGCGTGCCTGTGGAAAAACAGCCCGGCGATCCTGTGTTCGCCGGTAGCATCAACGGCGAGGGTGCGCTGGAAGTACGCGCCACCAAGACCTTTGCCGATAACACGATCAGCCGCATCATCCATATGGTTGAGGAAGCCCAGGAAAAGAAGGGCAAGAGCCAAAGGTTCATTGAAAGATTCGGCGCGCGCTACAGCCCCGCTGTGCTTGCGATTGGAATTCTAATTGCGATTGTGCCGCCGCTATTTTTCAGCGCGGATTGGGTCACTTGGATTACGCGCGCAACTGTATTCATAGTGGCAGCCGCTCCATGCGCGCTCGTCATTTCCATCCCCATCACTTTGGTGGCTTCCTTGGGTACTGGCGCGCGGCAGGGAGTGCTCATCAAAGGCGGCGTGTATGTCGAGGAACTGGCGAAAGTCAAGGTAGTGGCGCTGGACAAAACCGGGACGCTGACCCGCGGCGAGCCGGAAGTGACGGATGTGGTTCTGCTGCGCCAGGACGCGGATCGAATGGCGAGCTCACAGCAGGAATTGCTGGCGTTGGCGGCGGGCATCGAGCGGCGCAGCGGCCACCCGCTGGCGCAAGCCATTGTCCGGTATGCGGAGGACCAGGGTATTCAGCCATCTGAATTGGCAGACTTCCGCTCACTGACCGGTGCCGGAGCTTCTGCCAGGCTCGACGGACGCACGATCTATGTCGGCAGTCCAGATATGTTCCACTCCCGCTTCAACGTTGCACTTGACAGCGTATGGGAAGATATCAACCAGCTTCAAAGCCAGGGCAAAACAGTGGTGGTGCTGGGTGATGAAGAAGCTCCCTGGGGCCTGATCGCCATCCGCGATAACATCCGTCCCAATGCGGCGAAGGCGATTGATGCCATCCACACGGCAGGTGTGGAAAAAGTGGTGATGCTGACGGGGGACAACGAACGTACTGCCCAGGCGATTGCGCGTGAACTGGGTATTGACGAAATCTACGCTGATCTGAAACCGGAAGACAAAGTAACGAAGGTGCGCGAACTTGCTGAGTGTTACGGACACGTGGCGATGGTCGGCGATGGCGTGAATGACGCTCCTGCACTCGCTGAGGCAACAGTGGGAATTGCAATGGGTGCGGCGGGAACAGATGTGGCGCTCGAAACCGCTGACGTGGCATTGATGGCGGACGATCTCGAAAAATTGGCGTATGCGCTCAAGCTGGCAAAACGCAACCAATCGGTGGTGAACCAGAACCTGGCGCTGTCGGCCATCGTGATCGGCGCGCTAGTCATCGGCGCGATTGCAGGTGTCTTTTCATTGCCGATTGCGGTGCTGGGACACGAGATCAGCGAATTTATCGTCATTGGAAGTGGGTTGCGGATGTTACGCGCTTGAGGAGTTAGAGCAATGGAGACAAGTACTTTAGAGGTCGTGAAACGTAAGAAATCTGGCGCAGTGATCGCCAATCGCATAGTTTATTGGTTGAGCCGGAATTGGTTACTAGTTTTTAGCCTGGTCTGGGGTCTTGTGATTGGGCTGCCTTGGCTCGCACCGGTGTTCATGAAGCTAGGCTGGACAGGCGCAGCAAAGTTAATTTATCTGATTTATGCGCTGGAATGTCATCAACTTCCGGAGCGATCTTACTTTCTATTCGGGCCAAAGATGACCTATTCACTCGCAGAAATTCAAGCAGCCTGGCAGCCAACCAATAATCCGCTGATCTTGCGCCAGTTTTTGGGTAACCAGCAGATGGGCTGGAAAGTGGCCTGGTGTGAGCGAACTACGTGGTGGTATGGGAGCATATGGGTTACCGCGCTCACATATAGCTATATTCGTAGACGGTTACCCACCCTTACTTTTCGGGCCCTTCTCTTGTCAGCATTGCCTATGGCATTGGATGGTGGCACGCACTTCATCAGTGACATTATTGACTTTGGCAACAGTTTCCGTGACAACAATGCCTGGCTTGCCACACTGACCAATCACATTTTCCCAGCCACATTCTATGCAGGCGATGCATCAGGTTCTTTCAACTTGTGGATGCGGTTAATTACTGGCGTGATATTCGGAATCGGTATCGTTTGGTTCTCGTTTCCGCAAGTGGAAGTTACCATGAATGATCTAGCCCAAAGGATTGAACTCAAATTTCAGAAAGCGGGTCTACTTCTGTGATCGTTGCAGCAACACAATCGCCGATATTGTCATCATAGAAATTCAGCGAGATTGTTGAAGCAGGAATAGAAACCAGGCATTTAGAAGTACATAAACTTTCATACGTAAACGACACACCACAACCTCCCCCAGGCGCGAATCAATATATTTCGGCTGGCAGAAACTTCTGTCAGCCGATTTTTTATTTCAAAAAGGAGATTCCATGTTCACTTTGTTCAAACGTTTCGTCCGCGAAGAGGATGGTCAGGACTTTGCCGAATACGCCCTGATCCTGGGCGCCATCGGTGTGGTCGCGATTGCCGTGATCGCCCGCTATCGCAACGAACTGATCGCCGCCTTCGAAGCCGGCATCGAAGCCCTGCGCATGGCGCGAGGCGGATAGAGATGTTCCGCTGGAAGGAAAAGGGGCAAACGATGGCAGAGTTCGCCCTGGTCATGCCGATTCTAATTCTGCTTATGTTCGGCATGACCTTTGCCGCGTTCTATGCCTTCCGTTCCGCCTCCACGGATTGGGGCGTGTTCATCACGGGTGTCGCTTCCGGTTCATACAACACACCGGCGACCGAACATGCCCGTGACAATGTCTTATGGCCCGATCTCGCGGACCGGATCAATGCCGGGCAGACCGGTCCGCGTCAGGTGCGTTCGTTGATCAGTGTGGAGGACTCACGGGATTGGATCTTTGGCATTCGCCTGATCGAAGCGCAACGGGCCGAGACCAACTTTCGCCTTTGGCGCTTCTATCCCGGCCCGCCCCCTGCTGGAGGGTTCGAATGAAAACCCCGTACCGAAAAGGCGAACGCGGACAAGCCTTGGCAGAAACGGCTTTGTTCGCAATGCTGGCAGTCATTATGGCATTCGGTTTGCTGGCATGGATCCCAACGCATCGGGCTCGCACCGCGGCGACTGCAGCTGCCTATGCCTGTTCACAGTTCCTGTCGCAATCGCCTGATCCCGCACGCGCCCGAAATAATGCGGTGAATGTCGCCTGGCAAACCCTGAATGCGGATTGGTCCGCATCAGCGGGCGTGCAATATCGGGTGCAGGTCTCGCCGCCCAGTGGACCGGGAGAGCCGGGTCAGTGTCTGGTCTCGTTTCAAGCGCCGACCTTGTTCGACGGTCTACTGAGTTTGAGTGAAAGCGGATGGAACAGTGAGTGGTTCATCTCGCGCTCGGAGACCTGGAAGGCAAAGTGGCGATGAAGATCAAACTCAAAGAACGCGGACAATCTGTCGCCTTGTTCGCCATCCTGATGCCCATCATGTCGCTCTTTCTGTTGGGCATCCTCGATTACATGGTGACCAATGCGCGCGTGATGGAGACCGTTGCAGCCGCAGACCTTGCCGCTCATGCCGGCGCACAGGAGATCACAGTCTTGCCGGATGGGACCATTACCGCCACCAGTGCTGGCAACGGGATCGCCGCTACTTACTTCAATTCACAGCGACCGGGATCCGCACAACTTACCTCGGTCTCCTGTGGACGACATCAAGGGCGGCCTGCCTGTTATGTCACTGCGCAAGTTCAATCGGCGGGGTACTTGTTCCCCGCCCGCTGGGTGACCGTGCGCGCCATTGGATATCTGGCGCATGGCGTGACCCGCGAAGATCAATAATTTTTTTGGAGAAGAATGAATTCGCTATGGAAAACAATCCTGGATGGATTGACCTATAAAGACCTTGCCGGGAAACGGCAACCCCGCATTTACACCGTTGTCACCGGGCTGATCCTATTATTGCTGTTCGTGGCTGGAGGGATGGCAGGCTTGAATCGCTATCTATTGATGAGCCGTGTACAAGCCACCCCGGAAGCAGTCACCCTCCCGACACAGACAATGGAACCAGTGGCTACGGAAACCATTGTGACCAGCCCATCGGGTGGCGTTGATTCGTTTGGCTGCCCAACCGATTCGTCGGAGTGGTCCTTTACACCGACCATGATCAGCGAGAATTATCAGATTATCCAGCCTGCCTGTGTCTATCAAGGTTTGGAGAAAAGCATTGCCTGGGCGTTGGCAGTCCGTGAAGGATACAGCCGCGCCGAAGCCACTGAGCTGCTTGGGTTCACAGAGATGCCCATGCGCCAGATGGAAACTGTCACCCTGCCCAGGGATGCAAACGATCTTGTGGATGTACCGGTCAGTTTCATCCCACCCAATCCCGATTTCAAGGAGTGGCGTTTGAATGCCAACGGTGAAGCCGCAGTCACGTATGCCTTGCGCGGATGTTTTGAGACATCCTCGGTCAAAGGCAATCGTGTCGAGATCTGGGGCGGTGAATATCCCGTGATCTGTCTGGTGGTGGAGGATGCCGAGAACACTCACATCCTCTATGCGTTGAATGATCACATGTACATATCGCCTGCCACGCCCATGCGTTCCTTTCTGCTCTTTGGATATCTGGGCGATGGGCAGTGGGTCTGGCTGGGCACACAGACGGAACCCAAATTGGAGATCACCGACGCAAAGGAAAATGCCAGCGACCGTCTAACCGTGGCAACCTTGTACGACTCCCAACCCTGGGATGCCAAGTGGCTGAGTAACACTTGGCATCTTGACATGCAACCGCTGCCGGAAAACTGGCAGTCTCTCACGGATGAAAACGAGAAGCAGTATATCCTCTCCGTGTTATCGGGAGCCGCGCCATGAAACGCGCCAGTCTATTTCTTCTGCTGATCGTCCTACTCTCCGTTCAACCTTTATCCGTCCTGGCACAGTCTGCCCCATCCTGTTCCTTTCAACCGGATGGAAGCATCATCTGCACCACAGGTGGAGGAAATGAAGGCGGCGGAGAGGAAGGCGGTGGAAATAACAATAACAACAATAGCGGTGGCGCTTGCACACCCGGCAATCATCTGGCATTCCAAGTCGTTGAATATTATTCGGAAAGCAGTTCCTGCAAGGTGTTTCCCATCCGGGTGGATAACTGCACCGGGCAGGTCCTGCATATCATCGAGCAACCGGCAGTCATGCCTTGTGAACTGCCCAATACCACACCGCCTCAACATCCCTGTACATCGTTCTCTGTGACGGCTGGCGGTATCACCTGTACCAACAACGGCTGGAACGTAAGTGCGCGTGTTACATTTCCCGAGATCTATCTGGATGTGCGCCCATATCCTGCGACTCTTGTTCGCTGGCCTACCGTTGTCCGCAATGGCGGTATGCCTGAATCCTCCGGATCAGGTGGCGTGAACTATATTCCCAATGGCGGCGGATCGCCCAGTCATCCACAGGTGGGCGACTGGCAAAATCTACGCCTGATTCTGACCTTGCGACCTGCTGGTCCCATGTTTGTGACTCTGCCTCTAGTTGGAGACCTGATGTTATCCAATGGCGCAAGCCAAACCATTCAATGGGAAGTACCATCCCATCCGGCTGTGGGAGCGACCACCCTCGCAGGGAGTGTCAGTGGACTGGATGAACTGCCTGGGGACATGCCCCTGTTCGTTGGCAACGGACGCGCTCCGTACAAGTTGTTCTGGGAGTTGCGTTATCAGGAATATGAAGCCATCGAGGGCTGTCTTGCCGGTCCGAATGGCAACGGTAATTACAACTGCGGCGGCGGAACCGGACATCGTGGCATCACTGGGTATGAATGGAAAACACATTCCAGCGGAGGCGAGATTCCCCCATCTGCCGTGGCAAATCTACCTGCCGCAAGGATGGCGGATATCAACAACGATGGTACGCCGGACGCCTATTGGGATACCAACCTAACCCTGCGACGCATGGATGATGCCGGCAGTATCAGCAATCCTCAATACCAGCGTTCCTGGAATTGGGGCGGGATCATCTATTGGGCAGTGCGCGAAGGGCAGGGGCAGATTGGCTGGCCGGGACAGTAACCATTCATAACAATCGTTCCGGCATAAGCAAAGGCTTGCACGGATCAATCACTGTTTGGATCGCACGATCCAAAAGCTTGTAATAACGCTTTGTGTCCAACTTTCCGGAGTCCAATGCCTCCTCCAATTCCCAGGCATGGACTCCGGTTCCATTTCGGGCAAACAGGAATTCCAGCGATTGACCGGGAGCGAACTGCCTGCCATGCGCTTGCAACTGCAAGGCGGCATGCGCAGCTGGAGAGGGAGTCTTATATGCTTCAATTGTCTGACTTAACCTTTGACGGATAACCAATTCATCCAATGGAACACGACCAATTCTGAGTTCACGTTTTGCATCTTCCATCAAATTCATAACATCTGGAACGCGGTTGGCAAATTCACGCGGAGTATTCGCACGTGCCAGAATTTCCAACGCCTTCAATTGAATCTTTCTCACCCACAGGGTCGTGTCCCTTCGACGCAACTCGATGCCGCGATATTTGAGCGTGCCATCCTGAAAGGCACCAAAGTATTGGTTGGGCACAGGCACACGTGCATCCCGCTTGGAAGCCAGGAATGCGACCCACTTGAAGACTCCCTCCAATGCAATGGGGATGCCTGTTTTTTCCTCGATGGCATTCATAAGTGGCGTAAATTCTGATGGCTTGTGAAACCCCTCTTGCTGGACGAACAAACAATCCACATACATATGAATGACCGTGAATCCCATATCTTCAGCAACTTCCTTGGCTTGCAGCATCAACTCGCGGCTCGTGGCGGTCACGGCTTCATGGGATTCGATTTTTCCAAAGCGGGCATTCTTGTATCCCAAATATCCAAAGCACACCACCAACAACCACTTGAGCGCCGCAGCACGGGCTTTGAGGATTTCGACTCTACAATCGCGCGGGTCGAGATCGGAGAGGATGTTCTTTAGCATTAGGCGTTTTTCCAACAGAGGTCGCAGGGTTTTTGGTATCAATCCCTCTGGCGCATTTTCCAGCCCAACGGTCTCCGGAGAGATATTGTGTTTCACCATGATTGCAGGATACATGGAAGAGAAATCGATCTGTGCCACATTACCGTGGAGTCCGATCAAGGGTTGGTAGATCAAACCGCCATGATCAGTACGGATCAATTCGGACAGCGTCTTCGTCCCTTCAACCTGCTGCTTTTGAACAGGAACCATGACTGCGTTGCATAACGCAGTCAGCATCTGCATGGCAGTGATGCCTGCGCCAGGAGATTTACGCGCCATCTCCTGCACACCAATGCCTGTGACACGCGCCTGTTCCATCGCGCCTTCCAGCCCATATTCCCCAAAAGACATGGCATTTTTGCGGTCAATGTGCCAGCGTCCGAACAGATGGGATTGTGCGCCGCGATAAGTGACTTGACCATAGGCAAAATAACTATCGGCTTTGCGCGTCATGATCTGTCTGTTCTCATCACGATTCGGATTCAACTCAATGCCGGTTTCCTCGGACCATGCACCAAGTTGCGGGAACAACCAGGTATCACCGTAATCGGTCAGGATCAGGTCGGGATCAAGTCGCTGCAGGTCGGCTTTCAAGCCGATCAGGAAGGGTCTGGGTGAATCAAGGGACAGACTGTATTCCCTCTGCCCGTATTTCACATGCAATTGTTTGGGTTTCCGGATCGCAGGATTACAGTCCGGTGCAAGAGTCAGAATGCGCAATGGGATGGGAGTCGGGTCGATCTCCCAAGGCGAGGACAAAGGCTCGATGGATTGAATCCATTCATCATCAAACCTGACATGGCAGCGCCCCAACAAATAGGTATTTGTCCGGGCAATAAAACGCAGGGTGATGGGAATATCTGCATCGTAGTAATCCAGGGATGGGAATTGTCTTTGTAGTTCCCCGAACATTTTTTGAAGACCGGCTGGATTGGATGTAGTGACTGCCATTACATCCCGTTCTCCAAGAAAGAGATCGCGGCGAACGGTTCGTTCCAATTTAACGTCTTTTTCTTTCAGGTATTTCCACACCTGCCGTAATAAATTGAAGTCCCCTGCCGCATAGAACGTGATGTCAAATTCCATATGCAGGTGTAGGCGTTTGTCATCATCGGTCAGGAGCCATAGGTTAATTCCATCATCCTCCGCATATACATCCAGGAGCCAGCCAATTGCCTTAGCCATAATTCGACACGGCTCCGCCAGTCAACCCAGATTTTTCTTTTTCAGTTCATCAAGTTCCTGCTGAAGCACCGCGATTTCCTTGGATTGCTCCAATAACATGGCAAGCAAGGCAGTTTCAAAAGGCAATAGAGACTCCGCCTGCCCGATGGCAGCGATGTGCCGACGCGCAGCGGCAAAGAGACCATCGAATATATACTGATCACTGCGACGCAAGGTACGCCGAAATGCCGAAAGGTTGGCTTCGGTTTCTGTCAGAAGTTGGGTGATGGTGACGAGAGTGCGACCCATATCATTCAGAAGAGCGACGGTTGGGTGGGTTGGCAGGCGGGCGCTTCCTGGATCATCACTTCATCCGCCTGTCTGCAGACTTGTTCAAGCAGGAAGTCACGTTCCTCTGCCAGGGGCGGGGCGAGAGTCACAACGACAGGTCCGGAGAGTACAAGACGTTGAATTTGACTGAGACAGGATTTCAAGAGCCGGTAGGCTTCATAGGTCGGCACATGATCGTCATAGAATGTGTTCAACAAGTCCAGAATCAAATAAGGTTGGTTAAGGGATGGAGTGGAACTTAACAAGGTATTCATTTCATAACAGGTAAAGGCGCGCCGGCTGAACAAGCGGTTTGCTGCCGTTGAAATATCCACCGTTTTCGTGCGCAGTAATTTAGCAACCTGATACGGACGATACCGGTTACCGCCATCCATGATGGTGACTGCGCCGCGCAAGCCAAGTTCAGCGATCAACACCATGCTTTCGGTGCGTGCAGCGTCCGATGTGTAGATCACAATTAGTTTGCCGGTTTTGAGAACGGGAAGGATGTCCATCCCGACAGAATACAACCTCCCCTTCATATATGATAGCCCCCACCTGGGTGTCAGATGGGGGTGTTTTGGGGGTACTGGATTTGGGGGGAGGGTCGGAGTATGGGTCTATCTCTGCCGTTCCCACTCGTTGAAATCCCAATGGGAGAACAGAGCGCGCAGATCATTGCGCTTGTTAATATTAAACTTGCGGAATACGGACGAGATGCGGTCCTTGACGGTATCCGGGGAAATGTTCAAACGGGCGGCGATCTCACGGTTGGTATACCCCAGACAGACGAGTGCGGTCACATCCCGTTCACGGGGCGAGAGGGATTCCCACCTGTCCCACAACCTTTCATTGGCGGTGTATTGTGTCAGACCTGCGGCCAGGATATCGGGGATCAAATCGTGTTCAGGACGGCCTTCGTCAGAGGATAGGGTGGAAAGCGTGACTTGCAGGCTTTCACTCGCATCAAAATGATAGGTTCGAGGACCGGGCGTTGGACGCAAGCCTATCAGGTACAGAAGACGATCCCAGATAGACATACTGCTGGGATAATAACAGAACAAATGTTCTTATGTCAAGCATCACGCATTAAAAATGCAACGCCCAGGGTGAGGGGGGCACCCTAGACGTTGCTAAGATATTTTACCAAATATTTCATCCAGTATAAAACTTCTGTCGCCAATTCCGATCATGGGCAAAAGCGACACATCCACCATACCCTTTCAAATTCTTCAATATCATGAGCAACCAATGACCTGGTTGCTTTTTTATCTTCTGGCTGTAAGCCTGTATGACCTGCGTACCCATCGCATCCCGAACTGGTGTACTTATCCATTGATGCTTGCGGGCATGATCGCGCATTTCCCCGGACATATGGATTTGTGGCTGGCATGTTTCCTGCTGTTTTCCGCCTGGGCAAGCGGATGGATGGGCGCCGGGGATGTCAAACTCTGGATGGCAGTTCTTTGGGCCTTGCCCGATTCCAATATCCCCTCCCTGATCCTGCTTGTATTCCTTTCCTTCCTAATCACCAGCATCATTCAGTTCTTCTGGAGATTCTTTCAGAAGCAATCTCTCACCGGTATGAAATCCCCCGCCGCCTGGCGAACGATTCCATTTCTTCTGATGGTCTGGCATGTACACTGATCTCTTCCTTGCCATGCTCAACCCCAAAAACGCGCGCGGGAATCCCATCCTATCTGCGCTGGTTTACACCTTCTGCCCCGCTGCCGCACGTTGGTGGCTGGTGGGCGCCGACCCTACCCCGCCCTTCGATCCCGTCTGGAAATCCCTCGAAGATCTATCATCCGGCGGGACTCTGCTCGAATTCTTGATCAAGTATGACTTTGACTCTTTGATCGAGGAAATTCGAACCTACATCCGCGAAGTGGAGGAATATAGAAGGCAACATAATAATCTTCGCGCCCCGGAACTTATGCCCCTCTTTCGCGGCGGGAATATCTCCATGAGTCGCCGGTATGGTTCCCAGAATGCGATCAATCATCTCGGCGGCGATTGGCGCAACCTGTTTATTTACGTTCGCACCTGGGCGTTCCTCTCCCAGGATTGGCGTGCCGCGATGCTGATCGGACGCGACGCTGGCTACAGCCTGAATGCGGAGAAAGTCTGCCTGACCCTGCCTGGAGTACGCCTACCTGTCCAATTCGATACCTGGGTCTGGCAAATCCCTGTGGGACATGTCACGGAAACCAGGATTGGTTCACTCATCTCCAATGGCGAACAGGATCAACTACGCTTTTCCTTGTTAAACCGTTGCACTACCCTGGAAAAACAACCCTGGTCCAACACGCCTGCAATCTTTTCTTTGGATCGGGAAACCGGTGAAGCGAAGCATTTCGATCAACTCCTTGCCAACAGGGATCTGGAAAAAACAGTGGAGTCCCTATCCAACCTTGCGAAGAAAGGTCCGCACCCACCCATGAATGCCCTGCAGCAACCATCGATCTGTAAACAATGCGGATACCAGCAATTGTGCTTTACAAGAAACTATATCTCCCAACACGCACTGAAGGACTTATGAAAAAACTTCGCATCCTCATCATCCTGACCATCTTCCTTGCCATCCTGCTCCTGAGTGAAATGACAATGTCTACGACGCCAGTGTATGCCTCCAACGCAAACCTGCTCCTGACTCCCACACCCACTGTGACAGTCACAGTCACGCCGACTCCACCCACGGGAGGTGGAGGAAATACCACAACCACCATCTCACAGATCTTCAATCACCTCATCTTCCCCGCCGAAACCATCTCCGAAGCCCTGGCGGGCATCTTCGATAAAGCCGCCGACAAGGAAGTGCGCGCCATGAGTGAGGAGGTCGCTCGTTGGACACAGGTGGTCGGTGAGATTGTGCAAGCTCCGAGTCAGGGAGATTACAGCACGGTGGCACAGTCCAGTTTGCCGGTCGCGGCGGCATTGGCACCTGCCTTGTTTCTATTACGACTGGCGCTGTATCACTGGGGAAGGCTACTCGGTGATGATGACAGTGGCTTGCGCGTGGTTGGGGATTGGGTTACTGCCGGTGTATTGGCGATTGCATCCGGTCCATTCTTGGATCTGATCGTCCGACTCGGGTGGTGGATGGTTGGGAAAGTAATTGGTGAAACGGGAGGACTGGCGATCAGCTTCGTCGAGAACACTACAGCAACTTCCATTTTATTGGGTCTTGCCAACCAGACCTTCCTTGGCAGTTTACTCAACATCGGTCTATCGATTGGTTCGTTACTCGCCATCGGCGGGATGTTGTTTGCGTTTGCGTCCGCCAATGCCGTTCTTTTCATCCTCGCTGTTCTTGCTCCACCACTGGCTATTGCAAGTGTTCTGCCTCAAGCAACCTGGTTGCGTTCGTTATGGATGAAGGCAGTGATCCTGATCGCGCTTCTTCCCATTGTTGCGGGTGGAGTCTTCAAAGCAGGCATGGCCGCCAGCACCTGGATGGGTCAGCAGGGATTATTGTCTGCCATTCTACGTGTGGTCTGGTTATGGGGCGCGACCGGATTGTTGCTGTCACTGGCAGGCATCCTGGGCAAAATGACCATCTCCACCACAGCAGATGCCTTTGGCGGGATGATCAAGGCAGCGCAACAGATCGTTTCCATCGGGATGCTGGCTGCCAGCGGCGTGGGAGCCGCGGGAGCTGGTGCGGTTGGCGCGGCAGGAGCCACGACAGGTGCGGGCGCATCTGCAACATCTACTGCCACGAGTGGCCTCACCGGCGCGGAAGCCGCAATGAGTCATTTGAATGCAGCACAACAATTGACACAACAAGCCGGAAATTTGGAAGCAATGGGATTGCGTGCCCCGGCTGCCTATAATCGTTCCTTGGCACATGGGCATGAACTGGCGGCGCGGCAGGCGGAATTGGGGGAACGGATGCAACGCTTCAATGGCGCGCCGCCCTCATCACCTTCGGATGATTTTGGTTTCTCGCCATCGGTGAATGCCTCCATTCAATCCCACTTCAACGGCTCCCCCCAGGAATTCCAGCAGGGCTTTCAAGCCATGTCCGCAGACATCTCTCAACATGGGATGGACCCGAATGTTTTCGCCGCTCAATACCCGCAGGAAACGGCGCAGATGACACGAGCTTATCTGGATCATTCGGAAGAGATCATGACAGCACGTGATCCATTGATGCGCGCTTCTGAAATCGGCAACGCAACACGGGTGAAGGAGATACTCACATTCATGCCAAACTCCAGGGATGAAGAGGATCGCTCATGACCCTAGCAGAAACCTTTGCGCTGGTCTCCTTTTCCATTTTCAGCTATGCCGACCTGCGCTATCGCCTGGTTCAAGGAATCGAAGTCTTTCTGTTTGGAACGATCCTTTTGACATTTCCCGCCACACCCATTCAGACCGGGATCGTACTGTTGGCATGTTTGTGGAGCATCTTCCGTAATCTATCCGGTTGGTTTGCCATACCCTTGTTGTTTTACCCACCTGTCTGGCCGGTGTTGTTCACCGGATATGGGTATCGCAAGGGCATCATTGGCAGGGCAGATTTGCTTGCGATTAGCGGGCTTGCCTGTCTTTTTCCTTTACCTGCCGTATTGCTGTCTCTTCTGGGATTGGAACTCTGGCGCAGGCTTTGGATACGCAGACAACAAGGGAACATCCCTGCCCTGCCAGGTCTGTTGCTTGGATTGATCGTCTATCTCTTATTGCGTTTATTCCTACCGACTCCATAGCGACACGAGCACACATCCCCCTTCCACAATTGAATAAGATGACCCCATGCCACGCTCTGGAACTTTGGGCAATCCCCAACCATACACTCCCTTTGGTGTCTTCGCTGGCCTGCCTTTCTGGGGCGGCGGCTTGACCTTGCTCGCCGCAGCGCCAGGAATCGGAAAGACTTCCTGGCTGCTGCGGATGATCTTCGAGTCTGCCTGCCTGCATATTCCATCTGCCATTGGCTGTTATGAACACACCCCGGAAGAATTGCGTTTTCGCCTGTTTCTGCAAACAGAGGCAATGACTGATGGACCTCATACGCAACCATTACAACCCGTTGTGGAAGCAGCCCTGGCACGCGCCAGTGAAGCAGTATTGCTGTCGCTCAACTCACGTGAGGATACCGTGCGCGCGTTGGAAGACATGCTAATCCATGATTACGCCTTCCCTGTCAAAGGACCAGCGCTGATCGCCGTGGATTACCTCAACCGCGTGCCTGTCGTTGGCTTGACCGGCATGATGAACGAAGAAGGTCGCAGCGGCGAAGCCGCAGCCGCGTTGCGTGAGATGGCACGTCATCATGGTTGGGCGGTCATCGCGGCAGCCGCCTTGAAATCCGAACGCTTCAACGATGGTGATGATCTGTCTGCTCTCCTTGGCGACGAACGAGTTCCGTATGAAGCGGACCGTGTGTTGGTGGTCAACCGCACCGGGGATGTCCGCGATTGCGGCTGCGCTCCGCTGGAAGTCCTGACCATCAAAGATCGCACCGGACCGGCACGGCGCTGGCCCATGCAGTTCTGGGGTGAACGTTTCTATCCCGCGCTCGAAGCGGAATTCCATAAACATAATCCGATGGCATTGTCATGAGTGAAGTCACATCCCTTTTATTGACCTTCCTGCGCGAAGCCTGGGTTGCCCTGGCAGGCGCATTTGTCGCCTTCGCGTTGCTGGCGGGTATTGCCCAGATGTTGCGCGTGAGTTCCGCCTCTGTATTAGGCGCGAATCTTTGGGTGTGGGAATCCATATCTGCGCTGATTTCCATTCTGGTGTTGGGCTTGTTTGCCTTCCTTGGAATTCCGCAGATCGTTAGTGCCTTGCAGTCCTCATTACCCGGTGCAGGTGGGTGCGGACCGATCAGTGAATTGGGCACACTTGCTTCTGGATTGATCGGCGGATTAGCAGCCTTGCGAATGCTCAAAGCGGCATTCACGACGATGTTGTCCGCTTCGATCGGTGGTGCATCCTCATTTGCCAATGCTCTGATCGAAAGCGGTGAAGCGCTCTTTGGCATGATCCTTGCCAGTGCCGCCATTCCTCTGGCTGCCTGGTTTCTCGGTACTTGTTGAAAATTCAAAGGAGAAGATATTTATGTTCGATCCCATCATGGAACAAATTCTGGCGATTGCCCGCGACGCCTGGGCATTCATGGCAGGACTCTTGATCGTTGTGGCCTTGCTCGGTGGTCTGTATTTCATTCTGCAAGGCACAGCGGGTATGGCCTTCGGCGGCAGCCGCATGACCTCGATGGCAATCATTGGCGTCGTCGGTCTGGTCATTATCGTGCTGTTCGCCTTCCTCTTCCTGCCACAGTTGGGTGAGATGTTGAAGAACTTCCAACCCAAACCACCATTTTAGGAGTGTCATGTTCAACGACCGTGATCTTGGCATCCTTGGCGCTGGCGCATTGCTGGCTGTTCTATGTTTATTCCTTCCGCTATCCTTCACCGGAAAGGTGGTGATCGGTTTTATGGTCTTGGTCGGGTTCATGGCGTTGGCACTTCTGCGCCTTGGACCCGACCGCGTCCCACCTGAAGTCTGGTTGATGCGTCGCTTTCGCTATTCGATGCAGACCCGGCAGTATGTCAACCAACAAGCAGCCACCCGCAAAACAGAGGGCGATCCGTCTCCGTCCAAACAAAAGGCACAGCGTCCAACAGTGGAGCGTGAACGTCCTGCTCCTTCATACCAACCACAGATGCCGCAAATAACCATGCGCCCTATTGACCTCGCATGGAACGAAGTCGGAGTCTATCCGCTGTTGACTGTCCTGCTGGGAGTTGTGGGAATTTATTTTGCAGTCTGGCTGGCAAACGGTGGCGCGCAGGAGCTCGCATTCTGGTTTACGTGGAGATAAGATGATTACGTTGATTTCAATACTTGGCGCCCTGGCGCTGGCAACTATCCCCATCGCCTTTGGCTGGCGTCGCACCGTGGACGAAGCGGGAATGGCGCGTGCGATGGGCATTGCGCAACCGAAGAAAAAATTCGATCCCGAAAAGTTTGCGCGTCAGACTGGAACAGGACTGGCGTTCAACCAGATCGCCTATGGCTTTCTGGCTTGGGTAGGTGGCGGACTGGCAGGCGGCATGTTCCTCGGATTCTTTCCTGCGATCCTATTTGCGATTGCAGGTGGCTTGCTGTACGCAGGAACACTTTCCGATAAACGCCAGGAATTTCGCTTGAAGCAGGCGAAAGATATTTTACGTGGCTTGGGTGTAGTGGAGACATTGTTATCACAAGGTAAGCCATTGGGAGATGCCCTCGATGATGCGGCGCAAGCAGTGGGACCGGATGGCAGGATGGTGCTGGGTGATTTAGTTGTGCGCTTACGGACTGCACCCGCCGATGAAGCGGCTTTAGCTGTCCGCGAATGGACAACCGCCTGGGACAATCCCGCCGTGGATATTGTTGCCACTTCATTATTAGCATCCATCGAAGGACGTATCGAGATCGGTCCGCTCGTTGCATCCCTGCGAAAGACTCTTGGAACAGTAGTTGAAGTCTTATCCCGCGCTCGTGCTGCAGCGAAAGGTGTGGAATGGCAGGCGCGTTTTCTTGCTCTTTTCCCTCCTGCCGTTTTGGTATTGATTGCCATCACCACTCCCGAAGTCGGGAAGTTGTATTCAGGCAATCCATTGTTTCTCTCGCCTGTCATCCTCGGTTCTGGTTTTTCCTACTGGCTCTCGATGCGCATGATCCGCAACGGCTTATCTATTGAAGCCTCGATGGGCTTGCAAGCCGGACAGCAGGGCGAGATCCGCCTGGATCGTCTTGGGCGGGTCTTGTAATGAAAGGTTTCTTCCGATATTCCATTGCCTTGATGACCGCCCCGTTGTTATGCGGGGGGGCTTTGGTGGTGGGTTATGTCATGCTGGTAGTCCTGACCATTCCGCAACTCCCGGCATGGGCGCAGCCTGGTGTTGAACAGTGGTTGTTCGATATCCCCCAGTATGCAGAGACCAGCGACAACGGTTCGTATGGCAATTCGATTCCATCCGGAATGAGCGCTGTTCCCTTCGATGGCTATGTTGGACCCGGTTCTGATATCTATGGTTTGCCCTTGGAAGACCCCATTCCACATTGGGGTGATATCTATGACAAGCCATTATTAGGATGTAAGTTCCAAGACCCACATTACCAGACCCATACTGGTAGTGACTTTCCCGTGAATGAAGGTACGCCGATTCATACGACCATCGCAGGCAAGGTCGTGTGGGCTGGCTCGAACGGTCCGTGGGGCAATCTGGTGGTGGTTGAGAATAATGGTTATCAGGTGTGGCTGGCGCATCTGAGCAACGTTCAAGTTATGGAAGGACAGATCCTGAATTACGGCGATGTCGTTGGATTGAGCGGCAACACTGGCAACAGCACCGGTGCGCATCTGCATTATGGCATTCGCCAGAAGACAGGCGAACAAAGCGCCGTCTGGCTGAACCCTCAAAACTATTTTACGGTTGATGAGTACATCAACATTGGATGTTCGGATTAACCCATGACCGTACGACTGGGTGATGTAACCTTCTCTGATTGGATCAGCCTAAAATTTGAAGGCGGCTATACTGATACCTTCATATTCGATATTGACGCCTTGAATGGATTGCCACCATTTGACTTTCATCCCCTCTTGCAGCGCCTGGTTGCCGAGTTGGATAAAAAAAGACCCGGTGCGTCTCTTTGGATCCGTGTGACATCTCCTGGGGAATGGTATCTGATGGAGGTCAAACGATCCATGACAGCCGGGTTTTCCATTCCATATGTTGTCACTTCAAAAGACAAGACACCGGATTATCGCAGTTTCTCTTTTGGTCCAAGATTATTTTCTTCTTCACTCCATCATCCTCCCAAGGTGGATGATGAGATCTCCAGTTTTTCTCGTGAAGAGTTGAAATGTCTCCAGGTTTTGACCAGAAACCGGAAAGGGATTGAGGAGGAGATCGCTTCCTTGACAGGTCTTCCTGAATCAATGACCTATGATGTTTTGCAAAGGCTTCAAAAGAGCAAAATGGTGGTATTCAAACTTGGCGGGCAGTTCCAAAAAGACAAGTCAAAGCCAAAGAAAATGGATCCGTACTGGATGTGGCATCCAACCCGTAAAGGAGTATCCGTTGCTTTACGCAGTTGGGGGGCATCAAATGGAGTAGATTTTAGCGGCGTGAAGGAATTGAACCCGCACTTAATTGGGACATCACATAGGACGAATTCCCGCAGGTGGCCGGCATGGTTACGATCCGCCTACCCACAAGTTGAAATATGGACGGGATGGACTGAAGTGCAACTTCCTGAAACGGCAGTGCGCCCTGATGCACTTGCCTGGGGTCGGATTCAGGGTTTCGAGACATTGTTCTGGCTGGAACTTGGAGATGGACATAAAAAAAGAAAAGATATAGAAAGAATAACCAGAATACGGCTGGCATCCGCACTAGAATTCTGCCAGCAGACAGGCGTCCGCCTTGTGTACGCCCAGGTAAGCCCAAAATGGGTACAGAAGGCGGCCGGTATGGCGCTCGGTCCCTTGCCACCGGATATGGCGGCGGTGATGGCAAATATACGCAGATTTGGGAAATTGCCGACGATTGAGTGGGGTATTGTAACCAGCATCTAGCTTTGAATTGATAAAATTCGTAGAGAAGTTCATCGTATTTACTGAAACCTGAGTTTTGGCTGTTAAAATTTTTAATGTGATTGCCCTGGACTGTAAACGAAATAGCAGAGATAAGCAACTAGCGTGTAATATAATCAGACTAATGGGCACACAGATTCGACTGTCTGAGATTTACAAATCCTTCGATAGTAGCATGCAGGCACTTTATAAATTGCATATCGCTATTCAAGATTCATTGGGCGAAGATGAGTGGAAGGTAATTGAAGGGTACTATCAAGAAGTGTTTTCCTTGTTTGAAGGCTACGACCCGCTTGAAATTCAAATGATATTGGAGCGTCTGATACAAATTGATATCGAGGACGAGACACTTAACTACAAAAAGATTTGGGAAGCTATTAATATTGACCCGAATGATGCCTTGAGGCTAGAGAATGACAGGGAAGTGTTTGTGAAAGAAATTCAAGATGGCTTGAAGGAATTCGCCATACATTCCCCTGAGAAGGCAAACAAATTTTTCCGTGCATTCCTTAAGTCACAGCGTGAAGAACCACTCAAGAGTGAATTATCGCGTCACGGGTTGCTATTATCGGCGGCTAGCCAATTTGAATTTTTACTATTACATTTACTGAGAGCATATTTTGTCTATCACGAGCATGACCTCGAGCTAAACGACAATTTCACGATTGAAGAATTAGACGACGAAATCACACGAAGGGTTGGTAAAAGACTAAAGAGTTTTTCGATATTTGAAAAACTGGACTTTATTTCCAACAAATTTATTTTGCATGAAGGTTATGCCAGAGATGCATTAAAAGAGATTTTTGAGAAACGAAATGTTTTTACACATCGAAGTGGACGTGCAGATGAAACTTACGTTCACTACAACAACAAGGTGCGTGTGGGGGATAGATTAAGAATAAGTCAGAATTACATGAAATATGCCATAGAGTATTTGCACTTGTGGGGATTGGTAATGTGCATAAAGGTCTGGGAAAAACTAGATTTACCAGATCAAAAGGAAATGGCAAAAACAGTATCGGCAACCGCAATGCAGCTAATCCGGGAACATCGTTACAATTTTTGTGCATCGGTATGCCAGCAGATCTTCGCTAACATCCACTTCGAATCTCATAACAGTAAAGACATACTAATGATAAATTATGCGATTTGCATGGATAAACTTGGGAACGAAAAACAAAAGTTGAAAATCCTGGCAGGAATAAGACAAACCCCACGCGAATCAGTGCCAGGAATAGAAAAGTTTTCAAACCAAGAGCCATTTTTGTATGTAATACCTATGGCGGTAAATGCGTTAATGGGGAAGAAACACTATGCTATTGAATTACTTGAAAGAGCAACCGATTCAAATCAGGTCACATTTTTAGATCTTGATTATTGGGTTATCTTTGATTACCTGGCTGACGAACCTCGCTTTCAGCAAATTAAGGAAAACTTAGAAGCCAAGGTGAAAATAGCATAACCTTCCTGCTATAAAAACGAATCTTCTCAATTCACCTTATGTGATCACATTATTGATATACACACTATAATTGTCTCATGCGTGGAAGTGAATGGCTATCATTAAAAAGATGTTTGGCAATTGTTCGACGATTGCAGATGGGGTCGGCGAAGCCGTCTGAACTTATTGCCTTTGTCACGAAAACAGTGGGAGAAAGAGCGTATCCAGCATTTGCATCAGCACGCGAAAAAGCCTTCAAGAGGGACCGGGAAAATTTGAGAAAGCGATTGGGCGTGGATTTTTCCTATTCCGCTTCACTCGGAACATATACATTATCGGATACGGGTCCGCTACTAAAGTTACATTTATCAGATGAAAGTTTACGAGCCATTTATTTGTTATCTCAATCCTTTGGCGGGCATGTTGGGGAGCACTCCAATATTCAGACATTGCTTCAAGAGATTTTTTCCTATCTTTCGGCTGATACAAAGGTTCGGCTTGAAACGCCGGAAATGGGAATAAATTTGGATTTCCTCCAAGATGTTGACCCAAATCACATATCGAAAAAAGTTTGGGAAATTACTCAAAAATCCATACGAGGACATCGTAAATTAACGTTTAATTACATTTCTCCAACGTACAGAGATCGGCAGAAACGCTTGCATCAGGTTGTGCCAATCCGTATTCAGTATCAATCAGGCCATTGGTATTTAAGAGCATATAGATTGCTTCGTCGGGATACAAACGGCGATGAAGATAGGCAGGAAGTCCATCTGAAATATCGGTTGAGTTATATACAGGACGATGAAAAATTATCTGTGTCATCCACAGTTGTGCCTACACCTCCCGATCCACCAAAATACTTTGTCCATTATCGATTACTTCCACCTTTATCCAAAGGGATAATCAGCGAGCATTTTATTGATATGACAACAAACGTCCTCGATGATGGCAGTGTTGAGATCAAGGGATATTCCGATGATGCATGGGAAGCTGGGCGTTTACTTCTTACCTATGGCGAATATTGTATTGTGCTAGGGGGCGATGAACTGAAGGCATGGATGGAAAAAACTTTAAAAGGCTTACTATCGAATTACCCACATTTGCTTAGGTAGCCCTTATATGCGGGCTGGTCACAGGTGTAAAATTTTTATCAAGTCTGTGATCACATGGCTCGGCGTTTATAAGGGGATCGCTCCGGGCGGGGACCGAAAAATGTCACCATGTTGCTTTGGAAATATGGTGACATTTGTCGATTTTTGGATGATAACAGTCTGTTATACTCGTGAAAATTGATGCAAAATCGCATAAGGATTAGGGCAAATAAACATGATTGCTCCCTCTCGCAATATTCCTGAACAAGGTCAAATCGTGACAGTGCGGCAGCGCCGATATGTGGTTGTGGATGTGCAGGAAAGTACTCTTTCGGTTCAGCTACTATCTGTGCAATCCAACAAAGAAGGGCATCATCTACTAACCCTTAACTGTATTGAAGATGACGCCCTTGGGGAAACCATTCAGGTATTCTGGGAACTGGAGCCCGGGACAAGCATTGAAGAGAAGGTTGGATTGCCGCAGCCCAATGGATTCGATGCACCAGAACGGTTGGATGCATTTATGAATGCTGTGCGTTGGGGGGCAATATCTTCGGCTGATATGCGGGCATTGCAGGCTCCTTTTCGAAGCGGAATCGAGATCGAAGACTATCAGCTTGATCCATTAGTGCGCGCCATTCAGATGCCGCGCGCTAATTTATTAATTGCAGATGATGTAGGTTTGGGGAAAACCGTTGAGACAGGGTTAGTCATTCAGGAATTGATCGTGCGCAACCGTGCGCGGACTGCCTTGATTATTTGCCCAGCCGGTTTACAGACGCATTGGCGCGACCAAATGCGTGACAAGTTTGGTTTGGAGTTTCGTATCGTGGACAGCGAGCTCATGCGAACTCTGCGCCGTAGTCGTGGAATTCATTCGAACCCGTGGACACATTTTCCGCGTTTGATTACATCCGTTGATTTCATCAAACGCGACACACCTTTGCGGTTATTTCATGAAGTGTTACCCGCGCAGGCAACGTATCCAAGACGGTTTGACATTCTGGTTTTGGACGAGGCGCACAACGTCTCCCCTTCTGGGAGTGGACATTACGCGATCGACTCGCAACGCACACAGGCAATTCGTGAACTTGTCCCGCACTTTGAGCATAAATTATTCCTTTCAGCGACGCCGCACAACGGATATTCTGAAAGTTTCTCGGCGTTGCTGGAGTTATTGGATAATCAACGTTTTGCACGTGGCGTAGCGCCTGACCGTAAACAGTTGGAAACGGTGATGGTACGGCGTTTGAAATCTGACCCTGAGTTTGTGACCTGGAATGGTGAACGCCGTTTTCCGCAACGCCAATTGGATGTGATCGAAGTTCCTTATACAGATGAAGAGAAGCAAGTCCATCGCTGGCTGAGGGAATATAGCGAATCAAGACAGAACAACGCCAAAGACAACGAAGAGCGTTTTGCCGTTGAGTTTGTGTTGAAACTCTTAAAAAAGCGTCTGTTCTCTTCGCCGGCTGCATTTTCATCAACACTCTCCAAGCATATGCAATCCATCCAGGGCAGCGGCAAGAAGGCTCAGCCCAAGCAGATGTCTTTGGGTGTGCTAAGACGACAATTGGCGCAAGTGGATGAAGAGTACGCCAATGATGACGAATATGAAGAAGCAACTACGGGTGCGGTAGAAGCGGCGTCTCCGTTGCTCAATAAAATTACTGCGCAAGAACAAGCCCTATTAAAGAAAATGTACGATTGGGCAGAGCATGCTTCGAACATCCGCGATAGTAAAGCGAAAACTTTCATTCAGTGGCTCAAAGATATTGTGAAGCCAAACGGAAAGTGGTCGAATGAACGCGTGATTATCTTTACCGAATATCGCGCTACTCAGAATTGGCTGCAAACACTGCTTGCCGCCGAAGAATTGACCGAGGGCGAGCGGTTAATGACGCTGTTTGGCGGCATGAACGATGAAGATCGCGATCGGATCAAAGCGGCGTTTCAGGCGAATCCTGAACAAAGTGATGTGAGGATTTTGCTGGCGACCGATGCAGCTTCAGAAGGCATTGACTTACAAAATTATTGTCATCGCCTTGTGCATTTTGAAATCCCCTGGAATCCAAATCGCATGGAACAGCGCAATGGTCGTATTGATCGGCATGGGCAAAAATTCGAGCCGTTGATCTATCATTTCGTGATGAAGGGCTATAAAAAACACTCCAAGGAACAAGCCGCTGTTGGCGAGTTGGAAGCCGACCTTGAGTTCTTGGCACGCGCGGTTGAAAAGGTGGATACGATCCGTGAGGATTTGGGTAAAGTTGGCATGGTGATTGCTTCACAGGTGGAGGAAGCCATGCTTGGTAAGCGCAAAGGATTGGACACTTCATTGATAGAGGATGACGCCCAGGCGTTGCGCAAGTTATTGAAATTCGAGCGTGATTTGAAAAAGCAGGTTGAGCAGCATTATGACCAATTGCGCGAGACTCAACATAATCTGAATCTCTCCGCTGAGAATATTCGCTCTGCGGTGCAGGTAGCATTGGAGATCGCGGATCAGCCGCCCTTGCAGCCGGTACCTGCGAATCATCCATTAGCGGGGAAGGCGTTCTACTTGCCACAGGGATTTCGTGGCAGTTGGATGTATACCAATGATGGCATTCTTCACCCGCATACGGGAGAGATTCGTCCTGTGGTGTTTGACCATGAACTCGCAAAGGGACGCGATGATGTAGTGCTGGCGCATCTCAATCATCGGCTGGTGAGTATGGCGTTGCGACTCTTGCGCGCCGAAGTGTGGACTCCCGAAGGGCGCCAGGGATTACACCGCGTGACAGCAAGGACGGTTCCCAATATTGCATTGGAAGGTCCCGCAGTGGTGGTTCATGCGCGGTTGGTGCTGGTGGGCGGGGAAGGAATTCGCTTGCATGAGGAAATCATCTCAGCGGGTGGATTGATTCAGGATGGCAAGGGATTGCGCCGTTTCAATGTTGGCGATACGCGCTCTGCATTGGAGGCAGGAACCTCAAAAGAAGTTTCGGCAAGGATGAAGAATGAGCTGAAAGGGATGTGGGGTAAGCTGGAGACGCCGTTGGTACAGGCGATGGAAGCGCGCATGAGGGATCGTCTGGAGAGTATGCAGAAGTTACTGGAAGAGCGCAAACAGAAAGAGATCAACGATACGCGTGCAGTCTTGAATGAATTGAAGACCATGATCGAGCGCGAACTGGCTGAACCAGATTATCAGCAATTGGAATTGTGGAATACCAGTGAACGTGACCAATACAACCGCAATGTACAAGCGCTAAGATTACGCTTAAAGCAGATTCCTGATGAGTTGGAGAAAGAAATCGAGTCGGTGAATAAACGTTACGCCGACCCGCAGCCGAGGTTGTTCCCTGTGGCAGTGACGTTTTTGGTGCCGGAGAAGTATGCATGAGTTGCGAGTTATAGGCTACAAATTACAAGTTACAAGTTGAAAGTTTCTGTTGAGCTGCTCTTTCCACAATGCAAATCCAAAATTGGAGTCTCTAAAATGACGAAACAAAATGGCAAAAAAGCCGAAGGTGAAAGCAAGGAAGTTGCGAACACCCTCCAAAACAAACTTGCCGAAAAAATGATGGGGTTATTTGAGTTAGTGGTTTCTGACCGTAGCGGTTATTTTGCCAAACACCCTGACGAAATCCCTGACAAAAAATCTGTTCCATCTATCATCAATTCGTATTCCGTAACCAATGCCGCTATTTCAGGTGGCGCAAGCCTTGTGCCAGGTCCCTGGGGCATGGTTGCCGTTATCCCTGAAATCGCCGCTGTCATCCGCAATCAGTTAGCGATGATTTACGATGTCGGTATGGCATATGGGAAAAGTAAAGTTTTGACCAAAGAGTTATTGGCAGGTATTCTTATAACTGCGATGGGGGCAAGTGCAGGCTCATTGCTGGTTATGCAGGGCAGCAAAGTTTTAGTAAAGCGTGTTGCTTTACGGGTGTTTCAGAGAATTATTACGATGTTAGCTGGAAAGATTACGCAACAAGCCCTAAAATCGGCTATCAGCAAATGGCTTCCCGGTGTTGGTGCGGCGGCTATGGCAGTTTGGTCAAACTACTTGACGCGACAAGTTGGCAAAAAAGCTATTGAGATTTTTGAAAAAGAGATTGTGCTTTCGGAAGAAGTTATTGAAGAAATACCGCTGGAAACTGAATCCGTATCTGTCCGAACCGCTGCCATTAGCCATGCGTCTATCCCAGGCATTAGCCCTGACATGCAAAAGGTACAAACGCTTATAAATCTTATAAAAATTGATGGAACAATCAAAGCGGAAGAACGCGAGTATGCGCAAACCATCATAGACAATGCGGACTTAACGGAGAGCGAAAAGACCGAACTTAGGCAGGCAATAGATAAAAGCGGAAAGTTTGTCGTAGACTATTCAGCGTTTGCCAGTTCACCTGATGACGCGATTGGTTTGTTGGTAGATATGGTGACCCTTGCAAAACGCGATGACACTTTCCACATTACCGAAAAGATGTTTGTAAAGCAGGTTGGTAAATTGCTCGGCTTTTCGGAGAATGATATTGATGAAATGATGGTAACTTCTGGTTGATTCCAATGGCGGCACAACAAACATTTTCTGGCTTCAGTTTTTTTTCTACAGTTCAAACATTATCCACACTCGCCCACACGCACGCTTCGCGAACGCAAACAGTAGCTAATGGAAATTACGTGATGTCGTTGAGAGGAGATTGCTTCGAAGCGTAGAACAAGAGCGCTCCTCGCAACACTTGCACCAGCACCTAAGTGCAGGTGTGACATATAAAGGTTAATTTATTTATGGCAAACCAAATTACCAAAACCCACGCTGACTGGTTATCCCTGATCGAGATTTCGGGACCATTTGTTTCGATGCCGATTTTATCGGAGGTGTTTCCGCAGGGATTAGATGATGTGCCGGCGGAATTGGCGCGGTCGCTGCGGGCGGATTTCGAGTTTTGGCAGGAGAGTGCGGGGGATGTCGCGGTACATTCGGCTTGGGTGCGGTTGGTGTTGGAGTCTTTGCTGAATTATTCAAGTGAAGTGTTGCTTTCGGGGCAGGCGATCCCTGCGGGGTTGAAGGCGGAGTTTCCTGAGCATGAGGAAACGGTGCGACCTGATTTTGTTTTGGCTGAACCGAGTGCGGGCAGTGGAGAAAGAAAACCGAAATTATTAATTCAAGTGTTTCCGCCGACGCAGGATTTGGGGAAGGCGGTGAGCGGTTCGCGGTGGGCGGCTTCGGTGGGGACGCGGATGATGGAGTTGCTGCATGCAACGGAAATCCGTTTGGGGTTGGTGACGAATGGTGAGCAGTGGATGTTAGTAGATGCGCCGCGCGGGGAGACAACGGGGTTCACGACATGGTATGCGTCGCTATGGTTTGATGAGCGTTCGACGCTTAATGCGTTTCAGAGTCTGTTGGGGGTACGGCGGTTCTTTGGGGTGGCAGAGGATGAGACGCTGGAGAGTCTGCTGGCGCGCAGTGCGGATCATCAGCAAGAGGTGACGGATCAGCTGGGGTTGCAGGTGCGTCATGCGGTGGAGATTTTGATTCAGGCGGTGGATAAGGCGGAGCAGAATCGCGGGGCGAAGACGAGCCGCATCGCGCCTGAACTGTTATATGAAGCGGCTTTGACGGTGATGATGCGCCTTGTGTTTTTGCTTTCGGCGGAGGAGCGGAAGTTGCTGCCGATCGATGATGACCAGTATTCGAATTATTATGCGGTTTCGACTTTGCGCGAGCAGTTGCAGACGTTGGCAAGTGATTTAGGGGAGGAGGTGTTGGAGCGTCGCTTTGATGCGTGGAGCAGGCTGTTGGCTGTTTTTCGGGCGGTGCATGGGGGCATTCGTCATCAGGAGTTGAATTTGCCGGCATACGGAGGAAGTCTTTTTGATCCAGATCGTTTTCCGTTTTTAGAGGGTCGAGGGAAAGGGGAAGAAAGAGGAAAGAAGAAAGAAGTTCCGTTGGCGATTGATAATCGGACGGTGTTGCATTTGTTGGATGCTTTGCAGTTGTTGCGGGTGGACGGGGAGATGCGGCGGTTGTCGTTTCGGGCGTTGGATGTGGAGCAGATCGGGCATGTGTATGAGGGGTTGCTGGATCATAAGGCGGTTCGGGCGGTTGAGGTGATGCTGGGGTTGGGCGGAGCGAAGCGGCTGGAGCCTGAGATGGCTCTGTCGAAACTGGAGCAGGAACGGGTTAAGGGCGAAGCGTCTTTCGTTGCGTGGTTGAAGGATGAGACGCAGAAATCTCCCGCAGCGTTGAAAAATGCCCTTGCGATAGACATCCAAAAAGATGCTTTGAAGTTGAGTCGTTTGCGGAGCGCGTGCGGGAACGATGATGCGCTGTTGGGTCGGATTTTGCCGTTTGCGGGGTTGATCCGCATGGACGATTTTGGGAACCCTGCGGTGATCTTGCCTGGGAGTGTGTATGTGACGGCGGGGACGTCGCGCCGCGCGACGGGGTCGCATTATACACCGCGCAGCTTGACGGAGCCGATCGTGCAGCATACGTTGGAGCCGCTGGTGTATGCGGGGGTGGCGGAGGGGCTGCCGCGTGAGGAGTGGAAGCTGCGTTCGGCGGCTGAATTGCTGGATTTGAAGATCTGCGATATGGCGATGGGGTCGGCGGGGTTCCTTGTGCAGGTGGTGAGGTATTTGGCGGAGAGACTAGTCGAAAGTTGGCAGGTTGAAAAGTTGGAAGGTTCAAGCGCTCAATCGTTCAAGCCTGAAAACGTTTCAATGACCGATGAGGATTTGCTGAACTATGCGCGTCGTCTTGTGGCGGAGCGTTGCATTTACGGCGTGGACAAGAACCCGCTGGCGGTGGAGATCGCGAAACTTTCGCTGTGGCTGGTGACGCTGGCGAAGGAGAAGCCGTTTACGTTTTTGGATCATGCTTTGAAGTGCGGGGATGCGTTGGTGGGCACGAGCGCGGAGGATTTTCTGCGTTGGGCGAATCGCAAGCGGACGGCGGAGATGTCGCTGGATCAGGAGGTGCTGCGCGAGGAGTTGGATAAGGCGCGCGGACTTCGCAAGCAGTTGGAGTCTTTTGTGGCGTTGGATGTGCGCGACGCGGAACGCAAATCTGCTTTGCTGGTGGAGGCGGATGCGGCGATGGAGCATGTGAAGCGCGGAGCCGACTTGCTGGCGGGTGTGAAGTTGCTGGGACTGAATGCGCAGGATGCGGAAGATTTGCAGTTGCGGATGGTAGACTCGTTTCTTGCGGGTCAATTGGATGGCGCTATTGACGCGGACAAACACCCCGACCCTGCGAGCGCGTTAAGTGCCGCCAAAAAGGAACGCGCCTTTCATTGGGAATTTGAGTATCCCGAAGTGTTCGAGCGCGGTGGTTTTAGTGCGTTTGTGGGAAATCCGCCGTTTTTATGGGGCATGAGGATTTCAACAACTTTTGGGCAAAACTATTATAGTTACATAACATCTAGTATTGAACGTAGCGTTGGCGCAGCAGATTATTGTGCTTATTTTCTGCGTCGAGCAGTTGACCTTCTTAGAAAAGAAGGCTCTTTAGGTTTAATAACCGTTGACACCATTGCCCAAGGCGATACTAGAGAAATAGGGCTAGATGAAATTACCAAGGATAATAACAATGTAATATTTAATGCGGTTTCAAGCCAATTTTGGCCAGGAACCGCTAACGTGAAAGTTTCCAGAGTCCATTTATATAAGGGCGAATGGTATGGGTATCGCCTTTTAGATAATTTACAAGTATCACGAATTAGTTCTAGGCTTTTAGAGGAAACAGAAGATACCCTGCCTTATTCTTTGAGCAGAAATGCGGGTAAATCCTTTGTGGGACATTATTTAATGGGACAAGGATTTGTTTTATCAGCAGAAGAAGAAAAAAATCTTCTCGCCACTGAACCTGCCGCAAAAAAGATAATTTTTGACTATCTTCGCGGAGAAGATATAAATCAACGCCCTGACCAAAAGACATTAGAACGGGTCATTAATTTTGGCACTACGCCCCTAGAAGAGTGTGAGAAAAAATACCCCGCAACGTTAAGTAGAATTAGAAAACTTGTAAAGCCTGAAAGAGATTTGCAGAAGCGAAAGGCTAATCGGGAGAAATGGTGGCAATATGCCGAAACTCGCCCAGGTCTGACGTTGTTAATTTCTCAAAGAGAAGTTTTACTTGCTCAGCCTTTTACCACCAAATACATTGCGCCTTGTTTTGTAAATGCAAATCAAGTTTTTGCTTCACCGTTAGTAATTATTGATGTTTCAACTTTCGATAAATATGCAGTATTGCAAAGTAATTTCCACGATTCATGGGTTCGTAAATATTCCTCAAAAATGGGCGACAGGGTTCGATATGCCTCATCTGATTGTTTTGAAAATTTTCCCTTCCCAATGAATTTTGAAGGCTTGGAGAAAATCGGCGAAACCTATTATGAACATCGTCGTCAAATCATGCTGTCGCGACAGGAGGGGCTGACTACGACGTATAACCGCTTCCACAAGCCTGAGGAGGGCGCGGGGGATATTGTCCGCTTGCGAGAGTTGCATGTGGAGATGGATAAGGCAGTCGCGTCCGCGTATGGATGGGAGGATCTGTCACTGGGGCATGATTTCCACGAGACTGCGCAAGGGGTGCGGTTTACGGTGAGCGAGTCCGCGCGGCGGGAGGTTTTGTCACGGCTGTTGAAGTTGAATCATGAGCGGTGGGAGGAAGAGCAAAAGGCGGCAGGTGAGGCGCAGAAGGCAGAAGGCGGAAAGCCGAAGAAAGTGAAGAAGAAGGCGAAACCCAAGTCCACGGATGGGCAGATGGGGTTGCTGTAAAAAAATGGAGGAAAGATGACAGATTTATCGTTGCCGCTTGATGCCTATGTTGTAATTGACAACAACGCAATCGTTGGATTGTGTGATTTTCACTGTGACAGACACAAAGAACTGCCGTTTCAAGATATGATAAAGAATGCATGCACTGATATTGCTTCTGCATTTGACGGGCTTCGTCGCTTTGCTCTTGATGACAGAATTTTTACCACTGCTTGTGTACATGAGGAATTTAAACCCGAAAACAGCGATCTTTCCAAACGACGGGATTATGACAAAATCCATTGCGAAGCGCTCAAAACGGCTGTAAAAGGGCAAGTTGAACCCTTAGATATTAATATGGAGGCTATTCAAAGACTCAGAAAAATGAGTGGTGCGCCTAAAAAACTGGGGGATGAATTATCGCGTTTATCTGATCCTGATTTATCCTTAGTAATCCTGGCGCTGGGTATTATTAATGAGAAGAAAAAAAGGGTTTATGTGTTGACGGATGAGGAAGATTTGCGGCTTTTTATAAGCTGGGCTAAAACTAAGCCTGAGATAAAGGAGATATGCCCTAGTTCTCAGTTGCTGGAAGGATTGCACAGCATGATTTACATGGATAGCGCTCATCGTCACTGCGCTTTTGCCACCGTTCAAATTTATGAAATGTTCGCTCATTATCAGCAATCTCAACTAAAGCGGATGGCACTTGCTGGAACTACAAAATTTGGGATGATTGAAGTTACCTACCAACAAATAAAAGAGGCGATTCGTGCTTCTGGAAAGATTAAACAAGAAAATTTAGCAGGTGCAGCATGAGCAACAAAATGACAGATTCGTTTGACGATTTTATGTCTCAAATTTCGGCGTCTCTTCAAAGTCCGTCGGGAGATGTAGCTCTTAGAAGAATAAATGCAGAGCGAGTACTTCGATTAATGCTTGATGAAATTGTCCAGCAAAGACACGATTTGCAAATCCGCGTGCTTACCGATAATAGAATTTCGGGATATTCAGGCGCTGACATTTTGATGCAAGTTGACGACTATGAAATCCGTATTGAGTTAAAAGATGTTTCAGAAAACTCTCCTACTTTAAGCATGGATGAACTGGCTATTTACAAGAAAATTTTTGAAGAAAATCCGAGCACTGAGGCTTTAGTGATTGCTTGGATTGCAGATGATTTACCATCACAAAGTTTATCTCTTGTAACAATAGATTCTTTGATTAACGAAGAACTTATCAATGACTTTATCAAAAATGCCCGTCCTTTGTCTGATGTCGTACAAGAAATCTTGTCCAACCAGATGAAAGTATGGGAAGATATTCCGTCTCTGTCTGCTAACACGTCAGATACCACTACAAATATAGCCAATATCTTTAGTGCCTATTTTAAAGATGCGCTTAAAGACGAACAAGAAAGATCTTTTAAATTAGAAGAAAAGAAAATCGCCGTTAGAAATTTCCCTGAAAAACGAGAAACTGACCTAGTCAAAAGTGTTCTCCAAGACGCGTTAAAGGAAAGTTCAGTTGAAAAACTATCCGATCGATTGTCTCAACTCCCCAAAAGAGGTGCAAAATGATTGTTGAAGTTGAAATGATCAATTGGCGTGCTTATGATCATAAGTCCTTTAAATTTATTGCTGGTCTCAATTTTATTATGGGACCAAATGGCAAAGGCAAAACCTCGATTTTAGAGGCAATTTCCTATGCTTTAACAGGTGATGTGTCAGTAGTGGATAATCCGAAGGACTTATTACGAGATCCCCAAAAACCTGGAACTGTAAAACTAACTCTTGCCATTAATGGAAAAAATTACCTGGTAGAGCGAACACAGCTTCCCCAAAGAGCAGGTGATGCCTCCTTATATGATGTAGCTGAAAATAAGCAATTGGCAGTCCACCATAAAAATGTTAATTCCAAAATTGAAGAACTTATTGGTGTTTCTTCTGATTTTTTGAAGCGGATTATATATATGGCTGAAGGAGATGTTTTTCGTTTCTTACAACAACCCCCTGGAAAAGCACTAAATCAACAGGTTTATCGTGTACTCGGATTAACGCAGCTGGACTTATTTAAAGAAGCAATCAAAGCTGCTAAATCCAAATTGCGCGATCAAGCGAAAGACCTAAAACTAATCCAAAAGAGAATACAAGACTTACCAATAAAGAATTTAAGCCTGGAAGATATTATTTCTGGCTTGGATGAAAAACGTGAAATTATGTTAAAACAGGTGCTTGAATCTCAGGATGCGATCTCACGTTTTGACTCTCAACATCAGAATATTTTCGATCTACGGCAAAAGATAGAAGGAAATCTTAGCTTCCTCAAAGAAAGCAGTCAATACTGGAGCGCGCTTCAGGACAAACCTTTTCTTTTGTATTTTGATGAATTGCAGCAAATTACAGCCGAGCAGCAGCGCTCACTTTCAGAATTGGAAAAAAACCTAGCAAGACTTAAAGGCCAACAAGACTCCTCAAAGCGGGTGTTTGATCTTTTGTCGTTGATTTCGGAAGGTGAGGACGATGTCTTGTGCCCTATATGTAAAAAGCCGATGTCTCACGCTGAAAAACTGCAGGTAGTTTCGGATGTGACAGCGGATATTTCGCGAATCGAAGCTGACATTGCAAAACAGGAGAGGCAGGTTGCTTCCGCTTTAAAGACAAACAAGCAAACGTCGCAATATGCTGACAGGCTGAGAGAGTTGCGTAATGTAGTGGTGCATAACCAGATTAATTTTATACAGCCCCAGATGACAATTCAAGAAATAGTTGACGCACTCTCTTTGAAAGAGGAAAATGATCATAGCCAAAACTTGAAAGACAAACTGCGGCTAAATCGTGATCAATTAAAAGATATAGAAACACAACGAGCCGACTATGTTGCCCTAAAGAGTCAATTGGAGCAACGCAGCTTTTCAGATCCCGAAGATATTACTGATGCGCTAGTTCAAATTGAAACTAGGCAAATATCTCTTGATGTTGCTGCAGAGTCTGCTGAAAAGACGTTGGCAAACATGCGTGATGTTCAGTTAATTTCCATATACAAACAGATTGCCGATGTTTGGAATAATTTTGTGAAACACGGAAAGTGGAAATTGAGAATGGATGTGGATGGAAAGCCATTGTTGGCAGAAGAAAACGAAAGAGAATTTGAGTTTGGGCAATTTAGCGGCGGTGAAAAAACAGCATTGCTCGTTGTTATCCACACAGTTATTGCTCATTACTTCTCTGGGTGCAATTTTATTCTAGTCGATGAGCCGTTGGAGCATCTTGATCAAGTCAATAGAAGATCCTTGATGAGATTTTTCATGGCCGCTTCAAAAAATAATTTCTTTGAACAGGCTTTAGTTACGACTTATGAAGAATCTTTGGTCCGCAAATATATGTCGGAAGACAATGTTAATATTTTGCATGTTTAACCTCGATTAATCAACTTAAAAGCAATAACCTATAGAGAAACATATGCCAGAATCAAATTCGTCACAAATCACTGTTCAGAAACTCATTACCCCACATGATCAATTCATACGGGCTGTGTTCAATACACAGCGTTCGTATTATATTGATATTTATCAGCGCGAATACAAATGGACCGATGAACAGGTCAAGACCCTTCTCAACGATCTGGAAGTCCGCTTTGAGCTTGGAAAGCGCGGAAAAACTGTCCCTAGAGAAATCCAGCAGGACGTATTGGAAAACTTTGAGCCTTATTTTCTGAATACTTACCTAACTCACACTTCCCCGACTGCCACCAGCATTGTGGATGGTCAACAGCGGTTAACCACACTTCTGTTGATGCTCATCAAGTTATTTCGCATGTTGCAACACATCGATTCAGTACCCGAGTCGCTTAATAAGACATTCAAACCCACTGCCATTAGTCCTTTGATTTTTGAAGCTGATGATTTCGGGGGTGCGACGCGCTTTAAGATTTTCAACCCCAACCGTGATGCACAATTACGAGCATTGGTAGATGGTGTGGACTTCAATCCCATAGATGAGACCCAGAAACGGCTCAAGGAAAATTTTGTCTCGATAAGCAACTATTTCGATAACTATTTCCATTCCGACGCAGATCCCAGTGGTTTTGACCTGCCCAAGCTGACTTATTACATCACCTACCTGCTCGACCGGGTCTCCATTGTTGAAATCCGTATTGAGCGTCAGGATAATGTCGCCATGATTTTTGAAGTAGTCAATGATCGTGGGCTGGGTCTGCGTCCCTATGAAATCTTGAAAGGTAAATTCATTGGCAACCTGCCGCCCAGAGAGAAAGAAGAGGCGAATCAAATCTGGGTAATGTTGCAAGACTTGTATTATCAAACTGAGCTAAGGAATACGACTGAATCGCGCATCGACCTGGATGATTTCTTCCGGATCTACTTCCGTGCCAAATTTGCCAAGAACGAGACTGAATATGTTGCGTTAGAGCGAGACTATCATTATGAAATCTATCGCCGTACCGACTTGCGTACCCATTTTGGAGAATTTCGTGATCACTCCGTTCTATTCGGTCGCATCAAAAATGAGATCCAATATTTCGCAACCTTATATCAAGAATTACGAGCTGATTATAGGGAAGATCGTCCACATCTGCTTTATAACAAATTGCAGGATCAAAACCAACAATATTTGCTAATCATGTCTGCTGTTGAACTTAACGATCCACAGCGTGAAGCAAAAATCCGCACGATCTCAGCCAAGTTCGACCAGTTACTTGTTATTCTACGAGTTCTCGGAGCTTATGACAGCAATTCCTTTCAGCGGCTTGTTTATGGATTGAACGATAGTCTCCGTAATAAGAATGAGGCGGAGTGCCGTAATATTTTTGACAAGCTGATTATCGAAACTCTTCAAAATGAAGAACGGCTGGAAGAGACTTTTACTGGCGGTGTGGCTGATATTTTCACTTATGAGCGTTTCAAAAACGCGCGGAACAGTACGACAAATTTCAGCAAATATTTGCTCATGCGCATTGATCGTTGGCTAAGTGATATGCTGGATAAGCCCAGCTATTGCAGCGAATCCGCGATTGAACTTGAAGACCGCTTCAATCGGTCAAATCGCAAACGCTATGGTATGCATTTGGAGCATATATACGCACACAACGAAGCCAATCGAAATCTATTCCTCGACCCTATAACTAAAGTAGTTGACGCGGCGCTATTTGACCAAACCCGCAACTACCTTGGTATGGTGCTGTTGTTGAAAGATTCTCAAAATATCAGTAGCAGCAACGACCTTTACAAAGATAAGCTGGATGATTACGCCACCAGCAATATTATCTGGAACGAGTTGCTGGCTGGTCGATTGCCTGATGTGGATGAGAGGAAACTCCCTCCGCTATTCCAAAACGCGGCGATTGCTGCTGATTCAAATGGTGCGTTTCCAAGAGATCAGGTAGAACAACGTCAAAAAGTCTTTTTCGAGGCTGTCAAAGCAATTTGGTCGCAGGTATGATATCAATGTGTAATAATTCCGCTAATTCCATTGATATATTTGGTGTTTAAAAGGTAACATTTATGAGCCAACTTGAAAATGTAAAATCACCTCTTGAACTTCGTACCGAACTCCACAAAATGGTGGTCGCTGATTTATTAGGTCCCGCAGGCGGTGAAGATGAAACGGTGGACGAAGCCACTGTCCGCTCGCGGTATGTAGTCGGCATGTTGGCGCCAAAAGGTCAAACCGCTTTGCCAGAAGATGATGATGGTGAACTTGCTCTCGCGGGAACTGACACTCAAGACGGCAAACCATCCTCGCCCACGGCGGCAATTCCCACTATGATGCCCTCCTCGCTCGGCATGACCTTCTCCGTCTCCACACAGGCGGCTTCGGTTCAAGTCACCGCCCGTTGGGGGCATTACTTCCGCGCCCGAAGTGAAATTGTCAAAGACGACAAAGGCGAACCCAAACTTATCTGGAAGCGTCAGCAGATTCAAGCCATAAAAGAGATACCACTTAAGCTTGGCAAAATCCAACCGTGGAGTCCAAGCGCAGATTTCCCCGATGTGCAGGTCACAGGTTTAATGCGCAAATACGACGGCACGTGGACCGTAACATTGTTTCTGGTCAACGGTCAACAGGAACCCAAAACGCTGATAGATACCGCTTGGGTCTTTCAACCTGAACTGATTGTCAACAACACGGATGGTGAGGCTATCTTCACCCCGCGTAAACTCGATGTGCAAGTTAACGATGAGCCTGAAACCAAATCCATGTCCATGATCTACAGGCGACACAGAGAATTTGCTGTCGGCCACGGCGCTGGTATCCACGCCGAAAAACGTGCAGGCGAATGGAACCGGGCGTATGAGATTCGTACCGCCATCATCCCTATGCACGAGGTCGAACAGGTGGACGCACCCAGTGCGCAGGAAATCCCCGCCCTCGCAAACGTTCAACTCGATATGCTTGTACTCTCCCAGTTGGATGGAGCTGGATTAGTCGCTGCCCTCGCACCGTTAGCGGATGCCTATGAAGCGTGGATTCTCGAACAAGAAGCGCGCCTCGCCTCTCCCTCCCCCGATCTTGTTCCTTACATCCTGCCAGCAGAATCATCGCTCGAAACCTGTCGTGCTACCCTTGGCAGAATCCGTGAGGGTATTGCGCTCCTCGCCTCGGATGAGAAAGCTGCCGAAGCCTTCCGCTTCGCGAATCAGGCAATGGCACAACAACGTATCCGCACCATCTACACTCGCGAAATTCGCCAGAAGAAAAACGATAAACTCAAGGTCGAAGAATTTGACCTCCCGAAGAATCGTTCATGGCGTCCATTCCAGTTGGCATTCATGCTGCTCAACATCCCCGCACTGGTTGATCCAACTCACCCCGACCGCATAGACCCAACCTTTGCCAAAGCCGATCTGTTATGGTTTCCCACCGGCGGTGGCAAGACCGAAGCCTATTTAGGTGTTGCTGCTTTCGCAATGGGCTTACGCCGTTTACAAGGTGACATGGATGGATATTCTGGAGCGGCCGGCGTAACAGTGATCATGCGCTACACGTTGAGATTGCTCACCCTTCAACAATTTCAACGGGCCACTGCTCTCATTTGCGCCTGTGAATTGATTCGAAGAAATGATAAGAAATGGGGTGATGAACCCTTTCGCATTGGTTTGTGGGTTGGTCAAAAATCTACACCCAATAGAACGGAAGACGCCGCACAAGCGATTCAACAAAATCACGGTCAATGGATGGGTCTAGGTAACAAAGGCACACCAATTCAGCTCACCAATTGTCCTTGGTGCGGGAAACCCATCACTGCAAATGATGTCAAAGTGGAATCATTCAAATCTGGTCGTGGTCGCACCTTCCAATATTGCAGCGATCCAATGGGAACTTGTGCTTTCTCAAAACGCCAATCGCCAGATGAAGGTCTGCCCATCGTGGTAGTGGATGAAGAAATTTATCGCCGCCTGCCAACGCTGCTCATTGCTACTGTAGATAAATTCGCGCAAATGCCTTGGAAGGGTGAAACACAAATGCTCTTCGGCAAGGTCAATGGATACTGCCCGCGTCATGGCTGGCGCTCCCCACAACTGGAAGATACCGACAGCCATCCTGCCATTAAGAGCAACCCTGAGAAATTCCCTGCCGTCAAAACGAAAGCCTCCAATCCACTCCGTCCACCCGATCTCATCATCCAAGACGAGTTGCATTTGATCAGCGGACCGCTTGGTACGTTAGTTGGTTTATATGAAACGGCTGTCGATCGCTTATGCTCATGGGATTACAAAGGTGTTCGGGTACGGCCCAAAGTCATTGCTTCTACGGCAACCATCCGCCAGGCAAACAAACAAGTCCATAACTTATTCCTGCGCGAAGTGCAGATATTCCCGCCCTCTGGTTTGGATGCAGGTGACAACTTCTTCTCACTCCGCCGTCCTGCCGCGCCTGAGTCGCCTGGCCGTTTATACATCGGTGTGTGCGCGCCTGGTACACGTATGAAGACCCTGCTCATCCGCGTTTATGTCGCCTATCTTGCAGCTGCGGAAAAACTCTACAAAGAAGTTGGCAAACCCGCCGACCCGTGGATGACTCTCGTAGGATATTTCAATGCCATGCGCGAACTAGGCGGAATGCGCCGCGTAGCAGAAGATGGTGTTCGTACTCGCTTACGTACAATGGACGAACGTGGTTTGGTCAAACGCTTTATCGAGTCTGATGCCATCGAGGAACTCACCTCGCGTAAATCCGCCACCGATATCCCTCGAATTTTAGATCGCCTTGAGGCGGTCTTCGACCCCGCCGACAAAGGCAAAGATCGCCAACATCCTTATGATATTGTCCTTGCTACTAACATGATCTCTGTCGGTGTGGATGTAAATCGTTTAGGTCTGATGGTTGTGGCAAGTCAACCCAAAGCCACATCCGAATATATTCAAGCTACCAGCCGTGTCGGTCGCGCTTTCCCTGGAATGGTCTGTACTGTGTACAACTGGGCACGCCCACGCGACCTCAGTCACTATGAGCGCTTCGAACATTACCACGCCACATTCTATAAACAAGTCGAGGCGTTATCTGTTACACCCTTCTCGCCCCGCGCGTTGGATCGCGGCTTGAGTGGTGTGTATGTTTCGCTGGTGCGGTTGCTTACCGAAGAATTCAATAAAAATGAGGGCGCGGGAAAATTTTCCACACCTAATGAATTGATCGCCGGCGTCGAAAAAGATATCCGCAATCGTGCGCGCGGAGTAGTGGTTAGTGAAAAGGCAGAAGACTTAGTGAAATCCATGCTTAAGACTCGCCGTGACGAATGGCAAAGCAAAGCATCCAATTCAATGAGCGGAAGTGTTTTGACCTATAACAAATATGGAAACGAGCGTGCCGTACCTTTGCTAAAACAACCCACCGAGCAGGGTGCAACTGAATTTTTCTGCCTCAACTCCCTGCGCGATGTCGAGCCGCAGATCAAATTGCTACTCAACGATCATGATATGGATAACAGACCTGAGCCAAGAGAAGAAAACTTAGAACCCAAAAGGCAGGATGAATAAATGACAAATCCAACACAGATCAATCGCGTCGGCGAAGTGCGTCCCAGCCAGTTGATGTTTACGTACGGTGTTGGTGCACTGGTTGACCTTCCCAAAGTCTCAGTCATTGTCTCTGGGCTGGATGACTGGCAACTCAACCCTGAGTATTGTCATACCATCGCCGAAAGTCGCTTGCTGCAAGCAGTTCAATTCCATCTGCCCAATGTCGAGAAGATGGTCACGCCTCCGCTTGTAACTGATGATAGCGGTGATACCAATCCCGACTCACCAACATTTTACGTGGGTGTTCCCGTCGCAACCTTCCCACGCTGGATGGTCTGTCCACGTTGTCGCTTGCTTGCACCATTGAGCTCCAATCTTTTCAAGTTAGACGCTTCGCTCTATCATCCCGACCAGACTTGTTATCGGCATACCAACTGCTTAAAATGGAATGAGCCTGAAGTACTGCCAGCCCGCTTTTTAGCCGCCTGCGAAAAAGGTCACCTCGATGATTTCCACTGGGTGGAGTTTGTTCATCGTGGAAAAGAAACAGTCTGCAATGCGCCACAACTGCGGCTATTAGAACTGGGACCATCCGGCGAAGCCCGCAATCTCGAAGTTAGCTGCGAGAATTGTAAAGCGAAGCGAAGGATGAATGATGCATTTGGTATTGAAAATCGTGCAAAACTTCCTGAATGTACGGGGCGCCGGCCACACTTAAGAGACCATGATAGTGAAAGATGTGAACTGCCAATTCGCACCATCACCTTGGGTGCTTCTAATACATGGTTTCCGGTCTCACTCAGCGCAATCGCAATTCCAGTCTCTGCCGATATTGTCATGCAGTTGGTAGAGGAGAAATGGTCAATACTCAGCGCCGTGAAAGAAATAAGCACAATTGAATTCTTAAGGAATGTAGGCAACCTTGGCAGGCTCAGCCAATATCCCGACTTAAAGATATTCGAGGCGATTCAAGCATTCAAGAATCAAGAGATCAATGGTGGCACAAGAAGAACAAAGCCCGATTTGAAAACACCTGAATGGAAAGTCTTTGTGGAACATGATTCCATGTTGAATGATGGTGAGAATTTCAAACTCCGAGCGGTGCTGCCTCCATCAAATGCAAAAGACTTTCTCAAGCAGGTGGTTCTCGTTGAGCGCCTGCGCGAAGTGACCGCGCTGGTCGGCTTCACTCGTATTGATTCTGGCGGTGAGCAGGAAGATCCCGAACTGGATATTCCTACGTCAACAGCACCGCTTTCACGCAATGCACCCACCTGGGTTCCTGCCAGCGAAGTGCGAGGAGAAGGTATCTTTGTTGAGTTCAACGAAGAACGAATTCAGGCATGGCTTGAAAAAAAAGAAATTCAGGAACGCAACGCGCTCTTTTTTGAGGCACATAAAAAATGGTGTGAGACTCGTGGTATTGAAGATCCAGCAAAAACCTTCCCTGGTATGAGGTATATCTTGCTACATTCCTTCTCTCATGCACTGATGCGTCAACTCTCATTAGAGTGTGGCTACGCTGCTGCCAGCATCCGTGAACGTATTTATTCAAGTTCCCCAACTGCAGATAAAACGGCGATGGCCGGCATTCTGATTTATACTTCTGCGCCCGATAGTGAAGGTACACTGGGTGGATTGGTGAATTTGGGTGAACCTGAAAACCTCGGGCTGCATATAGCACAGGCATTGGAACACGCCCAGTTGTGTGCCAGTGACCCCTTGTGTGCGGAACATGCTCCCAGCCAGCATGGACGCACCATTCACGGTGCAGCCTGTCACGCCTGCCTTTTCTCGCCTGAAACATCCTGTGAGCGTGGCAATCGTTATCTTGATCGCTCGACGCTGGCGAAGACAGTCGAGCAGGAATTCATCACATTCTTTAACCAAGCATGAAGAACCCTACCATCCAAGAAATTGTCATTCGATTCGTGGAAGATACCCCCGCCGAGTATGTTAGTCGCATCACCAATTTGCTTCAACGCGAATCGGAATTTGATAGTGAACGAATCTTGCACCGCATTCAAACTTTGATTCCCCAAGCTGATGTTCAGGATAAGATTCGGCAGTTCGTAGGAAATTGGAGAAAAGCGAAGGATGTTCCATCCCCTAAGGAGATGGCATTGATGATTTCTGCGGTGGACTCTTCGTTGGATTATTACCATCAAAAACAATCCATCGAACTGACTTGGACAGGTCCCAAGACACGCGAAGTCAACCTCCGCCGCACGGATCAGGCATTGATCGAATTAATCAATTCTTCCAAAGAGAGGATCGTCGTCGTTAGTTTTGCAGTGTACAAGGCTAAAACCATTATGGCTGCATTGGAAAAAGCAGCTAATCGTGGTGTCAATATAAACATCATTATAGAGTCCCCTGATGCAAGCGAAGGGAAGATTGCTTACGATACGATTGCTGCTCTGGGCATGGTCATGAAGTCTAGGGCCAAGATATTTATCTGGCCGCATGCAAAACGAGAAGTCACCCCCAATGGAAAATATGGCGCTCTACACGCCAAAGTTGCAATTGGGGATCAAAATATCCTTTATATTTCTAGCGCCAATCTCACCGATTATGCCATGAGTTTGAACATGGAAATGGGTGTTCTTATTTTTGGCGGCGATTTACCGGTTCAAGCCCAGATTCATTTCGATGAATTAATTACCAATGGAGTGCTAGTTGAAATTGAAAAAGAATAGTTTATTAATATCCCAGTTTATGTTAGCTTTCAGGGAATAGGTACTATTCAAGACAAGTAAAGAAGCTTATGAAAAAACTTGATAAGAATTACCTTTCGCTCCAATTTCGAAACCACATTCGTTCAAAAAATGGATCAGAGTTCCAAAGTTTTTTCGAGAATATTATGGAAAAATCCGATCCGAGTTTTGATAAAGTAAAGCCTTATGGTAACAAAGGTGACAGCGGCAATGATGGTTATAAAAGCGAGTCGGGTGTTTTTTACCAGGTTTATGCTCCAAACGTACCGAGCATAAATAAAGCAAAAGCTGCAAAAAAATTACGTGATGACTTTCAGAAACTAAAAAAGGGCTGGAGTCAAATCTCGACTATAAAAGAATACAACTTTGTGTTTAACGATAAATATGAAGGAACCATTCAAGATATAGATCAAGCGCTATCTGATTTGAGAAAAAATAATGGGAAAATAAAATTTAAGAAACTTCTTGCTAAAGATTTGGAAAAAATCTTTTTTAGCCTAAACGAAGACGATATTTTCGACTTAGGGTTTCACACTGATCAGAGACAAGCACTTTCAATTGCCTATTCATATTTAGAAGGGGTAAAAACAGAGCTTGATAAAGAAAATATCCTTTTTGCACAAAAAAACCTCCAGATCATTAAAGAATCAATTGCATCACTGAATGATGAAAACCTATCCTTGGAATACGAGGTTTTGGAATGTAGGTGCTTGCAAAAAATGGAGAGAATAGACGAAGCCCGCGAAAAATACAAGAACATTGCGAAGAAATTTCCCGATGATCCTCGCCCTCTTCTGTATTTAGCAGAAATATACCTAAACGACAAAGAACCTGAGAAAAACGCGGAAATACTGAAGAAAGCCGAAAGAATTAACAGCGATTTCTGGCTTTTGCACTTAGAAAAAATAATTCGGGCTCTTCACCTTGATGAAGCTGTTGACACACACAACATTGATGAAAAAAACTTTCCAGAAGATCCAAAAGAAAGGGCAAGTTTCTATCGCGTCTATGCGATTGCTTTTGATAGATCTGGAGATCAGGTCAAGGCTGATGAATTTCTAGAAAGAGCTGCTCACTTAACTCCAGACAGGTATGGCAATTACTATGATGAACTAGCGTTTATCCATCACCGGATGCTTCTAGCTCAGGATATATCGCAGAAATTACAGCTGGCACGTGATCTACTAGAGAAAGCAGACATAGCGATCAACAAGTTTCTGGAGTATGGCGATATAGGAGCGCGAAATAAAGCAAGCCTCAATGTTCTCAAATTGGATGCACTACTAGTGCTAGATAATATTCCAGAGTTCGAACAACTTTCCACTGAAACTTACAAGTTAGCAGCTACGTGCTATTTCGACAAGCGAATTGAGGGTATCCTAGTTGGCATATTGCAATACGTCATGTTGCCTGATAGTGAACTGCTTCAACTTTTAGATTATTTAAAGAATGTAAAAAACAAGATTTCTAATGAGCTATTAGAAGTGCTAATTCTTCAATTCCAGTTAAGGAATTCTCTATTCACTGATGGGGAGATCTTCTTTAAAGAGATTAGCCATCAAGAGTATTTACAATTCATCAACGATCTAGAAAAAGATCGTCAAGAACAAGTACTGGATTTCTTACGGGAACGTTTGCCGTTTGCCATTGCTCTCGCTAGTACCCTGAAAGATTATCCTGGGTTGAGAAGAAAAATTATCGAAAACCTTCCAGATGATAAAAACATTCAGAAAAATAAGCTATGGCTCATTCTTAACTTTGACGAGGATGATTTCGATGAGGCTTTCGAAATCTTGAAACAGCTTGATCTATCCAGCCTAAGTTATGTTGAATGTAGACCTATGCTCCAAATCGCACGCCAGCAGAAGGCCTGGGATTTCGAAATTACCATCTTAGAGAAGCTCTTAGAGAAGGAGAAAAATGAAAAAGCCTTATTCGACTTAAAACTTCAATTACTGGTTGCTTATTTGTCCTTGGAAAAGTTCCCTGATGTTATCGAATTGGGCGAAAAATTGCTTGCAGAAAATCTCAACAAGAAGTTGCTAGATGCACATAATCTAGAAGCCCTTCTGGGCAATACACTTATTGCATGCCGGGAAAGAGGTAAAGTTGAAAGCGAGGCTTTAAATACAGCAGAAAAACTGCTTGAAACCTATCCTCTTAAAAACCCAACGTTTGAATTCAAAGCTGGGATCGAAGCTGAGGTTTTCTTGGACAACAATAAGGGCGAGAAGGCACTCGCTGCCGTTATTGATGGGGTAAAGAGAAAGAAAAGGTTAGCTCCTCAGGAATACGCAAAGCTATATTTTCTGTTTTTGAGAATCGGAAACCAATCCAACTTGAATTTAGAATCGTTAGATAGTGTTCAGGAAATAACATTTGTAAAACTAAGAAACAAAGATGAATGGTATTTCATCGGAGATGAAAACGAATTAGATGCAATTCCGATTTCCAAAATGAATAACAAACATGAAGTGTTTATTGGTAAGAGATTAGAAGAAATCATCGTATTCCCAAACAAATACAGTGCAGATAGTGATGTAAGCACAATTGAGCTCATATTTACTGTAGAGCAATATGTGCTATGGCAAACAGTCGAGAATTTTCACAGATTAGCCAGCCAGGGAAATATCCCTGGTGTGGATATGGTCCAAGTTCCCCCTCAAGGCGATAATGTGGACATTCAATATCTGGTTAAATTTTTTGAAGACATAAACTCAAGAACCGAACCACTTTTTGAAATGTATTGCAAGAGTCCGGTGCCGTTAGCTGTGCTAGCCGTTAGTGAAAGCGGACTAACAAGTGCAGTTGGACATATACAGAATGAAGGAAAAGGCTTTATTCACTTCAGTGATGGTACGACGAATGAATTTAATGCTCAAAAAACACTTGCCAAGAGAGTGATTGACGAAAAACTACCGTTTTATATCGATGGCACATCCGCCTTGTTCTTATCTGAAAGCGGAATGTTGCCAATAATCCACGCTTATATTCCAACCTTGAGAACACCCCAATCTGTAATAAACCTGTTAGCCGACGTTGCTGGTAAGTTCCGTTATATGGCCGGGCACACGGGATATATGGGATATCAACAAGGGAAGTTACGGATAACATCCATTGAGAAGGATAAAAAAGACTTCATCAGATCTAACTTTGTTGCCAGTATAAAATTGCTCGAATCAAAGCCTAAAAATGTCAAAGTTATCTCTTCGGCTAATAAAATAGACTGTCTTTCGGAAGATAAAGTGCCTGCTGAACTATGCGATGCCTGTGTTCTCGCACAAAAAGAAAATGTGACAGTTCTTACAGATGATTTTCTGTACCTAAAGTTTAATTCAACAGAAACTGGCAAAAAAGCACCTGAATATTTCTCCTCGCTAGCATTAGTAAGAGTACTCTACGAAGATGGGAAGCTTAGCTTCAAAGAATATTTGGAGTATTTCGGGTATTTATCCTCGTACCGATTTAGATTCTTGACCCTGGATTCTGTCGATATTGAGAAAGCTGTGTTCGGTGAAGGAAAAATAAAGACGGTCAAGCCTGGAAACATCAAACGATTAAACTTTCCACTCACTTTGGCAGAAGAATATGGCGTTCCATTTCAAACGGCATTTAGAGTTGTAGGATTATTCTTTATTGATGTGCTGAAAGATAACTCAATTACTGAAGAGGTCGCCGAGCAAATATTCATCGAAATTCTCGAAAGTTTTCCCACGGAGATGAGCAAGAAGGACTTAGGACAAATCTTTTTAGAAGCTTGTAGTCGAATAATTGAGAAGAACAAATCAAAGGTAATCATACAACCTGAAAACCAACTTTTACAGAAAAAACTAAATCGACTGCAGCAGGCAGCGGAGATTTTCGGGTGGCAATCAAAACTTTGGGCACCGAAGTAGCTATACAGCAGCCGTCAATTGCACTTTAGTGTTTATGACTAGTAACTACTTAACTTAATCCTAGAATACTTTATTGACTAGAAAGGGACATCTACTAGCTTTATAGAAGCTGATCTCTAAAGTTTTTTAGTGGAGAATGTTCTTTATTGAGCCTGCTTCTGCAAATCCTTATTCTTGAAATCAGTCTTTAAAACAAAAAAGCCCCTGATTTTCAACCGATCAGGGGCCTGCTATCTATATAAACCTGAACCTTACCAAGTATTGTTGCAGCCTTTCATGCGAGATCACTCTTCCGCTGTGGTCTTCCCGCCATGAGCCATCTTCCAAAGGTATGTACACCAGTGGCTTTCTCGCTGGCAACACCAAACCACATTGGAAGGGCAATCGGGTCTCAAACAATTGTCGGCGTTCCTCTTTGCGTCTGCGGAACAACTCTCTCTTGCTCAGTCGCTTCTTTGACAATTCACCCGTGAAAAGGGATGCTTGCACTTGGACTAGTGACTTATCAGAATAAGCCGTGCGAGAACCTGGTTTGCTCTGAAGGCGAACACTTTTCACCGAGACGGACGTAATCCCCGCACACTTGGGCCCCATGCCGATTACAATACTCATGGGAGATTTCAACCGCCGACCACATTTTTTGCATCTTGGTTGTTTTTCCATCATAACCTCCATTACAGAATAGCGCAGTCCGGGCTGCACACCCGGACTGCTGTCGTTTAGAAAAGCGATACTTGATTTTGTGTCGCTTGCTTGGGACGTGCTCTGCCAGCCACTCTTCCCGCCACACCTTTGTTCGTCATCCAGTCAGACCAGGAAACCGTCTTAGGCATTTCAGGTACAGGTAACGGCGCACTTGGAGCTGTCGGGCAACCCATTGGAGAATTCGAGACAACCACTTCATCTGCAAACAAGGATTGCAGGTCGGGTAGATCAGCCGAATCCAGTGCTTCACGCGCCAATTTCATAAGGATGTCTCCTTCCTCCTCAGGAACAATGGCGCCACCCACATTATCACCATACAACAACTGGGCAGCTTTCATTTTCGCACCGATGAGCGCCAGGGCACGCGACTCCATTGTGTCGTTATAAACCGAGAAGATTGCCTTGACCGGTTTCGTCTGTCCCAAGCGCCAAACCCGCCTGAGACTTTGCCAAAGCACATAGTAGAGTAGGAATGTGGCGAGTTATCCTTGCGGACACT
>ERZ761607.453-NODE-453-length-73085-cov-29.053485_pt1 | contig 73085 bp, 63 predicted proteins | sample MGYA00511164_ERZ761607 | MGnify/ENA primary metagenome ERZ761607 (study PRJEB28899, sample SAMN02445080) | bioreactor sludge metagenome | biome: EBPR sludge | place: Australia: Brisbane, Thorneside Wastewater Treatment Plant | collected 2011-06-22 ...
GTAACCGTCATCCGTTTGTACCATGCCATTGAAGCATAAACCACTTCTGACGGCGACTTTTTTAACGCGCAGGGAACTTTTGAAATGCACCCGTTGTTATCTGTAGCGTATTTTTAAAATGTGTCCTTAAAACTTCAAAAAAACGTAAGAACTTAGGCTATAAATTGGGATGGACACAATTTACCATCTGGTGTTTATTATTGCCAGTTGGTTGTAGAAGGTAATATGCAAACAAAAACAATCATTTTATCAAAATAAACTTTTATTTAAGAGGATTCAACATAAAAAGGCGCAAGATACAGGCCATAGCAAGCACCCTGTGTTTTTCTACTTATTGGAGCAAAATGTTTATAAAAAAACGTATCATTATTTTCTCGCTTACGCCACTGGGCATTGGCGGTATGGAAGAAAATATTTTACAACTTGCTGAAGGCTTGCAGACCCGTTTTGAAGTTAAGATTTTAGGTTGGTTTACCCCGCCTTTTTTAATACAAGCAGCAGCAAGACTGCCCAAAACGGAACTGCTTCCCATTGAACGCCCCTCTAAGTATAATTTTCTTTTTGGGCTTCGGCTATTAAAACTTTTTCGGAGGCTCAAACCCGATCTTGTCCACTTTCAAGACCCACGAAGCCGTCTTTTGGGCGGCCCCATTACGAATATTTTAGGGATTAAAAGTGTTTATACCTTCCACATGTCGCCGCTTTTGATGCCGCATTCGCCTTTTAAAGCCCGGGTTTATACAAAAATAGAAAAATTATATAATCGTCACTTCACCGATGCTTTGATTTTCGTATCTAAAAATGTAAAAGATTTTTATGCACGGCTTGGGCTACTCAGAACACAAAAACCAAACGACTTTGTAATACGGAATGGCATTGATAGTGCCCCTTTTTTACCACTTTTGGCTGAAAAACAACAGTTCCGTACAGCGGTTCGTACGCAGCTTCAAGTTTTACCCGAAACACGCCTTGTCTTGGGGCTAGGCCGGCTCACCGTGCAAAAAGGGTTTGACTATTTAATCCAAGCCATCGCTTTGCTTCCATCAAAGGGTTTGCCTCCGTTTAAAATTATCTTGCTAGGAGATGGCGAAGCGCGGGCGCAGCTCCATGCTTTAGCAAAAACTTTAGAAGTCGAAGACGCTTTGATCTGGCTCGGTTTTCAAGACAAGCCCCAAGTGCGGGAGTATTTAATTGCAGCGGATCTATTTGTATTGCCTTCTCGTTACGAATGTTATCCTTATTCAATTTTGGAAGCAAATGCGGCCCAAATTCCAGTTTTGGTTTCGGATGTAGGAGGCAGCGCAGAAGCGGCAGCCTTGAATGCAAACCATACGGTGATCCCCCCGCATGATCCTATGGCTTTGGCAAATGCTTTGGCACAAGCGCTTCAGGCTCCTTTACGAGTGCCCAATGTTGTGAAAACCAGTTTAGACGACATGTTAGCGCAAACCCGGACAGTTTATGACCTACTCTTAGACCGTTAAAAGTTAATCAAGCTGCCGCGCCACTCGCTTTTCTTTCGCCAAAACTTGGATTTTATGAAGGGCTTGGCTTAACAATGCCATGCACAACAAAGCATCCATAGCAAGAAAAGCTGCAATCGCCCCATAGACTTCAAATTGGGAAACCAACCAAAAATTAAGCCCTAAAGCAGCCAACATCGCACCGCCGACGGCTTTGGCCATAAACCGTTGTTCGTCTAAAGCCATAAGGGCCAAAACCAGAATAGAGTTCAGACAGGTGACAGGAAACGACCAAATCAAGAGCTTAATCAGTCCTTCCGCTGCCGCAAATTCAGGTTTAAATAGCTTAATAAACTGATAGCCGCCCAACCAAACCGCCACAACTGCCGCAAAGCCGACTCCTAACATGCTCAACAAAGATTTTTGGAGCATCCGCTTAAAATCAACAAGGCGGTTTTCGTGTAGGCTTTGGGTAAAATAAGCAAAAATGGTTGCCCCCAGAATGGTTGGAATGAGTTGTAAGGTTTCGATGATGCGTAAGGGCAGGCTGTAAACGCCCACCGTTGCCTCTCCATATAGCGCATATAGCACCAAAACGCCCATATAACGATAGGCCATAATAAAAAGCCCCATAAGCCCCATCGGAAGTGCGCTTCGATACATGGTTTGGGCTAACGAAAGGTTTAAAAGCCTCATATTGACCGCTGCCATGTAACGATGAAGGCCGTATAAGACCAAAAGAAAGGTGGTCACCATCCCCAAAGACATGCCGAATAAAGCCGCTTCGGGCGAAAAGAAGACCAAAAGAAACCCCACGCCGCCCAAGACCACCAAGCTTTTTTCGACGATCATTGAAATAGATTCGTACTTTAAGACCTGATTTGCCCGAAAGAATGCCCGCAAAAACTCCAAGTGGCGAAACACAGCCGTATAAAGCCCTGCCCAAACCAAAGCCCATTGCAAGGTAGCGCTTTGATGCCCAAGCCAAGCGCCTGTCCATGCCGCCAAAACAATCAACAAGGTCGCTCCCCCTTTCACCACCAAGACATTGGTTAATAAAACGGAGCCAAAATCAGGGCGGCGCACCAACTCACGATTGGCATAATGTGTAATCCCCAAGTCTGCCAGCTCCGCCACAACCGTCATCAATGAAATAGCAAAATTAAACACTCCAAACCCTTCTTTCCCCAAATACTCTGCGGACATATAAATGCTAAAAAACACCCAGATGGGCCGCACCAGTACATTACCCAGTGTTAAGGCTGTCAGGTTTTGGAAAAAGCCAGCACGTTTTATTTCGTCATTCATCACCATTCATTTTTTGCTTTAGCCCAGCCGCTGCGCCAAATAAAACAGCAAAGGTCATGATCGCATCTTTTAAAAAGAATGGATTTGAGGTAGTTGCAGAAGGAAGAAGAGAAGTTAATGCAATGGCAACCATCAAAACAGATAAATTTTCAATCGTAGCCCGTTTGTGAAGGGGTATTTTCAACCATGCAGAAAAAAGACTCCTAATAGATTTACCCCAAATATAAATCAACAATCCCAACCCAATAAGTCCAAATTTATACCATATACCATAAAATCCATTATGAACAAAAGTATCTACCTGCGTAAAACCAAAAGTAATATCATAAACAGCATAAGAAACACCTGTTCCATAGCCAATAATTGGATTCTGTATAATCTTTTCCCATACTGCATTCGTTTCCATAAATCGGTTAATAAGTGAAATATCGGAGGTTGTTGCACTTCCCAAGCTCAATAGCCGATCCACTAAACCTTCTAATACGGTATAGAATAGGTTTCCAAAGAAGACAATTCCCAGAACAATAAAAAATGTAAGGGCTAACGAAGAAGTCCCAATTAGTTGTGCTTTTTGTTTCCAGTTTAGAAGGAAAAATAAAACAAAGGAACCAAATGCAAAATCCACCCAGTAAGCCCTACTCTGGGTTAATATTAAACTTCCTAAAAACAATAAAAATCCACTTAAGTACCCCATTTTAAATTTCCAGCGGACCTCAAATAAAAATAAAGTCAAGCAAATCAGAGCCGGAATAAGTAATAATTGCTCATTTGTAATAACCCGTCCCTTCTCCAATTGCCATGCAAATTGTGCATTAACAATGATTTCTCGATAATTCATTAAATTTCTAATGGCTGCAAAAAATCCTTGAAACATCAAGATACCTATTAATATTTGAGAACCTTTTTCATGTTTTGAACACAATTCTTTAACTGGAAAATATAAAAACAAAAATGCCAACGCGATCATCTCGCTAAAATAACCTTTAAGTTCGCCACCAAAAAGCAATGTTTGGAAAACTGAAGCAATAATCCATAATAGAAAAAAAAGAAATACAGAATCAAAAGGCGTTTCAATTATTTTTCCCCTATTTAACCAATGAGTTAACACCCAATAAGCCATAGACAAGAAGTAATATATACCATACATGGCTTCTGTAGCTTGTAAGCCCTCTTGTGTATTGCTAACAATGGAAAAACCAAAAAGTAAAACAATTAAATTAAGGGTTGGGTACTTAAAAAGCTGCCAAGCTACTGTCGATCCGATCAATAAAATTGGTAAAAAGAATAAAATAGAGGGTGCTTTCCACGCTAATAATAAAACGAGAATCAAACTAAGACCAAACCCAACCGCTAAAAACTTCCGGCTCCAATCAATCCATGAGGAAAAGGTCTCGGAGCGGATCATTTGATTAGCCCTTTTGATGTGTAGATTCTGAGCGGACTTGCTGAACAGCCTCTGCCAACTTAGTGGAAATCGTGTTTTTTTGGCGGGATAAATAATCCCATGCAAGTGCAAAAAACACACATAGCATTAAAGCAGAAAAAGCGGAGGCGATCACGATAATGGCACGTGGTGGCCATGATTTTTTGGCCGAAGGAACCGCTTTATCTAAGACTTGAACCGCAATGGTAGTGCGCTTCTCATCGAAATTGGCCTGCTCATACAGTGGCGTGAGGGCCTCCAGAATTTTCCCTTGTGCCAAAATACCTTGATATAATTTTGCATATTCGCGCCCTACACCGGGCAATTGATCAAATGAAACCTGCATCATCCGGTCGTTACCATTCATAAAGTCCTCTAATTGCTGCTTAGAACGCTCATATACTTGTTGACTGGCCAAGACTTGCGCATTATCTGGCCCCAATTGACTGGCCAGAGCTTCGGCAGCAATTTCTGCCTTGGCTACTTCCATTCGATATTGAGCCACATTGGTATAAAAAGCCTCGATTTGGCTGGGCAATTCAATCACTCCGTTGCGCGATTGAAAGGCTTCCATTTCGTTTTGGAGAGAATCAAGGGCCGCTGTCGCTTTATTGTACCGCCTTTCCATGTAGGTTCGGTAGTTTCGGGCATTCGCCGAAAACATTTCCGAACTAATCCGGTTGAGTTCCGCCACCATAAAGTTGGCTATATCTGCCGCTTTCTTGGGGTCTTTGTCAGTCACCGATACCACTAAATATTCTAACTTCTCATCCACTTCAATTTTCAGGTTGTCTTGGAATGTCTTAATGGCTTCCTCTAAGTTGCGGCCCGGCTCTGGATAATCTATTTCATAACTCTTAATAAGTCCATACTTTTGAACCACTGCTTCTAAGACCCGACGGCTGCCCAGAATGCCCATATACCGCGTATAATCTCCTCCAGCACCGCCTAATAAGGAAGATGCCACCGAACCCAGGCCTCGTCCGGTAAGGGCTTGGGCCAACCCTCCAGCACCGGATGCTGGGGGTAGTAATAAAGAAGTGGAAGAAGTAAAGACATTTGGCAGGAATAACGCGATAACAACCGATATGATAGCAACTAAAACCGTGATTCCTGTAATAAACCATCGCCATAAATACAGCACGGCTAAAGTCTGCCAAAAACGGTTTTCCTGTGAAGGAGCTTGATTCATGGGTATTTAATTGTTTCGGGTCAGATAAATAATCGTAGCTGTAATAGAAACTGCAGTAGAAACCGCTGTCACAAGTGTTGCAATGCGTTGAAGTTGCGAAGATTTACGCTGAAACTGAAGTGCTTGTAAGTCTGGTGTATCTACAACCGCAGACTTACGGTTTACAAATACGATATCGCCAGATTCAATTTGGCTTTTATAACCATCCACCAGTTGCCCGGTCCCGGCTTTAATCACATATACAAAAGTGGCTTGAGGGCCTCGTCCACCCGCAGCGGCTAAATAGGCATCTACTCCTTGCTGAGGCTGCCAGTCCACCAAACCCCGTTGAACCACTTCACCAACGACCAGCACTTTGCGCTGATCCCGTGCGACAAATAACCGATCTCCGTCAAAAAGATAGACATCAGGTGCATCTGGTTTGAGGGCTTCTTCCAAATTAATGGCAATTCGTGTATGGTTGATCATCAGTTCCCGTTCCAGAAACACACGGCTTGAATAATCTAAATCGGCCAAACGCCCCCGTTCACCCGTCAGCGCAATATTTTCACGGGTAAGTGGATTCATGTAATTGGGAATTACAAAAGGCGAGTTAGATTCGGAAGCATTTCTCACCCGTTCCACATAAGCCGATTTACCATAAGCACCCTCCCGAATTCCGCCAGCATTGGCAATCAAATCCCGTAGTGTGGTTCGTTCATTGGACATTGGGTATGGACCGGGGTACTTCACCTCCCCATCAACAAACACAGAACCATTATCGCGGTTTCGATGGGGGATATAAATGAGATCACGCGGCTTTAGAGATGGATTGGCCACTTTCCGCGCTATTAAGTCAGGAACATTAAACACCTGATGCTCGGCGAGGCTATTTTCACCAAAACGGGTTAGACGGACCTCTGTCAATTTCCCTAAACCATTGCTTCCACAGGCGATCGTCAGAAGATCCAGCAACGTATCATCCGGACGGATCGGATACGTTCCCGGATAAGGAACAAAGCCTTGAACATTAATAACTTCGTTTACAAAATCGAAAGAAGGAATAAAAATTAAATCTCCTTCTTGAAGCAAAGGATTATAGTTAAAGTTACCTGTTGCAAAAAAGCGTGCTAAATCTGGATATAAGATTGTGCCATTTTTGCGCCGGACTTCGATGGTGCGGATGGAGGGCCTAAAGCCATAATTCAGCTTTTTTTGTAACTCGTTTTCTCCGTTAATTGCTTTTGAGACCACCGACGCCACACGGGTAGTGGCCAAGACTGGTGAAATCACCTGCATACCAGGTGCTGGAGTCCCACCAATAACCGGAATTAAGAAACTTCGGGGCTGACTTAGGGCAATTTCTATGGGGTGGTTGCCTATGATTCGTCGTAAAGAGGCTTCGGCCTCTCTTTTAACCATCAACAATGTTTTCCCCGCCACCCGAATAGGGTCTATTCCTGGAATTAGTAAGTTTCCATCGGCTGTAACGGGTATCAATTGTTGTTGAGGTGCCGGGCCACCAATCGAAATAGTAAATAGATCATTAGGTCCGCAAATAAATTCCGATTCATCCACAGGGCCTTCAAGCGGTAAATCCGGATTTGCCGGATAAAAATAACGCGCCACAACAGAACTTCCACGCTCTGACGGACTTTGCGTTTTCAGCAACTGGTCTAAGGTCGTTGGTGATGATGTTGCCGGATTTGTTTGTGCCCATACAGAACACCCAATACCCAAAAACAGCAACAAAGAAACAGAAAACCGAACGGGAAAGAAAAAAGACATTTTGGAAAAAAGCATAATCGTTGTGGACTTTAAGGAAAGTTAGAACGTGGTCTCAACCGATCATGCTGTTTTGGTGGGGTTAGTTGGAACAGTATTTAAATAAACTACGTCGGACATAGGAGGTTCCGCAATCTGTACACCGTTAATTTATGGCGGTTTTTCGCAAGGCTCCATGCCTTGGCATGTAATTTAGGATGGCCAGATGCTACAGCTATACGCCTTACAGATTTTCCCGACCACTGGGCACAACTTCGACGTAAAATCTTTCATTGGGTTGTAACACAATCTTTAACCTTGATTAATTTATTTTTCGGATGTCATGAAAAAACAAGCTCCTGCGAAAATTAACCTCGGACTCCATGTCCTTTCAAAACGAAATGATGGATTTCATGCACTGGAGACCGTATTTCTGGCCATTAAGTGGGCGGATGAACTTACTTTTTCGCCCAGCGACACCCTTTCTTTGGTTTGTTCGGATCCTCGCCTTCCTATGGATCATACCAACTTATGTATGAAAGCAGCCCTTATCTTGAAAGAACGATTTCAGGTTGTTCAAGGCTGTCAGATTCACTTGCAAAAGAACATACCCTTTGGTGCAGGCCTCGGTGGGGGTTCTAGCGATGCCGCTACGGTGCTCAAGCAACTTGCAAAAAGTTGGAATCTGCCTGTTTCTACTGCGGAATTGAGCGAATTGGCGGCTTTATTAGGTTCTGATGTTCCGTTTTTTCTCCACGAACAGCCGATGTATGCAACTGGTCGCGGGGAAATCTTGACACCCCTAATAAATTTAGACGAAACGCCCTATACCTTTCCATTTCATTTGGTGGTGGCCATGCCAGTTGTGGCCGTTCCTACCCCGTTGGCCTATCGTTTGATAACACCCAATAACCGTTCTCGCCCCGATTTGCGCAAAATCGTATGTACTAACGATCCTGAATACTGGCGAAAAACATTGGTGAACGATTTTCAGCTCCCCATTCTATCGCATTTCCCAGAAATCAACCGTGTGGCAACTCTTTTTGAAGAAACCAACGCTGTTTATACTTCTCTTTCTGGCTCAGGCGCAGCCTTTTTTGGCGTTTTTGAACGTGCAGGCCATGCCCGTTCGGCAACCAAACTTTTTGAGGATCATCATATAAACGTATGGACAGATGCCCCATGATCGCCCTTTTATCCACCTCGAACTTCACGAATCATCTGCTCCATTTCGTCCAGATACTGCTCAAAGGCTTTACGTCCGATTACCGTGAGGCGATAATTCGACTTAGGCTTACGGCCCTCAAATTGTTTCTGAATGACCACATAACCTGCATCTTCCAATTTTCGGGCATGTACGCTCAAGTTTCCATCGGTCACTCCCAATAATTCACGTAAGACCACAAAAGACAACTCCTCATTCACCGCCAAAGCACTGATGATCCCCAGCCGAACGCGATCCATGAGAAGCGGGTCTAAATTGAACATATCTTTTCACTTACCGGGATAAGTCCCCTACCCCCCGTATCTTTTTGCAATAACCCAACCAAAAATGAGGTGAAGTCCGCCAAAGCCGATCATCATCATGAGGTTGATGTTCATTTCAGGGATCAAAAACGTCATCACGCCAATTCCCAAAAAGGACAAGCCCATCTGCGAAACCGCTTTGATGGAATAAGCACCAGCAGCACTAATCGCCAAGCCATACATGAGCATCCAAAGGGAGGGCAATATTCGGAGTACGTCTAATGGGATAAACCAGTATGTATTTAATTTTTCCTGATAATTATGTGGGGTCACACCCAAAACCATAAGGGTGAGAAAAGCCGTTACCACAAAAGCGGGTGCCAACCCCAACCAGAACTTACGAGCGGTTTGTGCAATGTGTGGTTTTTCCACTTTTCGGGCTTTTAAGTGAATACCCCACGCCCCCAAAAGGATGGCAATCAAGGCCGTGAGCACCCATGCTTCCACCCAAGTGATATACGAAGTACCGGTGTATTCCAACAATCCAGCCACCACAAGCGCCAATAGACCAATACCCATCATGGCAAATCCAGGTATCTCGGTGAAAGCGGTGGTACGGGTCATGGTCTCCCGAATAACCTTCAGTTGCTCTTCTACGGAAAATTCAGACGATTGGTGTTCCATGTTTGGGTCCGTGCTTGTGTACTTTGAAATGCAAAGTTAACACAAAATACCCATCATGGCAAATTAACCCTACGGGAATTCTATCACACTTCCCAACGAGTCCATAGGAGGTTAAAAAAGTAGGCAAAATTTATAAAAGTCCCAACTGCCAATGTTGCATACGCATCATGGCATACATAATTGTGAAAACAATTTCCACGACAACGCCCGATACTAATCATAACATAGCAGTAGCAGTCTTTATCTGGCTTCTTTGTAGAGCGATCAGTTACCCTAAGTGCAAAGTGTACCACCCACCTTACCACAAAATCACACAAGACCATAAGAGTTTGGTGTACATCTTTTTCAGATTTTTCGGATATATTTATACCAACCTAAATCCGACTGGAGGTTGTATGACATGAAAAAGTTCATCATCGGGGTTATGGGATTATGCTTGTGTATTCCCGTGTCATCACAGACTCTCCCAAACAGTACTTCCTGCTCTAAGCCCAATTTTAATTTCAGCACAAGTTGGCGAGCACCCTTCTGGAAAGCGCGTTGCTACTTCTATTATCAAATGTCTGTGTCAAAAAATGGACGAGACTCCACCGAAGCATACCGAAAAGGAATTGCTTTTTTGAATGAAGCCATGCAAATTAGCAAGTCTAAGCCAGAAACAGATATAGAATTTCAGGACTTAGAAGAAATAAATGGCAAACCTATCGGGCTACAGCAAAGTTTTTCCGCCAATACCACCCTTATAGAAGCATATGGAGCAACTTTTGCACCTTGGGGGATAGATTTTACCGCCACATTAATGGGAAGTGGCCTCTTCGACACACATACATTCAACCTAAAGGTGCTGCCCGTTTATGAGGGTGATAATACGATTCTGTATTTTGATGTTCCCTTATCCTCAAGCCACAAAGTTCCTCTACTTGGAGAAGCAAATACCAATAGAAAATTATTTGCCTATTTAGATGTAAAAGAACGCCAATTCATGACTGAAACATTCAGCTTAAAGAAAGATCAGACGATAAATCGCCTTGAATTTCTACGGATTTACTCTCCAGTTTGGTATGACGTAGCAACAAGCGACGTTATTGGTTGGATTAAGAAAGGAATCAAAATCAAAGCAGCCGTATCAGCAGGCTTGGCCTTTACCTCTGGTGGAGCGGCCCCTTTCCTCTTCTTGTACGAGATGAAAGAGTTGTACCAAGAATTCTATCCAGACGACGAATCTGCAAAAGCCATGTTTGTGGTACAACTCGCGGATAAAACGGGAGAATCGCTCCTTGAAACCTCACTGGATGTGATAGACGAAGACCTAAAACATATTCAAGGACTGGGTGAAATAAGAACAGACGCTTTTGGAAAAAAACTTGGTGCGGATATGGCCGGAAAAATGGTAGAACTAATGGCAGAACGATACTTGGCATCTGCTGAAGTAAAACTCCGAGAAACCATCAGGGGCGCGGGCGAGTCAACAGGCTATCATGCAGAAGAAACCTATTTTAATTTCTATGCAATAAAAGCGCCCAGACCGCCTGTACTACTTTTTGCACAACTGAGTGCGACCCACCAAGCATCTGAAAGACCCTGTTATATCGGTGAATGCTATGATGAAACCGCATGGGGAACCCAAATTTATCAATATACCCCCAGTCGAGTTCGCGCTAATAATGCTTCGGATAAGACCTTGCATGAAATCATAACCAAGCAGTTGGGCGAGATCAATTGGATTCCCAGCCAGCGTGACCAACAAAAAGGATTCTCGAAATGGTGGTACCTCGAAAATAATGCATTTATGCAATCTATCAATGAATCGAAGGTCATCTCGGCAGAACCAACCATACAAGAAGTAAAGTTTTCCCTCCCAAAAGCACTACTCGATAGTTGGGCCACTCAGGTTAATATCCCTCCAAAGAAAATATTGGAACAATTAGAAGTGGCCCTTTTTCTGAATAAGTCGGCTCAAACATCTGCCCATACCCCCGGACTTCGAAGCGATTATACGCAGAAAACCCTATTAAGCAATCTTGAAGTTCGTGGCTCTGGCGAGAGTCGAAATTTCCACTTTGGAATCATCAACTTGCGTAGCCCACTCGGTACAGATTTGGGTTATGCCCTCAGAACCAATCCACCGAACAGCCGAATCCCGTATTTCACATTCGACTTGAGGCCGCACAAGTCGTACTTTCTTCAAATCCGTATCAAACCAGAACTCACCAAGCCCTATATCAACCTTGGTATGATCCGTGCTGATTTTAATGATAAAGCCGATGGGTTCGATCGAAAAAAGGTTACGCATGGCGATATGGCTTATTTTTTGGACACGGTAAATGGCCAATTACTGGAACCAGATACACCAACTCAATTAGACATTGCCCTTCCGCTGATGAATTTGGAGCATAAAGGTCGGAAAATGGGACCTTTACTCCGATTGTCCTTCAACCCTCATATCCGGTATCATCAATCTGGAACCATCAAAACGCCGGGGTTTTCGCTCATCGCCAACGAAGTACACCAAGCTTGGGCTACGGCACGGTACGTAAAACTTCGTGCTCCGTCTAATCTTCGTATCACAAAATCGGTTCCAATAGAAGTCCAGTTAGATTATGACAAGTTATCTGTAGCAAACGAAGAAAAGTACCCTTATACCAAACAAAGCGATACATGGGTTGCGGCTGAGGGTAAAAATGTAGTGCGCTTTACAGGTTATGAACTTCGGAAATTGAATAGTGGCATAGGGAACAAAGACGCGTATTGGAAAATGAATATTACGAATGCTACGTTGTTAGCCAGTTCCGGAGTACCCAAGTTCGATCTTCCCCTACAAAACGAAAACCTTTCTCAACCAGTGGTTTATATGATTTTGCTCCGTTGGACCCTAACGGTTCCACCCGGCGTAAGCATACCGGGTAATACCCCTTTAATGGTGATCGAGGTAGAGAAATAGAAATTCCGATCCTACAAAAAACGTCTCTGGAGATACGATCCCTCTGGAGACGTTTTTTGTGGTGACTGTTTTATTATTGGATAAAATGACCATTTTAAGGCTCAGGGGTATTCATCCACGCGAATAAATCCACCAAATTACCGTCAGCGTCTTGCACTATGGCATACCGTTGCCCCCAGAAAGCGGCCCAAGGAGGTCTTACGCCCACGTATCCAGCGTCTGTAATTCGAGAATATAAGCGGTCCACTTCTTCAGGGTCTTCACACAAAAAAGCCAAGCCCATCCGATGCCCTTCGGCGGGCTTCCAATGAGGATGAAACCGCTTCACCAAGTCCACTGTATCCCATGTAAGACGAAATCCACCTTCTGTACGAAATTCTACATGGTCTTCGGCGTCCATTTCCGTCGAAATTTCTAGCCCGATCAAGCGATAAAACTTCAGGGCCTGGGCCATATCTTGCACCACCAGCCCCACTAAATCCGGTTTTGCCATTTTTATTATTTTCTAATCGTGTGAATAACAGCAGTGACGGCAATTTGTACACGTGCATTTCGGGGCAACGCGGCCACTTGTACGGTTGAGCGTGCTGGCGGGTCGGATGGGAAGTAGCTTCCATAAACCGTATTGAACTTCTGGAACTCCGACAAGTCCGCCAAGAACACATTCACCTGCACCACTTGCGAGAAGTTCATACCTACAGCGCGCAGTACCGCCGAGATGTTCTCCATCACTTGTTTGGTCTCGGCCTCTATGCCACCAGAAACCAACTGCCCATCGGGCGTTAGTCCCAGTTGTCCGGCGAGCCACATCATATCACCCACTTTTACGGCTTGGCTATACGGACCAATGGCTTTAGGCGCTTGATCGGTAGCAATGATTTTTCGGACAGCCCCCGGAGGAACAGAACACGCAGATAAACTTATCAACGCCAACAAAAATATTTTTTTCATGCCACTATGCTTTGGGAATACCATTCTTGATGACTCCATTCATGGCATCGGCAAAACGATCCAATTCTTCTATGGTTGTATAAACCTGTGGTGTGACACGAATTCCTTCGAACTCTGGATGTTTAATGGCTACCGTTAAGATATTGTATTTATTGAGCAAATAATCACTTAATGCAACAGGATCTACCCCCACGATTTGCACATTCGCCAAACCACAAGCCAAGCCCGGCTTCCGGCTGGTATGGAACTTCACCCGCTCCGACCCCTCCAATTGTTTCATCCAATGCTCGCGCAGATAGACCAAACGTGCCGCCTTACGTTCCGACCCAATGCCATTGTGGAACATAATCGCTTCCGAGATAGCCAAAATATTAGCGGCGGGGTGTGTTCCTATTTCCTCATACTTTCGAATATTCTCGTCCATCGAAGCCGGGGCAGCTTGAAGCGGCCATAAGCCCTTGATTTTGTCTTTTTTAACATACATCAAACCCGTTCCATGAGGAGCGCACAGCCACTTATGCAAACTGGTTGCAAAATAGTCACAATCCAGATCGGCTTGTTTGAATGGGAAGTGGGCAAAAGAATGTGCCCCATCCACAATAACGGGGATCCCGCGACGGCGCGCCATTTGTACCACCTTCTTCACCGGAAGTATCTGTCCGGTAAGGTTAATCATATGACTGATGTGGATGATTTTGGTGCGCGAGGTGATGCCTTGTTCAAACCGGTGTACCACTTCGTCATCGTTTTCTGCCGGAACCGGGATTTGAATTTGCACCAACTTTATACCATCTCGGCGTTCCCGCTGCTGGTACGTCGTAATCATGCGCGGGTAATCTTGGGTGGTCGTCAAGATTTCATCGCCCGGTTTTAGGTCAAAACCACATTGGACAATTTGTAAACCTTCGGAGGCATTCCGAACAACGGCCACTTCTTCGGAATCGCACTGGAACAGTCGTCCTAATTGCTGGCGGACGGCTTCGCGCTGAGGCTCTAACCACCGCCACATGGTATAGGCAGTTGATTCGTTCGAGACGTCTAAATACCGTTTCATGGCCTGTTGTACAATGTTTGGTGCAGGCGAAACGCCTCCATTGTTAAGGTTGACCATGCTGCGGTTGACGGTATAGGCCTGCTGTACTTCCAACCAGTAGGATTCATCTGCGGCAATCTCGGCAACCGATCCATTCCAGGCCGAGAGTGTGTGCAAAGTTTCGGCAAAAGATTCCGGAGAGAAGGCCGTAGCAACGCCTACTGTCCCGATTGTGTTTAGAAAGGCTCTTCGTTTCATTGAAAGGCGGTTTTGGGTGAAGGAAAACAGCAATTTAAGACCATTCGCCGAAACTTCAAAAAAAACTTTCCCGCACCTTTACCCTTTAACCTGTCGCAATGTTCTGGCCCTATGGACGCTGAAGGTTTTATAGAATAAACTGGCTCAGGTCTTTATCTTGAGAAATGCCTTCTAAGCGCACACGTACACGTTCTGCATCCACCCGCAAGTCGTCTTGGTTCATCGCATCTGGTACATCATATAAGATGTCTTCAAGCAACGTTGTCAGGATGGTATGCAAGCGGCGCGCCCCGATATTTTCCACCTCCTCGTTTACCTGAGTTGCAATGCGGGCAATTTCCCGAATGGCTTCTTCCGTGAAGCTAATCTTCATGTTTTCGGTTGCCAAAAGCGCTTCGTATTGCTTCAGCAAGGCATTCTTCGGTTGCTTCAGGATTTGGTAAAAATCTTCCTCGGTTAGACTGTGCAATTCAACACGAATAGGGAAACGCCCTTGCAATTCCGGAATCAGGTCACTGGGTTTCGAAACATGAAAGGCCCCACTTGCAATGAACAAAATATGATCAGTTTTCACCACGCCATGTTTGGTCGTCACCGATGACCCCTCTACAATCGGCAAAAGATCGCGTTGTACACCCTCACGTGAGACATCAGCCCCACCTCCTTTGTTTGCACGTGCAGCGATCTTATCTACCTCGTCTAAAAATACAATGCCGGATTGTTCCACTTTTTCGATGGCTTCAGCAAGCACAGCATCCATATCTATAAGTTTCTGAGCTTCTTCGTCTATCAGAAATTGGCGTGCTTCCCTAATGGGCATCCGACGCTTTTTTCGTTTACGCCCTCCTTGCCCTAACATCTCCTGCAAATTCATGCCAAACTCTTCCATACCCATAGGTGAAAACACCTGCATCATCGAACTGCCATTGGCCGCCACCTCAATTTCCACTTCACGATCATCCATTTCGCCCGCTTCCAACTTCTTCTTAAACTTCTCGCGGGTACGACCATAAAGTTCTTCTTCGTGTTTATGCTCCGATTTAGGCTCCTCGGGCTCGCCCTGCGGCCGTTGCTCGGTTCCAAAGAGGTTAAATCCAGCAGGCAATAAGCTTCGACTGTTTTCTTTTGCACCAGAAGGAGTGGGCAACAGTATATCCAAAATTCGTTCATGTGCCATTTCGGTCGCACGAACACGTACTTTGGCCTTCTGCTCGGCTTTCACCATGTTCACGGCGAGGTCCGTCAACTCGCGAATAATACTGTCCACATCCCGCCCCACATAACCTACTTCAGTAAATTTGGTCGCTTCCACTTTGAGAAATGGTGCATTGGCCAATTTAGCTAATCTTCGGGCGATCTCGGTTTTTCCCACACCTGTTGGCCCAATCATGATAATGTTATTGGGCATGATTTCGTCCCGAATATCGGGAGCAGCATTAAGCCTACGCCAGCGGTTACGCAATGCAATGGCTACGCTCTTTTTGGCCTCTTGCTGACCAATAATATATTTGTCTAACTCCGCAACAATCTCACGGGGGGTCAGGGAAGTACTCATGCAATTTTTTATTCAGAGGCGTGTTACAGGATTAGATTTCCTGAACATTGATCTCGTGGTTGGTATAAATACAAATATCGGCGGCAATATGTAGGGCTTCTCTCACAATTTCCTTCGCCGATAGTTGCGGACTGTGTTTGAGCATGGCGCGTGCAGCCGCGAGGGCATATGATCCTCCTGATCCAATTGCCACAATGTCATCATCCGGTTCAATTACATCGCCAGTGCCACTAATGAGCAACAGATGATCCGGCGAAGCCACGGCCATTAAGGCCTCCAGACGGCGTAGATATCGGTCTGTGCGCCAATCTTTGGCCAACTCAACCGCTGCACGCAATACATTCCCCCTTCGTTCCCGTAATTTCTCTTCAAAGCGCTCCATCAGGGTAAAAGCATCTGCAGTGCCGCCTGCAAATCCAACAAGTAATTTCCCCTCATTCAAAACACGTACTTTTTGCACCTTGTGCTTCATCACCGTGTCGCCAAAGGTGGCCTGCCCATCCGATCCAATCGCTACTTTTCCATCTTTTTTTATTGCAATAACGGTTGTTGATTTTAATTTGGTCATGTATCTCTTGTTTGAAATTAATGCTGATATCGGGCAATCAACTTAACAATACTGTCTTGCACACGTGTTACATATCCGGTAGAAGTATTGTATTGATTCGCAATGAGCGCGAACGCAATGGGGGTTCCCATTACCGTCGTCACATACCCACTCAAGGAACGAACCCCATTGATGTATCCGGTCTTCGCCCGGACATTCCCCATAGTTGGGTATTCTTTCATGCGTTTTCTGAGGGTTCCATCCACTCCAGCAACCGATAACGAGTTATAAAACGCCTGCCTGGTCTGGATATTCGGATGCTGATACATATACTCCAGCAACCGTACCGTAGCAGCGGCGGTAATTTTATTGCCACGCGAAAGGCCAGAGCCATCACTTAGGATAATGTCATCGGTTCTCGCTCCAATTTTGCGTAGGAAGTCTCGGATAGCACGTCCTCCACGCACGGTAGAACCAGGCCGGGGCACTCCATCCCATGAGGTGGTCGTTCCCAACGTTTTGAGTACGTGCTCGGCATACATGTTATGGCTTCTTTTATTAATAACGGCAGCAATCTCCGCCATAGGAGGCGAAACGGCTGTGCCCACCCGTCTCATCTCATAGCCACGATACGAGGGTTTTTCCGCAAGGCTATCCACATCTACTGCACGACCCCAAATTTGGATACCAGTATTTTGAAGGGTTTCTTTAAATACCTGTGCAGTAAAGAGCGTCGGATTTGTAATGGGCATGGTATTCGTATAAGAACGGCCAGATCCCACTTTTACGGTGAACGTCATATTATTGGTATGATAGGGCCTCCCAACGCCCCCACTAACCCCTCGGCCCGAAGTGGTTGCTGTTTTGTTCACCATTTGCACATATTCGGTATTTCCGGGGCGTAGTGTTACCGTTGCTTTTTGTCCAGGCCGATTACCCTCGACGGTAAATTCCACGCAGTTCTCGGTAAACGACAATCCACTTACCTCGGCGGCATAACAATTGTTAAAATCCCGCGACTCCCATTCTTCTGCACGTGCAAAATCATCAAAGATGTCGTCATCGCCAATCACATTGCCCTCTACATTCCGGATACCCATTCGCTTCAACGCTTCCGACCATTCATGAAAGACCCGTAATAAGTCATTCTGCTCGTCATCAAATAAGCCACCCAAACTTGGATCACCCGAACCTCGGATGTATAAATCGCCCCGCAGGGTTTCGCCTTCAATTTTACCTTTATAATATAGATCGGTCTCGTAGCGGAAGTCAGGCCCAAGCAAATCCAATGCCGCAGCCGTCGTATAAAGTTTCATATTAGACGCCGGGGTTAAGGGTCTTTCCGGATTCCGTTCATACAACACCTCGCCATTGGTCAGATCCATCACTTTAATGCCCCAGATGGCACCGGCACTATACCGAGAGAGATAATCTGAAATTTGTTCTCCCAGAGATTTAGGAGACTTTGTTTCGGGCGGTTCTGGTATATCCACTTCAGTAGAATCCGGCTCCTCCTGTGCACGGACCTCCTGAAGAAAGACGACACTCAGGGCGAAAACAATGGGCAACAACAAACGATGCAAATTCATGATAGGTTTTGGCAGGAATAGGGGGTGGTAGAAGTCATCAAAACAATTGGGATAAAATAGGGGTTAGAAGTTGGGTTTGATTCGGTGCTTTTTATAAAAATCGGTGATGATGTTCACCACCTCCTCCGAGTCGTCGGTTATTTGAATCAGTTCAAGGTCTTCCGGCGAGATAAATCCTCCTTCTTTCAGTGTATTTTTGATCCATGTCACCAATGGTTCCCAAAAAGACTTTCCGACAAGCACTATCGGAAAGATGCGTGCTTTTCCGGTTTGGATGAGGGTCAACGATTCAAAAAGCTCGTCTAATGTCCCGAACCCGCCCGGCATGGCAATAAACCCCATGGCATATTTAACAAACATCACCTTACGCGCAAAAAAGAAGTCGAAAGTAATGAGTTTATCCGGATCAATATAGGGATTGGAGAACTGCTCGTGCGGGAGCGTAATATTCAGACCAACCGAAACACCCTTCGCCTCAAAAGCGCCACGATTGGCTGCTTCCATCAACCCTGGGCCACCTCCAGTGATGATGCCAAAACCGCGTTCCACCAACTTCTTTGCAATTTCCGCCGTCATGTGATAATACGGATGATCTTCTTTTAGACGTGCCGACCCAAAAATGGTCACACAAGGGCCGAGGCTACTAAGTGTCTGAAATCCTTCCACAAATTCGCTCATGATGCGAAAAATGCGCCATGTATCTTGGATGGACTTGGTTTGCCATTCATCAATCGTTTTTTTGTCCATTAGGGAAAAATCTGTCATCTTTTTATGCTTATTTTGTACAAGATATCCGTCGAGAATCCGGAATACGGCTTCCCCACTGTTGTCTAAATGGGGAAGTTTATGTAGTATTTTCTTTCCTAAAGAGTTCCCGACGAAAAAAAATTACCTCACCTTTCCTTTTAACTGAACCTCCAAATGTATGCGTTCTGTTCGTTCTGTTTCTATGATGGCCTTATTGCTGATCTGGACGGTTGCCTTCCCCACAATTGCCCAAGGCCAGATAGCCCCTACCTCCGAAAACGTTCGCATGGGTGCCTTTAATGCCCGAAAGACGGCCAAATCCCAATCTTGGGTTGCGGGTCTGCCTTTAAGGAACATTGGCCCCACCATCATGAGTGGCCGAGTAACTGACCTCGACGTAAACCCATCGGACCCAACCCAGTATTATGTGGCGTATGCGTCTGGCTCTGTTTTTTTTACCCAAAACAACGGTTCCACATTTACGCCTGTTTTTGATCAGGAAGCAAGCCCTACCATCGGAGACATTGCCGTTGACTGGGACCGCAGCACAATTTGGGTAGGAACAGGCGAAAGCAACTCCAGTCGCTCGTCATATGCCGGAACAGGAGTCTATAAATCAAATGATGGAGGTAAATCTTGGCAACATCTGGGGCTTGCCGAAACGCACCACATTGGACGCATGGTCTTGCATCCCAACAATCCCAATATTGCATGGGTGGCAGCCATTGGCCACCTCTACTCGCCCAATCCTGAACGAGGCGTCTTTAAAACCACCGACGGCGGTAAAACATGGAAGAAAACCTTGTTTATTGACGAAAATACAGGGGTGATAGATTTAGTAGCAGACCCCGCCAACCCGAATGTGTTGTATGCGGCTGCTTGGTATCGCACACGCCGCGCATGGAATTTTGAGGAAGCGGGCGAAACGTCTGGCATTTATAAAAGCACCAATGGCGGAGACACATGGACGCTGGTTTCCACGAAAAATGCCGGATTCCCAACCGGAAAAGGGGTTGGTCGGATTGGCCTAAGCATCTCTGGGAATAGCCTCTATGCCTTCTTAGACAACCAATTCACCAAGCCGAAAGCTGCCCAAAAACCAGATGCGGGGCTTTCCAAAGACGACCTTCGGACGATGAGTAAAGAAACTTTTCTGGCACTCAAAAAAGAGAACTTAAAACAATACCTCGAAAATTTTGGCTTCCCACGCGAATACACCCCCGAAAGTGTGACCGAAATGGTGCGCCGAGACGAAGTGAAACCCAGTGCTTTGGTAGAATATCTGGAAGATGCCAACCAACAATTATTTGACACCGATGTCATTGGTGCAGAACTATACCGTTCTACTGATGGTGGGAAATCTTGGAAAAAAACCCACGATGGCTATTTAGATCAGGTCTATTATACCTATGGCTATTATTTCGGAACCGTTTGGGCACATCCCAAAAATCCAGAAAAAGTATTTGTGGCTGGTGTTCCCATTCTCCGTTCGGATGACGGTGGTAAAACCTTCAGAAACATCAATGGCGATAATGTTCATGCCGATCACCATGCCCTTTGGATCAACCCAAACCGACCTGGCCATCTCATTAATGGAAACGACGGCGGGGTCAATGTCTCCTACGATGACGGTGCTTCGTGGTTCAAAATCAATACACCATCCGTAGGTCAGTTTTACACCGTTACCTTCGATATGGCAGAACCATACAATGTCTATGGCGGCTTACAAGACAACGGGGTCTGGGTTGGCCCCAGTACCTACCAACAATCCCCGTTTGAATGGACGGACGATGGGCGTTACCCATACCAACGCTTGGGTGGCGGCGATGGTATGCAGGTTCAAGTGGACTTTCGAGACAACAACACCGTTTATTTTGGTTCACAATTTGGGTTTTATTCCCGCATCAACCGCACCACACGTCAGTCTCGTCCGGTACGGCCACGCCATAAACTGGGCGAACGCCCACTTCGCTTCAACTGGCAAACACCCATTCATCTATCGCGACACAACCAAGATATTCTGTACTTTGGCGCCAATCGTCTGTACCGTTCGATGGACAAGGGCGACACCTTTACGGCCATTTCTGGCGATCTGACCCTTGGTGGCAAGCCCGGAGATGTTCCATTTGGTACGCTCGCCACCATAGATGAATCACCCTTGCAATTTGGCTTGCTCTATACCGGATCCGACGACGGATTGGTACATGTTTCCAAAGATGGCGGGGTTTCTTGGCAACGCATCTCAGACAATCTACCTGCAAACCTTTGGGTGAGCCGCGTAAAAGCCAGCCGCTTTGATAAAGCCACTGTCTATGTGACACTAAATGGTTATCGTTGGGACCACTTTGACGCATATGTCTATGTTTCTAAAGACTATGGGCAAAATTGGATGCGCATTGGAAGAGATCTGCCCCACGAACCTGTAAATGTGATTGTGGAAGACATTACAAACCCGAAATTGCTCTTTGTAGGGACAGACTTGGGTGTCTATGCCTCGTTGGATGGTGGAATTAGCTTTCAACAACTGGACAACGGACTTCCCCATACGCCTGTTCATGACTTGGCCGTTCATCCTAAAGCAGGAGACTTGATCGTAGGGACACACGGCAGATCCATTTATCTGGCCAACCTCTCGCAACTCCGGCAAATAGATGCCGACATTATGACCAAAGAACTGCATATTTTTGCACCAGACAAAATTACCTTTAACGACCGTTGGGGAGCCAAAGGTGCCACATGGCGCGACGCCTTTGAACCCAAAACGACCCTGCACGTTTTTGCAAAATCTGCCGGAAATGCAACATTTATGATAAAAGACAAATCCGGTAAAACCCTCAAAACCTTTAGCTATACGCTAAGGATGGGCTTGAACGAGATTCCGTACAACCTTTCTGCCCAACTTGGCAGTTTAGGCGAGCAGAAACCGGGTGAAAATGGCGTTCTCTACCTCGCCGAAGACGACTATACCATTGCTGTCGCTACCGGAAAAGCCAGCGCCGAGGCCACGCTCAAAGTCGTTAAACCCGAACCAAGGCGCTGACACTGCTTCATGAAGAGCGTCTAAAGAGAATAATCTGGCAAACCTTTTGCAGGGTACGGCGTTCTGTTTATATACAATCTAAATAAGAATCCGTACCCATGCTTTTAAATACCGCAGTTGCGTTTGATGTAAACCGCATCCGTGCAGACTTTCCGGCCTTGCATCAATCCATAAACCAAAAACCATTGGTTTATTTAGACAATGGTGCAACCGCACATAAGCCGCAATGTGTCATAGAGACAACCAAGCAGTTTTATGCACATGGAAATTCAAACGTACATCGTGGCATCCATACATTAAGCCAACACGCCACCAACGCTTACGAAACCGCACGAAAAACGATACGCCGCTTCCTGAATGCTCCTTCCGAGGAGGAAATCATCCTCACCTCGGGAACCACAATGTCGTGTAATTTGGTGGCCCATTCTTTTGGCGAAGCCTTCTTGAAAACCGGAGACGTGGTTTTGGTCTCGGAAATGGAGCACCATGCCAATATCGTGCCCTGGCAACTGATTGCTGCCCGAAAAGGCGCCACCGTAAAAGCCATCCCTATTACAGACAACGGAACCATAGACTTAGACGTTTATCGTTCCTTTCTCACCGAAAGCGTCCGCTTGGTTTCGTTGATTCACGTATCCAATATGCTCGGGACGATCAATCCCATCCATGAAATGATTCAGATGGCCCATGAACAAGGTATTCTGGTCATGGTGGATGGCGCACAATCGGCCCCGCACCTACCCATAGATATTCAGGCATTAGACGCAGACTTTTTTACTTTTTCCGGTCATAAGGTTTTTGGTCCTACGGGAACGGGGGTTTTGTTTGGCAAAAAACACCTCTTGGAACAAATGCCACCGTTTTTTGGCGGCGGCGACATGATCCGTACTGTTTCTTTTGACGAAACAACGTTTAATGTACTACCTCATAAATTTGAGGCCGGCACCCCAAATATTGCTGGCTTTTTAGGCTTAGACGCCGCTTTAAACTATGTGATGGAAGTCGGTTTTGATGGAATTGAAGCGCACGAACAGCAATTATTTGCTTATGCACATGCCCAACTCCGCGCAATAGACGGACTCACGCTATACGGACCATCCACAGATAAAGCCCCCGTTTTTTCGTTCATGGTGCAACATATTCATCCGTTTGATCTGGGAACCCTCTTGGATAAACAAGGCATTGCTGTCCGAACAGGTCACCATTGTACACAACCTTTGCACCGCCGTTTTGGACTTTCAGGATCGGTTCGTGCCTCCTTTACATTTTACAATACCCTCGAAGAAGTGGACGCCTTAGTACATGGTATTCAGAAAGCACGCCGCTTTTTTTAACCCAAAACCCCTATGAACCCAACGATCCCCAGTATCGCAGCACGCGAAGCCGAGGTAATTGCCGAATTTCAATTGGCAGACGGCGATTGGGAATTAGAAACTGAATTGCTGATAGACCAAGGAAATTTGCTCGAACCAATGGACCCTGCCTTAAAAACCGAGGCAACACGGGTACATGGCTGTGTCTCTCAGGTGTGGCTACATGCCAGACTGGAAGAAGGAAGAATGCATCTTTGGGCAGACTCCGACTCGCACCTCACCAAAGGCATCATTGCGTTGTTGATCCGCGTATTGAATTTCCAGAAACCAGCAGATATTGTCCAAACCGAACTCCGTTTTATAGAAGAGATCGGTCTAAAACACTTGTTAACATCCCAACGACAAGGTGGATTGGCGGCGATGGTAAAAAAAATCAACGCCGAAGCAAGCCGATACACCCCTAACGCATAAATCCTTACCCAACCCAACCTGAACGTTCTGATATGATGGACGAAAACAATCCCAATCAAAATACCAACACCGTATCCGAAAACTATCCGGTTACAGAAGACAGGGTCATTGATGCCATCCGAATGGTTTATGATCCCGAATTACCCGTGAACGTCTATGACCTAGGACTGATCTATGAAATCAATATCACACCACCCGACGAAGTACACATTGTGATGACCCTAACAACGCCTAATTGCCCGTCCGCACTCACACTTCCGGGAGAGGTGGAAACGATGGTTTGCTCACTTCCAGAGGTAGGGAAATGCACCCTCGAAGTAACTTTCGACCCGCCCTATACCATGGATATGATGACCGATGCAGCAAAATTGGAAATGGGCTTGATGTATTGATCTTTTTTTGATTAGTTTACAGCAAATTTAGCCCTTAGCAAATATGTCCGATCAGCAACCTAAAACCGATGAAACCCGCTCCTTTTGGGAAAGCATGGGTATTTTTGAAGACTTACAGCAAGGAAATTCAGTTGAAGAACCTTTGAACCAAACGACAGAACCCCAACAAACGGCGAACATCCCCGCCCTGAAGGAAATTTCTGGCGGCACAGATTCCCAACAAACAGCCTCTATTCACCATCCCCCCACCCCGGAACTACCAAGCGAGGTAGTAAAACATGTACAAGTCGGGCATGAATCGGGCTATGGACATTTGACACTTCCTCCACAGAACGAGAGCGAGACGAAAGCAAATTTGGAGGATGTATTTACTGCCCGAACCGCATCTCCTTTGTCAGGTAAAGACGCTTTTGAGGAATTAATTGCATACGACCCATTAAACACCGCTAATCCGGAAACCGTGCAACCGCTTTCTCATGACTTGTCGGGCACATCCGACCTAAGCATGGACAAGGATTTGCCGAACGATTCACTATCTGCCTCCACAGAGGACGGCCATAAGGAAGAACCCTCGTTCCCCGGAGTGTCAAAAATTTTGCATGGCAAACAAGGACATTTTAAATTTAGGACAGGTATCACCCCTGTTATGGTGATTACAGCAGGACCTTCTGCTTTCATTACAGAAACAGCCCATTTTCCCGAAACACCCTTGCCGGAAGCCCCAGCCACTCCTTTGCCTACTTTAGAACCTGTAGCCATGCAACGAAGTGGCCTGCACCCACACCGCTTTTCGGAGGGCGAGATCGAGCCGAAAGAACCAGTTTCGACCCAATCCTCTGGTTTTCGAAGACGTATTACAACTACACAACCAGGGTTCAAAGGTACAACTTTGCCCAAAGCAATCACGGCAATCCCTGTTATAACAGCCGTGACTTCCGAGAAAGAATTAGAACGGTTAAAGAAATGGTATGAAAAACCCTTGCACTTTTCTGCGGTTTTAATGAGCGGCTTCCTGCTCTTCTTTGGGGTCATTGGCGTATATCGGTTTTCTCAAACAGATTTTATACCTATTAACTGGCAACAAATGAAACTAAGCCTCTCTGGACAAGATACGGGGTTGCAAGTTGAGTCTTCCACAGCATCTGCGAGTTATGTCGGTGGCCGTGGTGGCCGGTTCCCAAATCGTGCAGAGGACTGGACACCTACCGACTGGGCACGGTGTGGCTGCCCAGAATGTACCAAAAACCTCAATCAGTGGCAGGCCATGCAATCCTCTCTAAGTTCCAGAAAGGGCACCTCCACCCTTCCCGACTCCAGCGTCGTGCTTTCACCGGGCGGGAAAGTAGATCCTCTGGGAAGTGGTAGTAACGATCTTTACAGAACACCGCAAGGGGCAAATCAGACCATCAGTCCTGGTGGTAAGATCATGTACTAATGTTTTTGTTCTCCTGTGATAAGGGGCTATCGGTATAGCCCTTTTTATTTGATTGCTTTATGAATACTACCATTGATCTCAGGAGCGATACCCTTACACAGCCCACACAGGCAATGCGTGCGGCTATGATGAATGCCCCTGTAGGAGACGATGTTTTTGGAGAAGACCCTACGGTCAATCAACTCCAAGATACTGTTGCAACGCTTCTCGGAAAGGAAGCCGCCCTCTTTGTATCGAGCGGCGTAATGGGTAACCAATTGGCAATCAAACTGCATAGCCAACCCGGAGACGAGGTTATTTGTGATGCCGACTGCCACATCTTCAACTACGAGTCGGGAGCTGGGGCCGTTTTGTCCGGTTTGCAATTCCAAACCATTTCGAGCAACCGAGGCATTCTGAGCGCCTCCCAAATAGAGGCTGCTATTCGGCCCGGAGCCTATTGGGAACCCCAAACACGGGTCGTTGCACTGGAAAACACCCATAATAAAGCAGGTGGTGTGGTATATCCGTTAGAAAAAATACACGCAATTGCAAACGTTGTGCAAAACCACCACTTGGCGTTTCATTTGGATGGCGCCCGGCTCTGGAATGCAAGCATAGCCACCGGGTTACCAGAAGCAACATATGCCGCCCCATTTGATACCGTATGCGTCTGTTTATCTAAGGGCCTCGGTGCTCCGGTCGGCTCTGTATTGGTGGGGAGAAAGGAATTGATTGAAAAAGCACGCCGTTACCGAAAAATGTGGGGAGGCGGCATGAGACAGGTTGGCTTCCTCGCCGCAGCGGGGTTGTATGCCCTCGAACATCACCGAGAACGATTGGCGGAAGATCACCGGCTCGCAAAAAAATTGGCCGAGGGCTTGGGTGAACTGGGGACTTTTGACATCGAGCCAGAAAAAACAGAAACCAATATTGTCATGTTCGGCACCCGAAACCAACCCGCAAAAGAGATTCTGGCATCCTTATTAAAGGAAGGAATCAAAATGGTGGCTTTTGGCTCATTTACCATCCGTGCAACCACCCATATAGACATTTCAGAAGGCCAAATTGACAAAACACTAACAATAATGAAGCGACTTTTCACCTAATCCAAAGTATTTTAAGACATCGTACCAACAACAGACCTTTTTTCTGAAACCACCGTTACCTACGCCACCTTCTCGGTGGGTTCATAAATTTTCACACACAAACACGCGAACCGCTATAAAGCCATCCCGCCCCACAAAACAAAACCCATGAAAGTTCCTTACCAACCAAAGACCTTACGCCAAATTGCAAGCGTTCATGGTACCCCCACTTATGTGTATTTTGAAGAAATCATCCGCGATCGCTGCCGAAAACTCAAAGACAAGGTTTCTTTACTGCCCCATAAATTGCTATATGCCATGAAGGCCAATTACAACCCGGCCATTCTGAAAATCATTTGTGAGGAAGGGATTGGTATTGATGCTGTTTCCATCGGCGAATTAGAACTGGCCAAAAGAGTAGGGTTTGCTCCGGAAGACGTACTCTATTCAGCCAACAGCATTACCGATGAAGAAATGCACACAGCGGCATCCTACGGGAGTTTATTCAACATTGGAGAACTTTACCGCCTCGCACGATTTGGAGAGGCATTCCCCGGCACCGATGTATGCATCCGACTGAACCCAAAGGTCGGTGCGGGACACCATGAATACGTAGTGACCGCAGGAGAGAAATCCAAGTTTGGCATCCCTATGGAGTACTTGCCTGAAGCACTGGAAATCGCTGCAAAACATAGACTTAAAATTATTGGGATCCACCAACATATTGGAAGTGGCATTTTGGATATCGCTGATTTGTGGTCGGCGGTGGAAGTCTTACTGGAGGCCGCACCGAATTTTCCAGACCTCACTTTTATCAATTTTGGCGGTGGCCTTGGAATCCCATACCGCATTGGAGAAGCCAGTTTCGATTACGATGGATTCCAGCAGGTTTTAATCCCACGAATCAAGGAATGGTCGGAGGTTCTACCCCAACAACTCGCTTTTTGGTTCGAACCAGGAAGGTATTTCGTCGCTGAAGCGGGGACTTTACTCACCGAGGTAACCATGCTCAAGCAAAACGGGATCGGCTCCCGTACCTTTGCTGGCACCAACTCCGGGCAAAATCACCTGATTCGTCCCATGTTTTATAATGCCTATCACGAAATTTTCAACCTTTCCAATCCCACAGGCATATTATACAATTATGATGTGACCGGAAATATTTGTGAATCCGGTGACCGATTTGCCAAAGACCGCCCCATTCAGGAAATTCGGGTGAACGACATTTTGGCCATTTTAGATGCTGGCGCATATGGATATGCCATGTCTTCGCTGTATAACCTCAGGCCTTTTCCAGAAGAGGTTTTGGTGCGGAAAACAGGTGAGGTAGAAGTCGTGCGGAAACGGGTCTCTCCCACATCGTTGATTGATCAATTACTATCGGAAACAACCGATTAGGTATTGTTTTTGACACCTGAAGCCACATTTTTGACAACTCAGCAAATAAAGCCGAAACTGAACTTACGAAAACCGTTTAAGTCGTAAATTATTCTCTTTTGATGGATAGGTTCAAAGTATATCAGCTCGATAAAACTTATGCAAGCCATGCTTTTTGGGTTGCACATCGTGCTACAATGCTTTGGCACATCCTTGTAGCCTTTGCCATCGCTTGGGGAATTCCGTTTTTGGGTTTTTCACCCTATGTTGCACTTACCGGATTGGTCGTAGGCTTTGCCTTTGTAGCCCGCTATTATTATCACCAATTTTTGACATACTCGCATCAGGTTTGCCAATTAAAGGTTTCAGACCGACTTTTGGTTTCTACCGACCTTTCAGCTAAAACGGATGTTTTTGACTACATCAAATTGGTTTATTTTGAACTCCAAGATGTAGGTATTTTTGTTCAAGGCCCACACCAAAAAACCATCTTCATCTCCCGATATTTTACCGAGTTTGAGGCCCTTAGCGAAGCACTATTGGATATGGCAGCTTTCTATGACATTCCAGTATATTGCACGGGCAGCCGCTGGACTTCGCTCAACCGCCATCAGTTTTATCCTTCCGTTAATGAACCTGCAAAACCATTGCGTATTTCTTGATTCCTGCACAAACCTATTTCAAGGAATACACATTACAATGTCCTGAATCATCCAAATATCAGATTTTCAGGCAAATCAAGTACTTTTAGGGGATGCACTTCAAGACTCCCTAAAGTATAGCATGAAAATATCTTTCGCATACTACTGAATCCATAGGCATTATAGGCGTATTGGCATTTTTGAAATGATCCCGATCTTCAGGTAAAACATAATTCCGCAAGAGCAAAATGACAATACGATAATGGCAGTCATGGGTTTATTCATCTCCGGAGGAGCGGTATTGTATCTCCTTATGGGGGTAGTAAGTCTATATGATACAAGTATCTTATTTACAAATCTTTGTACTAAAAAAAATAATAAGTGATTAAATCGGTATTATAAGATTTGGTCATGGTCTTGCCGGCCAGAGTGGCGGTAAGGCGCCCGAAATGGTGTTGGCACGCGATACCCCTTGCATACGAACCAAGCTGGTCAATAACAATGGATAGGAAAACGATCACCTTTCAAACTGGCTAAATTTTTGCGAATTTTTATACTCAAATATGCTTGTGTTCTGAAATGTTGTTTGCTATCTTTAGCTTAATATAAAATAGATCACTTAATTCCTGTTTGCAGATGAGACCTCTTTTTTTATTAGGTGGCTATGATTTGGAAATGTTGGAAATACGCAAACTCCTACAGGATAAAAAAGTTCCTTTTTTTGACGTAAGTGCTGCTTGGGGGGCGAAGCTTAGTGCTTACCATGCCCATTTCGGATCTTTTAGGGATTATTCGCATGTGTATGGCATAGAACTGATAGAAGATATTCCCGCGCCTGAAAACTATATTCGCATAGATCATCACAACGATTTTTCAGACCGCCAAGCCTCCATCCTGCAAGTTGCAGAAATATTAGGAATCCCTCCCGATAGACGCATGAGTTTGGTCGCTGCAAACGATAGCCTATATATCCCAGGGCTTGTTGAACTAGGTGCAAGCAAAGAAGAAATTGAGGCAATTCGTTTAGAAGACCGGGCTGCTCAAGGGGTGACCCAAGAAGAGGAAACGGCGGCAGGTGCCGCAATTGAGGCGCTAAAATGTATTGAAGACCTGACCGTGGTTTCCTATGAAGGAAGTCATTTCTCACCCATTACAGATCGGCTTTGGGGAAAAACAAAGAATCGGCTTCTGGTGCATAACAAGGATAGATTTACCTATTATGGTGTGGGTGCTGAGCAATTTGCCAAGCGGTTTCACGCATGTAAACCCAAAGCTAACACTTATTGGGGGGGCGGAGTAGATGGTTTTTTTGGCGGGGACTGCTCAGACACTCCTGTGGAACGGATTCTAAATTTTGTCTTACTTGGACAGGGCAATGATATATAGCAAACATATTTTCATTTTTCCTTTTAAATGGGAGAAATACTTAGGTACACGGTCTGTAAGAACTTCTCTGAGCGGCCGTGCCAACGTGAATGAGTTTGCTAATTATCTAGAATTGGGTGCTTGGAAGCAATTTACTTTTGAGGCTAAGGTAGAAGATGGCTACAATAGGTATAATGAATATGCTTATTTCTATGACTTTGCACGAGATGTCCTGAACATTAGCCAAGACCCCGAAGCAAGTGTACGTATCGCTCAGTTTGAATATCAAGCAATGGATCGGGAGCAGGCTTGCTTTCGGATAGAAACCCTAAAAGGCAACTATACCCTGCAACTCAACGAGATCTTACTGAATATCTATGAGAATGGTGTTGGGTTATTGGTATATGTTTTGGAAAATAAAAAACACCGCGATTCCTGCGATATTCGCCGGATCAATGATTTTGGACGGCGTTTATACCCGCAGTTTTTGGGAATTAAAAACGCAAATTTAACCCAGGAGACCAAAAAGGCGTTTCTCGCAACCAAGATCATACTGGAAGGCGTGAGAACGATACATGGGCATACCATCGAAGAGGATTTTTCTCACTTCGATACAGAAGAAAATGTAAAACGCATCCCCAACCATTTGCCCAATCATGTAATGGCTTTATTGGGAACAGGAGTAAAAGACCACCCTAACTTGGCAAAAATAAATGATTTTCTTGTCCTGCCGTTATTGGATGACCGCATGTTTGTCATGTGCTTTGTATTTGATAGACCATTGGTATCCGATCTGATTTGCCTTAAGGAGAATGATAACAACAACGATGTCTCGTGGAAAACGAATGCGGATTGGTACCGGTATCTCTTTGTGGATGATAGCATGATGAGTTGTCCCGACCCTGAGATGCAAAAACGCCTGATAGAAAAGGCGACTTATACACGGTGGATTAATAGGAAAAACGCTGATGAGAGTATTTTTTTTGGCGTGACACGTTATTCCTTTATAATGTTGGCTGCCAAATGTGAGGGGTTTGCAAAAGATGTTCTATTGAAGCATTTTGAGCATATGTATTTTCAACTGGTTTTGCTCACCTTGCTACAACGTGCATCCATCATTCAGTTTTCTGGCGAGGTTGCCCGCATTGCCCGCAGACTCACGGCAGGTATGCAAGATATCGAAGACGAGCAAGTTAATATTGCCCATCTCTATGTCCAGTATATCAAGTTTGTGAACCGTATTTTTTTTCGGGAAGTGACGCCGCAAGAACAGGGCATAGAATTATACGACCTATTGCAAGAACAAATGCGGATCCGAGAGGAAGTTAAAGACTTACGGGAAGAAATTGCTGAACTTAATACCTATACCGAGACCAAACTTAATAGCCAGTTAACCATCGTCGCAAGTTTGTTTTTACCCTCTGGGTTTATGGCGGCACTATTGGCACTCTTTGGACTAAACTGGCCTGATTCGAATGCAGGGTTAGGGATTGTTCCTTATATCTTGGGTATTGTTTCATTCGCGATGTTAAGCTTGTTCTTTTCCAAGCCACTGATTCGCATCATCAAAAAATGGGGGGGCAAATGAGCAACAATAAACCAGAAAAAAAAATTGTTTGGACTGGGGCGGCACTTGTTATAGGTATTCCGATCTTTTTGGTATGTATTACCAGAATGTTGTTCTACAATGAATGGGTTTCGCTCTGGGCAGCGCTTGTAATGGGTGTCACAGCCTTCTTATTGTCTCTGAGTATTGCAAATATATACAAAGTCTTTTTGCAATACCGTATTGAAAAAGACCGACTTGATGATCGCGCAGCGGAAAGAAATAACATTTATAATTATTCCAAAACCTCTCAACCAAAAGAAAATGAACAGCAAAAAAGTTGAACTTATTCAGCACAGCCCGCTCTTGCATTTTCAATGGGAGCAGGATGGTTTACCTCGGATGTCGGAACTTCGTCCTAAGCTGAATAATTTTATCAAGAAGCAGTTAAGCAAGGTCGAACCTGCTTTATTCAAGCATAATGAAAAACTAATCGAGAACTGTTTTAAAGAAAACGATACAAAAAATGGTTATATAGCACCCTATAAATTGTGGATTACGGCTGAAGTGAACGAGCCAATGCTTTTTCATACCCAAACATCAAGGGATCCAAATGCCGTAAAAGGGCCTTATTTTGCCGATATGAAGTATGTAGATGCAACCGATTATAAACGAAAACATGAGAAGCTTACATGTAGAAAAGGGATGATATACCAAAATATAAGCATCGAAATTAAGAGTTGGAATGAAGATCTCATATCATTGATTGAAAAAGCCCTTGATATTATGCTATTATTTGAAAATTTCGGCGCACGCCAATCTAAGGGTTTTGGTAGTTTTACCGTAAAAGATAGCGCATATGTGAAAAATCCAAAAACATGGATTAATAATAATGACTGCATTGAAGCATGTTATTGTTTTTCTTTCAAGGAAAATAAAAACTGGGTTTATATTTTAAAAACTATTGAAGAGGGTTGGAAAAAAATTAGAGGGGGTGTAAGAGAAGATAACAAGAAAATGTTTGAGACTTCCAAGCTATATTTATACTTATTAAATAATCTTCCTAATTTTGAGACAGCAAGTGCGTCTAAGCTGTCTTATCTGCGAATGTTATTAGGCTTTGCTTCAGATGGAGAATATAAAAAGAGTGACAAAACACCCGTATATGCTTTACATAAAACTAAAGAAGCAAAAAGATTAAGTTCTCCTGTTAGGTTTAAAATAATAGAAAATAAATTATATTTATTTCTAATGAAAATAGAATCTTTTTCGTTTGAAACGAACACCCCTGTCACATTACCCCTTACAAAATCAGATGAATTTAATTATATTGATTTTTTTAAACAAAGTGATACATTGAAAGTATTTTATAATAAATATAGCCCTATAAAATAATGCCACAATATCTTGCTGCTACAATTGGGCCAATTTATTATACCATCAGCCACGCTGTTAGTACCAAAGCAATTTGGACAGCCAGTTATTTGTTTTCATACCTCATGCGCGAAATTGCCAAAGAGATGAAGGACGAAGGCAATATTCTTCTACCATCTATGGAAGACTTGGATGCTGCTGAACGTGCGGGAATTACCGATCAGGTTGGACTTTTTCCAGATCGTTTTTTTATGGAAGTTGGTGAACCAAATAAAGCTGCAACAAAACTTAAGGATGTACTTAAGAGGCAAATAGATATCTTGGCAGATGTTATTTCTAAAGACTTATCCATGTCTGAAGAATGTATTGTCAATTTTCTAAATGCCTACCTAAACTATTCGTTTGTAACATACGAAGCCGAAACAAGTCTCTTTGCAGAAATAGGGAATAAATCTTTAGACTGCTTAGAAATGACTCCTAATTTCAGTACAAGCGGAGTAGAATTTGAAGAGATACTTTTAAATTTTTTGGAATTAAAAGTATATAATGAGTTTGTAAAAAAATTTAAAAAGCAAAACAGGCTTACTACAATTCCTGATATATCGAGTATTGCAAGAGGGAAAGTTGAAAAAACATTATTCCAGCGACAGAAATATGTAGCAGTATGCAACTTAGATGCTGATCATATTGGCAAACTTTTGAAAGAAACGAAAAATCATGATGAAATCAAATTAGTATCCAAAGCGCTTTTTAATTATAGTGAAGAGGCTTATAAAATTGTAAATAATTTTGGAGGGCTTACTGTATATTCGGGTGGCGATGACCTTTTCTTCTTTGCTCCATTGGTGAATGAGCAAAATAACCAAGATATTATTGGACTGATTTGCGAGTTGAATCAGGCATTTATAGATAAGGTAACTAAAAACAAAGATCTTTCCCCACTTATGGAGCGTATAAAACCTGAAAATATGCCTTCTCTAAGTGCTGGCATATCTCTTTCTTACGAAAAATATCCCCTGAAAGAGATGATGATTTTATCCCACAAAAGGCTTAGCGATGCAAAGGTACATAGGAATGCAATTGCATTCTCTTTACGCAAACATAGTGGGCAAACCGTAGAAGCAATTTTAGATAAGTCAGACATTAAAACACTTTTGGCGTTTAAAGCGCTTATTAATTTTGCACTTAAGAATCCATCTCAAGACGCATTACTGTCTTCTATGCTTTATCGTTTTTCAGCGCATAAGACTGTATTTTCTGGAATGTTAGAAACATTTGGAGCTGATTTTGTAACCTACCTTCCTTATTGGTTTCAGAATAACTTTAACGAGAAACCACATGAGAATAATAAGTTTATAGAACTAATCGAAAGCTTATTCAAGTATATTCTATTGGCACATTATGATCAAGGGAATAAAAAACATACAACATCGGTGGAGTCCGCTTTGGCAATATTTTTAGCTTCTGTACGATATGTTAACTTCTTGACAACTTCTTTAAAGAGGTGATTTTTAATATACAAAAGGCATTCAAATGGAAACCAAAACCTATTTTATTACCTTAAAACCAATAGACACCTTTTTCTTTGGTGGAGAAACGACCTTTAATGGTGGACAGAAAAAGAATTATTTTGTCCAGACAGAAGATTTTCCACAACAAACTGCTATTCTGGGGATGATTCGTTATCAGATATTGGCAAATAATAATCTATTGATGTCAAAAAAAAGTACAGGATCAGATGAGAAATGTGCTTCTTTAAAGGTTGGAGCTGAAAGTTATTCTCCTGAAAGTAGTAAACTTGATTTTGGAAAAATAGTATCTATATCTCCTGTTTTTTTGTATAACGAGGACACCAAGGAAGTGGCCTTTTATGCACCTTACGATCAAGCTGTGATGCCAAAAAATTTATGTACTTACCCTGATGAACGATATTCTCTTGCCCTCGAAAAAAGTAACATTAAAGTATATTCTTTGCAACATCAAGAGCAAAAAGATTTTTATAAACTCATTAAAAAACACAAGAAAAAACATGAAGATTACACTTCTAAAGATAAAATATTTAACGGATTTATTAGTGATAACGCTCAAGGCAAGTTTCTGGAATATGACGATGTTTTTGTAAAAGAAGAACGTGTAGGAATTGTCAAGAAAGGAGGAAATAGAGAAGACAAGGAGGAAGGCTTTTATCGCCAAGTCTATAACAAGATGAAAAACAAAGCCCTTTGTTTCGCTTTCTATGTGGAGTTGAAGGATGGACACGGGTTAAGGCATGGAGAAGTTTTTCTCGGTGCAGAGCGTTCTATATTTCACCTTGATTTGTGCGAAGTAGGGCAATCTTCTTGTAAAAAAACGTTTGACACGGTCTTGGATCAAACGTTTAGCCAAGAGGCGGAAGCGGGTATTCCTAATATTAAGAAAATTATACTTATTTCTCATACTTGGGTGAAAGATATGAAAGAATTGAAAGCCTTACTTGTCGCAGGAGTTTACAAATATTCCATGCATCGTTTTATCCAGTCCAATTTAACCAAAACAAAGAATTGGGTTGCTATGAACAGGGAAAATCATAAAATTGGAAATGCACTTTCTAAGAGTAAGCCTTATTACATGCTGACTCCTGGAAGCATTTTATATGTGCATGAAAATAAATTGGGAGACCTAAAGATTCTTCTAAATAACCCATCATTTCAAAAAATTGGCTATAACTATTTTTATTCCCTACAACCTGAACTTTGAAAACGACTGACATTATGAATAATCAAGTAGCTTTTTTAATCACCTGCCTGACCGACTTACATGCCGGGAGCGGGGATACCAGTTATGGTTTTGTGGATAAAACCGTTCAACGCGATGCCATTACCAATTTTCCAACCATTTTTTCTACGAGTTTAAAAGGAGCTTTACGAGAACATTTTGAGCACCCTCCAACATCGGATAAGCCTTTGGATCAAAATGAAATAATCAAAATTTTTGGTTCAAAGCATAGTGTCGAAGAATCTGAAATGCATCAAGGTAATTATAGGTTTTTTGGCGCAGATCTATTGGTATTGCCCGTGCGGAATGACTCCACCAAAGGCGTCCCTTTCTATCGGGCTACCTGTTATGAAATCGCAAATCGTGTAGGAAGCTATATGGAAAAATTAGCAGGATTTTCCGTTGATAAAATTAAAGAATTTAAGTGGCCAAGTACAGAAATTCAAGAAACAGAATTGGCGGTTAGTACAGAATATGGGAAAGGCGAAAATTTAAACGATACAAAACACCTTGGATCTTCCGTTATTCAGTTGCCTAATAACGATTTTCGGAAGGCTGCTAAAAATTTACCAATTCGTGCGCGGAATCAATTGGATAACGGTAAAAGTGAAAACCTATGGTATGAAGAATTTGTACCCCGTGAATCTCGATTTGTCTTTTTTGTGAGATGTGACGAAGATGCTAATCTGCAACAGAAATTTGTGAAAGCCTTGCATAATAAAGTGATCCAGTTTGGCGCAAATGCAAGTGTTGGAATGGGATTCTGTTTAATTGAAAAAATTGATTAAAAAAATGAACATCGAACGCATAAACCGAAATATACCTTTGGCAATTAAACTTTTAAAGAAATATTTAGTCCAGGGTCAGAAATTGGACAAAGAACTAACCGCAGATGTTTCTGCATTTGGGACAAGCATACGTCAAAGTGGTTTATTACCTACGATTTGCTTTTTTCTTGACAAGAAAGGAAGTAGTGATAGCACCGGAAGTGACAGCGCAAAGGCAAAGGAAAGGCGTAACAAATTGTTAGATATTTTATCTAAATTGATTATGAATAGAGAGGCGGAGAATGGCGACAGCTTATTAACTTATGCGATTAACCACCCAAACCTTGAAGGCTTAGAAGGACTATTGTTGGATGCTGTAGTATCCGTAAAATTGGCCATTAGGGTATTTGAAAAGAAGAATTAAAATAAGAGTACTACCATGAATGCAGGCTATCAATTCTATAAAGGTTACTTCGCCGATTTAGATTACACTGATTTAAAGAGTGGGCAAAATGCTGACAAGATTAAATGCAAGAATGAAGAACTTCTGCAATACACATTACCCAACACATTACCCAATGTACCAATATACCCAACCGCAGATATTAAGAAAAACATCAATGTAAACTGCTTTCGCCTTACAAGTGTTTACCCTGGCTTGTTAATAGGTGCTGGGTACACGCATGAAATCGGGGTTAAAGGCGAGCTTAAATTAGGCTTTTCCTTCGACCATGCTTCTGGTATTCCTTATATCCCAGGCTCTAGTATTAAAGGAATTATTAGAAACTTTTTCCCCAAATTTACGATTGGTTTGCCTGCAAGTGAAAAAAGATATTTCCCCAAATCTTTGGACCCTAACGAAATACAGCGTAACAAGATTGGGTTCATCCAAGAAACTTTAAAGTTGTCTAAAGACATTGAAGATATTACAGCTTTTATACATAAATTAGAATTATATTTGTTTGAAGGGGTTGATCCAGAGAAAAAGAATACCCAAAAAACTTATCTACTTCCTCGTAACCAAGTGTTGTCTTTTATGGATGCGTTTCCTGTTGATTCGGAAAAACAGTTGCTAGAAAACGATGCAATTACTCCACATAATAGCGTTTTTGAAGAGCCTATCCCATTGCCTTTTATCAAAATAGGTGGTGGCGTTGCTATAGAATTTATGTTCTATATACCACCCCTCCATCCCTATTTTAAAATTGAACATGAAACTCTTATTGGGTTGTTCAAAACCATATTGATACAAGCGGGTATTGGTGCTAAAACGAATACAGGGTATGGGCGTTTAGAAGAAAAAAAAGCACACAAAGACCCAAATAATAGAACCCAATATACGGACCATATTAATACTGTTTCTTTTGAAAAAGGAAATAGTTATGACGGAAAAGTAGTAAGTATTGAAAACAAGATGGTTCAGATTATGTTTGAGGGTAGAAATGAATATAATCAGAAGGTGGATAACTTTATCTATAAAGGCCAAGGAAAAATTATAGGGAATCCTGTAAGTGTTGACGATGCCGTTGTAATTAATATCAATGCTGATTATAAAAAAAATAGTAGTACTCAGAAACTGAATTGTAAGGTAACAAAAAAATGACTGTATCGTTTTTACTTCTCATCTAAAGGTATTCATTATGATGTTGCCATGATGGGGCTGAGTTGGCTGCTGTTTCCTTCTTCTATTTGTGTTGCCGACCCGATTGGGTTTTTATGCTTTTCTTCTTCTGTCTATAGTTCATACTTCCCCAGTCCCATTACTGTATTTTTGCCACAATGGGTTAGCATTCCTACATTTAGCAAGGTGAGAAGCAGTTGTGAAACGCCTGAAAGTATCCATTGACCTGTAATCCCAGAGAGGGCGATCTCTTGCATCTGGCGGGTGGAATAGCGCTTAAAGGTATCTTGATAAGATAGTTTCTGGGAGAGGATTTGTACGTTTTCAGCCTCTTGTAGTAGCCCCTCTAATGCCATTGATGCGGGTTTGGTATCCAGATCACCTTGAATTAAACCCACAAGCCTTCTGTGCAAGGCGCGGATAAATTCCGAAAAGGTAAAATTTTCCGTTTTTACAGGCTTGCCTTTTATTCTGAAGTTGAGTGGGCGAATAAAATGGATGGTGAGGGGTGTGCTATGGTCAGGTCTTAGCCATTCTTCTATTTTTTGGGTGGACGGCGGCTTCATAATGGGAGCAAACCAATCTGACGGTTTTGCTGGCTGCCAAGCATCATAAAGTGGTATAGTGGAGCCATCCGGCAGGTTTTGTTCTAAGCATAACAATCGGAATCGCCCTTTTGTACTTGCCCGATCATCGCCAACGCCTCGTTCTTGCAAGGCTAATGCGGCCCTTAGCAAGGTAGAGATGCTTTTATATTTTTTTCCAAATATGCTGATGTTTAAATGAAATAACGCGCCTTTTGAAATGGTGGAGGGCATCCACGGGTCGGGATCAAGGATGATTGGCCGTGTGGGGTCTCGTTTATCATTAGGAGTTTGATTTACTGGGTTAAATAACTGTTGGTAAGCCTCCTGATGAAATCTGGGGATGGCTTGTGGAGGGGCATCATGGAGTAGGCTACCAAAGGCACTTCGCCAATGAGAAGCTGGGAGTGTATAAAATACCACTTCCGATTCTGCCCAAAAAGTAAACCGAAACCGAGCAATACTTAGTTGATGATATGGAAATGGGAATGGTTCTACTAAGTACATGGCACTGGCAAGATTCGTTTGAATGATAGAAGGGCCTCATATGAGGTTTTCCGCATTAAAAAACGTTTTTTTAGTGCGGGGTACTAATGAGTTTTTGATTTGTTTTGTGTATTACACTCATTGGCAGGGTTGGCATTGGACCTATGTCAGGTGATAATGCCACGCTCGTATCAGAAAGTGAACGGCCCATTGGTTTGAATCACAAACGCCCATAAACAATTCTCGTCGTTTCGATCTCTTCAAACAGAGTAGTTCCCCACACCGCCTGCTGGATACTGATGCACTGGCGGAATGGAGTGTTTCGATCTCTTCAAACAGAGTAGTTCCCCACACGACATTGGAAGGGGCGAGCATTGAGTGGATGGTTGCGGTGTTTCGATCTCTTCAAACAGAGTAGTTCCCCACACGACATTGGAAGGGGCGAGCATTGAGTGGATGGTTGCGGTGTTTCGATCTCTTCAAACAGAGTAGTTCCCCACACAAACTCGCAGTATGCAATCAGCGCTAATTTGAGCGAGGCGTTTCGATCTCTTCAAACAGAGTAGTTCCCCACACTCTTCGTTTGAAGAAGTACTACAAGATATGAATAGACAAGCGTTTCGATCTCTTCAAACAGAGTAGTTCCCCACACGCAATACCGTCAGTGCAACACCGCGCAGCTTTGAGCAGTTTCGATCTCTTCAAACAGAGTAGTTCCCCACACTTCACTATAAAACATGAGACAAGATGAGAATAGTAAAGTTTCGATCTCTTCAAACAGAGTAGTTCCCCACACGATGGATATGTGTTTCTGGGGTTGCGGTCGGTCGGGAAGTTTCGATCTCTTCAAACAGAGTAGTTCCCCACACGTCAAATATATAGGCAAATACTTTGACTATATATATTGTTTCGATCTCTTCAAACAGAGTAGTTCCCCACACACACTAACACATTTGGTGGAAGTGATTGTCAGGATCAAGTTTCGATCTCTTCAAACAGAGTAGTTCCCCACACATCGGTTGGAATTGTTTGTAATGCGAAGTTCGCCTATGTTTCGATCTCTTCAAACAGAGTAGTTCCCCACACAAGTCCGCCTAATGCGAGTGGTCCGTTTTACTACAATGTTTCGATCTCTTCAAACAGAGTAGTTCCCCACACCCGCGCAGCTTTGAGCAGGCGTGCCGGCAGTGGTACCGCCAGGTTTCGATCTCTTCAAACAGAGTAGTTCCCCACACCGTACATCTAAACCGATGTGCATCACAACGTTTCGATCTCTTCAAACAGAGTAGTTCCCCACACATTTTTGGAGGCTCATATTATGCAAAAATATGTATGTTTCGATCTCTTCAAACAGAGTAGTTCCCCACACATGGGGTAGACGGCCGCAATAGAACCATAGAGCCAGTTTCGATCTCTTCAAACAGAGTAGTTCCCCACACGATACGAGAACAAAAGGTTGGAATTTACTTGCTTTCAGTTTCGATCTCTTCAAACAGAGTAGTTCCCCACACATGTTGAAAATGGTTGGGTGCAAATTGCCCCCGGGCAAGTTTCGATCTCTTCAAACAGAGTAGTTCCCCACACTCACAAGGTCTCGCGGCGAATGTCCCAACTTATTTAGTTTCGATCTCTTCAAACAGAGTAGTTCCCCACACACAATGGGGAGATTGAGCGTGTGGCACTTGCAAAGTACAGTTTCGATCTCTTCAAACAGAGTAGTTCCCCACACCATCCATGAGTTGGCTATCGTAGAAGGCTCAAAATTGACTGTTTCGATCTCTTCAAACAGAGTAGTTCCCCACACTCTGTGGAAGGGGATATTGTTCATTAACTTTTAAAGTTTCGATCTCTTCAAACAGAGTAGTTCCCCACACTCGGAGTAGCCATAATGGTTGAAGTTTACGGTTTTGCATGTTTCGATCTCTTCAAACAGAGTAGTTCCCCACACAAAATGGGTCCTTCTTAGTGTGGCTGTCATTGCTGCCTGTTTCGATCTCTTCAAACAGAGTAGTTCCCCACACAAAATGGAACAATTATTGGATACGTCTGTGATGGAAGGTTTCGATCTCTTCAAACAGAGTAGTTCCCCACACTGGTGACGAATTTGCTCCTGATGCTGATGGCGTGTTCTCGTTTCGATCTCTTCAAACAGAGTAGTTCCCCACACAAGGACTGAAAATGTGGGCCATAAACAGAACACATGTTGAGTTTCGATCTCTTCAAACAGAGTAGTTCCCCACACAGGGCTTAAACGGGTCGGTTAATACTGCTACTACATCGTTTCGATCTCTTCAAACAGAGTAGTTCCCCACACGGTAACGCAGTGGTTCGGGAGAATCACGTCCGCCGTGAGTTTCGATCTCTTCAAACAGAGTAGTTCCCCACACAGGCCTCAGTGTCGGGATTGTCAGGACAAGAGAATATCCGTTTCGATCTCTTCAAACAGAGTAGTTCCCCACACCTGATAGCGACATCAGCATTCGTGGAAATATTTGTCAAGGTTTCGATCTCTTCAAACAGAGTAGTTCCCCACACACTTCCGGGCCTGTTGTGGCAGTAGGCTGGTCGATAGTTTCGATCTCTTCAAACAGAGTAGTTCCCCACACTTACAAAAAAAGGAGGTAAATATGTTCGGTTGATTGTTTCGATCTCTTCAAACAGAGTAGTTCCCCACACCGGGCAAACCAGGCAAGGGTCCCACGTCTCTCGCCATCGTTTCGATCTCTTCAAACAGAGTAGTTCCCCACACTTAACCTAAAAGGAGGTAAGTACAACAACGTAGTTTTTGTTTCGATCTCTTCAAACAGAGTAGTTCCCCACACTCCTTAAGGAGAAATCATGAAAAAAGTGTTCTCGTAGTTTCGATCTCTTCAAACAGAGTAGTTCCCCACACACCGAGATCGCCAGGTTTGTCGGCAGGCTTCCGGAGTTTCGATCTCTTCAAACAGAGTAGTTCCCCACACAGTAGCCAAAATTGTGCTTTAAAAAACAAGTACTTATGGGGACAAATGGACGAAAGAACAAAAAGAGTGCGGGGAACCGTCCGAAAGATACAAAAAAAGGCCCTTTGGAGGCAAAAAAAGGTTATAAAAATCAATCATTTAGTATGTCTGGACAGATAATAAAGAATTTAAGTAATTGTTTTTTATAGTCATGCCCGAGAATGATGCGTTAAGTAAAAAGATCCGTCCATCCGCTCTAAACAGGCGGTTGTTTTTAAAAGTGATCCATACATAAACAGAAAGAAGGTTATGACAAGCTATTTTTGCAAGCGTCCTTTGGCGTTTATCTTTTCATAGGCGTATTGGCGCGTCATACCAAATAATAGGGTGGGTCTTGTACCTCTGGGCCGATGCCAAAAACCAGACGATGGGGTTCGCAGCGTCCGCAAATTCGGTAAAGACGAATACTACCCGTACCGAGGTCCAGCCCCGATAAGCTTTTTATGAGTTGCTCGGTCTGGGAAGGGGTAAGCAAGCACTCAAACACACTGTCTTGTACCCGTTCGCCAAAGGCTCCGAGCAGCCGTGCAAGGCGGTATCGTGCCCGATCATTGGGCAAGTCGTATAAAATCAAGGTTCGTGTCATGGTTTTGTGGGTTACTTGGGAAAGCGAAAAGCAAGATAGGGTTCTTCCTTTTGCAATACACGGATTAGGTATTGCACCTGAACGTCCATTGCTTGCCGATAGGTGACGCTTCGGTTGAGCCTTGCATGATGGATTTTGGTGTTCATCAAGTCCTCGAAGGTTCGGATGAATTTTTTTCGTGCTTCGGGCTTTAAATAGGTGGCTACTTGGCCATGTTCGTCCTCCGAGCGGAAAAAATCGGTGGGTAGTAGTATTTTTTTGTTGATGATACGCAAGACCATTCGGTCTATCAAGAACCGGAACTCTTCCATGAGGTCGCTTGCTAATGCGGCGTGGCCGCTCCGCTCGGCATGAAGAATGCCCAGATATGGATCGAGGCGGTGAATGTATAAAATGCTCATCATGTTTTGATATAACAAGGTATATCCAAAACTTAAAAGGGCATTCACCGGATCGGGCGGTGGGCGGCGTTGTCGGTGGGTGAAGGCAAAGCCTTCTTGGCGGATACAGGTGGCCCACGCCGTATAAAAGTGGCTTGCTGCCAGTCCTTCAAGCCCTCTCAGCATCTCTGTTGTTTTCATGCCCGGAATGCGCCGAATCCGTTTTCCCAGATACTGTATTGCCTCGTGGAGCGGTGCTTCTGTATGTTCCTGAGCCAACCTCTGTAGGTACATTCGTTGATTGGTGAGTTTGCCAAGTATGAAGGCCCGGGCCACTCTCAGCGATTGGGTTTCGTCTTCTGAAAGGCGAAATTGCGCCCGAATGCGGTCTAACAATGGCAGGTGGGGAGGCACTAAATGCCCATAAAATTTTCCTGTAACAGAGAGGTATGTAATGGATATATTCTTGGTTAGGCACTTCCGAATGGCTGCTGGTGTAATGGTAATACTGCCAAAAACAATGATTTGTTCTACTTTCATTACCGCGATATCTAATAAAGTGCTGCGGGTTTGTTCGTAGGTTTTGGTTACCCTAAAGCGGTCTCCTTCCACCTGTAACCAAGCCCCTTGCTCGTGCAGATAGAGTGTTCGGAGCAGGTGCATGCCCTTTGCCAAGGGGGTATCTTTAAGGATTAATGGGCCAAAGGCGGGGTGGTGCTGTTGTTCTGTGGAAGGACTTGGTTCAAACCCACGGGATGGCGTGCTGGGAGGGGCAAAGGTGGAGGGGTGCTGTTCTGAGGAAGGACTTGCTTCTATAGCATCATCTTCTTGTGCTCCAAACAATTCCTCAATTGGTGGCGCTGTTTCTATCAGGCTGTCTTTGAAATGGGTTAGGCTGACTCCTTTTTCGGCTAAGGCATTGGTCAGGGCATCGGCCAATGTGGTATCTGGCGACGCGCCAATGGCTACCGAGAACGGGAGCGGCCAGGGCGTTTCCTCCTTAGTTTTGACTTCGGGCAATAGAGAAGGCCGGGGTTCAAAGGTTACGATGCTTTCAGATGCGCGTATTAGATGGTCTATGGGCGTAGAGGATGATAATTCTATGCGCTGTTTGGACTTTAATGGGAGGATTAGGCTGCGAAGGAAAAGGTGTCCTAAAAATTGAAACCCTTCATCAAAATGGGCAATACGGGTTTTTTGAGGATGTAGAGAAAGCCTCAAGTCATCCAAAACAGAAACCGTTAAGGCCAAAGCCGAAAGCGCCTGATGCTGGTTCTTGCAAAGAATCACAAAATCATCGGCAAATCGAACTAATTTGAGGTTTTCGGCAAGCAGGGCTTCATCCAACTGGTCCAAGAACAAGTTTGATAAGAGAGGGGAAATGGGGCTTCCTTGTGGCAGCCCTTTGCTTCTTTTGGGGCTTTGTGTTTTTTTTCCAATGGGGGCTGAAATCCACTGATGTACCAAAGACAAAACACGCTTTTCTGGAACGAGGATACGCAAGCGGTCTAGTAGCAGATCGTGCGGCACTTCGTCAAAATACTGCGTAATATCGGCATCAACCACCCATTCATATCCCTGATGCCGCCACATTCCAACCGTTTGGACGGCATCATGGTGGCTTAACCCCGGCCTGTAAGCAAAGGTACAGTCTGCCAATTCCGTTTCGAGGCGAGGCAATAGGGTAAAGTGCATGGCGGTTTGTGCCACACGGTCCCGGACGCTGGGTATGAGGAGCGTGCGGGTTCGGTTATCAGGCAGATTTAGAACGATTGGTTTTAAGGGGGCAGGTTGATACACTCCTTTGGCAAGGTCTTCTATCAATTTGGGGATGATGGTTGCTACACGGTCTCCAAAAGAAAGACAAGAAATGCCGTCAATACCTGGAACGCCATTATTGATACGAACTTGATCCCATGCCCGTAAAAAATTTTCCGACGTAATGAATAAGTCCCATAGCTGCATAACACCTCCGAAATATAAATAAGGATTTATCAAAAAACTTATACATACAACCCAAATTTATGCAAATCTGTTTCAAAATGCAATGATCTGGTTTATGGAGACCTCGAATGGTAGATCGGTATTATAAGATTTGGTCATGGTCTTGCCTGCTGGGATGTCGGTAAGGCGCCCGAAATGGTGTTGGCACGCGATACCCCTTGCCTAAGAACCAAACATACAGCTCCGTAGGAGCGATATAATAATAACAGAACGGCAGTCATGGGTTTATTCATCTCCGGAGGAGCGGTATTGTATCTCCTTATGGGGCATTGTTGCACGAACCAGCTCGCCTTGCTTTATAGACTGATTTATACAAGCATAGACAACAGGTCTGTAAAATTTGGTAGATTCTATTTTTTTCAGCTTCTTTTTTCTGATATGGATTTGGTGTATCTTTCCCCAAACTTTATCCGCTTCCGCAATAGAGCATGCCAATCATAACCCTAACCACCGATTACGGCACCCGCGATCCGTATGTTGCCGCCCTTAAAGGAGTACTTGTTACGATGGCTCCCTCGGCCCTTGTGTTTGATTTATCGCACGAGATTGCCCCACAAGACTTGATGGAAGCGGCCTTTTTCCTGAGAAATACCTATCCTTATTATCCCAAAGACACCATTCATGTAGCGGTTGTGGACCCAGGTGTTGGAACCGTCCGCCGAGCTGTTGCTCTACGGGCGAACGGACATTTTTTTGTAGGCCCGGATAATGGCATGTTTTCGCTGATGCTCGATGGAGACGCTATAGATGAACTGGTGGAACTCAATATTCCAGCCTTTTGGCGGACGCCCCATCCTTGCGATACGTTCCACGGGCGAGATATTTTTGCACCCATCGCTGCTACACTTGCACAGGGTATTCCGTTACACCAACTCGGACGGCCTCTGGATTCCCTAAAACCTCTGTATTGGGCACTTCCTATTGCCGACCCACAAGGCATCCGTGGCTGGATTACCCACATAGATCGGTTTGGTAATTGTATTAGCAACATTCACCAAAACCTATTTCTGCAACATCATCAAAGCCGAAAACCCAAGTGTTATGTCGGTTCTGCCATTATTAATGGACTTCACAAGACCTATGGGCAGGTAGATTCCGGCGAAATTGTTATGCTCTTTGGGAGTCACGGATTTTTAGAAATTGCCATCAACGAAGGTCGTGCAGCCGAGTTATTGGGGATTGTTAAGGGGACGCCCTTGTCATTGGTTTTTATGGAACAAAAAAGGTATGTTCCAGAACTTGAAGCCCTGGGGTCATGATGTCCATTTCCAATGCAGAAAAAAGTACCTTTGCTGAATTACTGGCACCCGATACAACGACTGCCCAGCGTTTTTTGACACACCTGCAAGAGAGGGAATGGGAAAAGGACCGGACAAGTGCCTGTAAACAACTGATTAGGGCTTGGTTTTTGTTTGACCCAAATGGTCGTTCCGAATCAGGCCGCTTTTGGGATCCGGCCCTGATGGGATTTCTGTTGCATTACATGAAACTCCCCATTCATGAAATAGCGGCTTGTCTGGGGGTGGCAACCGTAACAGTGGAACGATACCTTGAACAAAACCCTCCCTTAGATTGGGTCCCAGATACATCCCACCAAACCGCAACGAAGGACGCACCGCTCTCTTTCACTTGGAATGGAAAACCCATTGTCGAAAAACCAGCCCGAACAGGTGGTTTTAGAAAAGTTGCGACGGGATTCTTGCTCGTGTGCATTGCCACCATATTGGCCGTGGTCTTCCAAGCCTTCTTGGGGAAAGCAGTCGTTCAAAACAGCCTCATTCACCAGATTGCCACCCAAGAGCCGCGTATTTTACTTGCCAATGGCCCGCCGGAACAGATAGCCGAAAAATTAAAATCGGAATTTGGCTTCTCTGCCGATGTACCGATCCTCGAAGGTGATACGAGCACTGGGTTGGCGCGAACCACTGTGGAGGGCTTACCACCTCTTGCTACCTTTCTCTTGGGCGGAATGGGGGGGGCTCGTATAAGAGTTGTTGTTATTGGCTACCAACACCTTGATATAGTGATCGAAAATGGCCTGAGCAGCAATGTACTCTCCGGCCTGGCCGAAAAGGAAGGCCGCCCAATGCTCTTGGATCACCAATGGAACCAAAAAGGATGTGTGATCTGGCGGTGGCGAGACGATTTGTATTTTGCTTTTCTACCACCCAATCAGGTAAAAGAATTTATTAGCAAACTCATCCGTTTCTAAGCAGGCAGCCCCAACCTCCCACCTCATATTTCTATACTCGGCAGGGTTCCTTCCATATATCAGGGCAAGGGCGTACCATTCAGGTCAGAAGTGTATTTGATCCCATTTGGTGGCTTGTTAGGAAGCACCGTTATGTATCGGTGAAGGCACCAAAGGCAAATATCCTGTATCCGTCATCTTTCCTTTGGTTTCGGCAAAAGAATCCGGAAGGTGGTTCCTTCTCCTAACTTCGAGGTATGCACCCAGATTTTGCCTCGGTGATTTTCGGTAATGATCCGACGTGCCAAGCTCAGGCCAAGCCCCCATCCGCGCTTTTTGGTACTAAACCCCGGCTCAAAGACCCTTCGTTGTGTTTTCCGATCCATACCCTTGCCATTGTCTTGCACCTCAATTTCGATATTCCGCTCCTTTTCCGTTGCCGCCACTCGAATCCAGCCCTTGTCTTTGTCCATAGCATCCATCGCATTTTTAATCAGGTTTTCCAAAACCCACTCAAACAGTTCCGGAGCTAAAGGAGCCTGTAAATCTGGCGGAACCGCCACCTCTAAGCGGATCTGGCGCTTGCCCTGCTGAGGAATGCGCCGCTGCATATAGTTCGTAACACCTTGTATAGCCGAGCCTAAGCTTGTCGGAATTAGTTGTACCGTAGAACCTATTTTGGAGAAACGGTTGGCCACACGTTCCAGACGGTGAATGTCTTTTTCCAATTCATCGGCCAGTTCCCGCTCCGTTTCCGGCGGCATTTCACCCGCCCTCATCAGCTCCACCCAGCCCATTAGACTTGTGGTAGGTGTGCCCAATTGGTGGGCGGCCTCTTTGGCCATCCCCACCCACATCTTGCTTTGTTCACTCCGGCGGAGGTACGAGAGTCCGATGTACCCCACCAAAAAGAACAACATCACAAAGGCCAATTGCACAAAGGGAAACCATCGCAAATCGCCAATTACTTTTGACTCACCGTAGTGGATGAATTGCTTGAGGGTTCCAAATCCTACTACCGAAATGTTCACCTCGATGGGTTTAAAGCGTCCATCCAATTTTTGGATCTCATTCCGTAATCGTTCTTGGATTTGTTGCTCAGAAAGCCCTGTAGAATCTACCTCCACATTTGCATAATGGCTGATATACTGCATTGATTCGTCCGAGACTATGGCGGGAACCGTTTTACTGCTTTGCTCCCAAACACGGCGCATATAGGCCAGCGGTTCTCCCGGTGGCATCGTTATCCCCCACTCCAATGCCGCTTCAAACGTCGCTTTCTGATCTGCCGGAAGGTCTTTCCGAGAGGAAATGTACGATTTTAGCGCTTCATATTGCTCCAAGTGTGGATTAAAATACGGCTGTGCAGTTTGCGCCAAGGCCTCCGCGCCCAGTTCTAAGTTTCGGACTTCCCGCTCTTGTAGCTGATTCGCCAAGCGATTGGTGTAATAAAGCGATGCAACGGCAATAAAGAGCGCTAATACAATCAATACCGCCCTCAATTTTACCGAGAATGAATAGGTTTTCACCGTTCTATGGTCTTGTTAAAGAATAAGATTAAGATAATAGTATCTGGAATCGTTCTATTAAATTTTCGTCTCAAATAGACATTCAGTAAATGCAGAATTTCCTCCCTTATTGGCGGGTGCATTTCACAACTTCCTCAAGTACCTCATAAATACCTCTTTCTATCCCCATAGGTTCGCGTATGATGTCGCCCCTACGGGACTTGTACAGGGTGGTTTTGCTTCTTTTTCTATTGAGATATCGCCCCTACGGGGCTTTTGTATGTGTTGCTGCTTCTGTAAGATACATCTGGCGCATGCCCCAACTTTCGTAGCAGTAGGTAAAGATGTTTTTCGCATACTACCTAATCTAAGTGTACCGTATGTCTCTACTGATATTTTTGAAATCCACCCAACTGTAAACATGATCAATATAGCAATTCTGTCCCCATTCTACTATTCTCAACCTGCCGATTTATATTTCTTATTAACGTACATTTGTATCTAAAAAAACTTCAGCTGCCACGTTTTGAGGGGTTTGTTATTAACTCCTGCAAGGAGATGGAGGCCGTGTGCGGTATTTATCCAGTGAAGGTCCCTGATTTCTAACGGAGCATAAAATCCGCTTTCCACCGAAGATACAGGTTCGAACATCAGATTCCCCTTCCCCAATAGAATGAGTCCATGAAAGGCGTCCTGATACCCCGTTTGGGCACGCTCGTGGTAATTATTGCCCCCAATAATGAGATCGGGATGGCCGTCTTTGTTGAGATCTTTCACCAAAAACGTATTGATTGGTGCAAATTGCGCCTCTATCGGCAATGGGTGCGCGGTAAATTGTCCCTTGCCGTCATTTACAAAAAGCGTTGATTCAAAAGTATAAACCGTTTTTTTCTGTGCTTTTCCTATCTGTTCTGTACTCAGAAAATCTTGAACAGTGGCATTAGAGTAGGAGGCAAAACTGGTAAAAAACCGCCGGAGAGGTGCCAACTGATCCAAGAGTTCATCGCGAGAAGGTAACGGATAACTTTTTCCTTGGATGTAATAACTAATAATCGGGTCTATGCTACCGTTTTCGTCGTAGTCTCCGGCCAACAACGTCATGGGTTCTTTTATAGAAGGCTTCATTTGGTTATTCAGCCCCTGGTTTCCGGCTAAGAGATCAAGATCGCCATCGCCATCCACATCCACCGCCTCCAAGGTATTCCACCATCCATTGGTTTGAGCAAGTCCACTTTGTTCGGATATTTCCACCACTTTCCAATGGTCTTCCACTTTAAACACGCGGATCGGCATCCACTCTCCAGCAACAATCAATTCCAGTTTGGAGTCGCCCTGCACATCCATCCAGACCGCAGAAGTAGCCATTCCAACATATTTTAGCCCTTCCGGCGTAACGTCCACCAATTGGCCCTGCTGGTTTTCGAGCAAAAAGCTACGCGGAACGGTCGGAAAACGCCCCGAAAACGAATGACCAGTTCTAAAAACATCAAAGTCACCATCGTCATCCACATCGGCAACGGCCACTTTTCCGCCGCAACTTTGTATCACAGGCAACGCAGATTTAGTTAGATTGCCTTTCCCATCATTCAAGTATAGTCGGTCTTGATAAGCGGGATTAAAGCCGCTTTCTTCTGCATTGGCATCGTTTCCACCAGAGACCACGTATAAGTCAGCATCACCGTCACTGTCTATATCAAAAAAGAGTGCATCCACATCTTCAAAATCGGCATCTTGCGAGAAAACATCTTGCGGTTTTTCTACAAAGGTTCCATCGGGCTGTTGTAAATAAATCGCACTCACTTGCCCTTTTGCCCCTCCTACATACACATCGTCCAGACCATCTTTATTCACATCGGCGGTAGCAAGGGTCGGCCCCATTTTAGACAACTTTTTGGGAAGTAGGACTTCTCGCTTAAAGTCATTAAAATCATCTTCTGCATGGATAAAGTCTATCCCCCGTTCCACTTCCGTAAACAAGAATGGCTGGGGTGATGTAGGGTTTGCTGCCTGTGATTTCTCGGCATTTGCTTGTTTGAGGGTTATGGTTTGGTTGGTTGACACATTTGGCAAGAATTGCTTTTCCCCCGTTGGCCAAGTCACTTCCAGATGCACTTGTTCTAAATCTCCCAGTCCAAAATACAAAACAGGTTCTACAGCGGATTGATAACCCCGTTCTACATAGTTTTCTTTTACAAAAAGTTGATATTTTTGGGTTCCTTTGATGGTTACTCTGGCTCCAATACCAAACAAATTACCATCAGTGCCTTCAAGCCTCACCTTGAGGAAGCCACCTAACCCTTGTTCTTCGGCTTGGTTCTGATAGACAAAAGCCACTTGGTTAATGTTATTCACCACCAAATCGAGGTCCCCATCATTATCTAAGTCTGCATATGCTGCACCGCTCGAAACCGAAACCTGATCCAGTCCCCATGTTTCCCGCCTGTTTTGGAAAGTCAGGTTCCCCATATTTTGATACAGATAATTTTTCACGCCAGACGATGGAATTTCTTTAACCAACGCAAACAAGTCCACTTCTTGTCCTGCCAATTGCGCCTTTCTCCGCGCCTCACCATATTTATACCGAAGAAAGTCAAGATCTGTATAATCCCGTAAATACCCATTAGTGATATACAAGTCTTGTCGGCCATCTCGATCAAAATCAGCAAAAAGCGGTGCCCACGACCAATCTGTGTTCGAGATCCCGGCCAATTGCCCAATTTCCTGAAACTCGCCACGCCCATTGTTTAACTGTAGCATGTTGCGCATGTACTGGGGATGATATCCGTGCGAAAGTAGCATTTGTACAAAATCGTACATATCCGGTCCTTTTAACAATTTTTGGCGTCGGTTGTCTTCGGGCAACATATCCACCGCAAAAAAATCTGGGTACCCATCGTTGTTTACGTCTCCTACATCACTACCCATCGAGTTTTTGGTGGTATGGCCAAGTCGCGCCCTGAGTTCTTCCTTAAAGGTTCCGTCTTTTTGGTTGATATAAAGATAGTCGTCCTCGTCGTAGTCATTGCAGACGTACAAATCTGGCCAGCCATCCATATTAAAATCCGAAACAGCGGCACTTAGCCCTGCACCAATCGGGTTTGCAATTATTCCCGCGAAGTCACTCACATCGGTAAATTTCCCGTTGTCGTTCCGATAAAGCCGGTCTCCGGCAAGTGGATCTTTGGCACGCTTCATGTAGGCCACGTCAAAGTACTGATAGTTTTTTACCATCTGGTTCAGTACAAAAACATCCACATCGCCATCTCGGTCATAGTCAAAAAAATAGGCTTGCGTGCCATGACCAATATCGTCAATTCCAAATTGGGCCGCTTTTTCGCTAAAGGTTAGGTTTTTGTTATTGATATAGAGTTCATTCCTGCGTAGAGGCTCATCCACATCTGCCCCATAACTCACATAAATATCCAGCCAGCCATCATTATTAACATCGGCCAAGGTAACCCCTGCCTTCCAGCCGCGCTTTCCTTCAACCCCAGCCACTTTTGTGATGTCCGTAAATGCAAGATTTCCCTTATTCAGATAGAGTTTGTTCTGCCCCATATTTGCGGTAAAGAACACTTCCGGCAAGCCATCGTTGTTCAGGTCTCCCACAGCCACGCCAGCCCCATTATAAAAAGTGGCGATTTCCATGATGTTGAGCCCGGGTTTTTCCACCAAGGTATTTTGAAATGTGATACCGGTTTTCTCTGGTGGTAAAAGCTTAAATAAAGGGGATTGTGCCCATGCTGCTACCGTAAACCAGCAACTACCAAAGAATAGCAATGCGTATTTCATATTTTATGCCCTGATATTAAGATTTATTTCGTTTTTTTGTATCCACTTTTTCAATTGAGCCATCAACATTTTTGTATTGAAAGCACTATTCAACTACGCTTGTGTTTATCGGGTATGACGCGCCTCTTGGTCTAAGTTAGTGGGAAGTTACAAAATCTAACCTGTTTGAACGGCGTCGCGTTCCATAAACCACGTTTTTCACCCAATAAAAAAAGCCAAAGGCAGTAAAAATGGCCCTTGGCTCTTCATATCTTTCACAAAAAAATACCTTATTCCTGATACATGGAGGCAATTACATCTCCGTATTTTTCTTGAATCACCCGCCGCTTCATCGAGAGTTTCGGTGTCAATTCGCCCCCTTCAATGCTGAAAGGTTCTCTGAGCAACCGGAAGTCTTTAATTTGCTCCCAGTGTGGCAAGTTCCGGTTGCAAGACTTGATTACCCTCATCAGATGTGCACGGACTTCCGGGTGATCCCAAACTTGGTCTTCGGTAAGGCTATGTCCTGCCTCTTTTATTTCATGCAGTAGCGCCGGCACATTCAAAACCAACAAAGCGGAACAGAATTTTTGCCCATTCCCAATTACAATCGCTTGTTCAATTTCAGGTGTAAGTACCAATTCATTTTCGATGGGCGCAGGAGCAATGTACTTACCTGTCGAAAGTTTAAGCAGCTCTTTTTTGCGATCGGTGATAAACAGATTGCCCGTTTGATCTAACCGGCCGATGTCTCCGGTATAGAACCAGCCGTCTTCGGAGAGCACCTCGGCCGTTTCTTTTGGTTTTTTATAATACCCTTTCATGATATTTGGGCCACGTACCACAATTTCTCCTTCGTCTCCACTACCGCCTTCTACGGGGATTAGTTTTAATTCTACTCCTTTAAGGACTACCCCTGCGGAACCAGCCACCAATCGGTCTTTATTATAAATGGTCAGAACCGGACTGGTTTCGGTAAGTCCATACCCTTGTGCTGTCGGAATGCCAATTCCATTCATAAAACTCATGATTTTAGAAGGTAGAGCCGCCCCGCCACTGGTGATGCCAACCAGATTTCCTCCAAACAGGTCCCTAAATTTTGACAAGACCAATTTATCTGCCAATTTCCAGCCGAGTCCAGTTTTAGGCGTCCCTACTTCATAGCTATTGGCTTTATTAAATGCCCACCGTGCTAATTTACCCTTAGCGCCCGGCGCCGCCTCCACTTTGGTTTGAATTCCAGTATAAACTTTTTCCAACAAGCGAGGAACGGTGGTAAAGTGGACAGGCTTTACTTCCTGAATGTCTGTCGTAAACGTGTCTATATTCGGAATAAAGTACATCGGGAACCCACTGCTAATCGCCAGAAATGTCATACAGCGTTCAAAAATATGCGAGAGTGGTAAATAAGACAACAATTTCCCACCTCCATGTTCCTCGGTATTGATAAAGAAGCCATGTTCTTTAACTGCAATCACATTGGAAACAATGTTCCAATGGGTCAACATTACCCCTTTAGGCATCCCTGTTGTCCCCGATGTATAAATGAGTGTTGCAAGGTCTTCTGGTTCAACAGCCGCCACCATTGCAGGATAAATGGCTTCCTCCGAGTTCAGAAGGGCCTTTCCATCTGTCATAACTTCATCGAGGGTTTTCATTCGATCATGAAACTGTCCTAAGATGCCGACTAATTGCAGGTTTGGTAATTCGTCCACATAGGGTGCAAACGCCTGAAACAGTTTTTGTGAAGAAGTAATATGGACTTTGGCCTCGGAGTCTTCCAAAATGTACCTAATTTGCTCGCCTGGCTGCGTGGCATAAATTGGAACAGTAACGGCTCCGAGAGATAGAATGGCTAAGTCACACAAGATCCATTCGGTACAATTTTCGCTATGAAGCCCAACCCGATCCCCTTTCCGAATACCCAGGCCGTACAGCCCCATCGCAAAGCGGGCTACTTTTTTCCGGAAATCCTCAATGGGGGTTTCAACCCATTGCCCGTCGCGTTTTACGGCCATACAAACACCCGTCTTATTTAAGGGGTATCCTTCTTCGACTAATTGCAAGAGCGTCTTTTGCATGAGACTTTTGTTTTGGTTAAAGGGTGCTTTAGTTTTATTAAGGGGGGGTTATTGACTTTGCAACCACAAATCCTGTCATCTTTTTAAGTACTGCCACGCCTTGGGCTTCCTCATTTTTTTTTAGTGCTTTTAAAGCCTTCTCCATCTGCTGAATACTTTCCGAATACTCATAGGTCTTACGGTATTGTTCCAAAAACTCAATCTCTTGGAACGCCACCCTTCCCCCCATTTCCGAGACGTGATAAAACACTTCGGATTTGACGAACTCTAATTCAGCTTCTAAGCGTGCTATCTCCGATTTTAATTCAAGATAACGCCGAAAGGCAAATTCATGCTCCATTCTAATTGCTTTCTAACCCGATGAAACAGTTTCTTAGCGATTTCGGCCATACTGTTCGTGGCTCGAAACCCAGTCGGAAGACGAAATGGCCGAGCCAAGGCTTAATTCCCCAGCAAGTACCACACCCGCAATGATTTCCGCCAACTTGTACACGCCATTTCGGCCATAGCAACCCATAATCTCAAGAGATTCGCGTTGCGTCGCCAAACCGGTCCCGCCACCATAAGTGGCAATAATCAATGAAGGAATGGTAATAGAGATGTACAAGTCCCCTTCTTTCGTGACTTCACTAAACAAGATGCCCGCTGAAGACTCCGAAACATTGGCTACATCTTGCCCGGTTGCAATAAAAATAGCCGTAATCCCATTGGCAGAATGACAACCATTGTTGTTTGCACCCGATAGGATCGAGCCAATATTGGCCACTTGGCTATGATAAACCAATTGCTCCGGTTCCACGCGCATCACTTGCTGTAAAACACTCCGCTTCACCACACACTCGGCTGTAACACGCTTGCCCCGCGTCCGCATGATGTTGATCTGGGAGGCTTTTTTATCGGTAGCAAAGTTTGACTCCAAATAAAAATGGGCGATGTGGTGGTCTTTATAGGTATCTAAAATCCAGCTACAGGCTGCAAAGGTGGCTCTTCCCACCATGTTTTGGCCTGCGGCGTCACCCGTTCGATAGTTAAACCGGAGATACGCAAATTTATTGGACAAATAAGCATCAATTTCTTTTAGCTTGGCAACACTACTGGTGGCCTCGGCATGTTCGGCAATTTCGGAAAAGTGATCCTGCACCCACGATACAAAATGACGAGCACCCCGTGCGTCGTCAAACACAAAAACGGGCGCCCGTTGCATGGCATCTTGAACCACCGTACATTTAACTCCCCCCGACAAGTTCATGAGTTTAATACCTCGGTTATAGGACGCAACCAAAGTCCCTTCCGTCGTGGCCATCGGAACCAGAAATTCGCCCTGGGCATATTCCCCATTCACCAAAATCGGGCCAGCTAAACCAATCGGAATTTGGGCAACACCCGTAAAATGCTCGATATTGCCTGCGGTGATATGAGGATCAAACGAATAGTGGTTGATGTGTTCGATTTTATGGCCGGTTTGTTCAAAAACAAATTGTTGGCGGCTCTTAATGGCGGCTTCGCTGTAATCGTCGCGGTCGTCCCGCGGGATTTTCACCTCTTGCTTCTCTTCTCCAAGCCCATCCTCCACTTTTAGTTTTAACTTACCAAACGGCTTAGACTCAAAAACCACTTCGATCTGGTGTTTTCCGGGTGCAAGATGGGGCACTTGGGCCACAACCAGTAAAGTATCTCGGAGCGGCAACACGATAGGATTTTCTTTACTAATATCAGATGGGTGTAGAGAAACTCCGTCTGACCTAACCAGAGACACTTGCGGAAGCGGGACTTCTTTCCCTTCTAATGAAACACTTAGAATTTTTACGATTTCAGCATCACTTAGTCGGTTCTTAATCTGAAATGCAACACCTTGGATTGTATTTTTCAGGCTTCCAAAAGTATAGAGCTGTTTAAGCAGCAGGCTTGGTACAAACATGTATGCTGGGGCTTATAATGAAAAATGACGGATATTATTGACTTTGAATATACTGTCAAAAGCGCTTTCAACAATGGCTGAATCCGAAAAAATTAAACTTTGTCTTGCCAAGTAATCTCATTATATGATATATACCCTTTATTTAACACCTCTTAATAATGTTAACATGCTAATCTAATAAATAAAGATGAGTTACCCAGCCTCGTAACAGCACGCCAATCAATAAACGGATCTACTCTGCGTTTTTGCTTACAAATACATTTCCCATCCTTGTAGGTGTTTTCTAGGGCACAGAAGTTGTATCTTTGGGAAAACACTCGACCACATGAAGATCATGATCTACCGCAGCCTTTTAATGGGAATGTTCTTGGCCACTTTCATGGGAATGTTACTGGCTACACCGGGCTTCGGGCAGTCTCTCCGCAGGGATGCCGTCTTGGAGAGTCGCCTACAAGCGCTGGCAAAGCCTTTTAATGGGACGGTGGGAATTTACGTACAAAACCTCAGAACGGGCCGCTTTGCCGCCGTAAACCCTGACAGCCTCTTCCCAACAGCCAGCATGATAAAAGTACCTATCATGGCCGGCCTTTTCGACAAGATCCAAAAAGGGGAAATTAAGTACCACGACTCGTGGACCTATAAAGACTCTTTGCTATATGCCGGAGAAGACTTATTAGGTTCGTTTAAAGATGGAGAAAAAATAAGTGTTAGCAAGGTAGCCATGCTCATGATCACCACCAGTGACAATACGGCTTCCCTTTGGTGTCAGTTGATGGCTGGGACAGGGACCGCGATTAATGCCCTTATGCAACAAAGTGGTTTTGAACATACCCGCGTTAACTCAAGGACACCAGGCCGAGAAGCCATGCGCCGTATATATGGCTGGGGCGTCACCACACCACGCGAGATGACACAACTGATGATCCGAATTCGCCAAGGAAACCTTATTAGCCCTGCCGTCAGTGAAGAAATGTACCGAAACCTTACCCGAATATACTGGAACGACGAAGCACTTTCTCAAATTCCGCCCACTATCCAGGTAGCATCAAAACAAGGTGCGGTGGATCGTTCCCGCTCGGAGACGGTATTGGTAAATGCACCTTCTGGAGATTATGCCTTTACCGTAATTACAAAAAACCAAGCCGATACGCGGTGGGTGTACGCGAATGAAGGATTTGTATTGTTAAGACAGGTCTCGGCTCTGTTGTGGCGTTATTTTGAACCGAAGCATCCGTGGAAACCCTCCGAAGGCATGAAATTGTTTTGGGATTGATCCTTGTGGAAACCAATTGTTTGACTGATGTAGCATTTCAACAATAAACCTTTTGAAAAGCGTAGCATTACTTTTTCGTATTGCTGTCTGTATCACTGTTACATTATAGTCCTTTATTTTCCAAAGCACCCTCTGTAACATCTCTTTCAGGTAACAGAGCCAAAATTTATACAAAAAAAACAACTCCCCCACAAACCCTTTTGATCCGCCTCTCATTTTTGTAAATTCGCATTCATCCTAAACAAACCCTATCACCTACCCCCCTGTTTCATAGCGCCTTCGGTACACCTTTATTTTCTTCTTTTCCGAAACCTTAACACTGAGCGCGATGAAACAGCTTATTTATTTATTTTTATTCATCCATTTGAGTGGATGTACCCAAATGATGGGACTTCAAGACGAGAAAACTCCCATTTTTGACACACCTGCTGCCCCACGGCCACTTATTGCCTCCATCCAACTATATGCCGGAACCGATCAGACTCAAGCCCCGATCATCCGACTAAACAGTGATGAATTCCTCCAACTACATTTTGATGTACTTTCGCATGATGCAAGGCCCCTATCGGTTTATTTTTTCCACGAAGATGTAACAGGAAAGCGAGATTTGCAACCCATAGAATACATGCGTCTGGCGCGGGAGGATGTGGTTTTAGAAACACAGCCCTCGAATCACGCCCGCACGCCTTATACCCACTATCGGTATGTTTTCCCTAATGAAAAGATACAATTTCGGGTGAGCGGACGTTATACGATTCGGGCTACAGAACAAGGAAGGCCAGAAGACATTCGGTTTGAGCGAACATTTTTTGTGCATGAAAATATGGCCCAACTCTCGAACGAAGCGAAATTTATTCAGGGAAAGCGAAGAGGAGGATTTGACTTTTGGCCGGAACTGGTGGTCGCATTGCCCGATCATTTTGCGGCAAATGTGCATGACTTAACCGTCTGTGGGTATGAGCATACGCTTAAACATCCTACAATATGTTATAAAGAACCTCGACTGAATTTTTTCCCCCGGATCACCTATGGTCCAAACCGCAATGAAGCTTTTGCAGTCACGTGGGATCGACGGGTTTTAGATCTACGACGCCTCCAGAATGGGGGGAAAATTGAACAGGTGAATCGCTCGCTTTCGCCATTTAAGGTAAAACTTATAGCAGAAGACTACAACCAAGATCTATATAGTGATGGCGGACGAACCTACGGGAATCCCATCTATGGGGCACATGATGTGCCAACCGGAGCGGAAACGCTGCAAGCAGAATATGTGGACGTTGAATTTCGGTTTATTCCTGTGTTAAAAACAGCATTGCCTTCTCCTGTGTTTCTTCTGGGAGATTTTAACGAATGGCAAAAGGATGATACATATAAAATGACTTGGTCAGTAGAAGAACAGGTTTATACCATAGTGCTACGGCTTAAACAAGGACTGTTTGAATACCGCTATCATATAGACGATCCAGCGTTTGATCCAAGACAGATATCTCCGTGGTTCAATCACGCCTTGCGTTGGCAAACACTTGTTTTTTTTAGAGATGCTTTTTTGGGTAGTGATCGTTTATTAGGGGTAGAGCAACGAATTTGGGAATAACGATTCGTTATCAAATATTCTTCCTAAGATCGGTTTGCAAAAAGATTAATCCTCATACACAGATTGATCAGATGAAATCATTCACTTTGGATTTCCGATAATAGGACATTGATTCCCTTACATGGCTTTTGTTGCCCTATCCGAAAGTTTACCCAACCTTACACCAATTTAGAAAATCGTTATGACAAACAGAGCCACAACACACCCATCCAATGCGTTTTCCAGACATGTTGGGCTTGGTATTTTACTTACGGGGCTGTTGATATGCCTATTCGCTGCCTTGGGGTATGGCCCCCATGCACCAATGTTCTCACTGGTTGTAGGAATTGGAGGTGCGACTTTCGGGGCTATTTGGTACATTTTGGCTACTTACCTGCATACTTGGCCCGGTATCAAGAACAATTACGTGATGCAAAACACGTTTACGGCACGTGGAGTGGGTGGATGGTTTTTGGGGTTTTTACTCACGGGTTTTTATGTATTGCTGTATTGGTTTCCGGAATATCTTAAAAACGTAGTAGCCATCACCGAGCCTTTAAGCCAATGGATGCGTGGCGCTGCTGCTGATCAGTGGTTTTTGTATGGTTTGTTTTACACCCTGTGCGTTTTAGTTATGGGAATCCGGATGTTCTATAAATATCGGCATAACCGCTATCAAATTTTCCGGACACTTTCCGTCATGTTGTTCCAAACCTTGTTTGCCTTTATCATTCCGGCTGTGCTAAAACTGATGAACAAGCCGGAATTTTATTTCCATTATTTTTGGCCATTGGACTATGACTATTTATTTCCATCAACCGTTCAATGGCTTTCCAGTGGGGCTTCAGTCGCTTTTTTTGCCTTGATTGTGGGTATAGTCATGAGCTTTATTATTACACCTCTGCTCACTTATTTTTTTGGAAAACGGTGGTATTGTTCTTGGGTTTGTGGTTGCGGTGGATTGGCGGAAACCCTCGGCGATCCATTCCGGCAATTATCTGACAAATCGCTTCGAGCATGGAAAATAGAACGTTGGATGATACATACGGTCCTTGTATTCATTGTCGTGCTTACGGCATTGCTATGGCTTAATTCATGGCAACAAGGTGCGTTTCTTGGGGCATTTTCGCAAACATATGCCAAGTGGTATGGATTCTGGATTGGTTCTGTATTTTCGGGGGTTATTGGAGTGGGATTTTACCCGATTATGGGTTCGCGGGTATGGTGTCGTTTTGGCTGCCCCATGGCCGCACTAATGGGGCTACAGCAAAAGTGGTTTTCTCGTTTCAGGATTACCACCAATGGCGGCCAGTGTATTTCTTGCGGGAATTGTTCCGCCTATTGTGAAATGGGGATTGACGTTCGGTGGTATGCACAACGCGGCCAAAACATCGTTCGCGCTTCTTGTGTAGGATGTGGCGTTTGCGCCGCCGTATGTCCAAGAGGAGTATTAAAATTAGAAAATGGTGCCCCAGACCGGAACGAACGCTATGGCAAAGCGGTTATGATACATGCCGATGAAGTGAATATTTTACCTTAAATGTAACGGAAATAACCATGTATAAGTATTTATTCTTTATCTCTTTACTACTGGGTTGTCATCAAGACAAGACGCCTATAACGAACCCTGTATCACCAAAAGTAAAAGCGGATAGAGAAACCGCAAATACAACCTCGCCGCAATGGAATGCCCACTGGTTTGACGGTAAGGCGGAATTAACGGCTTACCACTTGGAACAAGCACGGTATGGCGAAATCAGGCAAGGTGAAGCCGTTACTATCTTTGTTACCGAAGATTTTTCCGCCCGTAAACAAGTAAAATTAGACCATCCAGAAGCAGTAGGCACAGACCGTATTCCCGTTTTAAAAATGAACCTTACCAAAAAATTCCAAACCGGAATTTATCCATATAGCCTGATGACGTCGGTTTTCACCCCTCTTCAAGGCACATCCAGCCTAAAAGTTACCACCAGTGTGCAGGAGTGGTGCGGCCATGTATTTATGCAGTATAACTTAAAAAATGGTCAGTATTCCTTTCAAGGGCTTTCCTACTTTGAGTCCGAAGGAGATGAAACCGGAACCTTGCCCAAAGTTTTGCTGGAAGATGAAATATGGACAAAACTCCGGCTAAATCCAGAGCAACTACCAACTGGTAGTATACAGGTCATTCCGGCTACTTTATTTTCTCGGCTGCACCACCACCCACAAAAGGCTGTCCCTGCAGTTGCCGAGTGGGAAACAGCCTCAGATGACGTATTTGGTAAAACACCCATGCGTGTTTATAAGCTGACCTATACCGATCCAGAGCCGAGAACCCTTCGCATTGCCATCGAGCCAAACATGCCTTATAACATTCTTGGCTGGACGGAAACCTACCAAGATGGATTTGGGAAATCGGTTCCACTTCTCACCAAGGCTGTCCGAAAACAAACCACCCGCTTAGCCTATTGGAGCAAAAACAGCAATTCAGACTTACCACTCCGTAAATTATTGGAATAAACCGATTACACATGGCGCTCCGGTTGCCAAGACAACATGTAAGCAGAATCTTCCAAAAGAAGTGCAGCTTTGGTCAATCGAAGCGGACGGAAGGTATCCACCATGACCGCCCATTCACGTGTTTCCTTTTTTCCAATGCTGGCTTCTATAGTTCCTGGGTGAGGCCCGTGGGCAATTCCGCCCGGATGCAGGGTAAACGACCCCCGATTGATCCCCCGGCGGCTCATAAAATCCCCATCCACATAAAACAGCACTTCGTCAGAATCTATATTGGAGTGGTTATAAGGTGCTGGAATGGCCTCTGGATGATAGTCGAATAAGCGGGGGACAAACGAACAAATTACAAAATGATGCCCCTCGAAATGTTGATGTACTGGCGGCGGTTGATGAATCCGGCCTGTAATTGGCTCAAAATCGCGAATGGACGTAGCATATGGATACATATATCCATCCCAACCTACCACATCGAAGGGATGATAACGATAAATCAACCGGCTTAAAAAGCCATTTTTGCGTATTTGTACCTCGAACGCTCCTGTTTTGTCATGGCAAACGAGGTCTTTAGGTACCCGAATATCCCGCTCGCAAAACGGACTGTGCTCCAATAATTGCCCAAACTTATTCCGATATCGTCGTGGGAAGTTGATTTCTCCAAACCCCTCGATGATCAAAAGCCTTGGCTGAGTACCAGCATCAAACAAAAACCGATGGGTGATGGTACGTGGAATGTGGACGTAATCCCCCGTTTTGAACGCCAATTTGCCGAACATACTTTCCAAAACCCCACTTCCCTCATGAACGAAAACCACTTCATCGGCCTCTGCATTTCGGTAAAACACCTTCATTTCTTCGGTTGGAGCCGCAAGCGCCAGCCTTACGTCGGTGTTTCCCATGATGTATTCTCGGCCTGTCAGATAATCCCCATGCGGTTGGAAGTCATGGCCTTTGATGTGTCTGTGCTTTAAGGCCGGATCATCTATATATTCCACTTTTGCCACAAGGGGTGGTAAGACGGCATCCACAAGTGTTGGTGGATACAGGTGATAGGCAATGGATGAAATCCCGCTAAAGCCTTCTGCACCGATCACCTCTTCTTGGTATAAAGTACCATCGGGTTTGCGAAACTGCACATGTCTTTTGGAAGGCAAATCCCCCAAACGATAATAAAAGGGCATAAAATTAACCTATTTCGATTGGATTAAAGGTTGCCACGTAAGGATTGTTCACGTTCTATGGCCTCAAAAAGGGCTTTAAAATTGCCTTTTCCAAAAGAACGCGCTCCTTTCCGTTGAATAATTTCATAAAAAACCGTCGGACGATCTTCTACGGGCTTGGTAAAAATTTGTAATAAATACCCTTCGTCATCACGATCCACCAAAATACCCAGTTCACGCAAAGGGGTTATGTCTTCATCAATTTGCCCTACCCGGTCCAGTACTTCATCATAATAAGCCTCCGGAACCTGTAAAAACGAAATTCCTCGGCTCCGCATAGCTGTTACCGTCTCGATGATATTATCGGTTGCAAGCGCAATATGCTGAACACCGGCTCCTTTATAAAATATCAAATATTCCTCAATTTGACTTTTTTTCAGGCCTTCTGCGGGTTCATTAATCGGCAATTTGATACGCTCGTTCCCATTCGACATTACCTTAGACATCAAAGCGGTATATTCAGTGGAAATGTCTTTGTCATCAAAAGAGACCAACTGTCTAAAACCCAATACATTTGCATAAAATTGCGCATAGGTATTCATCTCGCCCAATTCAAGGTTACAAACCACGTGATCAACGTATTTTAAACCGATGGATGTTGGGGCAAAATGTGGATTTTGGTACGCCACAAATCCCGGCATAAAGGGGCCTGTATAATGGTTACGTTCGACAAAAGTATGGATGGTATCTCCATAGGTACGTATGGCAGAGGTAACAACCGTACCAAATTCGTCCTGAAAGGTAATGGGTTCGTGAACCGGAATCGCCCCACGCTCCACTGTAGCGGCAAAGGAATACGTGGCGTCATCCACCCAAAACGCCACATCTCGGACTCCATCCCCATGCAAATGGGCATGTTTCGCCACAAAATGATCCGGATCAAGGGCTGTTGTAAAAAGGAAACGAATCTTATCTTGGCGCAGTACATACGTCACGGATTCACGGTGGCCGGTTTCGGGGCCACGATATGCTTCCATCTGAAAACCAAGTGCGGTTTGATAATAATGCGCAGCCTGCTTTGCATTGCCCACATAAAACTCCACGTAGTCGGTGCCATTAATGGGCAAAAAGTCGGTTTGGGTCGCCTCGACAGGATGGATCAAACGGTCCATAAGAGATTGGGGTTAAGGTTAAAGAGTGTCTCTATACAGTCCAAAATAACCGGATTTTGTGCGCCCTGCATCCAAAACGAAATGTATTCGGAAATTCGGATAAATCCCGATTTAGGTTGGACAATATAACGGACTACAAAATTTTATTTGGCCATTGTTTGGTAATTTAAACATATAACAGAATATTACATGCCTCAATTTGAATTAAACCTGATGCAGCCTAAGCCCTTCCGTGGCCTTGTCCGCGCCAGATCAAAACAAGAAGCACTCGTGTCATATTTGCCCACAAACGAGGCGCCATTCCCTGAAATACAAGAACCCACCGATCTTCAAGGCTGGCAGGCAATCACCTTAGATCAGGAAATTATTGGTTTTATTCGCGACCATAACCGGATGCGGTTCAGAAGAGACTAAAACCAATGGAACACATTAAGGCCTTACAAGACGCATGGACGCTACTCGAACAGAAATATTGGTACGAGTCTAAACACGGCAACCTCCGGCAAGACCATGTTCGACTACCAAACGGTGTAGAAATTTTGGATTATATGTTGATGGAATATGCAGACTGGAGCGGTGTATTGTGCATAACAGAGGAAGGCAACGTTCTTACTGTCACCCAGTACCGGCATGGAGCAGCTTTGAGCAGTATCGAATTCCCGGCAGGAATGGTGGACGAGGGCGAAACCCCATTAGAAGCTGCCAAACGAGAATTGCTCGAAGAAACGGGATATGTGGCAGAGGGATGGCAACCGCTAATGGTCTGTTTTCCTGAACCTGTGAAACAAACCAATAAAGGCCATTTATTTGTAGCCCATAGGGCAAAAAAGGTATCGGAGCCACGAACCGAATCAACAGAGTCCTTACACATCCATGCCTTTGCACCTGAAATTATTTTCAAATGGGCAATGGAGGGTAAAGTGATTCATGCGGTATATCAGGCTGCTATTTTCAAGGCAAAATTAATGGGCATCATCTGAATATTTTCCTACTCACTGCCTTCTTTAGTACAAAAAAAGCCTAATAAGCAGTCGCCTTTAACCCGCCTTAAATTAATGATGGTATCATACCGATTGGCAGGGATAAAGGATATTTTTCATCCCAACTCAACTTCGTGCCCAAAGAGTTCTTTTTTATTCTGAAAGCACGTTTTTTGTAAATCTAACATAATAGGGCGCCACAATTTTAGGGGGTACTATCATATCGAATATTTTTTCGCATTCGCCAACGGAAAAGGCCAAAACCAGCCACCAACAACGCCGGGACCAGAATCGCAAACCACTTGATCGCACCCTTTGCCCCATCACTTACTTGGTTTAATGGACGAGGAGCAAGTTGTTTACTTCTGATAGATGCCAACGTTTGATCCTGTAAAAGCCAATCTATGGTATTCATGGCAAAAATCAGGCTGCCATCGGGCGGCTGCCCCACAATCCCTTCATTCATAAAATCCCCGTCTCCAACAGCCAAAAGGCGCGTAGGCTTGCCTATCTTTCCGGCAATAACAGCACTCAGAAAGCGGCCTTCATAGGCAGCAGCAAGTACATAAGGCCCACCAGTTAATACAGGATTGGAGGTTGCGTTCGGATCTGGTTGAATATTAAATACATTTTTTTGAACTGAGCTGTTCGCAGAAGAGAACAGCAGCGGCGTAGCCTGAATACCTTTCCCCTTTTTGCCCAAATCAATCGTGCTAACAAAAGGCAATAGCATTTCACGTACCCCTTCTGTTACGGGATGAGCATTAAATTTGGTGACGATGGGCAAAAATGTATAAGGAATCTGCATGGTAAATGGACCGTTTTGTGCGGAAATCGGAGCACTTTGACGATCCTGTACCAAATTCGGTTGGAGCCCAATACCATATTTTTCGAAGAGATTTTCTAATCCAGATTCAAATGGATTAGCCACTCCTGTCTGAATACTGGCATTGATGCGGTTCAGAAAGAAACCTACTTTCCCTCCTTGCATGATAAAGTCATCGAGGGCATTTATGGCTGCCTCAGGCAGTGGTGATGTGGGCGCGACGACCATCAAAACATCAGGCTTTTCGGATAGTTGTCCTGTAGAATCAACCTGAACCTGAAGGGTGGTATAGCTTTTATCCAACCCTTGTTTCCAAAAACGCATCACGTCATCCGGATTGGGTTCGCCGTGCCCAGTTAGGAAGCCAATTTTTGGAAGGTTTTCAGAGGATAATTTTCGGATGGCCGTAGAAAGGTCATACTCCAAATTGGACAAATCCTGAATCACGGGCAAAACTTCCTTTTTCCCCCCATATGAAATGGTTAAGCCCATGTACGCATTTTTGATTTGGAGTGCGTCGTTCTCCATTACCTGCACCTGAACGGGCGGAACCCCTGCTTCGTTGGCGACCTTTTTGTCCTTTTCATTATCGGGGCTATGAAACTGATATTGGAATTTTTGTCCGCCGTATGCCCGATATTCATTCAATTTATCCCGTAATAACCGCCGATTGGCGCTATACGGTGCGGGTAGATTATCGGTAAAATACACCTTGACGGTTACAGGATCTTTTAGCTTTTGAACCAACGATACCGATGAAGGCGCAAGGGTAAAAACCTGATCATCTGTCAAATCCAGACGCCCAAACCAATTTACACCAATTAGGTTTACCACCACCAAAATAGCACCTACCAATAACAAGGAGATTTTAGAAGTAAGGTTTTGCATTATTTTCAACATAGGACAACCAATTTATGCGTCTCTTTTTCCAATATTATGAGCGGTCAACAGACCAAAGAGTAAAATAAGAGAGGTGTAGTATAAAAGGTCGCGGGTATCCAGAACCCCGCGTAAAAGGTTGTTATAATGATAATCTGATCCAAGATATTCTACGACATTTCCTAGCCACGCAGGTAATAATGGTGCAGATTTATCCAATAAAAACAAGGCCAGAATAATTACAAAACCTAATAAATAGGCCACGATTTGGTTGCGGGTGAGGCTGGATGCATAAATGCCAATTGCCGAACATAACAGGCCATAGAGCGCCATACCAATATAACCCGCAGTTGTTGCCCCTGCATCCATATTGCCCAATGCGGAAACAATTAGGACGTACAAAAGCGTTAGGGAAATGGCAATTAGACACAAGACCGTCGCCGTTAGTAATTTGGCCAGAATCACCTGCCAGTCATGGATGGGCATCGTTAGCAACAACTCCAAGGTCCCGCTCCGGCGCTCTTCGGCAAAAGTACCCATTGTAAGGGCCGGAACAAAAAACATGAACAAGAGCGGGGTCATGTCAAATACTTGTTGTACAGATGCTATATTATTTAAAAACAAACTGTTACCAAAAAACCAACCAGTAATTAGTAAAAAAAAGCCCAATACCACATAACCTGTTACGCCATCAAAATAGGCTTTTAGTTCACGACGGGTAATGAGCCAACTTTGGGAAACTTTTTGAATCATAGCCATTTAAATTCATGATTAAAGGGTAGTGACCTGCCGGAAAACGTCTTCTAAGTTTACCTTTTCACGATACAACTCAGTCAATATCCATTCTTGATCTACGGCCAGTCTAAAGAGCTCGGGGCGTATTTCGGCTTCCAATTCATACGCAAGCGTCAAGAAGAGGGTATCCCCCTGCCAATCCGTCTCTTGCACCGTTAATCCTGCGAAGGTACCGAGGATGGGCAATACCTTTTCTATAGTCCCATTCAAAATACCCAACCGAATGCGCTGACCACCTGAGAATGCCGTTTTTAATTCCGCCATGCTGCCATCTGCCACCAGTTTACCACCAGAAATGATTAGGGCACGTTCGCAAATCGCTTCTACTTCCGAAAGAATATGCGTAGAGAGGATCACCGTTTTTTCATCACCCAAATGCCGGATCAAGTCTAAGATTTCGCCTTTTTGATTGGGGTCAAGGCCAGATGTCGGCTCGTCCAGAATAAGCACCGCTGGATCGTGTAGGAGCGCCTGCGCCAACCCAACCCGTTGTTTAAAGCCCTTGGAAAGAGTCCCAATTTGTTTATGGAGTACCTCTTTTAGCCCACATTTTCCAGCATATTCAATAACACGACTTCGTAACACGGTTTTCTCGACACCCCGCATCTGGGCTGTATAGTGGAGGTAATCAAACACATTCATGTCTTCATATAGCGGATTTTGCTCTGGCAAATACCCGATTTGCTGTCGAATTTCCAACCCGTGTTCCAGTATGCTTAGTCCGTTTATCTGGGCACTCCCAGAAGTAGGTGGTAAAAAACAGGTAAGCATTTTCATGGTTGTGGTTTTTCCCGCTCCGTTAGGTCCCAAAAAACCCAGAATTTGGCCTTTGGGAATCGTAAAAGAAAGGTCTTGCACAGCCAAATCGCTGCCATACCGTTTTGATAGCGACAGAACTTCGATCATAAGCTTTTGAAAAGATGGACGACTAATGCATAATAACCAAACTGGTTTGGGCTTTTGGAGGCCATCCATTACCCGAAAACCTGTATATTATAAGGTACACATTTTGACGGGCCGTAATGTCCGAAAATCCATGAAATCAATACCCTTAAGATGTGATAAAATGGTAAAGCAATCTTGATGGTGTGGTTGGAGATTTTTTGCCGTATTATTCTGTTCTTGCAAAACATACTACAAATACGGAGGGCTGCATGAACGGGCATGTGTTGATCTTAAATCAGGATTATCGCCCCATTGGGGTAAGCAGTGTTCAACGGGCAGTTACCCTTGTTTTGTTAGAAAAAGCGGAATTGGTCACTGAAAAACCAACGCGGCAAATTCGCGCCTCGGACTTTGTCTTCCCCTACCCCAGCATTATTCGCTTGCGGAAGTATGTTTCGGTACCATACCGAAATGTCATTTTATCCCGTAAGAATGTGCTGAGGAGGGATGGTTTTCGTTGCCAATATTGTGGCGCAACCCATCGGCTTACCATAGACCATGTCCTTCCACGTTCAAGGGGTGGTCAAGATTTATGGGAAAATTTGGTTGCCGCGTGCATGCCGTGTAACAACCGCAAAGGCAATCGAACGCCGGAAGAGGCTGGGCTGCTTTTGCGTAACAAGCCCTTTCGGCCAAGCCATGTGCTGTTTATCCGCGATTTTGTAGGGCAATTAGAGGAAGAATGGAAACCTTTTCTTTTTTTGGGATAAATGTAACCAAATCCAGTTTACAACCGTTAATTGGGATATTACCATTCATTCTAAAACCCAACCTACATGAATCTGCGATTGTTTTTAAACAGTTTATTATTTGCCCTTCTTTTGTCTGCAAATTTTGCTTCAGCACAAAATAATACTTGGGTAACCGACAAACGAAACCATCAAGGCTTTAATGCCATTTCTGTTGAAACAGCCGGCGATGTCTATATTTACCTAAGTAATCATTTTAGCGTGGAAGTGGAAGGAAACCCTGAAACCATAGCTAAAATCACAACAGAAGTCTCTAATAAAACCCTGTTCGTTCGCAATAAACAACAGTATTTTACATGGAACTCCAAAAATAATCCGCTCAAAATCCGAATTCATCTCCCGCTTTTGGAAAAACTTGACCTGAGCGGCTCTGGAGATGTTGAAGTAAAAGGTCTTATCCGAAATCCACGGTTTGATGTCAACCTTTCCGGATCGTCAGATGTACGCATCGAAAAAATTGCCGTCCGCGACCTACAAACCAAGCTTTCAGGTTCTGGTGATATCCAGTTCGGAAGTGGTAATGCAGATTCCGGTGACCTCCACCTTTCCGGGTCGGGTGCCATTACGGCCCGAAACCTCCAAATCACCGATGGCCGTGCCAACCTTTCCGGCTCAGGGAAAATAGAAATCTGGGCCAAACGGTATTTGGATATTGATTTGGGCGGATCAGGAACCATCGCATACAGGGGGAATCCGCAAATTGCTAAAGAAGTGAACGGATCGGGTTCGGTTAGGCGTCTTCAATGAGAAGCGTATGAAGGCAGAACCGTAGTTTTTTAAGAGCGTTTGGACTTTTTCATCCGAACGCTCTTTTTATGACAAAGTTTACTAAATATTTCTGGTTGATTCCGGGGGCACTTTTTGCCTTGTTGGTGCATCAATCCTACATTGCCCTCAGCATGAAGAATACGCTTGACAAGGGTTTTTCTACGATGGCAAAAGTGCGAAATTTAGAGGTCAAAGACATGGTGGCCCAATCTCATGGATTGGTAGAATTGGAGGTTCCACTAAAAGAGGGAGGGACTTTGGTTAAAAAAATGACCATTCCTGCCGCTTGGGTATATACACTTGGCAAAAGAACCTTAAACGAAATGCCCGTCCATGTTTTACCCGGCACGGGCGAAGAAGTGATCATGGATGACATCGCACGGGTCCAGATGCGAACCCTGATGATTAATATTGCCATCTTAATCTTGTTTATTCTGATGACTACTGGCGGCGTGCTGGCTTGGTTGCGATACCTCAAAAAAAATGGGGACCCTGCCGAACGTCATATCCCAGATGCAATACCCGTATAAGAACGATTGGGAACAAAAACGACAAATGACCATACCAAACTAAAAGCGGCCTGCTTTCATGGTGGCTTTCATACACCACTCTACCATTAACTTATTACGACTATGCGTGACGATAGAAGTTCAACCGGAACAGCTTTGATGGTTCTTTCTGCCTTCATTGGTGGCATTGGCCTCGGAATGCTGTTGGCCCCTCGTTCAGGGGAAGAAATCCGGCGCACCATTGGCAACGAAGTGCGGAAACAACGTGAATTGGCAGCCCGTCAAGCACGTCACTTAGCGGATGAGACCGCACGCAAATATGTTCCTCTACACGATGAAGATGAAGCGGAATGGGCCAATATTGGCAAAGGTCTTTCCAAAGAATTATCTCGATTATAATCCTTTTTCCAGACACTCAAACCCTGTTTCAGACACATAATCTTTATGCCTTACCCCGAATATTTGCTCGTACCCATGCGGGAAGAACTCACCCGCCTTGGTGTTGAAGAACTGAAAACCGCTGATGCGGTTGACGAGGCCATGGATGCCGCACAAGAAGGAACCACCCTCTTTATCGTAAACTCCGTCTGTGGCTGTGCTGCCGCAAATGCACGACCCGCAGTGGCCTTGGCGACTCAGTCGGAGGTACAACCCGACCGGATCTATACCGTCTTTGCTGGACAAGATTTGGATGCAACTGCCCAATTCCGTTCGTATTTGCCTGGCGTACCGCCCTCGTCCCCTTCCATGTTTCTTTTTAAGAATGGGGAACCTATTTTCTTGATTGAACGCCGTTTTATCGAAGGCCGCTCGGCACAGGCGATCGGGATGGATCTCGTAAATGCCTATCGAAAATACGTAGGCACCGATGAAATGCCTGATGTGCCAGAATTACCGAACGCCCCATTGCCTGCATTTGCGATGGGCGGACGTCCTTCCTCCTTCCGTTCCATCATGTAATAACCTTGCTTCTTTACGCAAAAAAGCCCCTATTCATCATGGAAAGGGGCTTTTTTGCTCAGCCGAACGTCAATAAACCGTTCTTCAAGTTTATCCAGCCTGCTGAAATGCTTCGCGTAGCCAGCCAAGCAATTCTTCGTCCACTTCATCGGCTGAGGTCATTTTAACATTATATTGGCACATCTTCCCAGGTGGCAGGGCTATCAACCGGTCTGTGCCATCAACACCTTTCATATTAATTCCCACATCCACACGGCTTTTACTGCCCGGGCCAATCATGGCAAACTGTTTTTTACGGCGTAGGCTCACATACCCTTTTTTAGGAGCCACCTCAAAAGTGCCAAAATCCGCTAAGGCCACCATCAAACGGTCGTGAATGGGTCGTAAATCTGCTTTAGTACCTGTATAAATACTGGTCAAGATCGCTTCTTCATCTAAGCCATCAGCCATGGAAGCCCCATCCGTCTTACGCAAGATATGCACCAACGTATTGGCATCTCCATGCCCCAGCCCCATTTCTTTGATAAAATAATCCCGCAATTCCCCGTGTTTGGTCAAACCAGTGGCCAGCATTTGTGCTTCTAATTCATGGAGGGCCTTGCCTGTTTTCGCCTGAATGTTTTGAAGTTGAGTCGCAATGGCTTTATCTACTTCCGACATGGTTGTGTTAATTTGGTGAAGTGGACACTGGTTTGGCTGACACACAAAAACAATGCAAAAAACTCGCGATCTGGCGGGTTGTATTGCGGAGAGGGAGGGATTCGAACCCCCGGTACCCTTACGAGTACATCGGTTTTCGAGACCGACCTGTTCAACCACTCCAGCACCTCTCCGTGTTATAACAAAGCATATAATATACAACCCACACAATGATTTACAACGCTACTCTTTGCCAAATTGAGGTGAATCCGAATAGAGTGCCCCAAGCATTTTTTTCTTATCTTGTACATCCAAAACTTTATCTTTAACTTATTGCGAACTTGTTTTTATTTAACCAAGAAATCCATGCATCCGTTTATAAAATTTATTGACTTACACGAAGGCGAAGAATCAAAAGCCATTGTCCTTGAAAATGTCAAAGCCAACATTTCATTTAGAGGATCAAATTTTTGGATTCTAATTGGTGCTATTATTATCGCCTCTATTGGATTAAATGTCAACTCAACAGCTGTTATTATTGGTGCAATGCTAATTTCACCCCTTATGGGGCCAATCGTTGGAGCCGGATTTGGGTTGGGAACACAAGACTTTGTATTATTAAGACGTTCATTGAAAAATTTATTTGTTTCAACTTTTGCGAGTTTAATAACAGCTACACTTTATTTCTACTTTAGCCCTTTCAAAGACGTTCAATCGGAATTACTGGCTCGCACATCCATACTACTGGACATTTTTGCAAATCGGATGATTCTGCGGTAAAAAAATAGT
>ERZ761607.456-NODE-456-length-72655-cov-12.244738_pt1 | contig 72655 bp, 70 predicted proteins | sample MGYA00511164_ERZ761607 | MGnify/ENA primary metagenome ERZ761607 (study PRJEB28899, sample SAMN02445080) | bioreactor sludge metagenome | biome: EBPR sludge | place: Australia: Brisbane, Thorneside Wastewater Treatment Plant | collected 2011-06-22 ...
TCTCTTGTGAGTATCTCTTGTGAGTATCTCTTGTGAGTATCTCTTGTGAGTATCTCTTGTGAGTATCTTCTGTGTGATAAGAATGTGTATTCATTACTTAACCAATACTTAGATACAAAGAAAATTATTATTATGCCAATTTGTATTTCTAATATAAGACCTTTTGGATAAATATACCAAATTTATTTTTGTACTTCACATTGTAACGGATTTATTTTTGAGGAATCTTGTATAAAATATGAAGCGTTTATATTTTGACAGAATCAAATTTAGATGTTTGATTAGTATCTACAGATTTACGTCTATACCCTATCTATTCACGTCAATATTGATAAAAACGATACGATAATCTAAAAAATCAATTTGTTCGATAATGTTATTTTTACGATTTTTGTAGTGTTCAATACACCTTCGTATTCTGCCTTTGATAATGATACGAATGATAACTAATCACTTATAAGGAAAAACACAATGGAAAACCCTTCAAATGACATGAGTAAATGTCCTGTTCATGGGGCAAAACACAGCGTAGCCGGCAGTGGCACTCGCAACCGTGATTGGTGGCCCAATCAATTAAAATTGAATATCTTACGCCAGCATTCATCCTTGTCTAACCCGATGGGAGGCAATTTTAACTATGCTGAAGAATTTAAAAGTCTTGATTTAGAAGCAGTAAAAAAAGATCTTCATGCTTTGATGACTGATTCACAAGACTGGTGGCCCGCAGATTTTGGTCATTATGGACCATTTTTTATCCGTATGGCATGGCATAGCGCAGGTACATATCGTACAGGTGACGGACGTGGCGGAGCGGGTGCCGGACAAATGCGATTTGCGCCACTCAACAGTTGGCCCGACAACACCAATCTTGATAAAGCTCGCCGTTTACTTTGGCCCATCAAACAAAAATATGGTCGTAAACTTTCTTGGGCTGATTTATTTGTACTGACAGGGAATGTTGCTCTCGAATCAATGGGCTTCAAAACCTTTGGCTTTGGCGGCGGTCGTGAAGATGTATGGGAACCCGAAGAAGATGTCTATTGGGGCAATGAAAGCACATGGCTCGACGATAAACGTTATAGTGGCGATCGCGATTTGGAAAATCCGCTGGCAGCAGTGCAAATGGGGCTTATTTATGTGAATCCCGAAGGACCTAATGCCAATCCCGACCCGATAGCAGCAGCAAAAGATATACGCGAAACATTTGCTCGTATGGCTATGAACGATGAAGAAACGGTAGCACTTATCGCCGGAGGTCATACTTTCGGGAAAACGCATGGTGCCGCACCTGCCTCACATGTAGGACCCGAGCCCGAAGCTGCCGATATTGAATTACAGGGCTTAGGATGGCAAAGTTCTTATGGTACAGGAAAAGGTGCCGATGCAATCACCAGCGGTCTTGAGGTTACATGGACAACAACTCCCGCACAATGGGGCAATAATTATTTTGAAAATTTATTTAACTATGAATGGGAATTGACAAAAAGTCCCGCGGGTGCAAATCAATGGGTTGCAAAAAATGCGGAAGCCATTATACCTCATGCTTTTGATGCTGAGAAAAAGCAATTACCCACAATGTTAACTACGGATCTTTCTTTGCGTTTCGACCCCGAATATGAGAAAATTTCTCGTCGTTTCCTTGAAAATCCCGACCAATTTGCAGATGCTTTTGCGCGTGCATGGTTCAAATTGACTCATCGTGATATGGGACCGATTGCGCGTTATTTAGGACCGGAAGTTCCATCCGAAGTCTTAGTATGGCAAGACCCTATTCCTGTGGTTGACCATGTCTTGATTGATGATAATGATGTGGCTTCATTAAAACAAACTCTTTTGAATAGCGGATTATCAATTGAGGAATTAGTCTCAACGGCATGGGCTTCGGCTTCGACATTCCGTGGATCGGACAAACGCGGTGGTGCTAATGGTGCAAGAATACGCTTGGCTCCCCAAAAAGATTGGGCTGTGAATAATCCGGCTCAATTAGCAAAAGTACTTGCTGCATTGGAAAAAGTACAGGCGGAATTTAATGCCGCACAAACAAATGGTAAAAAAGTATCGCTTGCGGACATCATTGTATTGGGCGGTTGTACTGCGGTTGAGAAAGCTGCGCAAAATGCCGGATACACCATCACTGTGCCGTTTACAGCCGGACGCATGGACGCTTCGCAAGAGCAAACCGATATTGAGTCATTTGCCGTACTTGAACCGATTGCAGACGGGTTCCGCAATTATCTCAAACAAAAATATACCGTTTCCACCGAAGAACTTTTAGTTGATAAAGCTCAATTACTCACATTGACAGCACCGGAGATGACTGTGCTTGTTGGCGGTATGCGTGTATTGGGTACGAATTATAATCAATCGGCTCATGGCGTATTTACTGAGAAAAAAGGAACATTAAGCAATGATTTCTTTGTTAATTTATTGGATATGAACACCGTATGGAAACCAATATCTGATGATAAAGAAGTGTTTGAAGGGCGCAATCGTGCCACCGATGAAAAAACATGGACTGCCACACGTGCAGATTTAATCTTCGGTTCCAATTCGGAATTACGTGCACTCGCAGAAGTCTATGCATGCGCCGATGGTCAAGAAAAATTTGTCCATGATTTTGCCGCAGCATGGAATAAAGTTATGAATCTTGATCGCTTTGATCTTGCCTAAGAAGTATTTTCTTCACCACCACATCACAAGGGCAGTCGCCGCTTTCGGAAACGAGGCGGCGATTTTTTTTTTTGAGCCGATTACAGTGAACGAAAGATAGGATTATTTCCCGACCATAGTAGTTTAAAAGATATAGGACAGATAAAGAACCGATAGTAAATCCCGCATTCACATCAACTCGCTGTATTTTTGTAAAAATGTTTCATATTCTGATTATATAATGGCTTTACCTCAATGTAGTATTACAGGCGGTCGTCGTCGCCTAAAACAAGGGCATCTCTGGATTTTTCGTGATGAAATTGGCGCTCTTTCCTCTGACACCATCGAAGCGGGCGACCTTGTGCGTGTTGTCACCGATTATGGTTATGATTGCGGCATCGGTTTTTATCATCCTGAAAGCCAAATTGCTGTCCGATTATTACGCCACAGCGAAGATGACATTACCGTTGATTTTTTTATACAACGTTTGGAAAATGCCCGCGCAATGCGTGAACATTTTTTCCATGACAGCACGGCATATAGATTATGCTTCGGTGAATCGGATTTTTTACCCGGATTAATTATTGACCGCTATGACACATATTTTGCATTGCAAATATTATCGGCGGGTATGGAAAAACGTTTGCCGCTTATTGTCGAAGCATTACAAAAAGTTTTTCCTGATATACAAGGTATTATTGAAAAAAACGACAGTCGCATCCGTGATTTGGAAGGATTGCCCCGACGTGAAGGCATACTGTGGGGCACAATTCCTGCGGCGGTAAGAATAATGGAAAATGATGTAAAATTAGATATTTCATTAGAACATGGACAAAAAACGGGATATTTTTTCGATCAGCGATATAACCGTGCAGCCATAGCAACCATTGCCAAGAATTTACGTGTGCTCGATTGTTTTACCAATCAAGGTGGTTTTGCATTAAATGCAGCCAAAGCCGGTGCGGCTCATTGTGTGGGTGTGGATATTTCGCAAACCGCAATTGACGCATCTATCCACAATGCAATGATTAATTCTTTGACAAATACGGAATTTATAAAAGCTGATGTGTTTACTTTATTAAAACAAAAAGCCCAACAAAATGAAAAATGGGATATGGTCATTCTTGACCCGCCCGCATTTACCAAAAGTAAACATACAGTGCCGCAAGCAAAAAGGGGATATGCCGATATTAACCGACAAGCATTACGCTTGATTAATAATGGCGGATATTTGGTTAGCTCCAGTTGCTCACATCATATATCGGAGGAAATGTTCTTATCAATTATTCACGATGAATCGCAAAGAATTAATCGGCGTTTGCAATTTGTATGGCGCGGGCAACAAGCACCTGATCACCCTATATTGCTCGGTATGCCCGAAACCCAATACCTTAAATTCTTTGTGTTTAGAGTATGGTAATGTACTTTCTAGAGTCTTGTTTATGTCAAAACTTACGGATTAGCCATTTTTGTATTCATGCAATGGTGATATTTATGTAGTGTGTACAAAGACAGAAAAGTGTAATTTTGCCGAGGAAGTATATGTGCTTCGTTCTTTTTTCTTATGAATGTGTCAATCCTACCATTCTATGATGGTGTTTTTTTTATTTTTATCGGAGTTTATGTATGGTTAAAGCGTTTCTGCTTAAAGGACTGGCAACTGGTCTTGTATTGTCATCAGTTGTTGTTGTATGTGTATTATCCGGCTGTTCTAAAGATGAACCTATAGCCTCATCTAAAGCTCGTATTGCTTATGGTCCTCAGATAGCAATCGGCAATGGCACAGGGCGTTCATGGGTGCAAATCAACGATGAGGGCAATCCGGCATCTATAGGTTTTACCTTAACGGCAGCCGCATTAGATAATTTGCCGACCAATCCTTTCCCGCCAACGGAATACTTCATGTCTTTACCCGCGGATGCTAAAAATACTGCCTATGACCATATTAGTTTGGATTGGGGTCCGATGGGGCATGAGCCGGTCGGTACATACGATTTACCTCACTTTGATGCACATTTTTATCATATTGACACCAATACGCGCGCAACAATTAGTCCGGCTGATTCTTTAAAGGGAATAACAATGCCTCCCGCTGACAATATTCCAGCAGGATATATTTTTCCCGGTCCATTAACAGCAGCAGCAATAGTCCCAAGAATGGGTGTACATTTTATTGACCCCACATCCCATGAGCATCAACCCGGTGGAAAAAAATTCGATCAAACCATGATTTTTGGTTTCTGGGATGGAAAAATGATTTTTACCGAACCAATGTTCACTCGTGAATATTTATTGAGCAAACCTAATTTCTCCGGTACATTGCCGCAACCCAAAGCATATCCTAAATCTGGCGTGTATTATGCCACCAAATATTCCATCCGTTACAATAGTGCAACAAATGATTATACCGTCTCGCTCGATGGTTTAACTAAACGCTAAAAGGTATAGCCATGAAAAAAATATTTCGTTGGATTGGAATAATTTTAGGGGTAATTGTTATTGCAGCAGCAAGCATTGCAGCGTATATACATTTCACGGGATTTCCTTCGTATGATATGCAAACTATTACGACTAAAGTGGAATCAACGCCCGCACGCATTGAGCGCGGGCGTACACTTGCCATGATGTTATGTGTGGAATGTCATCGCAATGCCGAAACACAATTATTAACAGGAACACAGTTAAAAGATTTACCCGAAGAATTTGGTGTGGCATATTCGCGCAATATTACCCAACATCCCATCAAAGGTATTGGGCAATGGAGTGATGGGGAATTATTATGGCTTTTACGCACAGGTATTCATCCCAAAACAGGAAAATACCTTCCGCCGTGGATGCCCAAATTTATTCGCATGAGTGATGAGGACTTACATTCTATCATCGCTTTTCTACGCAGTGATGATCCTATGGTGCAACCTGCCGATGTGGATAATATCGAATCGCAACCATCATTTCTTGCTAAATTTCTTGCACGTGTAGCATTCAAACCCTTTGAATATCCGAGTGCGCCCATTGCACCGCCGGACACCAATAATCCCATCGAACATGGAAAATATCTTGCTAATGGTGTCTTTGATTGTTATGCATGCCATTCCGGTGATTTCAAAACCATGAATGTCTTTAGTCCTGAACTTTCCGGTGATTATTATGCCGGCGGCAATAAAATGCTTGATGTCAATAGAATGCTTGTACCTTCGGTGAATATCACACCCGATAAAGAAACAGGTATTGGCAATTGGACAGAACAGGATTTTATCAATGCAATGAAAACAGGATTTCGTCCGGACGGATCATTAATGCGTTATCCCATGGGGCGTTTTCATCGCTTAACAGATACGGAAATTCGCCATATTTATGCGTTTTTACGGACTGTGCCGCCAATAAAAAAAGCCAATATGAAAGCCGAAAATGTTCAACCGTCTTCATCGGCAACGCTAGGTGAAAAACAGTATATTCAGTATGGTTGTGTCGGATGTCATGGCACTACAGGGCTTGGCTATGCAGATTTACAAAAAGCACATAAAAAATATCCGTCGGACAGTGTCTTGGCTGATGTGATATTGCATCCTAAGATATATTTCGGACCATTGACAACCATGCCGACATGGGAAGGGCGCATCAACCCCAATCATGTGCCGAATATTGTTGCTCATGTGCGTGAATTAGGTAAAAAATCGGGACAATAACAATGTCCTTATCTCTATAAAGTGCAATATACTATTGCATTTAAAATAACAGCAAAAATGCTACACGATGTGCATTGAGTTCATTGTGTGGCATTTTTTTTAATAATCACACTATATGCTACTCTTTCAATAATCGTGTATTGTTATCATACAAAAACATAGCATTTTTTTATTGCTGTCCATTGTCATATATTATCAAACTGACACGAGATAATGATATTGTTATATGATAAAGAATTATTTTTTTTCTGCTGTATTCAAAATTTCTTCAAAGACATCATTGATACCGTTGAAAGCACTTTTTTCTACTCTTTTTCTTATATTGTCGGAAAAAGGAACACTATCACGTAATGAAAAATAAATATCCACACCATCCGCAATTGCTTCCGGCGAATGAGGTTCGACAACAATACCCGTTTTATGTTGCTCTACCAATTCTTCAAGTCCGCCAACTCTTGTGACAATGGCAGGCATACCAAAACTATAAGCCACATTTAATATGCCGCTATTGGTTGCATTCCGATATGGTTGTACGACGAGATCTGCTGCTGCAAAATACCGCCCCACTTCTTCATTCGGTACAAATTTATTTACAAAGTGAATCTGTGAGTCCACGCCGCTTTCTTTGGCAATAGCATGATATTCTTCGGGATTATCATAAAATTCACCGACAATAAGTAAATGAATACCCGGATGTCTGTGGGCAATGAGCGGAAATGCTCGCAATAGAATATCGAGTCCTTTATATTTACGAACATATCCGAAAAACAGCAACACTTTTGCATTCTGTGGAATGCCAAGAACCTCTCTTTCTGTTTTCTGATGGAACTTTTGTCCCAGCGAATAATCAAACATGGGCAGTTCATTGCGAAATACAGGTTTGCCTTTTGATAAGAGTTTCAAATCATTTTCCACTTTGCTTGAAAGAGTGAGAAAAAAATCGGCATGATGCAGCCCCAACCGAGTGAGGAGCATATCAGCCGCACGTGCCTCATGAGAAATAAAGTTTTCCGTAATCCAGAGCATACGCCCTTTGTATTGAGATCGTATCAGAGAAGAAATACCGCGATGGCAGGGACCAAAAAACGGATTCCACCAATCAAAGCATACAAGATCAGCATTCAATTCTTTGATGCGTCGAGCAGTGCGCCACCATGAAACAGGATTGATGGAATTTATCAATCGCTCGCTTTCCGGTGCTTTGATTTGTTTGTTACTTGTATCAAATTGTGTTTGCCCGGGAAAGAGGAAGTCCGGGTAAAGCAATGAATAATTTATGAGCGTCACATCAAAGCGTTGCTTGAGCGATTCGACAAGATATTGAATAAACATGGCATTACCGCCGCGATAGGGATAAGCCGGACCAAGCAACACAATTTTCTTTCGTGCTATCATCTGCGTAAAAACTATAATCTATAACAATAACTGCAAAGATGCACAATTTTATGCTAAACAGCGATGGAAAGAAGTTGAAGCGAGATGAATATATGCCGAAAAACAAAAAAATTTCCTTTTGGTTTTGCCCACCGACCGAAATACCATAAATTGCTTTTGAAAAATGCACACAGTTGTCTATTTGGGCACATAAAAAGGTATTGCCGTATGAAAAAAGCAGTAATTATGGCAGGAGGATTTGGCACACGATTGCGTCCCCTCACAATGAGCATCCCCAAGCCGATGGTGCCATTGATGAATATTCCCATGATGGGGCATATTGTCAATCTTCTTACAAGCCATAACATTAACGATATAGTCACATTGTTGTACTATCAACCGGAAGTGGTAACATCATATTTCGGCGATGGCAGCAATTTTGGTGTTTCGATGAAGTATGTGCTGGCAGCAGCAGATTATGGGACAGCCGGTGCTGTGCGCAATGGTGCTGAACATCTCGGCGAACGCTTCATTATTATCAGCGGTGATGTTTTAACCGATTTCGATATTACAGAAGCTCTTGATTTCCATATCAAACGCGGCTCAATGGCAACATTGCTTCTCACACGGCATCCCAATCCTTTGCAATTTGGTATTGTTATGACCGATACGCAAGGCAAAATCACTCGTTTCCTCGAAAAACCTTCATGGGGCGAAGTATTTTCCGATACAATCAATACAGGGATTTATATCCTTGAACCGGAGGTGCTTGACCTTATTCCTTATCAAAGAGATTTTGATTTCAGTAAAGATTTATTTCCTTTGATGTTACGTAATAACTTACCCTTATATGGTTATATCACCGACGGGTATTGGCGCGACATAGGTAATCTTAATGAGTATCAGATTGCTTGTATGGATGTGTTGGAACATAAAGTAAAAGTCTCTATGCCCGGAGAACGCTGTGACAGCGCATTCGTCGGTCGTAATTGCACTTTATCGCCTTCGGCTCATCTTTCAGGCACGGTGCTGATAGGCAATAATGTTACCATTGGTGATGGTGCGCAGTTGCATAATGTGGTGTTGGGCAATAATGTTACCATAGGCGCCGGCTCTTCATTAAGCGGTGCGGTGCTGTGGGACGATATAGTTATTGGTGACCGCAGCTCATTGACGAATGATGTGCTGTGCGATAAGATCCGCATAGGCAATGATGTTGTTATTTCTGAAAATGTCTTTATTGCCGAGGGATGTGTTATCGGTGATGGAGCGCAATTAATGTCAAATATAAAATTATGGCCACATAAAACAGTTGAAGGGGGTGCAATGCTCAATCGTTCGCTTGTTCAAGAAGAAAAATGGTTGCGTGAATTATTTACAGACGCGCGCATCACAGGTTTATCCAATATTGAAGTAAATCCCGAATTTGCGGCAAAATTGGGCGCTGCCATCGGCAATGCCTTGGGAGCAGGTTCGGTTGTGGTGGGCAGCCGTGATGCAGATAATGCTTCACGCATGACCCATCGTGCCATTATGTCGGGGTTGATGTCAGCCGGGCTTAATGTCAATGATTTACAATTAACGTCCATACCGCAAACAAGGCAGGAATTACGCAATGGCAAAGCGGCGGCGGGCTTCCATGTGAGGCGCTCCATACGTCAGCCCAATAAAACCGATATTGTCCTGTTTAGCAGTGACGGACGCGATTTCCCCTCAGCCAAATCAAAAACTATTGAACGATTTTTCTTCGGTGAAGATATAAAAAGAGTGGATTTTTCTAAGGTAGGAACAATTCGATTTCCCGAACGTTCCAATGAAGCATATCTGAACAGATTTCTCGATGTGCTTAATGTGGATGCTATACGCCATCGTCATTTCCGGACTATGATTGATTATTCGCATGGCTTGGCGGCAACGGCTTTCCCGCAAATTTTGGGGCAACTTAATTGTTCGGTCGTGGCTATGAATGCCTATATTGACCCTGAGCGTTCTTTTTCGGATACAATGACAGACATGGAAGCCGAGGAAGGTTCGACCGTGATGCGTTCCCTTGGTTATGAGGTGGGTTTTAAAATTGATGCCGCCGCCGAGCGTATTGCCATCGTGGATGCTCAAGGCAAATGGTATTCGCCGCAGCGCTTGCTCACTATTGTCGTAAAACTATTTTTAGAGGCAAATAAAGAAACAAAACAGACCATTGCCGTACCTGTGCAAACAAGCAATGAAGTGGACATTATCGCAGCCCAATATGATGCTGATGTAATTCGTATCAAAAACACACATTCTGCTATGATTGAAGCTACTCAAAATAAAGATATTAATTTTGTAGGCGATCCGCGCGGACGGCTTATTTTTCCACAATTCCTTTTTGCGTCCGATGCCATGTTTTCCATAGCAAAAATAATGGAAATGCTGGCATGTACAGGATTGAATATTATGGATTTGGAACGTACTCTTCCGCGACGCATTATTATGCAGCGCAATGTGCCTTGTCCTTGGGAAAGAAAAGGAACCGTCATGCGCAAAGCTATGGAATTTTCCGATTCAATGGAAAGACAACTCATAGACGGCGTAAAAATGTTTCAAGGAAGCAATTCCGTCTTATTATTACCCGATAAAGAATTAGCATCATTTTTTGTGATTGCCGAAAGCGATAATGAAGAAGAAGCACATGCGCTTACTACGGAGTATGCTGCTAAAGTACAAGAATGGAGTGAATAAAAAAATACTGATTTAGACCAATGAAAATAACAGATATTTTAGGAAAAGAATGTGTGGTGCTGCATAGCAAAGCACATACAAAAGACTCGGTTTTACAAGAACTGTTAGATACTCTTGCCCATTCAAAAATTGTTCTTAATAAAGACGATGTCAAAAGAGCAGTTATGGAGAGAGAGAATATAATGTCCACAGGCATAGGTAATGAATTTGCTTTACCTCATGGAAAAACCAATGCCGTGACGGATACTATCGGTGCTTTGGCAACGCTTGATACCCCGATAGATTTTAATGCTTTGGACAATAGACCGGTCAATGTGGTTTTTATGCTCATCGGCAGGGAAAATGCCGTAGGTGTGCATTTGCGTTTACTTAGTCGAATTTCTCGTATGATGAATGATGACATGTTCCGAAAAAAAATATTGGATGCAACATCTGCTGCGGAAGTATTACTCCTTTTTGATCATCAAGAAAATGAATTAGGATAATATGTACAGTATGTTACCGTAATAATAAAAGCGTATGATTTTTCATACGCTTTTACTTTTTCGGCAATTCATAGTTGGGGGCTGTTATGATGGAACAATATATTGTAATCCACATGTAGGAGCTGAGTTCATAAATGGTATGATAAACGGAACAGAGGATGAACATTTAAATGCATTCGTCAACTCTGTTCAAAACGATTGATGCGAACATCTCGGGAAACTAAGTTACAGGCATTGAAAGATGAAGATTGGGCAAATATTGCTCGGGTTTACAATTGTACGGATTATAAAAAAATAATTACATATTAAAATGGAGAAGTTTTATAACGACTTCAAGGATGGGATGGGGCTGTGAAAGTCTTAGAAGAATTAAGTGATAATGTAGAAAAAGAACAATCCCGTAAGAACTGAGGATAAATAAGATGATGATTAATCTACCTTTGACTTTGTTTTTTTTCATTCTGATATCGTCTGTTTGTAATGCTCAAAAAGATTTCAAGTTCTTATTGCTGACTAAAGAATTATCGAAAAAGAGTATTGATATTAAGTACTTAAATTCAACTTCCCGAAATATTACAATTAGGTATCCGGATATTGAAGATAAGTTGTTTTCTCAAATGCTTAATCAACTCATAATAAAGAGAAAGAATGAGATAGAGGATTTCTGCGATGAAGATGAACAAGCAGCAGTAATAATTTCTTACGAAGTAAAACACCTGTCATCAAATCTATTAAGTCTTATAGAAAAAGTAAATATTGATTTTTGTCATCATTATCCACCAAGTGAAACTCTAACCGGATTTAATTTTTTAATTAAAGACTGTTTGTTGTGTCCTTTTCATCTTTCTGAGATTTCTAAATCTGAGCTATTGAAATCTTTGAAAATTGAAGATGAATGTGTTTATTATCCTGAAGAAGTCAGTTTTGATTTGTACATTGAACAAGGTACATTTTATTTGTTAGTTTGGCAGGACAAAATTTGTAATTATGTTACTAAGATAGCAATAAAAGAAGAGATGATCTCTTTTGAAGAACATTAAACGTAAATACCTTAAATTTCAGTACATAAAGACCACCTTGGCAATGTGCGTGTGGTGAGTAATGACATCAAATCACGGGCGGTGAGTACAGTGCCATTTACAACAAAAATATGTAACTTTGCGAACTACTATTACCCTTTCGGAATGCAGCACAAAGGTACGGCAGGCAGCTATGATCTGAGCAGCGATTACCGCTATGGGTATAATGGCAAAGAAAAAGATGATGAGATAAAAGGAGAGGCAGATAGTTTGGACTATGGCGCAAGAATATATGACCCGAGAGTTGGCAGATGCTTGGGCGGGTGCTGCATATGCAGCGACAGGGCTAGACCTTGTAGGTCCTTGGGGTTGGGCAGGGCATGCTGCAACAACATTAGTAGGTGGAATTGTTGTTGGTTTTACAGTAGAAGCAATGACGGAAACGGTTTATGATTATGTAACAAAACAAGGTGTTAAACCAGGAATGAGGTAAGCTAGAAATGGTACATATTGAATTTAATAAAATTTACTTTGATGTAGATGCTGATGGTTATCTGAAGTTGTTTTTTGTTGATCTTATAAACGAAAAAATTCTATTTTTTGATGGAATAAATTTTTACTATCAACAAACATATGATGCTGTCGAAAATTTATCGGTTTTAAATTACAATAAAAGTTTACTTAATTTACATATTAAAAAAATTACCCAAGACTTTGGTATATCATATATACAAATAAGTAATGGAGATGTTTTTCAAATATACTCAATGGGCAATAATGAAAAGTTGGAGCAGATTCTTGCAATATTTGATGAAACAGAAACAAATATATTAGCACCACTTGGGATAAGTGTTTATGAAGCTGCTGTGAAAAGATCAACTGAAGCAGATAAAGCCGAAATTTTCTACTCATAATTTCCCACGACATCAAATCACAGGCTATGAGTGCAGTGCCATTTACAATAAAAATATATAACTTTGCAAACTATTACCCTTTCGGAATGCAGCAGACAGGGACGGCAGGCAGCTATGATCTGAGCAGTGATTACCGCTATGGGTATAATGGCAAAGAAAAAGATGATGAGATAAAAGGAGAGGCAAATAGTTTGGACTATGGCGCAAGAACATTGATTGTCATCTCATATCAGTTTTGTAGTTTTGAAGAAGTAGATGACAACTTCACACATAGGAAGAGTCTGTCCCTGCAAAATCAACAACGTAATAATTAAGTACAGAAGGTACAAACAATGAAAGCAAAATATGTCAATCCGTTTACGGATTTTGGATTTAAGAAGATATTTGGCGAGGAAGCAAGTAAGCCGCAGCTTATTGACTTTCTGAATGCTTTATTGCCTCTGAAAGAAAAGATTGTAGATCTGAACTTTAAGAATACGGAACATCTTGGTCAAAGCGATATTGACAGGAAAGTGATTTATGATATCTATTGTGAGAATGAAAAAGGCGAGAAATTTATAGTAGAATTACAGAAAGCGAAGCAAAATTATTTCAAAGAGCGAACAATATATTATTCGACTTTCCCAATCAGAGAACAAGCAGAAAAAGGGGAGTGGAATTATAATTTACAAGCGGTGTATTGTGTTGGTATATTAGATTTTACATTTGATGATTATGAAACAGAGCCGGAAAAGAGCGAAGTAGTTCATACGATAAAGTTGAAAAATCAACATGGTAAAGTATTTTACGATAAATTAACATTTATCTATATAGAAATGCCGAATTTCCGATTAAAAGAGGAAGAACTTAGAACACGATTGGATAAATGGCTTTATTTTATTCGCCATTTGGAAGATTTTCAAACAATTCCATCAATATTTTCTGATGAAGTATTCAGTGAAGCATTTGCGAAAGCAGAATTAGCGAAACTTGGCACAGCAGAATATGCGAATTATGAGCATAGTTTGAAGATATATAGGGATTTAAAAAGTGTAATAGATACAGCGTTTGATGAGGGTAAACTTGAGGGTAAACTAGAAATTGCAAAATCTGCAAAACAAATGGGTCTAAAAATAGAAGATATAATCAGATTAACCGGCTTGAGGCGTGAAGATATTGAAGATTTATAAACGCTATTTCCCCACGTCAAGGATTCATCGGCAAAGAGCTTGACAGCGAAAGTGATCTTGCCGATCATGGTGTCAGAAAATATGATTATATTACGGGTAGGTTTATGGCGGTTGACCCTCTGTGGGAAAAGTATAGAAGTCTTAATACTTATCAGTATGCGGCGAATAATCCGATAGTCGCTATTGATAAAGGAGGAGATAGTGTGTCAGTCCTTATTTCATGTCCCGCATTTTTAAATTTTGAAGGCGAAACCGGAAGTAATGGGCTTGTGGGACATGTTGCACTAAATATTGATGGAGCAATTTATTCAATTTTTATTCTTAAGTTTGCAAATAATGATTTCTAAGTTTGGATATTGAATCTATTTTAAGTTGAAGATGATTGATTTTGATAGCAAAAGAGAATATACGGAATTTTAAACTATTTTGAAGGATTTTTATGCTGGCAAAAGCCTTCTTCTCTTCAAAAGAAGGCGATAACGTTCCATGGACTGAAAATTTTATTTCGGTCGCAAATGCTAATCTTGCTACTTTGGCTTTAGCTGCATTGGATATTACAAATGTGACTACCAAAAAAACTGATTATTCAACAAAATTGAATACTGCGATTGAAAAACAAGCCGAATCTAAAGCGGATACCGAGGTAAAGAATATTTTTAAACAACCAAAACAACTTATGAAACTCCGCTTTCCGAATCTGTCGGGCATAATTTCTTCCGCTGTAAAGCCCAAAGAGGAGATTTAGTTTGCGAAGTTAGTAATGTTGCAGTGTTGAAACTTTTAATAATTTAGAGGTTTGAAATGAAATCACTTATTGTTTTTTTTGTCTTTTTTTCAAGTTATACATTATTATACTGCCAATCAAATGCAGATTATTATTACAATAATGCAGTGACATATATGAATGCTAAAAATTTTCAAGATGCAATTACAAATTTTAATAAGGCATTAGAATTATACCCTGATTCATTGTATGAACAAATTTCCCTAACTTATTGGGATTTAAATTTTTGTTATTCGAATTTAAAAGAATATTCAAAAGCAATTTCTGCTTGTTATTCATGGATAAACAAGGGCGGTTGGTACCTTGGAAATGCTTACCATTGGTTAGGTTATAATTTCTTTAGTAAGGGTGAATTTGCTAGTGCAATAAATGCATATGGTAATGCTATTCAAAATTTATATTCTGTTAAAGATGGAACATCAGTTAATTTAACTGATGTTTATAGAGACATAAAAAATGCCACTTAAAACTTGACAATACTTATGGTTGGATTCCAATATCGCAGTTTTGGAAAATTAATATTCCACATGGATATTGGCAATGGCAAGATAAAGGTAAAACCTGTTGTGTAAATTCATTTGCTATTAGAGTTGAAAATAGATTGCCAATTGACATTCAAGCAGTTAATATTGATTTAATAATAAAAGATAAGAAAGGGACTATTGTTTACAAGAGAAATCATACTGCTTGGGTAAATGGATTAAATACTAATGAAGTTGCTCAGTCAGATTATTTTAATTTAAATAATGAAGTTTGCCTTCCTTGTAGTTATTTAAATAGTGAGAAATTCAGTTGGACTTGTGATATTACTGGAGTAGCTTATTAAATGAAAACGATTATTAAAATATGGATTATTCTATTTCTTTCTAACAATATAACTTTTGCTAATAGTATGATTGATTCTTCATTAACCCATGAAATCAAAATGATAAAAGATTCGTACGGCAAAAGAATAGAAGTATTAGAAATTAAATCAAATAATTACGAAAGTTTGTTATCAATGCAAGGAGCATTCTATCAATCATTAATAGCTATACTAATCTTTGTATTTGGTTTTGGTGGGTGGGCTTTTGTAAATAAGCAAATAAAAAAAGTCAGAATTGACAATGATGAAAGAGTAAAAGCATTAAGAACTGTTTTAAGCATGACTTTAGGGGATGTAAATAATATATTGGGGAATCATTCTTATGATTCAAAAGATTATTATGTATCATTTAGGAGTATTCTACAAGGTGCGAAATATATGCTTGAAAGTCTTAATATTTATAATGATAAAAAGTCAATCATGAATTTCCTTGAAGATGTTACAAAAGATAAGAACATACGAGGTTTAACTGGTAAATTAATTTTAGATTTAGAACAAATTGAATATATTTTAAAAAATCATATTTTGAAAGGTGAATTTGATAAAGAAATTGCTGATGATTATACAGAAATTACTATGAATCTTGATGATTTAAGAAAATGCTCAAATTCCTTAATTTCTGAAAAATCTAAAACAATATTTGATTTCATTGTAAAATATGTTTATGATAAACAACTTTTAAATACTTAAAAACTGAAGCCTTTTCACTCCGAAGGGTTTTTTATTAACTCTGTTATATTATCGTTTATTTGTTTCCAGCTTGCAATTCTATGATTTTGAAATTGATTCTCTTTCGTTTTAAATCGAAGAAAGTTAATGCCAGCCTGTAAGTTAGAAACATCAACTCTTCCATTTTCAACCATTTCGCTTTGCATGGAAGATAATCAATTAATTCTTGATTATACGGCTGGCTTAGATGGAAAAACAGAGTTTAGACTCATCAATACTATGGGTGAGATTGTTGGAGAGCCGATACAGCAAGTGGATATAGGCGGAGAATATCAATTGATATATTCATTGTCAAATTTGGCAAATGGGATATATATTATTAATTTCCGCTCGGGATTTTATACAAAAAATGAATGTATTATGTATGTACGGTAAATAGCCAGCTCCCAAATTCTCAATGTTTTTTCCAAAGCTATAAGGTTTTTGAAACCTTATAGCTTTAAGTCGAAATTCAGATGAAATTCTGACTGGATTTATGTCGAAGTGATATATTTATTCTACAACATTGCGAGAGTCATATTGCTATCCGGTTTGTGCTTATCGGGGGAGTATTTCATTATCGGATTTATAACGAACCAAAATTGTCACACGACGATTGCTGATGTCAAAAGGATTTTCCGGAGTGCGTAATTTTCTGTCGGCATAACCTTTTACGCCAATGACTTGCCCTTCCCAAAGTCCATTACTTTCCATCACACGGCGGGCACTGTTGGCTCTGTCTGCCGATAATTCCCAATTACCATAACCCGTGTTTTTACCATAACCGCGAGTATCGGTATGTCCTTCAATTTCCACAAAATTGGGGATTTTACCCACCTCTGCTCCAAGTTGCTGTAATAAAGTAATCGCTTGCTTATTAAGACGGGCACTTCCTACTTCAAAAAATACACTTTCCTCATTTTCTACTAATTCAATACGCAGCCCTTCTTGAGTTATTTGCACATTTAATGAACTGATTAGTTTTGCTAAATTTTGGTCTTTTTTTGCTAATTCTTGAATTTGGTCTTTAACAGATTTTTCTAAACTTTTTATTCGTGCTGAGTCTTGAATTTTTTCCACAACTATTGCTTTACGCATGGAATCAGTTAATTTATATGCATCCTTACCGCCTGATTTTTTCCCATCTTCTTTGCCTTGTCCTGTAGTGGGTTTAATATTATCTACTGCCACAGGCAATGCTTTCCCTTGCAAAAAGCTGAATGCGCCGGGCTCGGTAAAAAACTGTGCTACCCCTTTTTTGGTCGCATCGCTAAGACCAAGAATCCACATCACCAAGAAAAATGCCATCATCGCCGTCACAAAATCGGCATACGCTACTTTCCATGCACCGCCATGATGACCATGATGAGCAGCTTTTTTCTTTTTTTTAATTATGGGTTGTTCTGTATTTTCCATGTAAATTTCTCTTTAATGAGATTATCGTGCTTTTTTGGTTGCTTCTTCGGTTTCTTTGAACGATGGACGAATATGAGGAGGGATACTGCGTCGGGCAAATTCTACGGACACAGAAGCGGGTGACCCTTTGGCAAATGACAGTAAAGCCACTTTTATTGCCGTCATATAATGCTCTGCTTCATGCACTGCATTTTCCATATTCTTGGCAATAGGTCCCACCACACCATACGCCATCAATACCCCGAAGAATGTTCCTACAAGAGCCGCACCCACGCTGCTACCAATGACTGCCGGTGGCTGATCAATAATACCCATAGTGATGATAACCCCAAGTACTGCCGCCACGATACCCAGACCCGGAAAAGCATCTGACACCGTTGCTAATGCTGTGGGCACTTGCAATTCTTCCCTATGGGCTGTTTCAAGATCAATGTCCATGAGCTCTTCCAAATCATATGGCGAAGCACCGCCACCAAGCACTATTTTTAAGGTATCGCATAAAAAATCGGTAGCATGATGATTACCAAGAAATGTCGGATACTTGGTAAAAATCGAACTGGATGAAGGGTTTTCTATATGTGGTTCAAGGGCAATCACTCCTTCACGCTTAGCAAAATTAAACAGCTCGAATAAAAGCTGCATAAGCTCTAAATAGGTTGCTTTTGTGAGTTTACTTCCCTTAAGAGTTCCTATAACTCCTTTGAAAACACCAATAGTGACATTCAAAGGATTGGCGATAAGCATCGAACCCAATGCCGCACCGCCGATAATGATAAACTCATTCAACTGCCATAAAATAGCAAGGTCGCCATGGTGCATTGTGTACCCGACAACTATACTACCAAAGACGACAACTATACCGATAATGACGAACATGCGACCACTTTCAAAGAATGAAACAACTCTGCAAACTATCTAAAACACAATTACAAGTATCAAATCTAAAAAAATATGCCAAATAATAGAGTATTTGATGCGATTTTGATGAATAAAATTCTTCCGCTACCCCCAATGTGCAGCCACGGTTCTGATGGAATTCTGATGGAATGCAATTTTACTATTCCATATTTCATAGAACAATAGCCATTTGTTCCATAGTTTTGCCAATAATTTTACAACACCATACCATAGCACTTATGCACATAGCACCATTCTTAGACCAGAAAACCAAAATTATATGCACGATGGGTCCTGCCATTGGCTCCGAAGAAAAAATTATCGAGTTACTTCATGCGGGAGCAAATGCGTTTCGATTAAATATGTCACATGGATCGCATAGTGTCCATAAGCAATATGTGGATTTTATTCGTGCAGCCGAGAAAAAAATAGGATTTCATATACCCATCATTGCCGATTTACAAGGTCCCAAAATCCGTGTGAGTGATCTGCCGAATGGCTCTGTTCCTTTTATGACAGGCAGAGATGTCTATTTTGCGGATACGGCAGCGTTTCGCTCAAAAAAAATCAAATTGCCCGATGATACCATCCCAATAGAATATCCAACATTCGCAAAAGATGTCAAGAAGGGAGATTTTTTACTGTTCGATGATGGCTTATTGAAAGCGGAAGTCCGAGCAACCGACGGCATAGTGGTCAAAGCAGTGGTAATCAATGGCGGAACATTAAAATCTCGCAAAGGATTGAATTTACCCTCAACCTCAGTGAGTCAGCCGGCTTTGTCGGACAAAGATAAAAAAGATGTACTTTTTGCCATAGAAAACGGTTGTGATTATGTGGCTTTATCATTTGTACGCAATGCTAAAGATGTGCAATTATTACAACGTTTTTTAGCGCATCATGGCAGTTCAATGTGGATATGTTCAAAAATCGAAAAACCCGAAGCAGTAAACGATTTAGACAATATTGTCAAAGCGAGTAATGCTATTATGGTGGCACGCGGTGATTTGGGAGTAGAGATTCCGGCAGCGCAGGTACCTACTGTCCAAAAACGCATTATTGCACTGTGTAATATGTATGGCAAACCTGTTATTACAGCAACACAGATGTTGGAAAGCATGATACAAAATCCTCGCCCCACAAGGGCTGAAGCCAGCGATGTTGCCAATGCCGTTTATGATGGAACCGACGGCGTCATGTTGAGTGCAGAAACAAGTGTCGGAGCATATCCGATAGATACCGTTGCCTATATGCGCATGATATGCAGCGAGGCAGAACGAGCACTGTTGCGCGATGATGCACGATTGCGTCGTCATGTGCAGGGATTGCCACAAAAAGAACAAAATACCGATTTGATTGCAGCAGCAGCAGCGTCCATCGCCGAAGATGAACGTATTCATGCTATTGCAACATTGAGTTTGTCGGGTGAAACGGCTTTACTTATTTCTAATAAACGTCCGGTAGCACCGATTATAGCTGTGACGGAATTGCCCAATATTGCACGGCGCGTCGGTTTATTTTGGGGCACAACAGGCGTATTGATGGATAATGTGACAACAACTGACGATACCATCGAAGACTTGAAAAAAATGCTTGTCAAAAAGCATTATTTACATTCCGGTATGCAAATCGTTGTTACTATAGGCAGACCATTGGTTGCACGCTCGCGTACAAATATGCTTTCCATTGAAAAATTACCATAATTACTTATTTCTTTACCGTAGATTGCCATGACAGACAAAGCATCGCTGACTTCCTTGATTAATCTTGAATCACTATTAGATTTCAGTGCTCGATTAAATGAATCCAATGATGAGTATTTTATTTGCAATTCTCTCATTTTAACAGTCATGGGGAAATTACGATTATTGCGTAGTTGTGTATTGGTGCCGAGTAATAATTCATTGAAAATACTTGTTGCAAAGGGTAAAGTAGAATTTACGGAAATCCCATTGTTCACAATTAATACTCCTGTTGTGATAACACGAGAAATTTCAGTTGTGTTATTCGATAATGGTTTTCGGTATTGTTTCCCTTTGCTGCATCATGATAAAGTTATGGCAATACTATGTGTGGGTTCTATACCGTCAAACATATTAAGCGAGGAAGAAATACAATATGGTACATTGGTATGTTCTATTGCAGCGAATGCTTTGCACAGCGCAAGAACAAATGCCGATATTGTACGACAGAAAAATGAAATGGAAATGCAAAATCAATTATTGACCACAATTTTTGAAGTCAATAGAGAATTTAGTGCTTTATTGTCAAAAGTACAAATTATGCAAATGTTTTCTTATCGCTTGATGGGACAAATGATGGTGAGCAGATTTGCTGTTTTTACAATCAATAATGCGAAGTTCGAGACAGTTATCAATAGATTCACCACAGTGTTTCAAACCGAAACACTTGAAGAACTTATCGCAACAGATGAAACACGCTGTTCATCATTTCAGCATGTACGTCATCAGACAAAAGCATTACTCGAAGCTGCGGGGGTAAAACTCATGACAAAAATGATTATTCATGGGGAAGTACGCGGGTTACTTTTTGTCGGCGGTAAACTTAACAATACAGATTTTACACCGATGAATGAGCAATTTATCGAATCAATGGGCAATATAATGTTATCTGCATTAGAAAATGCTCGATTATTCCAAGAAGAAGTACAAAAAAAGCGGCTCGAAAGTGAATTATCGTTAGCAACAGAAATTCAACGCGGATTATTGCCGAGTGTCTTACCCACATTACAAGGATTTTCCTGTGCTGCAACAAGTATTCCTTCAAAACATGTGGGGGGAGATTATTATGATTTTATCCATTTAGCCGACGGTCGTTTACTCATAGCAATTGCAGATGTATCGGGTAAAGGTATGCCCGCCTCATTATTAATGGCAAATGTACAAGCGGCATTACGGGTTCTGGCTCCACTTCACATGAAATTAGATGAGCTTGTATCTCGCATCAATGCTATTGTGTATAACAATACATCACCCGATAAATTTGTCACTTTTTTTGCAGCATTATTTGATCCCGAAACGTCTTCATTCTCTTATATAAATGCGGGGCATAATCCACCTTTTATTATGAGAGCAAATGGTACTGTTGAAGAATTACAATGCGGAGGAATTATTCTTGGAATTTTAGAAAATGCCCCACCGTATAATACAGGAACTGTCACTATAAACAATGGTGATGCTGTTGTTATGTACACTGACGGAGTTTCGGAAGCTATGAATAATAACAATGATGAATTTGGCGAAGATACTTTACGAGAAATATCACTTGCTGTGCGCCATACCGATGCTCACACTATCCTTGATACAATTGTGGTGCATGTACATAAACATGCTGACGGTGCGCCACAATCCGATGATATTACTTTAGCAATTATCAAATACCATGAGCAATAAAGAGATAATTGAAAGGTAATACTTTATTGTATTACCTTTCAAAAATAAAGTTATTCTACTATAAAAAGACGATTTATAACACCATAAGGTGTTACCAAACGACAGCTATATGTACCGGTAGTAAATGACTTAGTGGGAAATGTTCTGGAATGTTTTCCTGCTTTTTCTGTGCCATGATATACGCTCATTATTATTTTTCCTTCTATATCAAGAACATCAAGCGTGATTGTACAATCACTCTTCACCATATATTCACACGAAACTACACCTTTTGGCGAAGGTGAGGGATAAGGAACTGACAGCGATATGTTATCGGATACCAAACTCACATCATATGATTGTACGGATGTTATATTTCTTTTCAGCGGAATAAATGCTGCATAAATATTGAGATTGCCACTGCCTCCTCGTGCATCAGCCCACACGGGAATTGCATAGTGTTTGGTCGCTAAGGTCTGATTATATTCGCCTATCCCAAATCCACTATTTTGCAGACCAACAGTTGAAAAATCCGTTGCCTGACTTGAGACCGAAAAATTTTTCTCGAATGTTTGAGCACCATCAAATGAATATGTCATAAAATATTCTGTCATCAAATTATCTGGATCATTTCTTCTATCATACCACGTAAGAATAACCACACCATTATCATTAACAGCAATCGAAGGATAATATTGATCGCTTATCAAATTGTTGGTATTATCGTTCACAATTTTTGGTTCTGACCAAGTAGCCCCATTATTATCGGAAAATGTTAAGAAAACATCAAAACCTCTATTATTGTTTTGTGTTGATCCATAACCGGACCACACCACATATTGCCTTCCACGATATGGTGATGATGATTTATCTATCACAATAGTCGGGCAAGGATACACACGTTGATTAAGGATACCGACCGTTGTTGCAGAAGCTATTTCCGGACTAAATCGTGGATGAATAATCGGTGTTATTTTTTGTTCGGATACAAATGTCTTACCACCATCAGTTGAACGTAAGTGATAAAACGCCATATCATCTGCGGATATATCCTCTTTTGACCCCAAAAAAATCATATTAACACTGCCATCAGGTGCAATATCAACGCCTGAAAATTGATTAAAGACAAAATCACCGGATTGGGGTCTAAGTGTCGAATTTGTAAAAAAAGAATCTTTTGTATTTTTAGTGCGTAAACCAACACGAGGATCATCACCATCCACATGGAGCAATGCGCAATACAAATTTCCGCTATATGGTGAATTTGTTCTATCAACAATCATCCATTGTTTATCAAAAAAAGATTCTATTTGCTGATTCACAATATATCCTCTGCCAATAAGATCGTTTTTCTCTCTTAACCATGTTTCCCCACCGTCGGTAGAATACGCCCAATACATATCGGCATACACTGTATCGAATTGAAATGCGATATAATAAAGATTAATCCATGAGAAATAAGCAGTACCATTCGCATCAAAGGCGAACATAGGGTCACCACCACCGGCAACAAAAGACTCTGCCACCGCAGGACCTAAATTAATAGCACTTTTTTTCCATGATTTTCCAAAATCCTTTGTATAATATATAGGTACCGTTAAATTACCTGTCTGATTTATTGGCGATACAATGATATTTGCAGAATCTAAAGGATTAATGGCAGCATGTACTTCAGATTCTATTTGATTGGAAACGCTTACCCCAACATTAGGATACTCACTGGTTATACTCTTTCCATCATTTTGCAATCCCTCGTGTTGTAACTCTTTATGTACAGGCATTGCTTTTTTATACTTTTTCCAATAATCTATCTGTTCTTGTGATACACGAATCTTTTCCTTGAAAAATTCTTCTCGAATTTTTTCCAAAATTTCTTTTTTTGCATCACTCTTTAATTGAGCAAAAAGATGAGTGTTTATACAGATGGAGCATACAAAACACAATAAAAACAAATGTTGAAATTTTGACATCACAATGCCTTTCATTAAATGGTGTTATACTATTGTAAAATTACAGTAATTTTTATATGAATTAATCTTTTTTCTTCAATATATCTGTCACTTTTAACATTGCTGCAACATTGTAGTTTTTTGCATAACGCAATAAATTACTGTATGCTTCAAAGTGTGTATCTGATGGGGTAATTGCTATATCGGTTAATATCTGCTCAATTGTATCGAAGAACTGAAATTCGATATTTTCTTCTAAATCTGATTGTATAGCAGGGTCTAAAGATTGAATAAATCTTTTTATATTTAAAAGTTCATTGGCATCATTTAAGGGAGAAATATCTTTCACAATTTTCTTTTCACGGATAAACTTTATTCCGGCTGTATGTTCAATAGCATCAAATAGTTGTTCTATTAAAAAAGGTTTTATGATAAATTCATCAAAACCGAGTCCCAACATTTCTTCTCTTTTGTATGCTTTACCATTAGCGGTCAACGCAATAATAGGTATAGTTTTTCCCCATGATTGTGAGCGAATATCTCGCATAATCTCTACGCCATTTTTTAAAGGCATCATAATATCCAAAATAATAACCGTAGGATGTTTGTGCTCAGCAAGATACAATGCTGTATCGGCATTATTTGCAAGAACACAATCAAAACCCACGCGACGTAATAATGCTTGATGTACCAACAAATTACTCTCTACATCATCAATAAGCAATGCGACAGGTTTTACCGATGAACTTTCAATACCTCGAACAACAAATTCGGTATGCTTAGTATTGTGCATTGCTTCGTCAATTACAATCTGAAAAGGAAGCTTAATAATAAATTCGGTACCTACTCCGACAGTACTGCTAACGGATATAGTACCGTTCATCTCTTTTATTATTTTAGCCGTAATTGCCAGCCCTAAACCGGTACCTTCACTATTTGAAACATTACTTTGCATAAACGGTTCATACAGTGTTGGTAAACGTGTTTCATGGATACCTATTCCTGTGTCTTTGATGCAAAAACGTGCCATCACATAATTGTTGCCGTCATTTTGATAGAACTCATCTGCTATTGCCGTGAATTCTACATATCCTTTATCGGTAAATTTTACGCCATTTCCAAGTAAATTAATCCATATTTGGCGTAATCGTTTTTTGTCACACATAATATGTGCCGGAAGATTACAATCTTTACTTATTTTAAATTCTATATTTTTTCGATGACAATGCAGGGTAAACATTGTTGCCACATCATCAATCTCACTTGCAATATTACATGGCTCAATACATAATTCTAATTTATCAGCCTCAATTTTGGACATATCCAACACATCATTTATCATTGACAGTAAATGTTGTCCACTTTTATACATAGCTGTAACAAATTCCCTTTGTTTATCAGTTATAGATATATCGTTTTCAAGAATTTGAGAAAATCCAATAATTGCGTTTAAAGGAGTACGAAGCTCATGGGTCATAGAAGATAAGAATGCCGACTTTGCTCTGTTTGCTCTGTCGGATTCTTCTTTAGCTTCCATAACAGCAATTTCTGCTAATTTTTTTTCAGTAATATTTTGGACAATACCCAGCATTTCGATGTAATTACCTTGTTCATCAAAATGAGGTTCACCTATACATCGAACATAATGAATACTATTATCTTGGTGGACAATCGGAAAATCAATATCAAAAGATTTTTTTTCTTTGATGGATTTTTGCCATTCATCAAGAATCATTGCATAGACATCTTCGCTCACAAGTTTCTGAAGATTGATACTCTGAATATCAACACTTTGGTCAAATCCAAAAGCGATGCCCGGATTTTTTGACCAGTAATCTTTTGTGCCTGAAGCAGGTGATTCAAAACTTGCCATTTTTGCAATTTCCTGTGCTTTGCGCAGTGTTTCTTCGTTTTTTCTTAATAATTCATCCGATTGCATACGCCGGGTTACATCACGATACATCCACACATTCCAAGTTTTTCCTGACTGTTGCTCCAATGGAATATATGTTCTTTCAATATAACGTCCATCAACTAATTGATGCATTTCATCATTAATAATGAGTCTTGATGAGGTAATAGCGATTATATTTTCAAGAAATTGCTTCGGTGAAGGGAAGTAATGTTGTATCGAATTAATAAGTAATTGTGAAGAGTTATGTAGTGTATGATTTTTATCTGAAAAATCACCAAAGAGTGTGAAGATTTTTTGATTTATGTAAATAATTGTATTTGTTTCATCTTCGACATAGATACCGGCTATAATATTTTCCATAAGATTTTCAAGCAACTGTGCCGTAGCTTTAATTTCTTCTTGAGTCCTTCGATGTTCGGTAATATCGAATTCTACGACAACAAAGCCGGTATATTGATTATTATCATCATAAATTGGGTCTGTTTGTATTTGTGTCCAATATTCTTGTCCTGCTTTATTAATATTGAGAATTTCTCCATTAAAGGATTGTTGTAAAGCCAGTGCAGACCTCAATGATTCAACCGTGTTTTTATCTGCATTATCATGTAGCAAAAATTCTGATGGACGATGTCCTTGAACTTCTTGTAATGTATAACCGGTTTGTTGTTCAAAAGCATTATTAACCCATCGTATTCTCATATCGGTATCGGTAATAAAAACAGTATTTTTTGTCTTCTTTGCAACAATAGACAACAAGTGCAAGCGTTCCAATATATCTCGATTCTGCTCTATTCTTTGACGTATTGTTTTATTGAATCGTAGAATGAGTATCATTCCGGTAATCCCCATCAAAACAACAAAAATCGGCAAGTCGTATTTGTGGTGAATTTCTATTTTTTCGAGATATGTATTAAGTTGATGCCTAAAAATGGCTTGTAAATTTATTGATGAGAGCTTCAATTGTTGCAAGGAATGTATGAGGGCTATGCGATTTTTCTCCGTGTAGTTGCCTTGATACTCTTTGTATCGTTCTTGAACAGTCAATAATTCAACACTGTGATAAGAGGAAATAGTAGCATCTTTGTTGTGTTTGTTTTCTATATTGAGCAATTTTATAATGCCTTGAATGCGTTTATGATATGTTTGCAATGTATCAAGACACGAAGAAATATTCAATTTTAAGGATGTATCGTTTGTGCTTTTTGTAGCTAATAACAATAATAAGGAATCCGACAGAAGTATTTCCTTCTGGATGCCTTCCATCGCTAAAACTATTGTTTTCCCATTATCATTGCTATGAGTATAAGTGCGATGGGCGAGGACTAAAGCAATAAGTATTGCAATAAGTGCAATGGCTTGTATCTTTAATCGTGAGAGTATTTTCTCTTCCGTCATTGTACGAGATTATTATCTGATAAGATTTAAAGTGTATTTTTTCCGACGTAATCCATTACTGCCAATTTTTCGTTCTGCCCACCGTGAGAGTATAACGAAAGGAATACCGATAATAAAATAAATGAGAGCTACTTGTATTCCAATGCCGAAATAATCGTAATATGTAGTTGCAAGTAAGTTGTATTGTTGTGTTAAATCCACTATAGTAATCATGGAAACGAGAGAAGAATCTTTTAAAAGCGATATAAAATCATTAGTCACGGGTGGAATAACTAATCGTACAGATTGTGGTAAAATCACATGGCGTAATGCTTGCCATTGCGTCATACCTAATGCTTTGGCAGCTTCATACTGCGAACGTGGCACTGATAATAATCCGGCGCGATAATTTTCCGCTTCAAATGCGGCATAATTTAATCCCAACCCAATGACACCCGCAATAAATGGATCGAGTCGAATACCGATATTTGGTAAACCATAGAATATGAGAAGTAATTGCACCAATAATGGTGTTCCCCGAATAATTTCAATATAAGCAACTGCGATAAATTTAAAAGGAGTATAGATACGAATTATTGCAAGAATCAATCCGAGAGATATTGCCATAATCATGGAAAAGACCGAAACAATAATTGTCGTCCATGCTGCTTTTGCAAACATAGGTAAAAATGATATGTAGCGGTCAATACGTTCTTGAAAACTGATGCTTCTATTCATAGATTCTACAAAAGAATTGTACTCTGTCGGCTCTATATTCGACGGACTTCTATCTTCTGTGAGTTCTGCCATTTCTTTATTCCACAATTTCCACTTTTCAAGAATATTGCGGAGTTTACCATTCTGTTTTATTATTGCTATTGCAGCACTTAATTCATCACGGAGTACGATATTACCTTTTTTAACCGCTATGCCGTACATCAATCTGTCAATAGCACCGCCAACGATTTTTAAGCCCTTCACAGTTGGCACATAATAAATTGCGACAGGTGCATCAATAATAAATGCATCAATTCTGCCATTTAATAAATCTTGATATCCCGATACTTCTTGTTCATAACTGAGAACGGTTAAGCCACCGAATTTTTCCAAAAACATAAAAGCTTCTGAACCTGTTAGCGTTCCTACTTTTTTCCCTCTGCAATCTTCTAAAGAATTAATGGTTTTATTATTGTCAGGTACTACAATTGTTTGGCTCGTCACATAGTAAGGTGTACTGAAATCAACTTCCGCTAAATGTTCGGGTGTAATAACAATACCGTCAATAACGACATCATAATTATTTCTTCCCAAACCGGAGATTAAACCCTCATAACTGTTTTGTACAAATACTGCTCTTTTTCCCATCACCTCAGCAACAGCATGTATAATGTCCACATCGAAACCCTTAATAATTTCAGGATTATTCGGGTCAGCGAAGCAATAAGGCGCACCACTGCGGGCATCAGCTCCGAAGGTAATAATATTATCGTTATTATCGTTTGATTGTGACAGTAAACTGTGTGGAAAAAAACTCAATAAGAAAAATAACCATAGTAGAAATTGTTTACCCATTTATTACATCCTCTCTGCCTAAACTCATTATTCTTTTCAAAAACTTTTGAGTACGAATATCTTTTGGGTGTTCGACCATAAATTCTTCTGCTAAAATCTCAACAATTTCGCCTTTATCCATAAACACAATATAGTCACTGGCATCTTTGGCAAATTGCATTTCATGGGTGACTATAATTTGTGTCATACCCTCAGCATTTAATTCACGCATAACTGATAAGACTTCACCCACTAATTCAGGATCAAGGGCAGATGTAGGCTCATCGTATAACATCACACTCGGTGACATAGCTAAGGCACGCGCTATTGCCGCTCTTTGTATTTGTCCGCCGGATAATTGATCAGGACGACGTTCCGCGAGTGACTTCAATCCCACTTTGTCCAATTGACGCAGTGCTATTTCGCGCGCAATCTCTTTATCTACACCTTGTACAACCATGGGTGCCATCATAGTATTTTCTACTATAGTTTTATGGGGAAACAGATTAAATGTTTGAAATACCATACCAACAGATTGCCGTAAGCGATGCGCTCTCTTTTCAATTTCTTTATGGGATACATCTGCTCCGGCACGACGATCAAGCACCATATCAGCAACACGCACTGAGCCGCCATCAATAATTTCCAGAGCATTGATGCAACGTAACAATGTAGATTTGCCACAGCCTGACGGACCGATAATAGAAACAAGATCGCCCTCGAATATAGATAAAGTTATATTCTTCAGCACTTCTGTGTTATCGAATGATTTCGTAACATTTTCCAATCGAATCAATGCCGATTGACCGCTATGATCATGTTTTTGCATAGAAATACAATAAAAATTCTGGTGCAAATATAGCACTGCAAACACTTTGCCAACGAATATAAAGCCAGATTATAGTCTGATGCTGATCTTTGAGGGAAATTAACATTTTTTTTGGTTTCATGGTTGAAACAAACATTATTCTGATTTGCCTATGCAGTGTAATCTTCATCACACTATGGATTACACCCGGAAACGAATAATCACTTGCGCAGGGATATTCACCAAGTTTTTCAATTTTTATCACAATTTTTTCCGCTCTTATGAACTTCACTCACACTTATGGCAAACACTTTCTCTTGATGTGTATATTTGCCATTACGACATTTTCCGGCTATGCACAAACTCCGGATGCAGCTACCAATGTCACCGCTCAATGGGTTAATGGCAATGATCCGAACAACCGTGAAATTACTGTACGATGGGATCCACCGGCATCGGGAATTATTCCGAATGGTTATGCCGTTTACTATACAACAATTGATCTTCATGGCGCAAATGGCATTGAGTTTGTACGATTCGTTACTGACGGCACTGAATTTACCATTCCGAACAAGGTAATAGCTCCGTCCGGCTATCCTATTCATATTGTTGCAGTTAATAGTGTTGTTGATTCTTTGGAGAATCAGCAGTTTCCTCTCGCTGTCCTCTTCGACCCTCTCTATGTTATTGATCCGAATGACCCACTTTCTTCTAATCTTATCATTGTCCAAAACAACGGATTACTCAAAGCACAGCCATTTAGCCCATTAACCGATACTATCAGGGCATCTATTTATGGCTTACCTGATGTGACATTTCGTTATATCTTACTTGAAGGTCCGACAGGATTATCCGTCAATGAAAACACCGGAGAAATTACCTGGGTAGCAGGAAGCACAGGCATTGATTTACTCAAAGTGCGTATCGAAGCAGAAATCAGTCCTCAAAATATTATCAGCCGAGATTGGACATTACAAATCAATACGGGTAATCCTTATAATATCTTATTTACGAGTATCCCTCCGACAAATGTGCGCACAGGGCAAGAACTTGTGTATGATGTTGATGCTGTCAATGGCGAGGATCCGAATGAACCTGTAACATACTCCATAGAATATGCCTCACTTTATGGTTTGCCGGGCGAAGAGCCACCAACCATTGATCCCAATACAGGCGTATTACGTTGGAAAATTTTAACAGATTATCCCGAAGGCTATGTCCAATTACAGGCATATATCGTGGCGCGCTCCGGTCGCATGGTCAATTCTCAAGTCTTAGACATTTTTGTGGGCGACCCGATTTATCTTAAATCATACTATGATTGGCAAACACCGCAAACAGAAGTGGGTATGGAATTTTTAAATCGTGTTTTTGCTTTCACCTTAGATGGTTCAGATTCACTTATCCGCTTTAGCCTTGTAAATGCACCCAATGGAATGGTTATTGATGAGCGTACCGGCGAAGTTCGTTGGACTCCGACAGACAAAGGTATATTCACCTATCGTGTTATGGCAACCAATGGTAAAGATACAGCAGTTAAACAATTCACTGTGGAAGCTATCAGAGGTTTACGTATTCAGTTCCCTGCATATTACTTTGTTGCTCAAATCAATCAAGAACGCAGCGAGCAAGTAACGGCAAGTGTCAGCGGTGTTGATAATCCTACTGTACGCTATACTTTAACAGGCGCGCCGGAAGGTATGACCATTGATGATAATGGCACATTACGCTGGTTCTCCAATGACACAACTCTTGCACGTGAGGGAACAATGATTCCGGTAACAATCACCGCTGAGTATGACACCCTCAAAGCTGAATATACATTTTATGCAATTCTTTATATCGAACCAATTCCTTCGGCATATATTCAACCCATTGATTGGAATATTCCAACAGCCGTCAATGAAGGTGAAGAATATAGTGCAAACTGGGCTTCAGAAATCCCCGGTATGCCATCGGTAACTTTCAAATACTCTTTAAAAAATGCCCCGTTAGGCATGGAAATAGATGCACGCACAGGGCTTGTCACATGGCAAACAACACAAAAAGGGCTGTATTTTTACACTGTCGTTATTAATGCGAGTAATAATATGTCCACAGAGTTTGTATATGTAGTCTTCGTGGGTGATAGTTATGTAGAACTTGATGGCGATTGGGAAGATAAAAATATAGCATGGGAAATGCCTTTAGGCATGGTTAATACACCATATTTGCAAGCGTTTAATGCTCTTACACTTTCCGATGGAACAACATTAGATCCTAATGAATATACATACACATTGGAAACTGCACCGGAAGGAATGGAGATTATACGCAATGATAGTCTTTATGGCTGGGCAGGCGCAGCACTGATTTCATGGACACCCGAACGCGCAGGGTCTTACACCGTGGTATTAAAAGCATCACATCCTGATTATCCGGGTATTGCAAGAATCCGCTTTACAATCTTTGTTATGGGCAATGAAGCAGAAGAAAAAATGACTGATGAAATTTTATCGCGCCGTCGTGTAACTTCTGTTAATGACAATCCTGTATCGGAGTCTTCACTCACTGTCTATCCTAATCCGGCAACGGATAAAATACAAGTATCATCACGCGACAATGCACCATCCGAAATTACCATTACAGATATGACAGGGCGCACCGTTGCACAAGGTAATACAGCAACTCTTGATGTATCAGGTCTTTCAACCGGTATGTATATGCTCACAGCACGCTATGGTACAGAAACCAGCACACAAACGTTTATTATCAAACGATAATTAAAACACTCATTGGCTTCCTAATCCTGTCGAAGTTTCTTCGGCAGGATTTTTTTTGACTATTTTTTTCGTGCACTCGGACATAAGGAGTATGAACTTCAACACATAATTATATAATACACAAACACTTCAATTTTGAGACTGAAAACAAAATTTTCCCTATTTTTGTTGGAGTGAATGTACCCAATTATTGTGGTTCTTCACATATAATTTTTATTTACATTATAAAATTATCGAAACCGTTTGCCGTGAAATCAATCTTTTAGTAAATTTTTGAATGTTGATTTTTAGAGGAAATAGTATAATTTCAGAACTGTCTTTGAGTATTATCAGTTGTAAGTATTGGACTATCATTTCCAAAACTTGATGATATTTCTAAACAAAGCAATATTTGATATATAGCTTTTGTTATGAGATAGGATTGTATTCTCACTCTATGCGTGTGTTTGTATAAAATGATCACTAGTAAAGCCCACAGTGCGGTATTTTTTTATTCAATGAACTTGTCTAAACAACAGATAATCGGATTGTCAATGTCTTAATCACAGAAAGATAATAACTTGTGAATTTTACTACTTTGTGCCAGAATATGAAATTGCATCAATTACAAAAGTTACTTGCCATATCTCGAACTGTACTTTATTAAGTACAAACGTGCCATTGTAAACCCAATAATTCTATGTGGCAAAAAAATCATTATCTTGTGGACTTAGACAAGGCAGTATAAATAAATTTCTTAGCAAAGTTTTGGTTTACAATAAACTATTTCAATAAGTTCTATAGGAAAATATATAGAAAATAGATTGTTAAAATCGAAGATTATACCCCATAGCAAGAATAAAACCGGGGTTTTTTTGAGGAGTGCCACTCCCGGTACTCATACCTATTTGTATGTAAAAACCGCGAGTTGAAAATAAATAACTAAAACCTAAGTAATTTCTCGAAGCTCCTTCCGGTCCTGTACTATAATTTGAATTATTAGGTGGGTATTGGTATGTTCCTATGTTTGTTGTCAAACTATGATATGTTGATTTTACTTCGTAGAGTTTGTAACCAAAATCAAAATGATATCCGTATGTCTCCCCACCCGTAGGCAAACCGGAACCTCGAAGATAAAAATCTTCAAAATGATAAACTAAATTAAGGTTTATCATTGCAGGTGTTCCCAAACCAAACCCTAATTCCCATTTGTTTTTCTGATTTTCTTCCTCTTGACTATAAGAGGTGTAATGGATACAAAGTGAGATTAAAATCAAAAAACATAGATTTTTCATAGCTGATTCCATGTGAAAATAAAGAAAAATAACAAATAAATAATTTGTTGTACAAAATTAACTTTCATTGTTGTAATTCTTACTCGATTAATTTTTTAATCCATTCAACTAAGTAATGTTCATCTACAATACTCCATGAATGACAATTTCGCTTTCCATTTCGATCATACCCTTTGTTCGTTGTCGTTACTAATTCAACATTGTTGTTTCCCAATGACCTAAGATTTAAAACAAAAGCGACTATGTCGAATGAGTTAATATCAATGTATGATGCTCCTCTTTCATTTAACCACCAATCTATATCAGGTTCATGATACATGATGAGGTTCACGTTCCTCAAGTATTGAGAATTACCGCCAAGACTATCTGAATGTGTAAATACGGACGATGTTCTGTATTCATTTGTATATTTATCAGGAGGTCCGCTAAACAATTGACCAAATACTTTTTTCATTAGGTCAGCTTCCCATAGCATACCATCTTTAAAGTTATTCCTATGGCTAAAAACTGATTCATAAAATCTAGCTAAATCTAGTGGTGAATCAACAGAAAAGACACCCTTAATTTTAATATTGTTTTTAGACTTTCCTTGTTCGCAATATTGTGCATATCGTAAAGCTCTTGTACCACTGGCTGAAATTCCTCCTATAAAAATATTCATTTTAGGTATTCCATATTTCTCTATCACTTCTGACACTATATCATCTAAAATTGTCATAACTGAGTCCGAAGTAAAGAGCTCAGGAAATTTATTTGAGGAAACTGTATAAAGTGTCATTAAACCTTCTTGAGTACATAGCTCGGAAAACTGAAATGGTGAACTCGTTATAAAATTAGGTAAAACACTGTAATCTCTAATTACAATTCCTCTGATAGGTCGTGAATCCGGTGCTTTTATTACATAACAATTAAATGTGGTGTCACTTTTATTTCTATAAACGTATTCAAAATTTTGACTAAACGCAGTTGTAGAAATAAACAAAATAATGAATGTGAATAATATTCTCATATATTTCTAACTATGGTTATTGAAACTGACATTCAGCATAGTAGCTTCCCAGTATGAACCTCATTTAATGCACAATCCTTAAAAGTAGTACTTTACTGTTCCTTAGTAGCATAAAACTTACCATTTTACAAATGGCTCAGCTTGCATTGCAAATATACAAAAAATGCAGAACAAAAAAATATCCTTCCATTCGACATCTCTTAATAAAACACAGTTATTTGTAAATGATTCCTTGTAATAGAGGTAACTAATATGAGAAGCAACGAACTCCGGAATGTGACACCGTCGCTCTTTAGACATCTGATAGGTGTCAAACGACAAACATTGAAAGCGATGGTGTAGAAGTAGTAAAGTTTTATAGTCGCTCGACTATGCTAAGGGCGGTCTTAGGTGTGGATTAAAGTTGAGCTTTGTAATCGAAGACAGAATATTGATGCTGTTGATGTATTATCGTGAATATTGCGTTGACTTTTATGTAGTTTTTCATTACGAACTTTGCGAACCACAATATAGTAAAGTTATACGAAACTTAGAGACTATCCATATCAAAATCAGTTTGCTTTATCTGCTGGGTACTAAGGTCTTATTCAATGATGTGTACCATCGGTTTGTCATTGTTGGTGGTGAAGAGAGAGTTTTGTCTAATGTCCTAAAAAAAACGCGACTCTATTATTCAGGCAAAAAACGACACATCGTTGAAAGCAGAATTGTCGTAGATACATTGAGCAATCTCTCTTTATTAAGGTTGTGGTCACCGATATGATTATCGTTTGTGAATAGAAAGTAACCCTCATATTCATCCATCGTACGAATACAGGTTCATACAGCAAATCAAGTCTAATAGATCATATGCCAACGCAGATATACCTATCAAAAGCCGAAGAAAAAATGACTGATGAAATTTTATCGCGCCGTCGTGTAACTTCTGTTAATGACAATCCTGTATCGGAGTCTTCACTCGCTATCTATCCTAATCCGGCAACGGATAAAATACAAGTATCATTACCCGGTAATGCACCATCCGAAATTACCATTACAGATATGACAGGACGTACCGTTGCACAAGGCAATGCAGCAACTCTTGATGTATCAGACCTTTCAACCGGTATGTATATGCTCACAGCACGCTATGGTACACAAAAGTTTATCATTAAACGATAATTAAAAACACTCATTGGCATTCCTAATCCTGTCGAAGAATCTTCGGCAGTATTCTTTTGACTATTTTTTCTTGCACTCGGACATAAGGAGTATGAACTTCAACACATAATCATATAATACACAAACACTCCAATTTTGAGACTGAAAACAAAATTTTCACTATTTTTGTTGGAGTGAATGTACCACAATTATTGTGGTTCTTCACATATAATTTTTATTTACATTATTTCAAAGGTTTATGTATGAGAAAGCATCTATTGGTGTTTTTAAGTATGGCATTGATTGCCTTCACATTTGCTGCTTGTTCAGATGATTCATCATCACCGTCAACAAACAACAATTCTAATATTACTGAGTCGGAGTTTCCGACAACGGCAACCGGCGGTGACCCTCGTGGCACTTATACACCTAACACTCCAATGCTTAGTATGAAATTACCGACTATGCCTGTAGGAAGTATGACTATTTCCTACACAAAAAATACAGGCAGTGGTACAATTACCTTCGAAGGGTCTTCAGCAACTTCAGGAACTTATACAAGCACAGACTTTAAGATGGAAGTTGAAGGAAAAATGAAAATCAGTTTTCCCGGAATTCCTGATCAAGAAATCCCTTTCCCGGGAGCAGGCACACCGGATATAGGCTTTGATGCGCCGAAACCTACCGGTACATGGCGTGTAGAAAACGGGCAGCTATTCTTCGATGATGAGACAGAAGGTTCAGGATATACCGTAAATTCCAAAGGATTATTTTTCGTAAATTCCTATACTGAATCAGGAATGACAGGTTCTGGAGTAGTAGCATTGCGAAAAAAATAATCCCATAACGATTTTTGATATTAAAGCAGAGGAACATTGTTCTTCTGCTTTTTTTATGTACGACCGACACCGAAAAATGTGAAAAATTTGTCTAAACTTTTTGTCCTGTTTCTCTGTTATTCCCACTGTAATAAAGGAAATCTTCCTTTCACATACTTATTTTTTTTCATTTACTCACATTTTTCAAAGGTTTTTTTATGAAAAAGTATTTGATGTTTATCATCACAGCCGCAGTTCTTTCGCTTGGTTTTACCTCGTGCAAAGATGACACCACTACAGCACCTGCAACAACAATCGGTGCTAATATTACGGAATCACAGTTTCCGACAACAATTACAGCCGGAGATCCACGCGGAACCTATACCCCAAACACACCGGCGATGAAGTTTAGTATTCCACCGGTACAAGGGGTTAGTATTGCAATGACTTATACAAAAAACACGGGGTCAGGCACTCTTATTATTCAAGGAGCAACTCCTCAATCGGGGACTTATACCACAAATAATCTTCAATTTGATATACGCGGTTATATGGATTTTACTGTTCCCGGCGAACCTACGGAGCGTATTCCTTTTCCGGCAGAAGGCGAAGAATCATTTTTTGAAGAGGTACAACCTTCCGGCACTTGGCAAATTATAGGTAATAAAATATATTTTGACGATAATAGCGAAGGTGCAGAATTTACGGTGACTGATAAAGGTCTCTTTATGTATAGTGAAATAGAAACTGAGACTGAAGAAAAAGGTTCGTTTTTCTTAGGTTTACGTAAAAAATAAGTATCTCTTGTAACTCATCACCACATATTCACCACCTCCAATCATACCCGTACACAATAAAACGTGTGCGGGTATTTGGATATTATGGAGGACAAAGAACTATCGTAAATTCAGAATCCATAAGTTGGATGGGATAATAAATTACTATACCCATAATCAATAATGTTGATATAGATTATTGTTTCGTATGTCTATCGGATACATTATATGTGAAAAATATACTTATCCTACAAAGATAAAAATGCTGATCTGTTCTTTTTTGTAATAAGTTGTTTTATTGAAATGTTTTGAGTGTGTTTGGAAAACAGTGCAAGATCATAATGGTAAGTCAAAAAAAAAGCGTCCCTTTTTTAGGACGCTTTTTTTTGAATAATGATAGCGATAATATCTTAGTCAAATTTAAGAGATTGTACAGCTTTATCGAATGCCGGCATATAATATTCTTTTTCCGGTGCATACCAGCTTGTCGTAATACGGAACATTTTATTTCCTTTCACGGCAAAATACACACGTCCTTGGATATTTGCACTCGGTGCATAGCTCATGACATACGCTTTGCTGCCGCCAAGTGTGGTCGCCGATGCTGAAGCACCTTTGTAAGCAGCTTTATTTTGTTCTACGATTTTTTCAAGATTATTTTGTTTTGATGCATCGAACACATCTACTTGAATAAAGCAGTCCACAGGACCATTTAATATTTTTTTAGAATCGAGTGTGTTGGCAACTTTAGCATTTTGGGATTTAAAATTGTCAGGAATGCTCAAAGAATAACCATTGCCGACAAATGATTTTGTTGTGGCAGATGGACGATGAGCCGTTGAATCTCGAACGACTGTATCAACTTTTCTTTCGATTACTTTTGCCGGTTGGGCTATTTTCACCGATTTCAACATTTGGTCAAAAGTCGGACGATATACACTCATCAAATCTGAAAATGTCAAAAACTCAAGCATAGTTGCTGTGGTGCTGTCTGTGAGAGAAATATAGGTTTCTCCATTGAAATTACCGTCTTCAAGGGGAAAGGAGAAACTAAGTTTCACAGCTTCTTTGCCGTCAATCATCAATTTCTGATCTTTTTGATAGACAACGGGATCAAAAATTCGTGCATCGCTGACCAATTCATCAAGGGTTTGCCCTTTATGTGTCAATGCCAACAATGTGACCCTTGCACCGCCAATGCCGGGAATTTCGGCTTTACCGTTGAATAATGCGCTGAAACGGTCCATATCATTCGAAGATGAGTAAACGGTAATTCTGTCACCCGTTTGTGTTCGTGCTTTCCAATTTTCGGGATATTGAATGGAAAAACTGCGCGATCCATCTGTATAAGTTTTCATTGCTCCGGGCATAACCGGTTCTGCTTTTTTCTGACAACCCATGACGACAAGTGCGCATAAAGCAATCATTCCAAATAGTTTTTTCATGAAGGACATTCTCCTAAAGAATAGATGTATAAGTACTGTCTTATTATGAACAAAAGATGATTATAATTCTCGAGAGTTACATTTATATGCCGGATGTGCAATTGTGCAACATTGTTCATAGACAATGCACTCGCTGTTTTGCACAAAACGCATATAGTCACTCTTCACAATAGCAAAAATAACTGTTCACGGAGAAAACATCTGCACAGAACAGGTAATATGCACCATAAAGTTATCATAAAATTATGAATGCAGAAAGATTTTTATGAGAAGAATTCGGAATCACAAGTATCGAAAATTATATGAAACAGCAACAATATCTGATACCAAATACAGCACTCATTGATTTGTAGGGTAAAGGAAAAAGGACAATGGGAAGTGACGTAAACAATTGCCGTTCGGTCAGAAACCTGTAATTTTGCGAGTCTTTCGGCGTGTAGCGCAGCCCGGTAGCGCACTACTTTGGGGTAGTAGAGGGCGCTGGTTCGAATCCAGTCACGCCGACTGAACATCAGCGAAAGTGATGCCTTGCTGCCCAAACAGCAAGGCATTTTTTATTGCGTATCTTCTTGTTTATCAAAGGGAGAGACTGTGGAGGCAATCCACCGCAAGTATAGTTCAGAACCACTCTCAATTGGCACGGCAATAACTTCCGGCACATCATAAGGATGTAGTTCACATACCCTTCTTTCGAGCATTTCAATATTGTCCACAGTTGTTTTGATAAAGATCATGACCTCTAAAGATTCTTCAATACGATCATTCCATGTGTACATCGAATATGCGCCAAGCAAAAGGTTGCAACATGCTGCCAAACGCTCTGAAAGCAGAATACGAGCTATTTGTTGCGCATTGTCATAAGAGTTGGTTGTTACGATGACTAATCGGAAGTTTGATGCGTTTTCCATAGTTTTGCCACGTTATTTCATGAGAACATAGTAGTTTTTCCATTGTGTAAGCAGTTGCATTTTGCTTGTTTTCGGTCATTTGGAGGAAATGACACCTTTGATGACAAGGCATCTTTATCCTTCATGCCAAGAGTGTTGATGAGAAGATATTCTCTTTATACTCAAGGTCAGAGCAGCAAATTGCACATAATTTCACAGCCAAATTAACAAAAAAATGATTGAACTTCTCATATTTCATTGTCATATTGTCGGTGCTTTGTACGGGTTTACCAAACGTTGGCAAGAAGCATCGGTGAAAGAAGGCATAATTGCTGTCATACTATTCGGTTTATGTTTTACCATTTTATGGGCATTAACCGGACCGATTGCACGCTGGATTACACCCGAAAAAGGCTTTACCGAATGGTTCACTGCCGATACTTTGTCTTTGGTCTTGGTTTCCATACCCGATGCTGCATTCTTTTATATCTTTTTTCTCAAACCTCGCTCGACATCATTACACACATAACAATGTCGTTCGTTTTTTATTCGGTTTAGTATGATTGCACAATTACGCGGCACTATTGCAGAAAAATCCACCACGGAAGTTATTATTGATTGCGGGGGAGTGGGCTATCATGTTTTTATTTCGGTAGCAACATACGAGCAATTACCGTCAGATGGCACAGCGGTAACTTTATTAACTCTGCTTATTCCCCGTGAAGACGCTCTGACGCTCTATGGCTTTGCCACATCGGCAGAACGCAAGGCATTTGTGTTGCTGACATCCATACCGGGCATAGGTCCCAAAACGGCTTTGGGGATTTTATCCGCTTTATCATTAGCCGAATTGCGTGATTATATCATTGGCGGTAATCTGCTGGCATTACAAAAACTACCGGGCATAGGAAAAAAGACAGCAGAGCGAATCTTGGTTGAGTTGCGTGATCAAATAGGCAAACTTGCTATCATTGGTGCTGCTTCGTCCTCCGTACCGGAGACAGGTAATACTATGGTGCGGCAGGAAGCACTTTCGGCACTTATTGCTCTTGGCTATACGCGTCAAGTGGCAGAAAAAGCCATAAAGCTAGCAGCTGCCGACAATCCGAATGCAACAGCAGAACAATTGATTCGCAAGGGATTGAAGTTTGCGGTACAGTAAAAAATAGAAATGCCGATGATTAGAGCAATTGCTTATTGCAATCGTTACTATAACAATAAAAATGTCATTATTATTCCACTACATTGATGGGGCTTATGAAAGGAAGTACACTTTTCGCAATCTTTTTGGGCAGTGCCGCCATTTTCGGGTCATTCATTCTTGAAGGTGGCAAACCCGCAGCATTGCTTGTTATTCCGGCAATGGTTATTGTCTTTGGTGGTACTCTGGCAGCAGCAATGGCGGGCAGTTCATTGCAGCATATACTTCGCATTCCAACTTTATTGCGCATTGCTTTTTTCCCTCCTAAAATTGACAAAAAACATATTATTGATCAAATTCTGTTGTTTGCTACCATTGCCCGTCGCGATGGCATTTTAGGGCTTGAACGTCGGCTTGATGATATTCATTATCCTTTTTTACGGAAACTCATCGAAATTTCCATTGATGGAGCTGACCCCGAAACAATGGCAGCCATTGCAGACACTGATATTGAATTTATTACAGAAAGACATAATGCCAATATAGGATTATTTACTAAAATGGGTGGATATTCTCCGACAATGGGAATTATTGGTACAGTCATGGGACTTATTTCCACGCTTGCGGCAGCGGGTGGCGACCCGACAGACCTTATACACCATATTGCTACGGCATTTATTGCTACTATGTGGGGTATTTTTATGGCAAATATCGTCTTTTTACCCATTGCCGATAAATTACGCGCTGTCCATACTGCCGAATTGCAAATGATGAATATTATGATTATTGGCGTAAGCTCGCTGCAATTGGGCGAAACGCCAAGCGTAATCCGCTCTAAACTTATCAGCGCATTTCCGTTGGCTGAACAAAGTGCTTTACGATCGGCTCCTTTGCCTGTTCCTCCGGCTATATAAATATATAATTTGGTTCACTACAAATAAGCATAAATTCTTTTTGATGTATTTGCCATTATCACAATACAATAAAAGAACTATAGACTTTTCACCATTCTTGACATTTTCACATATACATATATGAAAAAAAACAAACTCTTATTTCTCTTGAATCTGACAGTACTTGCTTCGCTTATGCTTTTTTCTTTCTCATGCTCTGATTCACAAAAAGAAACAGCAATACGCCAAGCAAAAGGCAATAAAAAATATGGCGGTAGCTATCGCATTAATATGGTGCGCGGTAATCCCAATGGACTCGATCCTGTCATTATCAATAGTAAACTTGCCGATGACATTGCTCAACAGATCTATGACCGTCTCATTACTTTTGATTCTAATTTAAACACAGTCCCCGAATTGGCTCACAGATGGGAAATATCCGATGATGGTAAACTCTATACATTTTTTCTGCGCAATGATGTATATTTTCATGATAATCCTTGCTTTTCCAATGGTAAAGGGCGCAAACTTATTGCTTCGGATATTGTCTATTCATTAACAAGAGCATGTGACCCACAAAGTAAAACTGTTGCATTTTGGGCATTTAAGGGAAAAGTAAAAGGTGCTGATGAATATTATGCTGCACGATTAGAAAAATCAAATAAAATCACCAATATTTCCGGCATACAAGCCCCCAATGATACAACACTTACCATAGAATTATTGCGTGCGTATCATCCATTTTTATTAACCCTTGTCAATGGCTTCGGTTGTGTTGTGCCGCATGAAGCTGTGGAATATTATAAAGACAATTTTTTCAGAAATCCCGTCGGCAGCGGTCCTTTTGTGTTTACCGAATGGAAAGATGATCAACATCTGACATTGCGTCGTAATCCGCAATATTGGCAAAAAGATGCTCAAGGAAATAGATTGCCGTTTTTAGATAATATTACGGTAACATTTATTAAAGATGATAAAGTTCAGCATAATGAATTTATGAAAGGAGGATTGGAAGAAAGTTTTACCATTCCGACAGAATTTTTCCCGACTGTGTTTAATGAAAAAAAAGAAGTAATACCGCCATATACTGCATATAATGTTCAGCAAAAACCTGCATTGCTCACATGGTTTATTAATTTATTATGTGCAAAACCACCATTTAATAATCCCGATATTCGCAGAGCTTTATCCTATGCCATAGATCGCGAAAAAATCGTAAAATATGTCTTACGTAATGCTCCTTATCAGCCCGCACATCATGGCATCAATCCGCCGGTTATGCCGGGCTATGACATCAAAGATATTGAAGGAATAGCGTTTAATCCGACAAAAGCAAGGGAATATCTTAAAAAAGCAGGGTTTACCAATGGTGCCGATATACCAAGTATCACACTTTCTGTTTATCAGGAACCCAGATTAGTGCAAGTTGCCGAAGCCGTACAGCAAATGATTAAAGAACATCTTAATATTTCCATCAATATTCAAGTATTGCAATTTGCTGAATTATTGCAACGTGCAGAGCATGGTCAACTTGATTGTTGGGGCACACGTTGGTATGGCGATTATCCCGATCCGGAAAATTATCTCAATTTATGGGACGGCGCGCTTGTGCCCGCTGAATTGCATCAAGTAAGTTATCCCAATGAAACACGGTATGTGAATAAAGAAATGACCGAGATTTTAGGCCAAGCCGTTGGCACTAATGACCCGATACAAAGAATGGCTTTATATAAAAAAGCAGAAAATATTGCCATAAAAGAATCACCTTCGATTGTATTATTCTATGAAATGCACTATCGGCTTTTGCAACCTTATGTACGTGATTATCCCTTGGATGCAATGGCGCGTGTAGTCTTGAAAAATGTATGGTTGGATAAATAAGACAATAATGGAAGGTAATACTGCAAACGTCGGGGAAAAAGAATTGCGTTTCTACACGGAACAATTCTTTTCACAATTTATTAATACTCACAATGCCGAATACAGCCAATGGTCAGAGCAATGGTATTTTTACGGCGAATTACCAAATAAAGATAAAGCCGGCGGTTGCTATGCTTTGTTTGAGCAAGATACGCTTATGTATATCGGTATTGGTATCGGCAAAAATTCCGGTTTAGCGTCCAAAGTGAGTAAGTTTTGGAAAATGGTGGATGGTATTCCTCAACAGCACTATAAACCCTCCAATCAATTTCCATCAATGACAAGTATTATGACCATTGGTTTTGAACACCATGTATTTCTTGCTGCGGCATTGCAGATATATCTTATCGAACAATTATCGCCAAGAGAAAACACTCATTACAAACCCCAAAAATAATCTATTATTGCAATATATATGGCACAGATAATTACCATTGATACGCTTATACATGGATTACAATCATTGGGCGTAAAAAAAGGTATGTCGCTTTTGGTGCATAGTTCTCTTTCTTCTTTTGGTTGTTATGTATGCGGTGGTGCAACTGCCGTCATAGAAGCACTTTGCCGCACAGTGGGTAATAATGGTACTATTATGATGCCGTCACATTCATCAACATTCAGCGAACCCTCATATTGGCAAAATCCGCCTGTTGCATCTGAGGTATGGGATATTATCCGCGAAACCATGCCGGCATTTTCTCCTTTATATTCTCCTGTGGAAGGCATTGGCATAATTCCCGCGCAATTTGTAAAAATGCCTAAAGTGCAAAGAAGCACTCACCCTATGACTTCTTTTGCAGCGTGGGGAAAACATACTTCTTTTTTACTTGATAAGCACAGCATGGATTATGGCATGGGCGAACATTCACCCTTAGCGCGACTTCTTGATATTCATGGATATGTAGTATTTCTCGGTGCGCCTTATGAAAGTAATACACTTTTGCATTTAGCAGAAATTCGTGCCGATTATACAACAAAAAAACAATTATCTCAAGGAGCGCCTATATTCAAAGGAAAAAAAAGAATATGGGTTGAATTTAATGAAATTGACTATGATAATGATGATTTTGACATCATCACACGCGAATATTGTCTGCAATCGGTGAATGTACGGTATGGCAAAATAGAAAATGCCTATTGCACACTTATGCCCGCCAAAGAATTAGTGGATTTTGGGCGGTGCTGGATAGAAAAACACCGCAAATAATCAATATTTTTCGTCCCGTTGCTCTAATTCCTGTCTTCGATGTTCGATAGTAATCAATTTTTTATGAACTGCTTCCGACAAGTTAATATGGCGGGCATTGGCATAATTAAATAAAGTGATAAATACATCGGCTGCCTCATCGGCAAGTTCTTCATCACTTATCGGCTTGCCTTTCCAACGTTTTTTTTCTAAATTGGCAAGTTCGCCGGCTTCTCCATTGAGTTCAAGGCAAAAAAATTCACCCGAACGTTCGGTAAAATACCCTTGCTGATATTGGTCGAAACCGCGCTGAACAGAGCGTAAACCGCTTTGAACTGCATCAAGTAAATAATCAAGTTCCTGTGGAATAATCATAGTTTTTAGAGATATAAAGTGAATATATACTGCGAATGTATGAGTTATTGTGCGGATAGACAAATTTTCATCTCCGGCTTCTCATATTTCCATCTCTTTGCATTCATTATTCTCTTACAAGAACTATCCGTCGGTACTTGAACTTCAGTTGATGAAATGCGGTTGATGAGATTGTCGAAATGAACGGGGTGGGGGTGGATTCAGTGCAGTTGATGAAAAGATGGTATGGCCGCTACGCCTGCCACCAAAACGGCATCGGCAACTATTCAGTGCAGTTGATGAAAAGATGGTATGAGGCAAATAATCGTGGACTTTCGCGCCGTGCTGCCGAGCTTCATCATCAAAGAAAGCGTGATCAATAGAAATATAAGCGCAGTATATTTGTCGGTGTGGCGGTGTAATAAAGGGAAATTTGTTGTTGGGTCAACGGTGTAAGAACCGGAAGCAGGGTAACTATTTGTTAGATTTTGGATAGTATGTAGCCAAATTCCAAATGAGATTTGAAATAGAAATTGAGATAGCACAGACTGTCGTTACAAAAACTAAATCACCCTCAATAAATGATACATGTAAGCTACCTTGGATACTTAAGATAACAAGTATGGCAACGGGAATGAAACTTAACAATGATCGCATTGACTTGTTTTTAAGTAAGTTTAAGAAAAATAAATATATACTATTCATAGCCAATATAATTAATATCGGAATAAGAGAAACAACAAAATACATGCCCACCGTGTTCATGCTCCGGTTTGTAAGGTAGCTGGCCATCATAAACGCTATTGTTAGTGAAGCTATAAATCCAATAAGAAATGTCATACTTGCTTTCATACTTGATAAATAATACTAAATGACAATACTTGTAATACAGAACGATTATTTTGTAGTCGGACTCATCTAAACAAAAGATTTTAACCTAAATCCTTGTATGCTTATAAATAACAACTTACACTTATAAATCAACTTCCTAATACAGTTTAACAAACACTATAAATGATTGTTTACATATAAACTCATATCTTCAAGTTTGTCTATCGATATCATTTGTTTTTTCCAAGTAGTACTGATAAGTTGATCAGGAATTTTATTGACCTTGTACGCTGAGATATTTTAGGACTACGGTAATTGGAAAGAGTGTTACACAATATAAAATCATTACAAGGTGTATCTGGCTAAGGAGTATTTCCATAGTAAAGGTTACATTATCATTCAGAAAGATTTTATACTGAATAAATTCCGAAATTGCAAACAATAATGTGAATAGAATAGTCTCAATAAAAGTAGTATATAGTACTTGTGATAACCCATTCTTTGATTGAATAAATTTTTTACAATAACAAGTCAAACAAACTAACAATACCCCTATGGCTAAAGACTGTATCCAAACAGAGATACTCTTAAAACCAATAGTTAGCAGTTCAAAAGTAGTGGGTAGTTTCCCGTCTGGAGCAAAGTAAAACATCGTATAGGAGGAAGTTTGAAAATATGACAGAACATACATAGTATAAACTAAGTAAAAACCGTAAAAACAGAGATTGAATAATATACTGAATATAAATAAAACAAAAGATGAGTTGTTTAAGTATTTCATATATATTCATCAGCATAGAGATTTTGCCATATATCTTCCTTGTCGCCACAATGCGTTATGTATTTTTTCAAAACTACCATACACACAAATATGACTATGAGTTATGGTGTTATTCTTACATTGTAATTCTTTTTTTGATTTGTATCAAGACAAGTGTCATACCATTTTTTATCTTGGAGGTTCTATCGGTAATTGGAATGCAAATGTGGAACCGCGTCCCAAAGAACTGCGCACCCATACTCTGCCTTTATGTTCTTCGACAATACGTTTGACTAACCATAATCCTAAGCCGGAACTTAATTCGCCGGCTGTGGGGCGGGCACTTAATTTAGCACCTCTTTGGAAAGCATTTTTTATATCTTCTTCCGATAATCCCAAGCCATTATCGCTGACTTCCACAACCATTTCTTTGTCTTGTTTATATGCTCTTATGCGTATTTTACCGCCATTATGTGAATATTTAATGGCATTATTGACTAAATTATCCACCACATCTTCAATTTTATTTACATCAAGGTGAACTTCCGGTAAATCGGAAGGAATTTCCAACATAATACCCATAGATTTTAATTTTGCTGCTGATTCATTGCGGCGTGCTACTAATTGGATAATATTCTCCACGGATGTTGTTTCATAATTCAAATTCATGTGTCCCGATTCTAAAGCCATAACTTTACAGACTTCTTGCGAGAGCGCGACAATTTTACGCGATGTTTCGACCAAATCATCGAGTACTTCTCCTTGTTCCGATGCCGATAAATCATAAGAGCGCAATAGTTCCACCAATCCTTTAATTAATCCCGCAGGATTTTTCATGTCATGAATTACCATAGCAAAAAGCTCATCTTTCTGTTTTTGTAATTCTTCCAATTCATTTTTATTTTTAGAGATTTTATCAATGGAGTCTTCAAGTTCTTTGTTACGCTTATATAACTCATCGCCACGTACTTGCATGGCATCAATTTGACCCCGCAAGGCAGCTAATTCGGCACGTAATTGTGCATTTTCGGTCATGAGTTGCTGATTTTTTTCTTCAGTGCTATTCATAATGTCCTTTGAAGAATTTGCTGAAATATTGTCATGTGTTTGAATTGGTAATGGAACCGATTTAGGTTTGTTTTTCCTTATTGCATAATAAACTCCACCGGCTAAAGCCAATACACCGGCAGTGGTTGCTATCGGCACCCACGGCAATGATGAATCTGAGGGCATTGCCTTGGAGAGCGAATCTTTTTGTTTTTGCAATGTGCTATCATTCTCTTCATTTTCGGGTTGTGGTACGGGACGAACTCTTTTTGGCGCATTTGCGGTATTGACCGTAAATCGTATGATTTTGGGTTCGGTTTTCCATTGCCCGGGTGCATAAGAAAATACGGTAAATAGATATGTGTCTTCAGGCAAACCCGTGTATTTTACAGATGAAGCATTGATGGTTTCTGTACGTCGCAATCCTGATTTTTCAGCAGTTAATGTGACGGAAAATAAAAAAGGCATACGTTTATCGTCTGTGGTTTTGCAAGCATATTGCAAAGCAATGGTATCGCGTCGCCCCATTATCGGTGTAGAAGCCGGATTTTCCACTATACCGTTAATTGTCATTTCTCGGATAAGGGTTTCATAATCATTGGAAGGTTGAGCAAGAGCGGTATGGCTGCCCAATGCAAGCAAGACCAAAGCGGGTATATGCTTCCATCCTATGGTATATGATTTTCCATTATAGAGTGGTTGTACCATAATCTGACTTTTTTATTCTATTTCATACGCTTTTTTGCGCAATAATACTGCCTGATGCCTTGGTCTGAATTTTTTTTGCTCCAATCCATTTTTCATAAGCCGAATAATATCAAAAAATGTACGAAATGGATAATGTGGTATCCGTTCCGTTGCACAGTAAGATGCTAATGCACCTTTGGCGAAAATAATATCGGCATGAGACGCTGCACACATATCGGAATATCCGTCGCCTATATAGACGATGAGCGTGTCCGGTGGCGTGTTGTTGAGCACAATATTTCTTTTACATGAAGCACAAAAACATGAACATGATTCCGTTGCATTGGGAAATAAGGGCGATAATTGCCCATTCACTTCTTGCATTGCATTGGAATAATATTGCACTTCCGACATATCATTGGCTGCCAATATCGGTTCGATATATTCTCTAAAACCATCGCTGACAATGGTTAAAGGAAATGATAATTCATGGCAGTATTTGACAAAATCGGCAAAATATGCATCAATCGGATAGCGTAGCGCAAAATCCTGTACCATTTCGGATGAAATCGGTCGCAATCCTCGTACCACATCATGATAATAGTCGCGTACGGAACTTTTGCCACTCATTAATCGCGCCATCGAATCATCAAATACGGTGGAAAACTCCGCAAAAAATTCATCACCCGTATCTACTGTGGTTATCGTGCCATCGAAATCACAAAAAATGGAAAGTTGTAGTGCCATACACGCCATTAATAAGTATAGAATCCGCGACCTGCGACTTTGCCCACATAGCCGGCTCGCACATATTGACGCAATATAACTGCCGCACGGTATCTTTCTTGATGATATTCGTCATATAAACCGTCAAGTAATGCGAGAATATAGTCCAAACCGATGTCATCCGCCCATGACAGTAAACCCTTGGGATAATTTACTCCCAATGTCATGGCTTTATCAATATCTGCCGCCGATGCCACACCTTCCATCACAGCAAAGGCAGCTTCATTGATAAGCGTGGCAAGAATACGAGGTGCAATCAACCCCACTCTGTCCTCGACAAGGTTCACGCCATAGCCCAAACTGTGCCATAGTGCCGACACTTGCGCTGAAACTTCCGGCGAAGCATCCAATGAAACGCTGTATTCTATGCTTGCATTGTTCGTAAAACCCGACATCCCACTGAATATAGATGTGGCGGAATTTCCCAACCATTGCGATAATGCCGTGGCGGTGCATGAAGCCGCCGCCGCACAATAGACGACATTACCTTGGGGCATCATTTCACGAACAAAAGCAGGAATATCTGTCGCTTTTGTCACAGGAGTAAAGTCCATAATGAGCCATGCGTCAGCAAGTCCTTCAATATCTTTACTGTTTTGAAAAATAGAGATTTGAGTGCTGTTTTCTTCGGAGGTATTTACTGTCGTATTGCCATAAACATGGACTGTTATTCCATGCGAAATCATTCGCGCCCTGCATTCCAATGCTGCGGGGGAATTACCGCAGAGAATAAGACCAAATTGAGTATCTGAATTGCTCATAAATATTGTCTTGAATAAAAATATGAAGGAAAAATACGACGAAACTGCCAAACTTCAAGAAGCAAACTTCATTATCGGCTTTTTTTTATTCATTTAGAAAAATTCTCGTATATTCTACATTCCAAAGAGGTACACATTGCTCAAACTGTTCATAAAACGGTGTTTTGCATGAGAGTCCTCATTCATTTTTTTCACGAAATATATTGATACACTATGAGTAACATGATGGTGCGTATTATCGTTGGTCTTGTCGGCATTCCATTCCTTGTGTGGATTATGCTGCGTGGCGGTTATTCTTTTCTCTTTTTTACCGTTACTATTGCGGCATTAGCTCAATGGGAATTTTACAAGGCAGCCCGCCACAAAGGATATCAGCCGATGGAATGGATGGGAATCATTGCGGGTGCTATCTATCTTGCCTCCGTCAGCACCGTAGGGCTTGTGCCATTTTCGGCTGAATTTATCATTGGGACAATGGTCTTATTGACATGTATGGCAGAAGTCTTTCGGCAGCGAAGCACCGCACTTGCAAATGTGATGACTACTATCGGCGGCTTTGTGTATATACCCTTTATGATTGGTTTTTTCCATTTGATGCAACACTATTTCCTTGAGCATTATCATACAGGCGGACGACTTTTTACCGTGATTTTATTCGCCGGAATATGGCTTTGCGATTCTGCCGCATATTTTTCCGGTAAATTTTTAGGAAAACATAAACTTTTAGAACGTGTCAGTCCTAAAAAAACATGGGAAGGCGCCATCGGGGGTTTTATTTTTTGTATTGCAGGTGTCTATGGTTTATCGCAATGGCTTTTGACACCGGCATTATCACCAATATTTATTGTACTCACCAGTGCAATTATCGGGACAATAGGACAAATAGGTGATTTATTTGAATCGCTCATAAAACGTGATGCACAAATAAAAGACAGCTCCGGCATTTTACCCGGGCATGGCGGTATTTTAGACCGATTTGACAGCGCATTATTTGTTGCTCCGGCTGTGTGGATACTAATTATGATATATCATTATCTGGAATTGCCGATTTGGTAATATAGTGAGTGAAAAAATATACCAAGTATTACAGCAATTATAAAGATCTTCACGATTGATTTTTTTTGATTGATAAGGAGTGGATTACACATAACTCCAAAATCCCTTTATTCGGATATTCGCTTTTTTATTTGTTGCGATTTTTTCTGTATTGGGCAACATAGTGTGTATGTTGTGCATAATTTGTGGAAAAATTGTGTTCACCACTGCCATTTCCTTTTGCTACAAAATACAGAAAGGAGTGTTTTTCGGGAAATAAAGCAGCTTCGATGGATGCAGCCGAAGGCGAATTAATGGGACCCGGCGGCAATCCTTTAAATTTATATGTATTGTATGGATTATCCGATTGTAAATCGGCATAAAGCAGGCGTTTTTTCCCGCCTACGGCATATTGCACTGTGGGGTCTGCATCAAGTTTCATATTGCGTTGCAAGCGGTTCATATAGACTCCTGCAATACGTTTTCTTTCCTTTGCTACCACAGCTTCTGCCTCAATAATAGAAGCCAATGTAAGAATTTCATGACGTGAACGACCTTGACGACGAGCTTCGGCTTCATAGTTCGACCATATTTTGTTCTGTGCCGTAAGCAGACGCTCCACAAGTTCTTGGGGATTATGCTTCCAAAATACATTATAGGTATCGGGCATGATATAGCCCTCAATATGCTCAACACCATAGCGACGTAAGACAGTATCGGACTGACAATATGCCATAAATTCCACAGAATCAATATCTGCTTTTGCCTGTGCTATGGACGCAAATTGTCTTAGCGTAATGCCCTCGGGAAAGCTGATATTCACCGTGACGCTTTGCTTTTTAGAAAAGAGCGATCGCAAAAGTTGAAGGTGTGTTGTCGTGGGCGCAATGCGATATTCTCCCGGATATATTGTGGCATCGGTCAGTGTTGCATACACTTTGATACACCAAGAAAATATGGTCGGCGATTTGACGGATCCATCCAAAGAAAGCATCGTTGCCTCGACAGTGGGTGGTGTAGGGATAACAATTTCTTTTGTTGATTGCATAGGCAAATTTGATTGCAGATAGGAAGTTATCCATACGCCGAAAATAAGGCATATTACCGCCATTGCGGCAAGGATTCCCATAACTAAAGTGCTTGTTCTTTTCTTCATTCCATCTATCGTTGTATGCAAATTCTATGACAATTTCGGAAAATTTTTTGGATATGGGCTACGTAATGAGTTCGCCGAACCATCACGCCACTGTTTGGCATACAAGCAAATCCATCATATCACTTTTTGATAATCAATAATGTAAAGTATTCTATTGTAAAGTGTTGTGAAATTTGAAAACAATTGTTAATAAATGTTGTCGTATCAAAAATATACATTTTCATGTTCAATACTTTGAATGAGTATCCGTCACTTCGGCTCGATTCACAATACATGACTATTTCATGGTAATGTGGCATATCATTGATGTGATACATATTTTCAAGAAATTTATTTTTTCATTTATCATTATACTTTATGCGTCCAGAAAGTCTCCAATTTCTCACCAATTATCTTAACAATCCATCACCTACGGGCTTTGAATCAAGCGGACAGAAACTGTGGCTCGATTATCTTGCGCCTTATATTGACACATGGGAAACTGATGTGTATGGCTCGGCAATCGGCATTATTAATCCGGATGCGCCCTACAAAGTAGTTATCGAAGCTCATGCCGATGAAATTGCATGGTATGTCAGTTATATCAGCGATAATGGTTATATCTATCTCAAACGCAATGGCGGTTCCGATACGATGATTGCCCCTTCAATGCGTGCCAATATTTATACAAGTGCAGGCACCACCGTGAAAGCAGTATTCGGATGGCCCGCAATTCATGTGCGCGATAAAGCAAAAGATGAAGCTCCGACTTTGAAAAATATCTTTCTTGATTGCGGATGCTCTTCACGTGAGGAAGTACAAAAACTCGGCATACGTGTCGGCGATATTGTCATTTTTGAAGCTGATAGTATGATATTGCAAGAAAAATGGCTTGTCGGTCGTGCTATTGATAATCGTATCGGTGGTTTTATGATCGCTGAAGTGGCTCGCTTGCTCAAAGAAAATGGTAAACAGCTCGGATTTGGACTTTATATTGTCAATGCAGTGCAAGAAGAAGTCGGCTTACGCGGAGCGGCGATGGTTGCAAGTCGCATTCAGCCGGATGTGGCAATTATTACCGATGTAACTCATGATACCACTGCTCCCATGTATGATAAAACCGCACAAGGCGAACGTGCTTGCGGCAAAGGTCCTGTATTGACAGTAGCGCCGGCTGTGCAAAATAATGTTTTGCGTATGCTTGCCGACACAGCAGAAAAAAATGAAATTCCCGTGCAATGGACTGCGGCTTCGGGAGTAACAGGCACAGATACCGATGCTTTTGCATATTCAGGAAAAGGTATAGCATCGGCTCTTATTTCTTTGGCTTTAAAATATATGCACACAACAGTAGAAACAGTGCATCTTGATGATGTGGAAAATGTTATCAAGTTGATGTATGAGTTTGTGTGCCAATTAGAGCCAAATCATGATTTTCGTTATATTAAAAAATAAAATGTATAATGCATCTACTAAAGAAGCCGAGCAATATTGCTCGGCTTCTTTTTTTAATGTGAATAATAATATGGTAGCACTGTTGAACCGAAACGAACCCAATAAAGTCCCTTAGAAATACCTTTCGGCTCCTCAATAATCGAATTGGCTGCCGAGCATTGATATACTTCATTGCCAATCAAATCATAGAAAACAATATGTTCAAATGTTTGTGATAAAGGAAGCATAAAAGATTGTGTACCAATCATATATATATTTGTACTTTCCTCTATCTCTCTCAGCGCTGTAAGCGGGATACGCCTATCCATATAGCGATAAATGTCTATATCCGGCATATTCGCCAATAATGCAACGACGGCATCAATAGGAACATAATTATCGAACTCTAAGAAATAGTTTCTTGCTATATAAGAAGATTCTACGGTGTCACTATATGCCCTTGGCATGATTTTGATCATCGTATATGGACCAAAGAGTGAGTCTATTTGAGCAAATATAGATTTGATGGCTGCAAATTGCGGTAATATGTCATGCCATGTTTTATAGTAATATGTATTTAATACTGTATCTTCACCATAATACATTAGTTTATGTTCAAAGATTGTCTGGAATCTTTTTTTTGCATAGAGTAAACCGAAGGTTGCTGATCCTATACATGAATCTATGCGTACCGAATCGGGATTAGGTTCATATTCAGACCCATCAGCATAATACATCCTTTTCAAACAGGAATCAGGAGCACGGTAAGAATATGATTCAGAAACGCAAAACAGTAAAAGTACTAAAATTGAGAATACTATTGTTTTCATGATAATTATTTTTTTTGATTATGAAAATATTTTACTGTAAAATTGTTGATTTGAATGTAATACAGACCTATTGGTATATCAGTAGGTAGATCTATTTGTTCAATTTCCGTGAAAATTTTACTGTAAACCTCGCTTCCATACAGACTATAAAACTTAACAATATTACCATTTGTCAGTAGGGGGACTTTAAAAAAAACATTACCAATTCTCACTGTTTTCTCATACGAACATTGACTCTGTATTTCAATTCCTGTGATGGGAATCGTGGCATCATTATACCAAGCGGATCTCCTATTTGGTAACTGATAAAAAAAAGCTACAACATCAGGAATAGATACATAGTTATCAAATAGAATAGATAGGGGCTGATATTTGAAAAAATCTCTTGTAGTGTCATTAATGTTTTTAGGTAACACCCTATAGAACGTATATGTACCATAGAGAGAATCCAATTTTTTAAAAGCAGATTTCAATGTATCGTATTGTGGTAATACATCCTGCCATGTAGTATAAATTTTGTCATTAATAATACTATCGCTTATCCAATTAAATATTTGCACATTTAATTCTATTTTAAATGTTTTTTTTGCATATCTGTGTCCAAATGTTGGCGAAGATATACACGAATCTGCACGAACAGAATCGGGATTAGGATTTAAATCTCTTATATCACCAGTGTAAGGATGAGTCATGAATATTATCTTCAAACAGGAATCAGGAGCACGGTAGGCGGATAATTCAATAGTGCTAATTATACATAACACTATACATATATATATTGTTTTCATAATGTTCTTTTTTAATGTGAATAATAATATGGTAGAACTGTAGAACCAAAACGAACCCAATAAAGTCCCTTAGAAATACCTTTCGGCTCCTCAATAATCGAATTGGCTGCCGAGCATTGATATACTTCATTGCCAATCAAATCATAGAAAACAATATGTTCAAATGTTTGTGATAAAGGAAGCATAAAAGATTGTGTACCAATCATATATATATTTGTACTTTCCTCTATCTCTCTCAGCGCTGTAAGCGGGATACGCCTATCCATATAGCGATAAATGTCTATATCCGGCATATTCGCCAATAATGCAACGACGGCATCAATAGGAACATAATTATCGAACTCTAAGAAATAGTTTCTTGCTATATAAGAAGATTCTACGGTGTCACTATATGCCCTTGGCATGATTTTGATCATCGTATATGGACCAAAGAGTGAGTCTATTTGAGCAAATATAGATTTGATGGCTGCAAATTGCGGTAATATGTCATGCCATGTTTTATAGTAATATGTATTTAATACTGTATCTTCACCATAATACATTAGTTTATGTTCAAAGATTGTCTGGAATCTTTTTTTTGCATAGAGTAAACCGAAGGTTGCTGATCCTATACATGAATCTATGCGTACCGAATCGGGATTAGGTTCATATTCAGACCCATCAGCATAATACATCCTTTTCAAACAGGAATCAGGAGCACGGTAAGAATATGATTCAGAAACGCAAAACAGTAAAAGTACTAAAATTGAAAATACTATTGTTTTCATTATATCTCCATTGAAAAAAAAGGTTAAGGATATTGTGTTGGATCAAGACTATTATAGATATCAAATTTACAAGCATCAAAACAGGGAGTCGGCAAATTTGTTGGGCAGGTATTATCCCACCATACATAGTTTGTGTTTTCCCAATCAAAGAATGGTGCACATGGCTGTGGCGATTGGCTATCAATGGCATATACAGCCACCTCACGAACGCAACACTCTTCGCCACATACTTTGCATAGAATTTTGGGGGAACAATTACATGGATTGAACATCAGCCCTTTGAGAGAGTCAGAGTGCTGAGGAAACTGCCGATAATGAGTAAGTATGGTATCCATAGCTCACCTTTTGTATTAAGTGGTAAAATTTTGTGGTTGTACAGAATGTTGGCGAAAGGACTTCCTACGCAACAGGTGACAATCACTGAGTCCAACTTACGAAAAAAAACAATGTACACCAAATATGTGGTGAAAAAATATTTTCCCTATCAAATGAGAGTTCAGCGAAGTGAGGATAAGCAAAAAAAATCCCTCACCATTTCGTGAATAGTGAGGGAATGGAGTATCAAACAATAATACTTTACAAGATAATATGCACTGCATCAGCCGCTGCTTTGGCTTTAGCGCGAATATCATCAGTGGACTCATCCAAAGAGCCATACGCTAATGCTACACCCATGCGACGATACTGACGTGCCACCGGTTTATTAAAAATTCTAATATCTGTATTTTCAAGACTTAGTGCATTTTCAATTCCTTCATATCGCGGCGATGTACTTTCACCCGATGATAAAATAACGGCACTTGCACCTGTTCTTTCTGCTTGTAAGACAGGAATGGGTAATCCTAAAATTGCTCTGAGATGTAATTCAAATTCCGAAAATGTCTGCGTTCCCGCTAATGTTACCATGCCCGTATCATGGGGTCTTGGCGATAATTCGGAAAAATAAACTCCATTATCCGAGAGAAAAAATTCAACACCCCAAATACCTGCACCGGTTAAAGCATTGGTCACTTTTCGTGCAATATTTTGTGCTTCGAGTATATGTTCTTGGCTCATTGCAACGGGTTGCCAGCTTTCTTGATAATCACCGCGTTCTTGGCGATGTCCTATAGGAGGACAAAATAATGTTTCGCCATTTTTTTGCGTTACTGTTAATAAAGTAATTTCCGTGTGAAAATCAATAAATTCTTCAATAATAACATCATTATCTCCCGTTCTGCCTTTTTCGGCAGCAATAGCCCATGCTTTGGGAATATCGTCCACCGATTTAATGACCGATTGACCTTTACCGGATGAAGACATTAATGGTTTGACAACGCAAGGAATACCGATTTTTTGAACATTGTGCTCAAATTCTTCAAAAGTAGAAGCATAAGTATATGCAGCGGTTTTTAATCCGAGTTCTTGTGCTGCCATATCGCGTATGGCACGACGATTCATGGTAAAGTTTGCAGCTTTTGCACTTGGCACTACATGAATACCTTGTTGCTCATAGTCATAAAGACGTTCTGTGCGTATTGCCTCAATTTCAGGTACAATAATATCGGGCTGATGTTTGGCAATGACAGCATCGAGTGCGTTGCCGTCAAGCATCGGTATAACTTCATATTCATGAGCCACTTGCATTGCAGGTGCGCCATGATATGAATCAACGGCAATTATATATTGCCCCATACGCTGCGCTGCAATAACAAATTCTTTACCTAATTCACCGGAGCCGAGTAAAACAATTTTTTTTTGCATAATAAACGAAGATTAAAATGAATGAAATACCCCGATGATTTTTCCAATAATACGTACATCATCGTCACCGGAGAAAAATTTTATTTTGGGAAAACCTTTTTCTGTCGCCTGTAATTCATTATATTTTTCTGTGGAATAATAACGTCGTGCCAAAAGAATATCCTCAACGGATGCCAAGACAATATCGCCAATAGTAGGGGGCGACGGTATAACAAAAAGTATATCACCTTCGGCGAATCCTTCAGTTCTCATACCATTATCCGAGCAAATTGCTGCAATAATATTCTCATTATTTCCAAAAAACATTGTGTCAAAATAGATTGCTTTTGTCTTGTGCAAACCATCATTAGACAAAAAGGTGATTGTATCGGAAACGGGTATGTCAACTGATGTTGATTGCGTTTCGGTATGGAGAATAGCCAAGCCGCGTGATTTTCCGTTTCCTTTACGAATATATCCTTTTTTATCGAGTATTTTTAGGCAATCATAGGCAGTACGTGTGGACTCAAAAGAAAAATGACGACATATTTCTTTTAATGTGGGCGGAAAACCTTGATTATGAAGGGTTGAAACAATAAAATCAAAGACTTGTTGTTGTCTTTCCGTTAAGGGTTGTTTTTCGCCTGTATTTTTCACAAATTATACTCCACGTTGATTCGGATCCCATACGAATTTATGGACTTGTAATTGGAAACGAACGTCTAAGCGGTCTTCCAAAATCCATTCGACTAATTGTTTGAACTCTAATGTTGAAAATACTGCGGAAAAAAGCACAGCCGCTGCTTTATGGGTCAAATCATAATCGGCAGTAATTTTTTTTGCCCATTCATAATCCTCACGAGAAGCAATAACGAATTTTATTTCATCATGCGGTTGCAATATGATAAGATTATCATAATTATTGAGCGACATCATTTTGGAATCGGGACATTTCATATCAATAATTTTAATAATGCGCGGATCAACATAGCGGCAATCAATATGTCCGCCTGTTTCCACAGCTACTGTATATCCCTCATCGCATAATAATGACATTAATGGCAGGACGGCATGTTGTTCTAATGGTTCACCACCAGTAAATTCAATAAAATTACATTCATATTGACGACAAATTTCGATTATTTCCGTTCCCGACATCGGTGTGCCGCCTTTATGTTGTAATGAATATGGCGTGTCGCACCAAACACAGCGTAAAGAACAGCCCTGCAAGCGTACAAAAACGCATCGTGTGCCTGCACGTAAACCTTCGCCCTGAATAGAATAAAATATTTCATTCACCGAAAGATGAATATCATCGGGATTGCGTAAAGCAAGTATTTCTTCCGACGGTGCGGTAATTGTTTTTATTCCCATAGTATTATTGCATCCAAATATCAAAACCGGAAATACCGAGCGGCTCAATTGTTTTAAATCCTTCGCCATAGCTTGCGCCGATGAGCGAACCCAAATATTGTGACCGTGCGGTGAGCATTGTCATAAATGCGGGGGTAGAAATAAATGTTTGCGGTGCATTGTCATCATGCTGACCTTCCACATATACTTGCGTTGAATATGCTTGAATAGCTTGAATTTTTGTTGAAAAATGCTCGGAAATATCCACAATAAAATCAGGCTCGAAATGATAGCTTTGCATATAAGAAAACATATATTTCGGGCGATATGGATTTTGGGTGATGCCATGATACATTGTTTCAATTTTTGTCATACCGGACATAAATACTGATTTACGCAATAATTGATGGGCATATTCATGGTCAAGATGACGATCATTGTGTGCGGGGATAAGAATAATACGCGGAGTATAATGGCGCAATACCGCCACAATTTCAAGAATATATTCATTATTGACACTAATATCGCCATCGGGTATGCCGAGATTTATGCGTTCATGAATGCCAAGTATGGCAGACGCTTTTTCGGCTTCGAGGGCACGTGTTTCGGCTGTGCCGCGAGAACCCAATTCACCGCGTGTGAGATCACATATTCCTACGGTATAGCCCTTGCCGATCATTGCAGCCAATGAACCGCCGCAAGAAAGTTCTATATCGTCAGGATGTGCGCCAAAGGCAAGTATATCTAAGTGCATGATTATTTATCCGATTTCTTCTTGGTGAAACATCATTGTGCTGTTAAGCAGATTGAACAGGGGACGATGTTCTTCGACAAGCATTGATGCCGTGAATTCATGGATGGGTACTAATCGCAATTCGCTTATATCATCATTGGGTTCTATATGTCCGGCTGCATAATCGGCACAATAAAACAAGGAAATGATTTTATCGGATTCTTCTCTGTAGCGCCAATCATCAATTCTCATGCTGCCTATGTAGCGAATATTTTGAATTTCAATGCATGCTTCACTGCGTACTTCACGCCGCACCGTATCTTCAAACGATGTATCTTCGGGTAAGGCAAAACCTCCGATAAATCGCCATTCAGTTTCATTGGGTTTGCGTGCCAATAAGACATTATGTCCTTTCATCACAGCCACATCCACACCCGTAAATACTTTGTCATATTGATTATAGGCGGCATATATAACGCCGGCGCGAAAATCTCGTGAGGTCATGACTTCATTGCTGATATTTTTGCGTACTTCCGTGCCACTCACATAAATTGTCGGCTCTAATTCTGTCATGGGAAATTCGCCTCGGTAGCGTTCCAAAACGCCTTCTTTGCGCCCATAGAGCATAATTTTTCCTACAGGCAAAACCTCACGTATGCGGCGGTCAAGAGTCAAACTCCATTCTTGGTCAGAGCGCACATCGGGCAATGCCAAGACGGTCAGTTGCGGGAAACGAGCAATAATCATTTCTTTGCGTGAGACAAAGTCCAAGGGATTGCGTTTGGTTACAAGAGCAGGGCTGACACCGAGAAATAAGACAACTTTACGGTGTTTTGCCATAACCCCTTCAATAAGTTCTATATGACTTGTATGTAAATCATGTACCTGAAATCGCCCGATAATGACACCAATATCAGCGATAGAGTCTTGTTTAGTATCCATAGTGTATGCACGAGAATGTGATTGGTAAATGCAAAACTACGGTGAAACGGCATGTATCCTGTCATTAGATACAAGAAATGGGGAATTGCGGTTTTACTATTATCGTCAAAGATTCATTGAAGGAAGGTGTTATTCTTTGACAGACAATTTTTGCAGTATATGTCCTTTTTGGGAGAATTTAGCAAGAATATAAATATCGTCCTCTGTACAGCCCGCTATGTTGATGCGCGACACTTTATCGTCGTGACATTGCACGTAAATCTCACGTTCAAGAATTCCATCCCAATTGTATCGCTGTAAAATATAGTAGTCAGAAGATTTTTGTGGACTATAGGGTTGAATAAGGACAAAAAAATGTCGAGAATTTGAAAAAATATCATTCACAAAATAGCGCATGGTGTCGGTATGCGGCAATAAGAGAGGTTTTAGATTATTGGGAACAGCGCAATGGAGTAAACCGGAAAATGGGAACTTGATAATAGTATCACGAAGAAGTATTTTACAAAAAATATGATTCCAATGATTCATATATATAAATCCTTTTTGTGCCTGATTATATTCAAGTACACCAAGTGTGAAAGTGTTGAATGTTGTTAATCCATATTCTTTTTTTAATCTTCCATAGTTAAGAAAATATGTACCTTGTTCCAAAGTAGGTATGCGAGAGATAAAAAAAGGACTTATAGAATCATCGGGTATTCTATGATTTTTTCTAATAAATCCATAAGAAAGATTAGAATAAAGAATTGGTTCTCTGTATTTTAAATATGAGGCGGCATATTCTTCCGTTGCTGGAATATATGCTCCTTGAATCTGATTATTGCTATATGTAGTACTAATAATTCTGCCAAGATAATGGTTTGATAATGACATAGTGCCATCAGGAAGAATAGAGGTGTCGGTAACTTTAGTTTCCAGATTAAGTAAAATAGATAATGTTCCAAAATCCATAGTGGGGGTTACTTGTTGAAATTTTGCTTTCACCGTATTTTCTTTGGGCTTACTAAAGGGGATACCCCACGCTTCCAAAGCAAAAACTTGGGGCAGGGCTTTTTTCATTGCGGTAAGTTCTTCTGCTTTTGAGGGTGGCTTAATGGTCAGCAAACGTTTTCCCGTCACTATGCTGTATCCTGCTATTTCATTTTGCAATTCATCTACGGTATATAAAGTATTATTGCGAAAGTCAATAATTGGCTGATATGCTTTACCAAGTATGGAATTGTCATTTTTCTCTAAGACAATCTGTTGTATATCCTTATTATTGATTCGGGATATTTTTTTGAGTATTTCTCCTACATCTGAATTATATCTGTTTATGTTTTCACATCTGTATAATTCATAACCACTTTGAGAAGTGACAATAAGAGTTGGTTGATCTTTAATAGCGCATCGTTTGAATAATCCGAGAGTATCATATATACAGGAATCAACATCTAATTGCTTGCAATAGATTGTATAATCATCGGAAGAATTTGTAGAAAGTACAGCAATAATCTTCCCTGTTTTTTGCTCTCTCAAACGTTCGATGGTACTATTAATAATCGTTTGATTGCATTGAAGGCAATGATCTACATCTATAAATAAAAAATATTTATAGGGCACTTCTTGGGCAAACATTGAAGTAGAAAGTAGAATAACCAGAACAAAGAAAAATTTCATGTTTTTATAAAAATCAGATAATTGTTTTTTTTCTTTTTATTTCAAAGAGAATAATTCCGGCAGCAACGGAAGCATTAAGTGATTGTACCTTGCCTGAAAGGGGAATAGTGATAGAAAAATCCAATAATTTTCGCGTTTCATTTTTCATGCCGCTGCCTTCACTTCCAATGATAAGGACTATGGGCATATCATAATCAGGACTGTCATAATTTTGTGCATTATTCATGTCCGTACCAATAAGCGTAAATCCTGCGGCTTTGCAATCTTTTAATGCCACAGATGTATTGGGTACTTTCACGATGGGAATATGATGTAAAGCTCCGGCAGAAGATTTCATTGCCGTGGCTGTGACGGGTGAGCCGTGTTGTGTAGGGAGCAGAAGTGCATGAGCGCCGGCACAAGCCATTGAGCGTGCTATTGCTCCAACATTATGAGGATCATGGATGCCGTCAAGGAGAACAAAAACGGGATTGTCTGTTTCTGTATATGCTTGCTCTATTGCCTGCTCCAAAGTTATGGGATGATAGAGCGGCATGAGCGCAATGACACCTTGCACAGCACCGTCACCGACCTCAATCCTTTTTTCAAGCATAGCAAATTTTTGTCTGTCTGCGATGGAACAAGGGATATTGCGCCGTTTTGCTTCGGCACGAATAGTGTCAATACCTTCACCCTCAGCACCGAAGGCAAAGAAGATTTTTTCTATGTCACGTTGTGCTCTTAATGCCTCTAATACAGTGCGTCTGCCATAGATACCTTGGGTTGATTGTGTGTTTTCTTCAATGTGTTGAGATGCCATTATATTACTTTCAATCGGGAAAATTCGGCTGAAATGCCGTATTTTCGTGGTTCTTAATACTTATTCACAGCAAAAATACGGCTCAAATACTATGGTTGAACTTGAAACATTCCCTAATCCCAGACCGGAGCGTCCTTATACAATAACGCATGTATGCCATGAATTTACATCGGTATGCCCCAAAACAGGGTTGCCCGATTTCGCAACGGTGACTATTCGTTACATCGCAGCGGAAGTGTGTCTGGAGTTAAAAGCACTGAAATATTATTTTCTTGAATACAGAAATAAGGGCATATTTTACGAAGCTGTGACCAATGCTATTCTTGATGATTTGGTGGCTGCATGCCAACCTCTTGAGATGACCATTACCACAGAATGGGGCGTGCGCGGTGGTATGACTTCGGTGATTGAAGCTCAGTATAAACGAGATTAACCATCATGGCATTGACGCGCATAGCTAAAGAGTTTCGCTGGGAAATGGGGCATAGACTTCCTTTCCACGAGGGCTTATGTCGTAACTTGCACGGTCACTCATATTCCATGCGTGTGGAAATTGAAGGCGAAACAGACTCGCACGGTATGGTTATGGATTATTATGATATAAAAACCATTGTGCAACCCATTGTGGATATGCTTGATCATGCGTTTTTATGTGATGAAGGTGATGAGGTAATGAAAGAATTTTTTCATACCAATCCCATGAAAACAGTTATGGTGCCATTTTATACGACAGCAGAAAATATAGCGGCTTATATGTTAGGACATATATGCGACGCTTTAGCAGCAACACCTTCATCCGTTCATCGCGTGATGATTCGTGTGTATGAAACCGAAAAAACTTATGCAGAAGTAGAACGTGTATTCACAAAAGACAAGTGATAAACTAAAGACGGAAGAATATCTATGAGTGTACGAGTGCGATTTGCCCCCTCACCAACGGGCTTTGTTCATATAGGAAGTTTACGAACAGCTTTATACAATTATCTTTTTGCCAAGCATCATGGCGGAGTGAATATTCTTCGCATTGAAGACACAGACCGTACACGTTTTGTGGAAGGTGCCGAAGAAGAAATCATTGCCACCTGCCGTTGGGCGGGTATAGAGTTTGATGAAAGTACGGAAAAAGGCGGTCCCTTCGGACCTTATCGTCAATCTGAGCGCACAGAAATCTATCGTGAGCATGCAGCAATGCTGCTTGACAATGGCAATGCCTATTATGCTTTTGATACTTCGGAAGAATTGGATAAGATGCGCGAACGCCAGCAAGCAGCGGGTATTGCCCCCAAGTATGACCGTTCCATCATGCGCAATCAATATACCTTGGGCGAAGATGAAACACGTCGCCTGCTTGATGAAGGTGCGGAATACTGTATTCGGATGAAAGTGCCGCTCCATGCCGAGATTTCATTTGTGGATAGTATTCGCGGACCCGTGACATTCCAAAGTCGTGATGTGGATGATCAAATCCTTATGAAATCTGATGGGTTTCCGACCTATCATTTGGCAAATGTCGTGGATGACAGATTGATGCAAATTACCCATGTTATTCGCGGCGAAGAATGGTTGCCTTCCACGCCCAAGCATGTGTTGCTATATCAAGCATTCGGGTGGGAAGCACCTCAGTTTGCGCACTTGCCTTTATTGTTGAATGAAGACCGTTCAAAGATGAGTAAACGCAAAGGTGATGTGTTCGTGTATCAGTTCCGTGAAAAAGGTTTCTTTGCAGAAACGTTGGTGAATTTTGTTGCCTTGCTTGGCTGGAATCCTACCGCAGACCGTGAGATGTTTACCCTTCAAGAAATGATTGATACATTTACTTTGGAGAAAGTCAATAAAGCGGGTGCTGTATTTGATTATAAAAAGTTGGAGTGGATGCAATCGGAATACATGAAAAAGTCGGCACCGCAAAATTTTGTCAGTGTAGTTAAGCAAGAGCTTGAAAATAAAGGAATAAATGGCATTGATGATGATTATGTCGTGCGTGTTATTACTTTGTTGCGAGAACGTGTACAATTTCCGCATCAGATAGCAGATTTTGGCAATTATATGTTTGAAATTCCAAAGAGTTATGATGATGAGTTCAGAAATAAAGTCTGGACAGAAAAAGCGCAACAAGCCTTGCCGGAAGTAATTGCTCTATTGCGTTCAGCGGAGGATTTTAACCATACGGCACTTCATCAGACGGTACAGGCATATCTGGCAGAAAAGAAAATGGGCTTTAAAGATGTAATGAATCCTTTGCGTTTATTAGTTACGGGCAAATCTGTTGGTGCGGGTATGTTCGAGACAATGGAAGTTTTAGGAAAACAAGCAACATTGGAACGCATTGATGCCATGCTTGGTTTACTGACTCATTAGTATGTTAAGGTGATTGATGGAACAAAGTAGTCATAGTTTTGTGTATCTTTATAGGTATATACTTTTTCTTCTTTTTTGCGGTTGCTTATGCACCGGAGCAAGTTGCGGAAGTAGTTCAACACAAAATACTGCTTCAAATCAAGCCGCTAATAATTTGGAAAATAAACCTTTGCGCAAATGCATTAATGAAAGAACCTCGAAATCCATAATACGTTGGGGTGAGTATGATCCGGCAAGTGGTGTAACCCGTGCTTATCAATGGGGTGGTGACTTACAATTAAAAAAACTTGCTCGGGAGAATTTCAAAGAGCAATACACAGAAGAAACGGTCTTAAAGACCGACGAACATAGTTTCTGCATATCTTTGTCGGAAACAGTAAAAACATTTGAGAAAGTACCGACCCTCAATTCACCGGGACCAATATCGCGGTTTATTGAATATTATCCGGCGGCGAACAAAGATGTGTTTCGAGCAGTATGGAATCCGCGATACAGAAATGTCGGCAGTAAAGATTTCAGAGCAATTTATGATACATTGATGACAGCCGTGCCGGACGCAGGTCGTTGGTAAGTGATAGAGTCTAATACATTGTCAATTTTTGATTTACCTATAGTAGGTTCATGAGTTCAACAATAACTATATTGATAGTAGATGATAATCCGGACTTTTGTTCATCATTAGCGGATATTGTGAAAGGTTTGGGATGGAAACATCTTATCTGCAATTCCCCCGAACAAGCCATGTCACTATTAGAAAAAAGTGCGCCCTCCATTTCCTTGATGTTACTGGATATAGAGTTCTCCACATCGTCTTTGACCGGTATTGATATGCTGGCGCATTCCGTAAGAGCATATCCGACTATACCGGTTATTATGATTTCCGGTAAAGGTACCATCGAAAATGCCGTGAAATCCACAAAACTTGGAGCAGTGAATTTCATTGAGAAAAATGTTTTAAGCACCGACCGTTTGCGTGAAGTTCTTCGAAGCACCGTCGAAAAAATTAATGGTATTCGTGAGAACCAAGAATTGCTTGCCATTATCCATCAGCAGGGTATTGTTGGTCGCAGCAGAGCCATGGCTGCCGTTGCGGATAAAATTGTGCGTTTCGGCAAAACCGATTTGAATGTGCTCATTACCGGAGAAACAGGCACCGGAAAAAAATTGGTCGCTCGTGCATTGCATGCCGTAAGCCGTCGCAGTAAATATACAATGGTGACTGTGGACATCCCCAATATTCCGAGAGAGTTATTCCAAAGTGAACTTTTTGGGCATGTCAGAGGTGCTTTCTCGGGAGCATTAGAAAATAAAAAAGGTCTTTTTCATCAAGCGAATCGCGGTACTTTGTTCCTTGATGAAATTGGCGATTTGTCGCCCGAATTACAAGCAAATTTATTGCTGCCCATAGAAGAACGCATTGTCAGACGTGTGGGGTCAGTTGAGCCGGAACAAGTGGATTTACGCTTTGTTTCTGCAACCGATAAAGATTTGGTTGAGGCAATGAAAGAAGGTGAGTTTCGTGAACAACTTTATCATCGTTTGCGTGAATGTGAAGTGCATTTGCCTTCATTAGCCGATCGTAAAGAAGATATCCCACTCATTGTGGAACATTATCTTCAAGATCACAATACTCGCATGGAAGAACAGAAAGCATTTGCTCCGGCTACTATAGAATATTTGCAAGAATGTTCATGGAAAGGCAATGTGCGCGAGCTACTCAGTACGATACGTGTGGTATTACAAACAACAGTATCAGCATATATCGAAGTCGCAGATGTCCATAGAATGATGGTTGCTCCCATGACGCAACGTATGGCGCAGCAGTCACAGGCAGCGGCGGCAGGCAGTGGCTTTGAATTTTCAAGCGATCGTTCCCTAAAAGATGATATAGCCATTGTGGATAAACTTAAAATCGAATCAACATTGGGTACCTGTAAAGGTAATGTGAGTAAAGCCGCGGCAATGTTAGGGATAAGTCGTGAAACCTTACACAATAAGATACGCCGTTATGGCATTAATACCCACGAATATAGAAGCAGATAAGTCTTATGTTTTCAACAGTTAAACATGTTCACTTTGTAGGAATCGGCGGTATCGGTATGAGCGGTATCGCCGAAATTCTTTTATCACAAGGATTTACGGTCAGTGGATCGGATATGCACATCGGCGAAGTGACCGAGCGTTTGCGCTCATTGGGTGCGATAATTTACAAAGGTCACAGTTCTACCAATATTCAAGGTGCAGAGGTTGTTGTCTATTCGAGTGCAGTTCGCAATGATGATAACCCTGAAACAGAAGAAGCGCGCCGTTTGGGAATTCCGGTCATACGTCGAGCTGAGATGTTGGCTGAAGTTGCGCGTTTGAACTATTGTCTTGCTATTGCCGGTACGCATGGCAAAACGACAACAACATCCATGTGTGGTTTGATGATGATGCGTGCGGGTTTTGATCCGACTGTTATTGTTGGTGGTAAACTTTCCGGTTTGGGAGGTACCAATGCTCGCTTGGGTAAAGGAAAATGGACAGTAGTCGAAGCCGATGAGTATGATCGTTCTTTTTTGCAGCTATCACCAACGATTGCTGTGATTAATAATATAGAAGCGGAACATCTTGATATTTACGGTTCCGAACATGAAGTGCAGTCTGCATTCGTAGAATTTGCTAATCGTGCTCCTTTTTATGGTGTGGTTGTCATAGGCAGTGATGATCGTGGGGTGAGAACTATTTTTCCCCAAATTGCCAAAAAAGTAGTGACATTCGGATTATCCCGCCAAGCCGATATTCATGCCATTGAAATTAGCCATGAAGGACGTTCTTCGTTTTGTACAGTGGTGGAAAACGGTGAAGTTCTTGGGGCTATGACGGTGAATGTACCGGGTGTTCATAATCTAAAAAATGCATTGGCAGCAGTTGCTGTAGGCAGACAGCTTGGGGTAGATTTTGCTGTTATTGCTGAGTCTATTATGCAGTTTTCCGGTGTGTATAGGCGTTTTGAATTTAAAGGTGAAGTGAATAATATTCTTATTGTGGATGATTATGCGCATCATCCGACGGAAGTAAAGGCAGCACTCCAAGCTGCTCGTAATGGCTGGAAAGAACGTCGGATTGTCGCAGTATTTCAACCACATACTTATACGCGTACACGCGATTTTTATCAAGAGTTTGCTCAATCCTTCGACGATGCCGATATTGTAATCATCACCGATATTTATGCTGCTCGCGAATTACCTATTGAAGGGGTATCTGGCGCACTTATTGCGGAAACTGCCCGACGACTTGGACATAAGAATGTTGTCTATGAACCGCGCAATGATCATCTCGAAGAAACAGTACGTTCAATTGTGCAGCCGAACGATATGTTTTTAACCCTTGGGGCGGGTGATGTGTGGAAACTTGCCGATAATTTTGTCGGGAAAACAACATAATATCACAAATGGAGGACTATTCTTATGAATATCCTTATTGTTGACGATGAGCGAATGAGCAGAACGGTCATTGCTCGTTTGATAGCAAAAAAGTTTTCATTTTGTAAAGTATCGGAAGCTCAAAATGGCATTGAAGCACTTGCCATGCTTGAGCAAGAGACATTCGATTTGCTTATTGCCGATCTTAATATGCCCGGCATGGGTGGGCTTGAATTGGTGCAAGTATTGCGTAATGACATCAAATATCAGAAACTTCCTATCATTATCGTTTCTATAGTCCAAGATAAAAATATCATTGTCAAATTGATACAGCTTGGCATAGCGGGCTTTCTAGTCAAACCATTGAATATTGAAGCTGCTCAACAGCGCATAGGTGCAATTTTACAATCTATTCGACAAGCACAACAACCTGAATCATTGGTGCAGGCACAAAAAAATAAAGCGGTGAGCAAGGTACTCTTTATTGAACCCAATATTGCCACTCGGCTTCTGTTATTGAATTTTATTGGCGAACGATGCCCGATTATCTTTGCTGATAATGAAACTGAATTGGCGAAACTGATACCTGAATATGCTCCCTCGCATATAGTAATTAATGATGACACTTCATCCGGTTTAAGTGAAAAACAAATGGCTAAACGTATTCGTGAGCAATTCGCTGATTATGAACTGTTCATTTTGAAGTATTCTAACCTTGATTATCTTATTGCGGATGAAGCTCCCTTTTTCGATGCCGTCATTCAAAAAAGTGACAACTCTTCAATGTTTCTCCATCAACTTCTTGTCAAAATTTTTAATGATACAACCCCGACGGCAAAGTTATTGCATATACTTAAGTATCAACTCATGACACCTCTGACCGATATGGTACTTAATTTGGCACCGGCATTCTTGAATGAGAAACCTTCACTTTTGGAACGCAGCTATATCGGAAGAATAGATCCCGATGGTGCAGTACGTTATGTCTTGGATATACGAACAGATAAGCGCTATAAAATCTATCTGTCATTTGAAGGAAGACAAAGTGATATTATCACAATAGCCGGTAAGTTTGTGGGAGCGCAAAGTATAACATCAATGGAAAAAGCGACACGGATGTACTCACGTTTTATGACAATGCTTGCTGATAAATGCAGTTCAATTATTATGCGCTATGGTGTTGGTGTAGAGCATACTGCACTGGTCATAAAACCCGGGGAAATGTATGATTACCCACAGATATGGGATTCCGCTATCCCGCTTCGTTTCCAGTCTGATTTGGAATGTATGTTGTCCATCTGTTTAAGAGAAAATTCATAAAATTTTGATATAAGACTAAAATAGTCGTACTTTTGTATCGTTCATTAGCAACGATAACAAAGCATTACCCAAAATAAGACTAAAATAGTCGTATTTATATGTTACGGATTTCAAAAAAAGCTGAATACGGAATGCTGGCATTGCAGAGAATTGCACAAAGCAATGAAACTGTACCCGTCAAAGAAATTGCAGATATGTACGGAATATCTTTTGACTTGCTGGCGAAAGTACTTAATCAACTTGCCAAAGCCGGTCTTGTGACAGCATATCAGGGGACACAAGGAGGGTATCTTCTGGCAAAAAAACCGGTAGAGATTACCGTCGCAGATATTCTTCATACGCTCGAAGGGAGTTTAAAAATCACGGAATGTGCAGATACTCACAGTACTTCATGTGGTTGTACTCTTGACACACTGTGTGCGATTAAAACGCCCATGCAAATTATTCAAGAAAAAATGCTGCAAGTATTTAGCTCCATGACTCTCTCCGATATGATACAAACAGGGGCTGCGCATCATACGTTTCATTCAATTCATATCAATAATTAGCCATTCTACACAAGGAAAAATATATGACACCAAATACAAATACACTTTCGGACACTATTCACAGTGAATATCCGCATACATTTGTGAGCGATATTGAACAAGAAATAGCTCCTTTTGCAACCAAAACAAGTACTCAAGAGGAGAATCTTGTACATTCCGAAAACAGCATACTCGATGAAATCGTTCAAAGCGAATATAAATACGGCTTTGTCAGTGATATAGAGCAAGAAATTGCACCCAAAGGGCTGAGTGAAGATGTGGTGCGTATGATTTCTGCAAAAAAAGAAGAACCCGCGTGGATGTTGGAATGGCGCTTGAGTGCTTATCGTCATTGGCTTACTATGAAAGAACCAACATGGTCCAATGTCCATTATCCGCAAATAGATTTTAATGATATAAGTTATTATGCAGCACCGAAACCAAAAAAAGATGCCCCAAAATCATTGGATGAAATTGACCCCGAATTACGAGAAGTATTTAATAAATTAGGTATTCCTTTGGTGGAACAGGAGCGTATTTCCGGTATTGCCGTTGATGCAGTACTCGATAGTGTTTCCGTTGCTACGACTTTTAAGAAAAAACTCTATGATATGGGAGTAATTTTTTGTTCCATGAGCGAAGCAATACGCGAATATCCTGAATTAGTGCAAAAATATTTGGGAAGTGTTGTTCCTGTGTCCGATAATTTTTATTCTGCATTAAATTCTGCCGTATTCAGCGATGGTTCTTTCTGCTTTATTCCCAAAGGTGTGCGCTGTCCAATGGAATTATCAACATATTTCCGTATAAATGCTAAAGATACCGGACAATTTGAACGTACACTTATCGTTGCTGAAGAATCATCGTATGTCAGTTATTTGGAAGGTTGCACAGCACCCATGCGCGATGAAAATCAATTACATGCCGCAGTGGTCGAAATTGTTGCGCTTGATAATGCGGAAGTGAAATACTCTACGGTGCAAAACTGGTATCCGGGCGATAAAGAAGGAAAAGGCGGAATTTATAATTTTGTTACCAAGCGTGGATTATGTGCCGGAGTAAACAGTAAAATCTCATGGACACAAGTGGAAACAGGATCGGCAATTACATGGAAATATCCAAGCGTAATTTTAAAAGGTGATAATTCTATCGGTGAATTTTATTCTGTTGCCGTGACGAATAATTTTCAGCAAGCCGATACAGGTACAAAAATGTATCATATCGGTAAAAATACAAAAAGCCGTATTGTATCAAAAGGAATTTCTGCCGGAAAAAGTCAAAACAGTTATCGTGGTTTAGTGAAGATAAATAAATCTGCTGATAATGCTCGTAATTTTTCCCAATGTGACTCTTTGCTTATTGGTGACAGATGCGGTGCTCATACATTTCCTTATATTGAAGCAGGTAATAAAAATGCTACAATTGAGCATGAAGCAACAACATCAAAAATTGGTGAAGATATTTTGTTCTATTGCAATCAAAGAGGCATTCCAACCGAAGAAGCAATAGCACTCATTGTGAATGGTTATTGTAAAGAAGTAATGAATCAACTGCCAATGGAATTTGCCGTAGAAGCCCAACGTCTTTTGGCGGTAAGTCTCGAAGGAAGCGTCGGTTAATTCAAAATTACATACAATTTACCATGAAAAAAATAAAGATATATCATTATCCACAATGTTCAACATGTAAAAAAGCT